>Ga0194121_10001577_pt1 | contig 38269 bp, 46 predicted proteins | sample TA2MahCa50mmetaG_FD_148609 | JGI IMG/M metagenome (GOLD analysis project Ga0194121, IMG submission 148609) | Freshwater microbial communities from Lake Tanganyika, Tanzania - TA2015020 Mahale Deep Cast 50m | ecosystem: Environmental > Aquatic > Freshwater > Lake | place: Tanzania: Lake...
GGCGGCTGGCGCCGGGCTTCGTCCGGCTGCGCGCGATCCACGCCATCCTCACGGGCACGCCGACCGCCGGCTGGGACGTCGCCGCGGCGCCGCCGCTGCCCGACGAGCTCGTCACCCTGGTCGAGGGAGACGCCGCATGAACGCCGTCGAAGGCCTGGCCCGGCAGATCCGCCGAGTCGCCGCGCTGCGCCATCGCGACGAGGCGATCGGCGAGGCCGGCACGCTCGGCCTGCTGGTGATCGACGCGGCGCTCGAACAGGGTTGCCTGGCAACCGGCAGCGGCGATCCGATCGCCATCATCGCCGCCGGTCAGCAGCTCGAGAGGATCGAGGGATGAGCGACCACCCGTCCCGTCCCTGCCTGGAAGCGCCCGAGGCGCTGATCGACGATCTCGCGAGCGCATTGCGTCGGCGCGACGCCGGCGATGCCGACCGCCACCTAGCGGCCTGGGCCCGGGCAGAGATGCTGCCCGACGACGTCCCTCCGTGGGACGACGTCTGCCCGATCGGCTGCCTCGAGGACGATCTTACCGCCTGGGTGCACGGCGAGATCGGCCGGCACGTCGCCGGCGGCCGCTTCGAGCACGCCCTCTGCCTGCTCGAGCGCTATCGCCGCCAAGCTGCCACGCTCACCAACCCCGTTTGCACCGGAGCCGCCCCACCATGAAACTCGTCATCGACCGCACCACGCTGCTCGAGGCCCTTCGACATGTCGACAAGGTGGTGGCGCAGCGAAACACCGTCCCGATCCTGAGCTACGTGCTGCTGGCGACGACGAAGGGCGGTCTCGCCGTCAGCGGCACCGACATGGACCGTTTTGTGACGGTCGAGGCCTCGGCCGAGTCGGTCGGCCGGCCGGGCACGACTACCGTCAATGGCGCCAGCTTTGTGAGCTTCGTCCGCGCGCTACCGGACGGCGCCCAGGTCGAGCTCGAGCAGGACAACAAGGCGGCCCGCGTCGTGCTGCGCGCCGGCCGAGCGCGGGCCACGCTGCCGACCCTGCCGCCCGCCGACTTCCCGCTCACGCCGGCCGACGACTTCGCCCATCGGGTCGCGGTCGACGGCAAGACCCTGGCCGCCGCCCTCAAGCGCGTCGCCCACTGCATGAGCACCGAGCAGACGCGCTATTACCTGAACGGTGCGTTCCTGCACCGCCCGCCCGGCGACCAGGCGGACGCGCTGCGGCTGGTCGCCACCAACGGCCACACGCTGGCGTGGACGCGCCTGCCGGTCGAGGGACTGCTGCCAGAGACGTGGCCCGGCATCATTGTGCCGCACCAGGCGGTGCACGACCTCGCGGGCCTCGCGGCCGACGCCGGCACGCCGGTCACGCTGCAGGCCAACGAGCATCGCTTGAGGGTGAGCCTCGAGCGCACGCTCTACACCACGCGCCTGGTCGACGGCACCTTTCCCGACTACGAGCGCGTCATCCCGAGCCAAAGCGACTCGGGCTTCTCGACGCGCCGCGACGGGTTGGAGAGTGCCCTGGCGCGCTGTGCCGCCGTCATCGCCGGCAACGCCAAGGTGAAAGGTGCCAAGGCGGTGCGGCTCACCGTGGACAAGCGCACGCTGCAGATCAGTGCCCGCGACGCCGAGCGCGGCGACGTCGAAGACGAGGTCGACGCCGCGCTCACAGGCAAGCCGGGCGAGACCGGCTTCAACAGCGTCTATATGGCGGCCGCGCTCGGTGCGCTCGAGGGCAGCACCGTCGATTGCGAGTTCTCGCCGGGCGCGCCGATCTTGCTGCGCGACGCCGCCGATCCGCAGCAGCAGCTGCAGATCGTCATGGCCATGCGAGTGTAGCGAGAGGAGACAACCTTGAAGATCACGATCGAGGGTCGCGCATTCGATCTGCGGTTCTTCATCGACTGATGCCCGTGGCGACGGACTCCGACGAACGCCGCGCGCGCTGGCCCGCCTTGATGAAGCCAGCGACGGCGCGTGCCTACCTCGACGGGCTGTACAGCGAAGCCGCCTTCAGGGCAGAGGTTGCTCCGCACCTCGAGGCCCGCGAGGTCCGCGGTCGCGTCGCCTACACCAAAGAATCGCTCGACGCCTGGATTGACCGCCGCAGCCGGCCGGGCGAACTTCGCACACCAGCCGATCTCGCGAGGGCACTGGCAGACGATGACGACAATCCGAATCAAAGGGGTGAAGGGCTACGTCTCTAGCGGCACGCCCTACTACTACCTGCGCGCCAGCGGCGCGCGCATCGTCGACCCCGGCACCGGGAAGCCGATCGATCCTGCCACCGACGCCGGGGCTTTTGCCGCCCGCGTCGCCGCGATGAAGCGCGACCTCGCCGTGCGGCCGGCGCCGGCGAAGGCCGGCACCCTGCTGGCGCTGGTCCGCGCCTGGCGCGGCAATCCGGGCAAGCAGGGCGAGGCGCGGAGCGAGCCGTCTCTCGAATGGCAGCAGCTCAAGCCCGCGACGCGCAAGAGCTACGAGCGCATCGTCGACCCCGACACCGGCTACCTGCGTCGCGCGCTGAAGCGGCCGCTCGACGAGATGTGGCTGGAGGCGATCGACAAGCCGAACGTCGTCGCGATCCGCAACAAGGTCGCCAAGAGATTCGGCTTCTGGGCCGGCAACTACGCCGTCAAGGTGCTGCGCACGCTGTTCAAGTGGGGGATCCTCTACGGCCACCTGAAGATCAACCCGGCCGAGGCCGTGCCCGGACTGCAACGGCCGGCCGACTTGCCGGTGCAGCACCCGTCGTGGACCGACCCTGAGTTCGAGACCATGTTCGCCGAGGCGCGGCGGCGCGGCTGGAGCGGCGTCGCCCTCGGCCTGGCGCTCGGCCGGTTCGCAAGCTGGCCGATCGGCGACGTCGTCAACCAGCCGCGCACGGCCCGGCAGGATCCGCGACTGGTTTATGTGCGGCACAAGGCGCGCAAGCCCAAGGTCAACAGCGTGGCGGCACCCGAGCGGCTGCGCAAGATCATCGTCGATCTGCTGCCGCCGGCGGGCGCCAAGCGTCTGGTCGTCAACCAGGCCGGCGAGCCCTACACCGAAGACGGCATGCGCACGATGGTGTTCCGGCTGTGCCGCGAGCTCGCCGACCAGGGCAAGGTCCGGCGCGGCCTCAACATCCACGGCCTGCGCCACAGCCTCGGCAAGGAGCTTTACGACCTCGGCCTCGAGCGCAGCGCGCGCAAGGCGATGATGGCGCACTCGAGCGACCAGGCCAGCATGGTCTACGAGCGCGACGGCGATCGCGCGGCTGCAGCCGATCGGGCGGTGCTAGCGTTGAACAGGAAGCACCGTCGATCGACGCGCAAGGCCTGACGCCGCCGGCGATGGCGACTTACATCAAGCGCTACAGGTCGAACGGCCGGGAGTACGTCTACTTCCGGCCACCGGCCAAGATGAGCCGGGCGAAGATCCGGCCGCGGCGCCTAGCGGTCAACCAGGTCATCGCCCTGGCCGAGGTCGAGAAGCTGCTCAGGGAGTGGATCGAGCCCGGCCGACGAAAGCAGTATCACACGTGGCACACCAAGGTGTTGCAGCTTGCGCGGGGCGCCAAGCAGCGCGCGCGACTCAAGAAGCGGCAGTTCCGTCTAACCGCACGTCAGCTCGCCGACATGCTGCGGGACCAGCACTACCGGTGCGCGGTGACGGGCCTGCCGTTCGACCTCGCGCCACAGCGCGAGACCTTGTGGCGTCATCCGATGGCGCCGAGCCTCGATCGACGCGATGTCGCCGCCGGCTACTCCGTCGACAACGTCCGCTTGGTGCTCGCCTGTATCAATGTTGCGATGGGCGAATGGGGCGAGGAACTCTTCTACCAGGTGGCGGAAGCAGCCCTGGAACATCGCCGGGAACGAGAACGGAACAGGAAAGCGTCTAAAGCAGTGTCTAAATCGCGGAGTGCCGATCATCGACGCTCTGTGGAGCAATCGATTTAGTTCAAGCGGGCGTGCATTTTAGGATGGTGCCCAGGGGCGGAATCGAACCACCGACACTGCGATTTTCAGGCGGGCTTGCCGGCTAGCAAGATCAACGACTTAGCGATGCATAAGTTGTCTAGAAGCCGGTAAATAACTCACCAAGTGTCTAAATGCACCGGGATCGCCGGATGCAATTGTAGCTCTGAAAAACCGCATGAAATTGGGAAAAATTGGGGGATTGACATCTAGACCGGCCGCATGGGACGCCATCATCGATCTGCTCGCCGAACGAGGCAAGGCAATGGCGATGGTGCGGCGGAAGCTGTTGGCGGCAAGACCTATTAATTCTGGCAGGTAATTCTTATCCGTAAAGAAAAGTTCGCCTATGGGTACGACCATTCCCGAATTGGTCAGGCGCTGTTGGTACACGCCGATTGCTTCGAGTGGCTTAGAAAGGTGGACGAAGCCTCAATCGATGCAATCGTCACAGATCCTCCGTATGGCATTCGAGAATACGAGGCTCATGAGTTGGAGCGTCGTGCGAACGGCGGCCCTGGCATCTGGCGAATTCCTCCGTCGTTTGACGGAAACAAGCGGGCTCCACTGCCACGCTTCACGGCGCTGAACGAAGCTGAGCGCGAAGTTCTACGAGAGAGCTTCAAGGAATGGGCAAAGGCGATACTTCCGGCGCTAAAGCCCGGTGCTCATGTCTTCGTGGCATCTAACTCCTTCATGTCGCAGTTAGTATTTTCGAGTTTGATTGAAGGTGGCTTGGAATTCCGGACAGAGATAATTCGTCTCGTCCAGACGCTACGCGGCGGAGATCGGCCGAAGCTTGGCGAGGAAGAATTTCCTGATGTGTGCTCGCTTCCTCGTGGCGGCTATGAGCCTTGGGGGCTTTTTCGTAAGCCCATGCCTAAAGGAATGACTGTCCGCGAATGCCTCAAACGTTTCGGAACGGGTGGCCTGAGACGACGTGCTGACGGCAACCCGTTTAGCGATGTAATTCCTAGTGAGCGAACCTCAAAGAATGAACGCTCTATCGCGGACCATCCAAGCCTCAAACCGCAATCACTCATGCGACAGCTCGTCTACTCTGCACTGCCCCTTGGCGAGGGGGTTGTGCTCGATCCCTTTATGGGTTCGGGCTCAACGCTAGCCGCGGCCGAGGCAGTGGGATATCGATCGATTGGAGTTGAGCGTCACGCTGACTATTTCAAGTTAGCCAAAGTATCCGTACCGACACTAGCCGCTGCATCGGTTCGGAATGGCTCGGCAGTCCTCATCTCCACTGAGCAAACTCGCCTGGCCATCTAAGTCTGGCGCACGATAAATCCAGTTTGCCATCATCTTGTCGTAGCCAGTGCCGGTTACGGACGCGGTGATGGTGCATTAATTCTGGCAGGTAATTCTTAACCGTGAACTCGTCGCCGATTACGGCGACCCCGACGCTGTGACGATCATCCTCGCCCGCACGCCGGTCGAGGCCCAGGAGCGTGGCTGGCCTTGCGTCGGCGAACACTTGGCGGTCCTGCGCCGAGTCGTCGAGCGCGCGCCGGCCAGCATCAGGATCGTGCCGGTGTATGCCGGCGAGGATCGTGCTGGCGACTTAGCTACAGCGCGGCGCGGTCAGGCGGCCCGATGACCACCGACTGCCGGTGCTGTAGCGTCACCGCATGGCATCGCGCGAAGTCACCGCTCGCGACAACGGTCGCACCGCCTGGTCCCGCGGTCGGCCGCTCGGCGTCGTCTGCCCGTGCGGGCACCGCGCGCTGGTGCCGCTCGAGTGCCTGGCGGTCGGGCCCGGCGACATGCGGCCTCTCCTCTCACTCGCCCTCGCCTGCTCGGCCTGCGGGCGTCGTGGTGGAGATCGTGTCGACGATCGGGGCGCTCCCCGACTATGGCTTCTGAGCTCGGCCGCCGACGAGGCCGCCTTCCTCGCCGCCGGCCGAACGTCGGACACAAAAAAAGAGCCCCATCCTTCGCGCCCGACGGGAGCGAAGGAAGGGGCCTCGTGACGATCGTCGCAGAACCGCAGGGAGGACCGGCGCGACGTCACGATCTCATGGCGTCTCTCACGATCGTGGTCCCGTAGGCGAGAAGCAGAACACGCGACCATCCGGCGCCGCGCATAGGTGATTGCGGCCGTCGCCGGCCATATCGATCGGCAACATTTTCTCGGGCGGCACCGTGAGCCAGGCGTGGCCGTCCCAGGCACGCCAGCGGCCGTCGTCGTGCTTGAAGGCGCGCGTCGGGCGGCAGTCGTTCAGGTTGCAGCACGACTGGCCCGGCGCGTCGGGGCGCATCCAGGAGCCGTAGGGATCGTGCGCCCGCGCGCATTGGCTGGCGAAGCCGCCCGCCAGGACGACAATGACGAACAGGAACGCGAGCTGCGGCGTGCTCATGGCTCGCCGAACCAATCGACCAAGCGGGCCTGCCGCGCCTGGCACTCGGCAAATTTTTCCGCGAGGTCGACGAGAGCCTCGCTGTTGTAAACGATCGGTTGCGCCGGATCGGGCAGCATCGGCTGGGCGCACTTCTGCAGCAGCTCAGGGCCGGGGCGAACCTTGGTCGCCACCGGCACCTCGCGCCCGGAGAACACGCCGCACGCCGTCAAGGCCTGCGCGATAAGCAGGATCAGTGCGGCACGGGCCGCCGTCGGACTGGACAAGGCGTATCTCCGTTTTAACTTGGGTGGCGGCCTGGCCGACCGAGCGCATCTCGGCCGTGAGCGCCACGATGGCGGCGTCGCTGCGGGTTTTGGCCTCGCGTTCGAGGCGCAGAGTCTCGTTCGCGAGCTCGGTCTTGAAGTTGGCGAAGGCGAGCTGCTCGCGGTGCACCTCGGCCTCCGACCAGGCGAGGCGTAGCGTCTGCACGCCGGCCACGATCGCCAGCACGGCGGCCAGGCCACCGAGGCCGCTGGCCAGCGGGTTCTTCAACAGCGCAGCGGGCAGCATCACGCGAGCCCCAACCGCGTGCCCGCAGCGTCGATCGTCAGGGCATGGTGGCGCGGCGCATCAGACCACGAGATGTGCACCCAGGCGCGGAACTCGTGGATGAGCTGGTGGAAGGCGATCGCCGGCTCAGCGGCGGCGATGGCGCGGCAGACTTCGAGCGGCGAGCCGAAGGCCGGTACGACGAAGTCGGCGGCCTGGCCCACCATGTGCTGGCTGAAGACGGCGCCGCCCACGGCACGGTTGACCTCGGGCGAGCGGTAGCCCGAAATCACGATCACCGGCTTGCCGAGCAGCGCGCGCACCGCCTCGAGCAACTCAGCCGTGCGCCGCAGGTTGGCGACGGTGTCGGCCGACGGCGTGTTGTCGAGGCCGCGGCGCGCCGCGGTCTCGGAGACCGTGAGCTCGGCCAGGGAGAAGTGCGCGCTGAGATCCATGTCGCCCTCTCCTATCGTCGTGCGCCACGCCGCTCGCGCCAGTCGTCGAACGCCGACCAGGTTAGCGACGCCGACAGCGTTGGCATGGTGATCCAGCGCGAGGCGGGCCAACCCGGCACGCCCCACTTCCACGCTTCGAGCGCCTCGTAGGCGAGGCCGACGGCCAGTGCGCTGAGCAACCACCAGCGGCAGCCGCAGGCCGCGCGGTAGCGGCCCTGCTGCAGGGCGATGATCGCGACGATGCCGACCAGGCAGACGGCGATGTAGGCGAGCTGCAGCAGCATCATGGCCGGTTGCTCCCGCCGCGCCACAACGAATGCAGCCAGGCGACGGCCGCCTGCGGATCAACGCGCCATTTTTCCGCAAAGGTCGCGAGGCCGGCGAGGAAGTTGACGCCGAGGAAGGCGACCAGGAGCGCGATGATGCGCTCCTGCTTGTGTGACGCGCCGAGCCATTCGACCAGCGCCGGCGTGGCGAAGAACGACAGCGACCACGCCGACACCACCGACACCGCGCGGGTCGTCGGCCCGCTGTCGACCAGCGTGCGCAGCGTCAGCAGCGAGCCGACGGCCGCGGCCATCATGGTCCAGAACGAGACGCCGGCGCCCGGCAGCGGGTCGTTGAGATCGGCCATCGCCGCCTCGCTACTTCTTGATGATGTAGTTGACGACGAGCGTCGGCGGCATGATGGGCAGCGAGCCGCCGCTGCCGGCCGAGCCGGTGGCGCCGCCCATGTCGAAGCTCGTGTCGGTCAGCATGTTGACCGGCGGGTCGATGCCATTGCTCTGCGAATAATCCTGGTTGAGCACCGTGGCGATGATGCGCCAGGCCGCGTGGACGTGAGCGATCAGCGTGGCGGTGAGCTGGTTGCCGCCGGCCGCGCCCAGCGTCGCGCCGTCGACGCCGCCGGCCGTCGTGATGCGCCCGGCCGCGCCGCCGCCCATGGTGTCGCGGCCGGCGGCGAAGCGGCCGCGCAGGTCGGGCTTGGCGAAGGTTGTGCTGCCGTCGCCGGCGCCGAACGCCGTGCCGATGACGGCGAACAGCGCCGCCTCGGCGACGCGCCCGAGCGCGGTGCCGTCGCAGAACGACCAGCCCGAAGGCTCGGTCGGGCCGGCGAAGGCCACGATCGTGCCGGTCGGCACGCCAGACGGAAGATTGGCGACGGTGAAGGTGTTGGTCGAGGTGTTGATCGTGCCGAGCGCGATCCAGTCGGCGCCGTCGTATACGCTCAAAGTCCAGTTTGAGCTCGACGGCGTGTTGTCGTCGATCCAGAGCTGGCCCTGGACCGGCGCCGACGGCGCGTTTGGGCCCTTGCTGGTCGAGGCCAAGGCCTGCAGGGCCAGGTTGATGTCGGCGCGCACCGCCGAGCGCGCTTGGTTGTCGACCGTCATGTCGTGCTGTGACATCTACGCCCTCTCCTCGACGACGGCGCCGAGGCCCGTCGTCGTCATGCCGTAGTCGGTGTCGGTCGCCGCCATCTGGTAGCGGAACTCGATTGCGCGGGCCTCGATCTCCTGGGTCTCGACGCGCACCCAGCCGGTCCACGCCGGCGCGCCGGCGGGATCGTCGAGGGTGCTGCGCATCTCCAGCCACGAGCTGGCCTCGGTGCCGAGCACGACTTCGTCCCAGGCGTCCGACGAGTCGACCAGCTCGGCCGAATCAAACAGCGCGTCGTTGTTGACGACGAGGGCAGCCACGTCGGCGGTGACGCGCACGGCGTGCACCGCGCCGAGATTGGCGCTGCTCGCGAACGCATAGGTCGCGGTGGCGCTGCCCGCGGTCTGCACCAGCTGGCCGGAGGCGACGGCGCAGTTGGTCTTGCCGCCGGCGAAGCCCGGATCCTCGACCAGGCTCGCCAGCACCGACCAGCCGGCGGCGACCTGGACGCCGAGCACGGCGTCCGGCGTGCCCGAGAGCTGGCCGCTCGAATCTATGAAGTCGAGCAGATAGCAGCCGGTCCGCAGCGCCACAATTTCCGTGGTGGCCGCGCCCGCCACCTTCTCGGCAACGATCGCCGCGGCCTCCCAGTCGGCGCCGGCGCCAAGGTCGAAGCCCGCCTCGCCCAGCGTGTCGCCGCCCTCGCCGAACGCGAACGGCGTCTCGTTGACGGCGGCGAAGCGGATCTGGGCCGAGCCGCCGATTCGCACGTCGGTGTCGGTCGTGGGACCCCAGCGCAGCCGCGCCCAGCCGCCCGAGGCGAACAGCGACAGCTGCTGCGGCGGCGCAGGCGGCGCCAGCAAACCGGCGATGTCGCGCACCGTGGCGACGTACGGGCTCGGCACGCCCAGAACATTGACCGCCGCGACCGAGAACTCGTAGGCGCCCGGCTTGAGGTCGTTGAGCTGCGCGACCAGGCCGGGCACGCGCGGCAGCGGCTGCCAGGTGCCGCCGGCAACGCGGAACTCAGGCTGATAGACGTCGACGAAGCCGTCGGGAGAGGCCGACCAGCTCATGTTGGCACGCGCCTTGACGCCGGCGCCGTCGCGCGTGGCGTAAAGCTCCTCGCTCACCACCAAATTGGTCGGTGGCAGCACGCTGAACGGGTCGGGCAGGTCGGTGTTGGGCGCCGGGTCGACCCGCGATTCCTCCGACGTCGACCAGTCGTAGACCGCGGCCGCCGTCTCGACCAGCTGCAGGGTGATGCCGAGCACCGGGCCGCTCGGGCTCTGCTGGATCGCGAAGCCGAGATCGTCGATCTCAAACGGCTTGTTGATCCAGCCGTAGCGCGTGGACGTCCAGGCGATGGTGTCGCCGGCCTGGGAGCGCCAGGCCGACAGCATGCAGGGCATGGTGGCGCGGATCGGCTGGCGCGCCTTCAGCAGGTCGATCTTGGCCAGGCGCTGGGCGCGCGAAGCGCTGCGCGTGAACGGCAGCTCGATGTCCTTGAAGCGCTCGATGCCGCCGTCGAGTTCCTTGAAGGTTTGGCTGACCAGAGGGGGGAAGTCGGCCTGCTGCCAGTTGTTGGCCGGGCCGACGAAGGTGCCCTTGACGGCGTTGAACGAGTCGCGGCCCGACTGCAGGGTCTGCAGGCGCGGCCCCGCCGCCAGGATGGTGTCGTCGAACTCGAGCGTCGGCGCCTGCCAGACTCCGGCCTGGATACGCCAGCGCTCGCCGTCGAACGGCGCGCGACCGTGCATGGCGCCGAGCAGGCGGCCGAGCGCCTCCTGCGGCTCGATCGACGACAGGAAGGCGCCGTCGGTCTCGTAGCGCTTCTCGCTGGTGCCGTCGGCCAGCGGCACGGTCTCGTCGCAGGCGTTGGCGGCGGCGATCAGCGCCGCGCTGTCGAGGCCGGTCGTGCGGTCGGCGGCGAGCCCGTAGCGGGCATCGCAGAGATAGTTCGCCACGACCAGGGCCGAGTTGGCGCTGTAGCCGGTGGTGTCGGTGCGCGGATCCCAAATGTCGTTCTTGCCGCGCACAACGGCGGAGATGTTGGGGATGCCGGCCGGGAAGACCTTCTGGTCGTAGACCAGCTCGATGGCCAGCCAGGCGATGCCGCCGAGGCGATGCTCGGCGGTCCACACGCCGGGCGCGGCGGCAATGAAGTTGGCGTCGGCCGCCTGGTCGAGGGCGCCGAGATGCTTGCGCACCAGCGCCTTGCCGGCGTAGGTGCCGCCGGTGACGTTGCCCGAGCCGTCGAGCGGCAGCACCTCGTCGGCGAACCACACCTCGTCGATCGCCTGGATGCGATGGCCGGCCAGCGCCACGCCGATCAAAAGGCGCTGGTCGTTCTCGACGGCATGGACGAAGACCATGACGCCGCCGACGCGTGTGTTGCCAAAAACCACCGGCCGCGCCGCGGCGGCCTGGCGGATGGTGATCTTGTTCTCGAGCGGCTGGTAGGACGGCGCAGCGAAGCCGCCGCCGGATCCCGTGCCGCCAGACGGTTTTAGGATCGCATTGGCGACGAACGACACGCCGGCCGAGACGACGAGGCCGATCGCCGAAGCCGCCACGACTCCTACGGTCGACGAAATCGCAGCAGTGATGGCCGCGCCGGCCAACGCGCCGATCAGTGGCGGCATGGTCTCTCCCCGAAGCGGTCGTGATCAACCGATGCGCCAGACGAGCTCGGCATCGGTGATCGGCACATGGTCCAAGCCGGTCGGCCCCGGCCCACAAAGCGTGCGCCCGGTACACACGGTCAGCGTGTCACGGTCACTCAAGCGCGCCAGCGCGACATCACCGCGCCTAACCATCATCCAATTGATCGTGGCCGGTCCAAGCGCTGCGGTTGCCGCGAGCGGCAGGCCGCCGGCCTGGGCGATCGCTTCCGCAGCGGCGCGCGCATGCTGCCAGGTCACCGTCCAGACGCGGACGCCCGTCAGCACCTCGACCCAATCGATGGCAGTGGTGGCACAGTCAGCGATACCCCAGCGGAACGACACATCACGTCGATCTGCCACAAAGTCCGCCAAGCGCTGCTCCCAGCCCGGCAGCCGGCAGAGTGGCGATGTGTAGATAACCATCGCGTTCCGCCCTTGACGTTCTTCAACCGCACGGTGACCTTCGGCGCGGAGGTCATCATCATGCGGCTTCTCGGTGTGCGAGGCCGCCGCATTCGCGAAATCGACCGACTTACCGCCGCCCCCACACGATCTGCTTGTCCTGCAGGCCGGCGACGTATTCCACGCCGCGGTCGCCCGGCGAGAGCTGCTTCTGGTGCTGGTCGGTGTACCGCCATTCGCGCGGGCGCTCCAGGTCCACGAGCTCGTTCTCGTAGTTCAGGTTGATCACCGGCTCGAGCGGGTTGCTGTCGTCGATCTCGCCGACATCGAGGCGGCCCTTGAAGATGATTTTGGGGGCATCGATCACGCCGACGATCGGATCGCCCAGCACGGTCTCGGGCAGCGACACGCCGAACACGTAGGCACCCTCGCCGATATGGTCGGCGCCCTCGCCCAGCTCCTCGTCGGCGCCGGCCTCGCCAAAGAAGATGCCGTCGCTGTCGACCAGCTGCATCGCATCGTCGAAGATGGCGAGGCGGATCGAGCCCGGATTGTTCTGGCGCAGCTCCTGCAGGGCGAGCGAGATGTCGGCCGCGGTGACGCCGCGCACGGCAATGGCCAGGCCTTCGGCCTGAAGGTTCGCGGTCTCCTTGACGGCGCCGAGGCCGACCAGCTGGCCGAGCCCGGCCCAGATCTGGCCGTTCCAGGTCAGCGGCCCCAGCCCGGTCCAGACGCGGACGGTGCCGGTCGCGAACTCGGCCTCGAACAGCAGCGCCACCGGCACGTTGCGGCGGACCAGCGCGTCGGCGACGGCGGGGGTGAGGTTGCGGGCCATGGCCGGCGCGATCCGGTGTCAGTCGGCGCAGCGCAGGAAGGCTTCGAGCTCGCTGTAGCGCAGGCCAAACCGCGTCTTGCCGGTCTCGACTTCGCGCGTGCGCGTCTCCTCGACGGCCTCCATCTCGGGAACAAAGTGCAACAGGGGCGCCAGGACGATCTCGCCCTTGTCATCACGCGCCTCGATCATAACCGGCGATCCGTCCTCGTCGATCACCGGCTGCATCGAGCCTACCGGCTCGTCGCGCTCGACCTGCCGTCGCATCCGCACCGGTTTGCCGTCGCGCACCTCGACGACGTTCTCTTCAGTCGCAACTTTGCGCGTCATGGGTCGCTCGACCTCGACCGTGTAGGTCTCGGTCACCGTCACCGGGTCGGCGCACAGGAAGCCGTAGGCCCACGGGTCAAGGCCTTCGGCGGCCAGAGCATCGCGCACGTCCTCGGCAACAAAGCCGAAGTGCCAGCGCGCGGCATCGCCTTTCTTGTCGACCGAGTCCTTCAGCTTGTATCGGCGCACCAGACCGCGCACGCGGCGCGCGGCACGCTTCTCGGCATCGCTTGCCTCGCCGATGAACAACTTGGCCTCGCGGCCGGAGGTGTTGATGGTGCCGGTGGCGGCGTAGACCGTCCCCCAACGAAACGAGGGATCGCCTAGATTGAAAGAAGCGTCTGCCGTCGGCTTGAAACCGCTGATGAATGCTTGGCAGATGTTGATGCCGCTGACGGCGAGCGTTGTCGTAGCGCCATTCAGAACGATTGGCTGATAGCTGGTGACCAGACTGTTATCGACGCCGTCGAGCTGCAGATAGCTGGCCGTTGTGAGGACGCGCAAACCTTTGGTCGTGCCTTTGACGCCGAAAAGGATGGCGCCATCAACTCCAATCGCCTCCAGCTTCCCCTGCGTTGGGGTCCCACCAAATCCCGTCAGACCGCCATGTTTCTGCAGCACCAGGTTCATCACCGACGTGCCGGTCTTCACGGCCTGCACGATGCCGTGGTCGTTGGTCGTGTCGTAGCCCAGCCACAGGGCCTTGTTGCGGTCGGCGGCGCCCGTCAGTGCCAGCTGGCCGCGCTCGCCGGAATTCGAGTTCACGTCGCCGGAGAACTGCCCGCCCTGGCCCGCTGTCGCCCAGAACGTCGTACCGCCGACGTTGAAGCCAGCGAGCGAGAAGGCCGCCTCGAGGGCGACCTTGAATTCGGCGCGCGTGATCTTCTTGTGGGTCGCCGCGTCCTTGTCCCAGATCAGGAACTCGTCGTCGGTCGCGGTGTTGGCGCCGGTGATGGCGGTGAGATCGGTGACGCGTTTGGTCGCCATGCAATTTCTCCGGCTAGAGCCGCCCGCGATGCGGACGCGCGTTGACGATGTTGCAATAAAGTCTGCAAGCGGAACCGAGCCGGGCCGCGCTTTGCGCTTCGCGCAAAGCACTCACCCGGCCACTGACGCGGCGCTGCGCGCCGCGTCAGTAGGGCGCTTCGACCGCCTTGATGGTGGCGGCTTTGTAGTGGCTGGCGGTGTCGACCATGTACTCGCTCGTGCCGCCGGCCAGGCGCCACACGCCCTTCGGTGCGGCGAGCACGATCGTCTCGTTGACGACGGTGGCGAAGCGCAGCGCCGGGCGGATGTCGACGGTGGCGTGGCCGTCGGCGGCCAGCGACACGTCCTTCATCACCATGTAGAGCCGCGACGTTCCGGCGGCGCCGAGCTGCAGCCAGTCGCCGGCGCGGAGATAGTTCGCGACCACACCGAGCCCGGTCTTGATCGCGAGCTCCTTGCCCGTCGCGCCGCCGACCGCGACCTGCGGCGTGCCGGGCGTCTGGGCGGCGGCGCCGCGCGGCTGGGTGGCCGAGCGGTCGCCCATCAGGAAGGTGCCGATCGGGCCGTCGAGCGAGACCAGGAACGAGATCCAGGGAGCGGCGTCGGCGCGCACCATCGCCGGCAGGGCGATGTCGGCCTCCCACAGCTCGTTGCCCGGCCATTCGTACGTCTGCTGCGCCAGCGCGGCGAAGGGCGAGGCCGACAGGCCGACGATCTTGCGATGGCGGATCGTGACCTGGGCGACGCCACGCGCTGTCGGCAAGGCGAGTGGATACGAGACGGCCATGCTACTTGAAAATCCGCTTGGTGACGCCGCCGCGGCGCCGGTCGGCGAGCATCGCCGCCTGGGCGCCGTCCTGGGCGGCCTGCTTGACGGCGCCTAGCCCGGTGCGGAACTCAGACGACGTTACAAATTCACCGACATGGACGGTCTGGTGGACGATCACCGTCGTGCCGCCGCCGCCCATCGCGGCGAGCTGATCCTGGCTCCAGACGTGCGAGGCGCTGCCGAGCTGCATCAGCTCTTTGCCATGCTCGCCGACCCAGAACGGACGATTGATCGGCGGATCGCCGCCGCCGGCGAAGGCCGGGCCGGCGACGCCGCCATAGTCGAGAAAGGGGCCGGTGCCGCCGCCCGACCCGAAGATGCTGCCGAAGATCGAGCCGAAGATGCCCTGGTTGGTCGGGCCGCGACCGGTGATGGCGTTGAAGACGTTCGAGATCTGCGCGCGCAGCTCCATCTGGGCCAGCATGTTGGCCCAGCCGAGCGCCATCCGGCCGAGCGACTGAAGGAAGTTGCCCTCCATGTTCTGGGTGGCGTTGACGATGTCGCTCGCCACCTGCTCGTAGAGCCGGCCGCCGATCGCGAAGGCGGTGTGAGCGCGCTCCCATTGCCGGGCGGCATGCATCGCGCCGGCGGCCAGGCCCTCGATGCCGCCCTTGGTGCCGGCGAGCTGCAGCGCCATGTCCTCGGCGCGCTGCTTGGCCTGGCGCGCCGCCTCTCCATAGCCTGCGTAGCTCAGCCGGCCGGTGTCGAGCGCCTCGTCGAGGCGGCGCATCTCGCCGCGCAGATAGGCCGTGCCGTCGCCCATGCGGCGCTCGATCTCGTCGGCGTCGCGCGCCGCCGCCGACCAGCGACGCAACGCGCTTTCGGCATTCTCGCGGGCGATCACCTGGTCGCGGATTGTGGCGACGCGCGGATCGGACGGATCGTATTTGCCGAGCTTGGCGATCTCCTCCGCAATCTTCTTTTCGCGCTGGACCTGCTGCTCGAGGTCCTTGAGCGGCACGCCGGCGCCCTCGACCATCTGGCGCAGCGCCTGCTCGGCCGCCTGGCGCTCGCCGACCAGCTGGTTGATCGCCTCCTGGATGCGATCGCGCGTGCCGGCCCGGCCCGTCTCGGTCGGTGTCGGGTTGCTGCCGCCGCCGCCGGTGGCCGGCAGGCCGTCGCCCAGTAGGCGCTGCAAATCGGCGGCGTTGACCGCGTTGCGGCCGCCCAGCAGGGCCGCCACGGTGGTGCGGGCGCTCACCTCTTCAAGGCGCTTCTTGAGGGCGGCGACTTCCGCCTTGGCGAGCGGGTTGTTTGGATTGATCGCCAACCGCTGGAGCGCGTTGTTTAACTGGTCGTTGAGCTGGAGCACGTCGCCCGCGGCGGCGCGCTCGCCGGCACCGGCGCGGAACTCGTTCTGCTCGCGCTGCGCGCGGGCATAGGCGTCGGCGATGCCGCCCACCACCGTCTCGACCGCCTTCAGGGCGGCGACCTCGATCGGCATGCCGATCTCGGCGTAGAAGCGGCGGATGGCGAGCGTGGTCTTCTGGCTTTGGTTTTCAAGCTTGTTCGCGGCTTCGACCACGTCGTCGCGGATCGTGACGCCGGCCGCCTTGGCCTGGCGGTCGATCTCGTCCATGCCCTGGGCCAGCATGCGCAGCGTTGGCACCAGACGGGCGCCTGATAGGCCGAGCATGTTCTTGGCCGCGGCCGCCTGCTCGGCGCCGGAGCCCAGCCGCAGGATCGCCTGCGCCACTTCGGCCAGGATGGTGCTCTGGTCGCGCAAACGGCCGTTGGCGTCGAGGATCTTCACGCCCAGCCGCTCGAAGCTGTCGATCGCCGGCTTCGAGCCCTGGACCGCCTCGCCGAGCTTGACATTGAAGCGGGCCAGTGAGCCGACCATCGCCTCCTGACGCACGCCGGCCGAGTCGAAGGCGAACAGGTAGGCCTGGAACTGGTCGGTGGTGAGGCCGAGCTGCGCCGACTGGTCGGCGATCGCCGCCACCGCCTTGCGTGTCTCGGCGTGATACTTGACGAGCTCGTTGGTCGCCGCGCCGATGGCGGCGATCACGCCGGCGCCCTTGAGGATTCCGACGAACTTCTCGGCGCCGCCGCTCAACTCGCCGACGCCCTTGGCCGTGGCGCTGCTCGACTGGTTGAGACCGTCGAGCTGGCGGCGCAGCGAATCGAAGGCGCCGGCCGTGAGGTCCTTCGCCGAGATTTCGATCGACAGGGTTTCGTCGGCCATCGTTTACTCCTGCCGTCTCAGGAATCCGGCGAACGCCGTTCGGCCAGCCAGGCCAGCATCAGGTTGAACTCGGCGACTTGCATCGCGCCGAGCTCGGCCAGCGAGCGGCGCAAGTGGCCGGCCAGGGCCAGCCGGTTGCGCAGATGGCCGCGCTCGACGCGGCGCCACTCGCTCAGGCTTTTGGGCCGCCGTCTTCCGCCGCCTCGCCGCCGACCGCGTTGGCGACGTTGAGATCGGCCAGCATCAGGCTCGCGACCTCGACGACCATGTTCGGATCGACGCGGCTGCCGATCAGCAGCAAGTCCGACGCGGAGAACAGGCGGCTGCCATCCTCTTTCTCGGCTTTACGGAAGAAGGCACGTTTGAAGCGCTCGGGCCTGAACATGCGCTGCTCTAGGACGGGGTCGTAGCCCTCGATTACGTAGTCGCGCTCGTCGAGCGTCCACGGACTCCACCACACGGTGAGGTCGCCACCCTTGAGCTTCAGAGTGTGCGACTTGCGCACGGCGCGGGTCGCCGCCCAGTGCTCGCACAGCAGATCGATCGCGGTCATGGCCGCTCAGATCAGGCGATCGTATCGCGGGCGATCGCGCCGTCGAGCGTGAGCGAAAAGCTGCGGCTCACCTTGCCGTCATTCGGCACCTTCTCGCCGAACTTGTTGACGAAGGCCGAGCCCGACCATTTTTTGACGCCGCTAGCCGACGGCAGCTCGTAGAGATGGAACGTCACCGCAGTGCCGGCGAGGCAGGCGGTGACCATCGCCTCCTGGCCGTCGCTGTCGGCCGGATCGTAGGAGCACTCGATCGACAGCGTCGCCTTGTACTGGCCAGGCAGCACGTTGGTGCCGGCTTGCCCCTGGTAGGAGGCGTCGGCCATCGGCACGTCGACGTCCATACTCCACTCCGAGGTCTCGTTGACCTGGGCGGTGAGATCGCTGCCGATGATGACCTTGCCGTTCTTGCCGTGGTAGCGGGCCATGTCAGTCTCCTGGTAAGATGTTGAGGCATCGTCTTTTCGTTACTCTGTGCAAGGCCGCCGCTGGCGCGGCGGCCTAAACTTTCGTCGTAGCGTCGCCGGCGAGTGTCCTGAACACCATGCGGTAGGTCAGCCGGAGCGAGCCTTCGCGGTGATCGCCCTGGGTGCGGGTGGTCGACTCGGTGCCGATCAGCTCGCGCCATTCGACCAGCGCGGCGATCGCCGTGCTGGTCATCATCACCGGCTCGATCTCGGCGGCCATGCCGTCGAGCAGGTCGTCGGGATCGACGCCGCGGGTGCGGGCGATCGCCTCGACCACGACGCGCTCGTCGCGCTCGAGGGCGCGGTCCTGGTCGCGCTCGGCCTGGTTGTCGAAGCGCGAGGCGCCACCGCGCGTCCAGATCAGGATGCCGGGATAGTCCTTGTCCTCGACCGGCCAGGTGCGGCCGGCGAAGACGCGCGCGCCGCTGGTCGGCAGGCCGGCGAGCGCGGCTCTGATCGCCGAGCGCAGCTGAGCGCGCAGATGGTCGGCCATCACGCGGCCTTGCGCAGTTGCGGCCGGCGGCGAGTTTCGCCGACGGCGCGGGCAAGCTCGCGGCGGAAGTGGCGGGCGAACTCGGTGCGCAGGGTCGCTTGCGCCACGCCGAAAAAGTCGAAGATCGCGCTATACTGCGGCTGCTTGACGACGATGAACACCGGCACGCGGTTGCGCTCGCCGGCCTGGCGCTTGTAGATGCCCGGCCGGCCGCGGCCGGAGCGGTCGAAATGATAGGCCTCGGCGCGGCGGACACCGCGGTTGCGCGCGCCGGGGTAGCGCCGCGCGGTCTCGACCGTGCCGAGATCGCTCAGGATCTTGCCGATCTGGCCGGGGTTGAGATCGCCCGCCGCGTCGCGGTCGGCGAAGCGGGTCGGCACCAGATACTCCGACGCGAGCAGCTTGCCGGCGCGGATCAGGCGCGATTCAAACGGCGTGTGGCGGCGGCCGCCGCCATGGACCTGCGGCTTGAGGTAGTAGCCGGCCGAGCTCGGCAGGTCGGCATCCTTGAAGTCGACGACGGCCGGCCGAGCCTGGAACTTGCCCGAGCCGTTGTCGTAGGTCGCCGGCCGAAAAGTCACGCTGTCGAGCGTCCAGGCGCGCGGGTTCAAGAAGACGCGCCGCATCTCCTCGCGCTCGGCCTCGACGATCGACTGGGCGGTGGCGTCGAGCGCCTTTTTGGTCGCCCACGGCACCTTGCGCTGCTCGATCTCCGACAGGCGCTGCCTGAGATCGGCGACATCGGTGCGGACCTCGATCTGGATCATGCCGCCTCCAGCTCCATGCGCACCATGCCGGCGCCGTCGGGCAGCACGGCGCGCACGCGCCAGGTCTTGCCGCGCATCACCAGCGCGTCGCCCTGGGCGTAGCCGGCCGACAGGTCGGCCTCGGCGAACAACACTATGGGCTGCACGCCCAGCCGATCGGGCCCGTCGGCGGCGGCCACGACCGTGACCGGCATCTCGACGATGCCGAGGAGCGGGACGGTGGCGCCGCCGTGGGTGTAGGTGAGGAGTTCGCCGAAATCCGCCAGAAACGTGCGGCGATCGTCGTCGGATTCGACGGCCACGCTGCTAGCGCCGTGCGGCGCGGGCGGGGACGCGGGCCTTGGCCGCCTCGACGTCGTCCTTGGTCGCTTCCTTGACGCGGCCGGAGCTCAGCAGGTCGATCGCGGCGCCGAATGGAACGTCGGTCAAAACGGTGTCGATTTCGGTATGGACGCCCTCGATCAGGCAGGCGTCGGTGACGATCAGGGTCTTGGCAGGCTTGATAGCCATGGCGTTTCCTCAAATGAGTGGTGAAGCGGTTGCGGTGCTCAGGATCATTCAGGAGCCCGGCCAACCGACCTGCCGGGCTCGTGAATGACCCCGGACCGCCCTTTCGGACGGCCCGGAGCCTTTCGGCATTAGCCCGACAGCGCGTCGAGCATGGCGGCGAAGCTTGCCGCGGTGCGGATGGCGATGTCGGTCGACATGAAGCCACGGATGCGGACGTTGCCCGCGTCGCCGCTAATGTAGGGATCCGCGAACAGGTCGAGGATGCCCCACTCGCCGATCAGCAGCTGCGACCAGTCGCCGAACAGGATCGCCGAGCACACCGCGCCCGAAGAGCCTTTGACCAAGGTGTTGCTCACCTGGTTGCTGACGCCGGCCTTGTAGCCGTTGAGCGGCTGCGCGCCGTCGCCCCAGATGAATTGGGCGGTCGAAGAGGCCTTCTCTGTGACCTTGAGCTTGCCGCGGGTCCGTGAATTGGTGAGGTAGCCCAGCGTGCCGACGTCGGCGTTGGCGTTGGCGACCGCCGTCTCGAGGCCGACGATGTGGGACCAGGCCGGAGCCAGGCCGTCGGTGCCGCCGGCGACCGAACCGATGCCCGACGTGGCAACGATGCCGGTCGGCTGGTTTGAGGCGCCCGAGCCGTGGATGGCGGCGAGGTCGATGGCCAGCGCGATGATCTTGGAGAGATCGTTGCGCACGAAGTTCTCGACCGCGATCGAGGACTGCAGCAGCAACTGGCGGCTATAGTCGGTCATCGCGCCCACCGTCTTCGGCGAGAGCGTGACCTGGGCGAGCGTCTGCTGGCTCTCAGTGATCGAGCCGGCTTCCGCCAGCCAGTAGGCCGTGCCGGCCGCCGACTGCTTGGGGAAGGCGACGTTGCCCTGCAGGCCAGACAGCACGGTGGCGCCCATCTGGCGCACCATCATGCGGTTGCGCAGCAGCTCGATGAAGTCCTGCGGGCGCAGTTCGGTGGCGACCAGATAGCCCCCCGCAGACGAGGTGCCGACGGTGAGGTCGCGCTTCTCGTAGTCGCGCTTTTCGGTCATCACGTCGTACGGCATCAGGATGCCGCGCGGCTGCACGCCCATGCGCTTGGCGATCTCGGCCGAGCACTCGCGCTCGAAGTCGACCTTGATGCCGGCGTGCGGGAAGGCCTGGGCGGCGAGCGCCTTGACCATGGAGAAGCTGCCGAGCTCTCTCTGCGACAGGCCGAGATCGCCCTGGGGCGCGTAGAGCGGCTTGGCGTCGCCGATCTTGTCGAGCAGCACGCCGCGGAACAGCTCGATGGAGCTGCCCTTCTTGATGTGCTCGCGGCCGAGGTCGGCCATGTTGTGGCGCTGCGCCAGGGTTTCGATGTCGGCCGTGCGCTGGCGCTCGGCGGCGAGGATGGCCTCGGGGTTGACGGGCGGCGGCTGGACGGTGGTCTCGGACATGCGGGTCTCCTTAAGGGGAACGGGAAACGCCCTTTCGGGCAAGTCGATGGGGATTGGCTTCGCCTCGTCGCCCTCGGCACGGCCCACACCGACGGTCATGTCGGCGGGGATGGCGACGAAGGACGCCTCGAGCGGGCGCCAGTTGGTGACGCGGTAGACGCTGGGCTTGTCCTTGTTTTCCTCTACAAGTTTCAACCGCAGCACTTCGTAGCCAACGGAAACGTTCACCACGATCCCGTCTTGCACTTTCTTGAACAGCTCCTGTGACGCCTGGTCGCTGCCGAAGCGGACGCGGGCGTGGCCCTTCTGGTCGTTGCCGAGCCAGGCCTTCTCGATCACGCCGACGACGTTATCGACCTCGTTGCGGTGATCCTTGAGCATCGGCGCGGTGCCGCCGTTCAGCCAGTCGAGGTCGGCCTCGCCGGCCTTGTGGCCGAGCACCTCGACGCCCCACCAGCGCTCGCACGGTTCCTCGGACGAAAAGCTCACGTCGATCGTGCGTTCCTCCGGCTTGGCCGAGGCCTTGTCGAAGATCGCGACGCGGCGCTGACGGCCTAGCTTCAGTTCCTTGCTCATGTCACGGGCTCCTGACGCGCCTCCGGCGCGGGATTCTTCGGTGGCGGGTTGAGGTCGACGCCCTTCGACTCGGCCAGGGCCTTGTCGGCGGCGATCTCGTCGAGCAGCTCCTCGAAATCGATGCCGCGCTCGGCGCAGACCCTTCGATGACTCGTCAGCTTGCGGTCGAGCGCCTCGCCGTTGGCCGCCATCTCGGCCTTCGGATCGACCCACGACCAGCCGCGCGGCCGCCAGACGGCGGCGTTGAACTTGTCGAACTTCGCGGCCGGCAAATTGATCGCACCGGCGAGCAGCGCCATCGCGAGCCAGGTTTCAAAAACCGGCTGGCAGAGACCGCGCACCAGCGTGCCCTGGTCGAGCCGCCATTCGTCCTGGTCGCCTAGCGCCCCTTGCCGAAGGCTGGAGTAGTTGGCGTCGCCCAGATCGTGGCTGAGTTCGTGGTAGCTGACGCCGAGACCGGCGGAAGCTCCCCGGAGCTGCGCCTTGACGAACGGGTCGAAGGCGCCGGTCGGGTGCTGCGGATCGAAGGGCTTGAACTTGACGCCGGCCGGGAGACGCTCGAACTCGCCGGGCTTTATGTCGCGCACGATGTTGCCGGCGGCGTCCTTGCGGCCGCTCAGCTCGCCGGAGATCTCTTCCTCGTAAAAGCCGCCCTTCGAGGCGGCGATGCGGGCGGCCACGACCTCGGCCTCCTCGTATCCGCCGAGCTGCGCCATGCGGGCAATCGTCGAGCGGAACCCGGTGACGCCGCGGGCGGCGTCGATCCAGTGGCGGTCGTAGATGTGCACCAGGTCGCCCGCCGGCACTCGGACATAACGCTGGCCCATCCAGGTCCAGCCCATGTCGTCGCCGGGATGGTCGGCGAGGATGTGGTAGGCGCGCGGGCGGCCAAAGCCGTCGCGCTCGACGCCCATGCGGATCTCGGTGTCGGCGTTCTTGCGCTCGATGCCGGTGCCGTTGCGCGGCACGTTGAGGTTGGCGTCGAGCCGGTCGGGGTCGATGAACTCGATGGCGAAGCGGAAGCGGTTGGCGAAGCCCTGCACCTTGCGCACCAGGATCTCGCCGTCGCGCTTCAGGCTCGACACCGCGAGCAGCTGGGCATCCTGCCAGGTCATGCCGTCGACGGTGCAGTCGCGGCCCCAGGCGTCCCAGCCCTGCTCGATCAGGGCGTTGGCCATGGCGTCGGCGACGGGCTGGCCGTTTTTCGACGGCTTCTCCTGGATCACCTTCATCTGCAGGCCGATGCCCGCAGGGCCCACGACGTTGCGCCGCACCGCGTGCAGGTAGGCCTTGGCGTAGTCGTTGTTGCGCTCGAGGTGGCGCGCGCGGGCGCGCAGCACGGTGAGTGCAGGACGCAGGTCCGAGTTGATGCCGCGCACCGCACTCGGCAGGTCGGCATAGAGGTCGTCGATTTTGGCGCCGACGAAGCCGTGCGCCGGCCGCTCGCGCGCGAAGCTCGGCATGACCGGCGGCAGTCGGTCCCTGTTCTGGTCTTTGGCCTTAAAGGGCCACATGATTCAGTCCGCCGTGTTGGCGGCGTCGATCTGGAGGTCGATCCCCCCGCCGAGCGCGGGCACCGCGGGCACATGCTTCTTCATCATCATCTCCCGAAACGGGTCAGCACGCGGCGGCCGCCGCCCTGGTTGTTGGCGAGCTTCTGGGCAATCTCCTCGCGGGCCACTTCCTGCGTGTAAAAGATGCGGAAGCGCTGCAGGTCCTCGAGCGGCGTGCGGGCAAGCTCGCGGCCCTCGATGCGGTAGGACATCTGGTCTCGGGACGCGCGGCCCTCGATCACCGACTCGATGGCGTCCAGCACCTTGCGGGCGTGGCTGCGGCCGTCGTAGGCGCCGGCGGCGGCCAGGTTGGGCAGCACGACCAGCGTGCCGCGGCCGACCTCGTGCTTCTCCCCCGACTTGGCGACGATCGCCGTCCAGGCGTAGCGGCCGGCGGTGTAGGCCGCCGTGGTCGACGCGGCGACAGAGAGCGCGAAATTGTCGCCGTCGGCGGAAGCCGAGATGTCGATCGCGGCAGCGGCGCTGCGCAGCGAGTAGCTGAGCGTCCATCCGGCCGACGCGGGATAGTCCCCGGTCAGGTTCTCGCGCCGCCACGCCCAGGTGACGCCGGCGGCGATCTCGACGGGTTCGACGGTGGGCGTGCTCATGCGGTCAGACCTTCCAGCTCGTCGCCCAGTTGCCGCCCGCACGTTGCGCTGCCGCGCCGCGGCCGCCGAGATGAGCCAGGCTGCGCACGCCAGACGACGGTTGCTCGGGTGCCGGCGGGCCCTTGCCCAGCGGCTCGGCCTGCTCGCCCGACAGGGCCCATTTTGGCGGGTCGCTCCAGTCGATCTTGTCGCCACCGAGACGCAGCCAGGTTGCGAGACCGTAGACCGCGAGGTCGAGGCCTTCGTTGCGAACCCGGCGCTCGTTGACCCAGACTTCGCCCTCGCGGCTTTCGCTCGTGATCTGGGCGAAAAACTGCTCGGGCAGGTGCGCCGAGAGGTGCAGACGGTCTCCACCTCTTTCGCCCTTGGCCTGGATGAAGCGGCGAAGCCGCGAGGCGACGATGTCCTTCAGCAAGTTGACGTAGACGTTCCAGAGATCGACGCCGCGGCGGTTGACCGCGCGGCCCGAAGTGACCTTGGGATCCCACTGCGCCTGGGCAACGCGGATCGGGTTGAGCTCGCCGCGGCCGCGGAGAAACATCGCCCGGCGGGCAATGTCGGGGCGCTCGCGCTTCAGCCAGCGCGCGAAGCGGTAGGCCTTGTCGGTCGCGCCGCTGGGGCCGTGCGTATCGAGCGCGACCACGAGCGGCTTCAGGCCCTTTGTGCGGTCGTTTGCCAGCGGCAGCGCGCGGTCAAACACGACCTTGGCCAGGGCGAGCCAGTGATCGAGCCGATGCGCCGGGTCGCAGGGTTCCGCCCCTTGCAGAGCAACAGCACCTCCGGTGCCCGATCCCGTGGTGATCGGCGTGCCGTCTGCTGCAATTGCAACGATGCGCTGGTAATCGACGATCCACGACTCGCCGTTGCGGCCGTGCGCGGTCCAGGCGATCTCGAAGCGGTCGACGCCGTTGTCGACGGCGGCCGTCAGGACCTCTGCCCCGTCGGGCACGATGCCCAGTGGAAAGTCGGTCGCCGCGGCTCGCAAATCGTCGGCGCTGACACCGAGCTCGGCATCGGAGGCCGGGAAGTAGAGCTCGCCGGCGTCGGTGTTCCACCAGGCGCGCAGCTTGGTGTCGGACCCGGTCTTTTGCAGGTCCTCCTCGGCGGCCAGGCGCTTGCGCACCAGCTCCTCGAGGGTGATGAAGCGGGCCTGCGGGCCGAACAGCCAGTAGCTGTCGATCGGGACCGCCCGCGGCGCTCCGCTGATGTTGCCTTGCGCGTCGATGCGCTCGCCTTCCGCCAGCCAGTGGGCGCGGGCCCAGAGCGCGCGACGATCGTCCTCGCCGTGCAGCGCACCGCAGTGCGGGCAGGCGAAATGGACCTCTATATGGACGTCGTCGCTCTTCGCCGTCTCGTGCCACGCCAGGTCCTTGGCGCGGGTGACGAAGTGCTCGCCGCAATGGCGGCAGGGCCAGTAGAGCTGGCGCCTTGTGCCCATGTTGTAGAGCGACAGGATGCCGGTGGTGGCCGGGGCCTCGTGCGGCGCCTTGGGCTTGGCGGCGCCCTTGATCGGCGGGCGCTTGGGCGAGCTGGTCACCAGCGTCTTGCGGCGGGCGCCGAAGGTCTGGCTGCGCTTGTGATAGAGCGCAAAGGCATCGCCTTCGCCGTCCACGTCCTCCGGCATCGAGTCGAATTCGTCGAGCCAGTTTCGAGGAACGGGCTTCGAGCTGGCGTTGGCCGAGGTCGGCCAGGAGAGGTTTACCAGGCAGCGGTCGAACGTGCTGACGTAGGTTTTTTCTTCGACCAGGCGCGCGGCCAGGGCCGGTGACTTGGCGACCATGCGGCCGAGACGGCGGACGCTGAAATCCTCCGCCTGCTGCTTCTCGGGCAGCACGATCTGGAAGTCGGCCGGATCGACCTCGATGGTGAAGGCGGCGAAGTTCAGCCCGACCTCGGTCTTCGCCGACTGCGCGGGAGCGACCTCGACCACGGCCTCGTAGCGCGAGTCGGAGAGCGCGCGCATCGGCTGCACGATCATGGGCGCCATGGCGTTGCGCCACGGGCCGGTGTAGCCACCGCCCGGATTGTCGAGGTTGCGAAAGCGCTCGGCGGCCTCGGCGACGTCGATCGCCGGCGGCGGCGTCAGGAGATGGGCGCAGGCGCGCCACTGCCCGGCGGCGCTGGCGAAGGCGGCGACGCGGAATCGGTCGAGGTCGATGGTGTCCATTCGAGGATCGCGAGTTGCAGTTCCTCGAGAAGCGCGCGGATCTGCTTGTCGCCCTCCTGCTGCTGCTCGGGCGTGAGGCCGGCCGAGCGGGTGAGGTTGGGAACGAACGCCAGCAGGCGCTGGCGCATGATGCCGAGCATCGCGGCCGCAGTACGGCGCACGTCCTCGGCAGGAATCAGGGTTTTCTTAAGCAGTCCGAGGCGGATGGCCTCGTGCTCGAGGTTGAGTTCCTCGCGGTGGCGCTTGGGGTCGAAGCCGACGGGCGCCAATTTCTCGCCGGCGAAGAGCTCGGCTTGCGCCTCGGCGATCTGCCGCTCGCGCTCAGCGTCGGCTTCGCCCTCGAGGCGGTCGCGCTCGTCGCGCCAGGCCTTCACCCGGGCGGGATCGAACTCGTAGGCGACGCCGTTGCCGCCCTTGCTGACGGTCGGGCATCCCTCGCGGACCCAGCGGCGCACCGTGGGCTCGGAAACCCCCGCCGCCAGCGCCATGTCACCGAGATTGAGCCCCATGAAACCCCAACAGGAACAACAACCGGTTGCCTTGGAAAAAAGCGGAAAACCACAGTTTTGCCACGGGTCGAATTACTCGCGGGCGGCAGGCCGCTGGAAGGACCCGTCGACTATCGAACGTCAGCATCAGGCGATGATGCTGCCTGCGTGATAGGCGCCGTCGAGGATCTTGACTCGGTTGGTGGTGAGGCCGAGCGCGAGGGGCGTTGCCTTGTCGGTCGAGCCCATGTCGGCGGGCGGCACGAGCGAGCCCGCAGCATCGCCTGCAAAGTAGACGACACCGGCTGCAGGCGCGGCACCGGCACCGAGCGTCACGACCGAGCCTGGCAGCGCCACGACGATCGGCTGCCCGGCAGCGCCGGCGGCACTCAGCGCGATGCCGTAGCCGTGCTCGCCGGCCTCGGTCGTGCTGCCATCAGCCTGCATCAGCTTCCACTGGCCGACGCTCGGATCGAAGTGCACCGACTGGCCCTGCACAATGGCTGCGCCGGCCAACCCGGTGACGGTTAAGCCGGAAACATGCAGCACCTGCGTTCCGGTGATCGTTAGGGCGGCCATGAAAGGGCTCCGCGAATTTGCTGTTTGGGACAGCAAAAAGCCCGCGGGCGTGGCCGGCGGGCTTTGTCGAGGCGCTTGTCGCCATCAGATCACAAATCATAAGCTCAAACTGTCCAGCGTGTCCAGACCTATTATTGCTTTTTTTGCAGCCGCAGACCAGACCTCGAGCGTGTTGCGGTCGATCGGCTCGCCCCGGCGGTCCCAGTCTTTGGCCCACGCGCCGGTGATGTCGCGATAGCGCTTGCCCACAGAACTTTTGCCGATCGCCTTGCCGATGCCGATGCCCCTCGCCTGCAGTGCCTTCAGGTCGCTGGCGATGTCGCGCAACGACGCGCCGGACATGAAGCCGCGCACGATCGAGCGGTCGTCCTCGCCGAGCCGCCACACCAGCGTCCAGGTCCAGTCGAGCACCGACAGCTCGGCCTCGCCGAGCGGCCGCCGCAGGGCGCCGGGCGCCTGCGGCTGCAACTGGCCGAGCGCCGAGCGGACGTCGGCCGGCCACAGGATGCGCGGCAGCGTGCTCGCCTGTGTGTAGGCCAGCACCAACCGGCAGTGCACCAGGTCTGGCGTCCACGCCGTCGGCACCGGGCCGAGCGACGTCGTCTCGATGCCGGCCGTGACGATGTCGGCAGCGACCGGCGGGATCGCCGCCGGCCGATCGAACACCGCCGAGCGCTCGCTGACCAGGATGGCGCGGCGATCGTCGGTGCGCGGCGCCCACGGCGTCGACGCGATCGCTTCGGCTTTGGGCGGTACAGGCGCAGGGGCGCCGTCCCGCTTGCGTACCGCCCGCCGTACCGCCTCAGACATCTTGTCTTTCCTTACTCATAAAGAAGAACGGTACAGCGGTACGCTTCCAGAGGTGGTTTCCCACGTGCGCGCACGCGCACACGTGAGTCACTCTCCCTTGGGAGCGTACCGTTGTACCGAAATTCCCTCCGATGCCGATGCCAAGCGGATCGGGAGGCGGTACGCCCGGCGGTACAGGGCCGGTACGGGCCCGGTACGGTGCCGACCGGCGGGGGTGCGGGGGTCCGGTCACGGCTCCCCGCCCTCGTCGCGCCGCGGCTCGCGCTCGCCCGTCGCCAATCGCTCCTCGTCCAGGCTCGGCAGGAAGGCCGGCGGGATGAGCAGCGCGCGGCTTTGCACGCCGGCGAAGCGCAGCGGCGCCTCGCTGGGCTTGGCCTCGTCGACGCCACGCCGCAGGCCCGACAGAATCTGCGTGCGTTTGCCGCCCTTATATTGTAGGTAGTCGCCGAACAGCCTGTCAAGGCCGGGATGCTTGTTGGCGATCGCCAGCCACGCCTGGTCATAGCGCTCGCCGGCGAGGAGATGGAAGCGCAGGCCGTAGGCCAGCAGCTTGCGCCGCATCTCTTGGGCATCCTCGGTCCTGGCGCGCGCGATCATCTGGCCGATGGTGAGGCGCTCGCCGCCCATCCACAATTCGCCCGGCAGGCCCATCATGACGTTGAACAGCTCGCTGGGATCGTCGGTGCCGTCCTTGGCGTCGGCGATGGTGAGGATGTAGGGCGCAAAGCGCTCCAGGCGCGCGAGCTCGTCGTCGCTGTAGGGCGCGTCGCTGGTCATGCAGCCCAGGCCGGCGAGCAGGTGCCCGTACTGGTCGCCGTCGCGCGGCGAGCCGCCGAGCTCGAGCATGCGCGGCCGCACCCGTCGCAAGTTCTCGACGAAGAGGTCCCAGCGCGCGATCGCGCGCGCCCGGATCGCCGGCGACAGCACCGCGGCCTGCTCGATCATCGCAAGCAGCGATTCGGTCGGCAGCGGGTCCTTGAGCGGCCGCAGCTCGAGATAGGCGACGCGGCTGCGGATCGTCGCTTTCCAGTCCTCGGTCAGGGTCGCCACCATGGTGACGGTGCCGTGCAGGTCGATGTCGCGCTGGAAGCGGCCGCCCTTGGCGCCGTCGTCGCTCAGCAACAGCAGCAGGTCGACAATCTTGCGCACGCGCTCGGCCTCGGTCTCGCTCTCGGCTTCGTCGAGCAGGATGGCGCAGCCGGTGTGGCCGAAATGATCTTCGAGGTAAGCGCGCGAGTAGGTCTTCAGCACCGGATGGGCGGCGCCGCCGAGCAGCGCCTTGGCCCAGCGCAGCAGGCTCGACTTGCCCGCGCCCGCCGGCGCGCGCACGAATTTGTGCGGCTTCCAGAGCGGCGCGTCGCCCAGCATGTCGCACCACAGCCCGCCCAGGAACAGGTCGCGCGCCTCGACGTCGCTCCACTGCCATTCGTCGAGATCGGCCGCGACGCGGTGGCAGGCTTCGAGGCCGGCCGGCGCCCAGTCGAAGCCGTTGCGATTGCGGTTGAGGTAGCTCGGCGCCTGGCGCGGCGCGCCGATTACGTAAAGCGCCTCGCCGAGCTCGCTTCCGGGATCGAAAATCTCGCCGGCGGCATCGTCGAGGATGCGGTCGCCGGCATGGACGACGGGGCGATCGTCGGGCCCGCGCCAGGTGCCGACCCCGCGGTGCGGGCGGCCGTCGTCGAAGTAGCCGGCGGCGATGCACAGCCCCATCAGCATGGTGATGCAGCGCCGGCCCTGCAGGCCGCCGGTCGGCGCCTCCTTCTCGGCGTCCCACTTGCGGAAGTGCTTGAGCGGCCACCACATCGCGCCGGCGAACAGATCCTCGACGCCGCCGCGGCCGTGCAGCTGGGACGAGCGGAACTTGCGGATCTCGCGCGGCGCGGTGACGAAGAAGTACTCGCCCTGGCGGAAGCCGAGCGGCCGCACCGGGCACGGCTCGGGCCGGCCGCGCCAGTACCAATCTTTTGTGTTGCGGTCGTAGAAGCTCGGCAGCCGCCACTCCGGCGGCGGCCCGCCCTCCTTGGCCGGCTCGGGGAACTCCGAATCGACGGCGAAGGCCTCGTCCGGCAGCTCGTCTGTGTCTTCTGGGCTGGCCACGCTGTCACCTACACGAACGTTGTTTGCCGGCGCCGCCGGCCAAGAGACCGAAGCCCGCGGGCGGTACGGTGCCTTCATGCCCGCGCCCTCGCGCTGGCGGTGGTGGTGGGCGCGATCCATTCGCGGGCGAGGATGGGCGGGCGGTTGGGCGTCATGCGGCAACCCTTGTGCGCTTCTCCACCATGGCGATGCGCTCGCCTATCCAGCGCATCACCGGCACGGCCATCGAATTCCCGAGCGCGCGATACATCGGCCCATCGGGCGGCGGGCACTTGCCGCGCCAAGTAACTTGCGTGAGATAGTCGTCGGGAAAACCCTGCAATCTCGCGCATTCGACGGGAGTCAGGCGGCGGACGGCGCTCTGCACGATCACATCGCCGCCTCGCGCACTGGGCCGGTTGCCGCCGCCCGTCACCGCCTGCGCGCGTTCACTTGCGCGGGCGTTGTAGTCCTTGTTGCTCTGGGACGGCGTGATGTTGTAGGCCACGAGCGGCGCAGCATCGCCCTTCCCGGTCTGTCCTGACTGCGCCTTCGACGGCGGCACGATCTCGTCAGGAGCGCCGCGACCATTGCGGGCGAAGCGGCTCTCGAAGACCACCGCAGGCGGGTGAGCCCTGGCGGCGAGCGGATGGCAGGGATCGCCGGGCTTGGGATTGCTGTAGTTCGCCTTGCTAGTGATCTGCGTCGTGTCGAACGCCACCGCAGGCATCACGCCTGCATTGGCGTGGCTCTTGGCATGCCCACCAGCGCGCAACGTCGGCGCGATCTCGCCCGCATCGCCGCCGTCGTCCTTGGCGGTGAAGGCGATGGCCGGGGTCTGACTCTTGATGAGCGCCGGGGATTGCTCCTCGAGCATGTCGAGGTTCTGCGTGGCCCCGCGTTGCCACTCAAACGCCGTAACCAACGGCGTGCCGCGCCCTGTGCCGTCCTCGCCGGCGTCGAAGCCCTTGGCGCGGAGGGCGTGGGCGATCAGCGTCTCTGTCTCGTAGTCCTGCCGGCCCATGCCGCCGGCGTTGAGGCAATGGCTGCGGTCGCCGGTCGACGCGATCAGATTGTCGGAGGTGTCGACGTCGTTCCTGTACCCGCTACCGTTTGGAGAGCCCGCAGCAATGGGCCGGGCAACTCTTTGCCCCGTTTCTCTGCGCGGCGCAGGATGCCCCGACAGGCTCGCGCGCTCAAAAAGAACCGCTGCGGCAGGGCGCCAATCTCCAAGATATCCGACAACGAACACGCGCGCCCGGCGCTGGGCCAAGCCGAAGTACTGAGCGTCAAGAACCCGGTAGGCGAACCCATACCCGAGTTCTGCCAACCCTCCGAGGAAGGCTCCAAGCGCCCGTCCTCCGTCCGATGACAGGACACCGGGGACATTTTCCCAAACGATCCAACGGGGCTTCGTTCGTGCAGCCAAGCGTAGAAACTCAAGGGTGAGGTTGCCTCGCTCGCCAGCAATTCCCGCACGAAGTCCGGCGACGCTGAAGTCCTGGCAGGGGGTGCCGCCAACAAGAAGGTCAATTGTTCCATGGTCATCGGCTCCGATGGTCGTGAAGTCGCCATGCAGCGGCACGTCTGGGTAGTGATGCTGGAGCACCGCGCGCGGGAACGCCTCGATCTCGCTGAACGCGGCGGCCTCCCATCCCAGCGGATGCCACGCCACGGTGGCGGCCTCGATACCGGCGCACACAGACAGGTACCTCATGCCACCCTCGGGCGGCCGCTCACGCCGGCACCTCGAACTCCGGCCCGGCGATGCGAACCTGGTCGCGCGGCGCCAGGAACACGCCGGACCAGAACCGGTCGATCTCGCGCAGCACCAGGCTGCCTGTGGGAAAGTCGGCGACGATCTCGACCGGCTGCCAGTCGTGGCGGCGGGACGCCCGCCACAGGGCGGTGACGGTTCGCTTGCTCATGGCGTCGCCTCGATCTGTTCTGCGCTGCGCGGGGCCGCGCTTGCTGCGCAAGCGCTCACTCCGCCCTGGCTCGCGCGCTGGCGCGCGACCAGGAGGTCGTTGAAATCGCCCTTGTCGGCGTCGAGCCGCGGGATTTTCACGGTGACGGTGCGGCCGCGGCCGAACGCCTCGGCGCCGGCATGGGCGAACAGCTCGCCCCACTTCGGCTTGCCGGGCCCGGCGCCGCCCTTGTCGGCGGCATAGACGAAGTCGGTGCAGGCGAACGGCGGCTCGACCGATTTCATGCGGCCGGCCGTCACGAAGGCGAGCCCCGAGCGGCGCCACAGTTGCATCGCCGACAGGCTCGATTCGATTCCCTCGCCGCCGACCATGGCGCCAGCGTCGGGCCCGAGCCGGATGAAGCCCGGCCCGTAGCTGCCGACCACCAGCTTCGCCTTCTCGACCGCGGCCTTGGTCCAATGGCCGTCGCGCTTGCCCAGGTAGGTCCGGTGCACGGTTAGCAGCGTGCCGTCGTAGCCGCGGATCGCCGCCACCATGGCCGGCCACTCGCGGCGCTCCAGGTCGTGCCAGCAGCTCGGCGCGAAGCGCAGATCGGCCGGCCAGCCGGCATTCGCATCGGCATCGCCGATGCCGTAGTCGGCCGGCGGCAGCAGCGCGCGGCCGCGCAGGTAGCGATCGACGGGATCGCCCGCCTCGATCGGCCGGGCATTGAGCCAGATGCGCCGCGCGCGCTCCACCTTCTCGCGCCCGCCGACCTGGACGGCCCGCACCAGACGCGGCGCCGGCGCGGCTTGGAGATTGCGCAGGCCGTTCTCGCTTTCCAGCAGTTCGACGGCCTCGCGGAAGCCCAGCCCCTGGCGGCGCATCACAAACGCGATCACGTCGCCCTTGGCGCCGCAGCCATAGCAGACGAAGAAGCCGACCGGGATTTTGTGGCTGCCGCTCGGATAGACGGTGAACGAGCCGGTCTTCTCGTCGTGGAAGGGGCACGGGCCCTGACGCGCGTTGCCCGTCCGCTTCAGCGGCGACACCACGCGCTCGACGACCTCGAGGATCGGCACGCGCTCGCGCACCGCGTTCTTGCGCAGGGCCATCGACTCGTCGTCGTAGCGGCGGGACAGGCGGTCGGTTCTCATGGCGCGAGCTCGCCGCGGTCGCGCAGCACCGCGAGATCGCTCACGATGCACTGGCGGGACACGCGAAAGAACGGCGCGAGCTTGGTGGCCGCGGGCAACGCCGCGCCCACGGCGTGGCATTCATCGGCAATCTGCAGGATGGCGATGCGCCGCTCGCCGAGCGACAGGCCGGACACGCCGTCGCCCAGGTCGATCGCGCGGCGACCGGCCGCGCGCAGCAGGATGCCGGCGCCGCTTCCGTCGACGTTCCACCAATCGTTGAGCAGCCGCCAGTCACGCGGGCCGCCGGCCAGGCGCTGCAGCAGCCCGGCCGGGGCGCCGCGGCGCACATAGCGGCGCAGCGTGGTGACGATGATCGGCTCGTAGCGCGGCGCGACGCTGCTCATGCGCGCACCCGCAGCAGCAAATCTTCGACGAACGCCGGCGGCAGCAGCAGGTCGAGCATGTCGGGACCGGGCGTGACATGGGCGACGACTGTGCCATCGCGCAGCTCGGTCCAGCCGACCGTCCAGCCGCAGTCGGCGCCGGTCGGCGTGTGCGCCGCCTCGACGGCGGCAATCATCGCCGCGCGCTCGATCGCCGCGGCGCTCTGGTAGCGCGCCGCCAGCAGTCGCATCGCCTGGTCGATTTCGCTGCGCTCGACGCGGACGATCATGGCGCGGCCCGCTCGAGATCGCGCCCGCGCGGCGCGCGAAGCCACCATTTTGTGTGACTGCCCTGCTCGGCGAGTTGCGGCATCCAGGTGCAGACGCCGAAGCCGTCAGTCGGCAATGCCTCGTCGCGCAGGAATCCCCACTCCTTGACGGTGGCGCCGGTGATGAACAGCGACCAGCTCGTGACGCCGCCGTGCAGCACCACGCGGTGGAAGTCGTGGCCGCCGAGCCGATAGGGCCGGAGCGGCCGCCGCGGCAACCGGCCGATGATCAGCGCGCGGCCGATGCCCCGCAGCCGCTCCTCGACGTAGCCGCCGGCCAGCGGCAGCGACACCGCCCACGGCCAGGGATGGTCGTGCAGTCCGCGATTGGGATCGCTTATCAGGTAGTGGTGGAGGTAGACCACGATCTCGCCGATCAGCGGCACGCGGCCGCTCCACACGACGCTGCGCTCGAACAGCGGCCGGCCGTCATGTTCGATGACGCGCGTCGGCCGGCCGCCTGCCCACCGGTGCAACAGGCGCCGCCAGGCCGTCACGGCAGCACCGCCACGTCACGGCGGCCGCTTGCGCTCGGCCTTCCCGTCGCGACGTCCGACACCGCCTGGCGCAGGCGCACGACGGCGCGCAGCGCCCCGTCGAGCGGTGCCAGCGCCGCCGCCGCCTCGTCGGCCGTCAGGCCGCCGGCGAGCTTCTCGACCAGGTCGGCCGAGGCCTCGCCGTATTCGCGCAGGGTCTCGGCCGTGAGCTCGGCGATCGCGCTGCCCGGCGGCGGCACCGGCAGGAAGACACCGCCGGCCAGCAGCGCGAGATACTCGGCCGCCGCCGTCGCCTCCGGCCCGGTGAGCGCGCAGATTTGCGCCCAGGTCGCCGCCGCATCGTCGTCGACGTCGGCCAGGTCGTAGGTCCGACTTTTCTTCAGCCCGAGCCGAATGGCGGCGCGCTTGACGCCGCCGAGCTGCTCGTAGAGCCGCCGCACGGCGAGCTTGGGATCGTCCGGCTCGCACGGCTTTTGCGGGGCGAAGGCAGCGCGCCGGTGGAAACTCTGCGCGGCATTCCGCTGGTCACCATCCCGCGGCGGGTCCATGTGCCGCCTCATGACGCGTCCCCCGCTTCCGATGCCGCCGTCGGCGACGCCGCCGCCGACACCGCTGCGCTGGCGCCTGGTGCGCCGGGGTGCGCCGACCCTTCGGCGCTCATGTAGGCCCGCACACGCTCGACAGTGGCGACGGTCACACCCTTTCCGGAACGCAAACGCGCGACGAACTTGCTGTCATCGACAGCACGACGACCGAAGATCGATTCGGTGATGTCGGCCTGACGGCAGAACGCCTCAATCTCGCCGAGGAGGGTCGCTACGATGGACATGGGTACGGACGATAGTCGAGGAAATATCCTCGCGTCAAGAGGATGCTTCCCTGTTCGCCGTGGCGGCGCATCGTGGGACGGTCGCGCCATGGCGTCGCGACTGGTGAATGAAATCTCGAGGCGAATGAAGCTGCTCGGTCTAGACATGGCCGGGCTGAGCGAGAAGGCCGGCCTCAAAGAGACCTACGTCAAGGACATCATATACGGCCGATCAAAGAACCCGACGGCTTCACGGCTCACAAGAGTGGCAAAAGCACTGGGGTGTACGGTCGCCGATCTCACAGGCGAGCGCCCGGCCGCGACTGCGCGAAATGACGACAACATCGTGTCGATCCCTGAGCTGGACGTTCATGTCGCCGCCGGGCTCGGCACCGACGATGCCCAGTCGATCATGCATTCCGAAGAGGAGTCTGCGGTCGTCGGCTTGCACACATATCCTCTCGACAGCTTTCGCGAAGCCTATGGCACGGCACCGGGCAAGATTCGCATCATTCCCGTGCGCGGCAATTCGATGGAGCCGGAGCTCTGGTCCGGCCAGCGCGTCATGGTCGACATTGAAGACCAGATGCCATCGCCACCTGGCGTGTTTGTCGTGTGGGACGGCCTCGGCCTGGTGCTGAAGTATGTCGAGGTCGTACCCAACAGCGACCCGGTTCGAGTTCGCATCTCAAGCGCGCATCCCGCCTTCAAGCCCTACGAACGCAATCTTGAAGAGGCCTATATCAATGGCCGGGTCATCGGCGTTTGGAAGAGGATGTGAGCCCGACCTAGGACTTCGGGGGCGTATACCATCCGCAGAGTTTGCCGACGAGGCCAACCTCCTCGGCTGCGCCAGCGATTGAAAACGTCCCTTCGACCGGCTCGGCAAAGCTGCGCTCGATGACAATCCGAAACATCGCCTTCCCGAACATCGACTTCAGCAGCGGGATGCCCGCGCCATGCCACAGACCTACGCAGTCGCTCGAAGCGCAGACGTTCCAGCGCCCACGCTGCACGGGGCCGCCGTCGATCGTCCAGGACACCGCAACGGAATCTCTAGTTCCGAAGAACAAGCCTCTGGCGCCGACGTAGACCGTGGTCTTGTTGTCGGCGCAGTTCGCGGTGATGGCTCCTTTCCTGACGCCGTGACGATCGCGTAGCTCACCCTTGGCGCTCGCGCCGTATCCGATCTTGCCGCGCAGGTGATCCAGCACGTTGTGCCCTTCCCAGTCGCCCGCGAAGGCGCCCGAGGGCGCTGCCATGACGCTCAGCACCAACAGACCGGTTGTGATTGCCCGCATGACACCCTCTTCCGTCCTAGGACAGTGCATCTGTGGCCGAGAATTAGCGACGGGGACCTTTCCTCTTGACTAGAGGATATATCCCCGCGTAGGTTTTGCCCTGCCGTCCCACTCCGGGCCGGCCGGCGGCGCGGTCCCGTAGCCCTCACAAGCTGTCTCCCACGGGCCCGCCCGCCGTCCTCCCTTCCAGGAGCGCGGCATGCAGCCAGTCCCCGACACCGAACGGCGTTCGCCCTCCGCCGCAGCGACCACGGTCGCGGCCTGCATCGAGGCGGTGGCCGCCGCCATGACGCCGGCGCGCCGCCGGCGCTTCAGCGAGCAGCTCCTCGGCCTGCCCGCGGATCGACCGGTCGTGCCGTCCGGCCTCGCCCCGTTCCTGCTGGTGCCGCCGCCCGAGGCCCGCACGCTCACGCGCGCCCGCCTCGCGGCGCTGCTGCAGGCGCTGGTCGCTGGCAACGGCCACGTCACCCGCGACGAGCTGCTCAGCGCCGGCTTCAGCCCGCGCGAGATCGACAACCATTTCCGCGCCGCCAGCCGCATCGCCGGCCTGGCGCGCATGACTGCCTGATCATGGCACCGGTCATGCTCGACGCCGCGCTGGCGGCGACCACCAGCGAGGCCAACAAATGAGCCCGCGCGCCGGCTTGCCGATCCCCTCGACCGCGCCGCTCACCGCCGCCGAGCGCGAGGCGCTGCGCCAGGCGGCCCGCCTCGCCCGCGAGTTGGCCGGCCGGCTCGACGACGCCCTGCAGGCCGGCCGCGTCGATCGCGCGCGCGACGCCCTGCGGCTCGCCGTCACCGCAGCCGGGCCGCTCGCCGGGCTGCTCGACGTCCTGGGGTCGCGCCGATGATCGGCCGCGACCGCGACGAGGTCGCGCTCGCCGTCGATCGCGGCCGGCTCTCGACCTGGCTCGACCAGCTGCTGCTGGTCGCGGCCGCCGTGGTCGCCCTGCTGGCCGTGCTCGACGCCGCAAGGGTTTTTGCCCTCGATCGGCCGACCCGCGATCGCGTCGAGGCCTGGCCGGTGTGGGGCGTGTACACCTGCCTGCCGCTGCCGTTGCCCGACCATCCCGACGCCGATCGGCAGCGCTGCCGCTGGCTGACGCCGCGCGACCTCGACGAGTTCAACTGCCAACCGATCGCCCGCGCCGTGCGGGCGCGCTTCAAGGGCGCCACGGTCGACTGCATCGCCGACGCCGAGCGCGTCGCCCGGCTCGGCCGCGGCGGCCCGACGCCGTGACGCGGCGGCCGCTCACCCTGGCCGGCGGCGACGTCGCCCTGCGCCGGCGCACCGCCGACGGCCGCGCCGTGGTCGAGTGCCTCGACTGGCGCGGCCGGCCGCTCGGCCGCTTCCAGCGCTGCCATGCCTTCGAGCTGCGCGGCCTCGGCTGGCATCTTGCCGCCATCAAGCGGGCGATCGCGGCGCTGCCGCTGGACGGCTCGCCTGTTCTAGCGCCCGAACCAGTTGCGCCGCGGCCGCTGCTGTTCGCCCATCACGTCGCCGCGCATCTACGAGAGGATTGAGATGGCGTCGTTGACCCAGCCGGTGGTGAGCGGCGCCGACGGCAGCACCGTCCAGCTCGCGACCGGCGAGATCCTGCTGCTGCCGGCCGACCTGTGGCAGTCGATCGACCGCGCCCTCGAGGTCGCGGGCGCGATCGAGGACGCCGGCGACGCCCGAACGGCGTTCGCCGGCGCGTTCGCCCAGGCGCTGCACCGGGCCGGCCTGATCATCGTCAAGGCCGCCGATCCCAAATCGACGCAATCGGTCAGCGTGTCGACCTACGGCCTGGCGCTCAGCGCCAAGCATGCGGTCGAGGCCAAGCTGGCGGCGCTGCGCGCGGCGGTCATGGGCTGGCCGTCGGAGATCGGCCACGAGCCGCTGCTGCAGGAGCTCGCGCGCGGCGTGCTGGCGCTGGCCGGCCGCGCCCCGCCCGACG
>Ga0194121_10001579_pt1 | contig 38224 bp, 33 predicted proteins | sample TA2MahCa50mmetaG_FD_148609 | JGI IMG/M metagenome (GOLD analysis project Ga0194121, IMG submission 148609) | Freshwater microbial communities from Lake Tanganyika, Tanzania - TA2015020 Mahale Deep Cast 50m | ecosystem: Environmental > Aquatic > Freshwater > Lake | place: Tanzania: Lake...
CCGCCTTATTCGCCGGACTTCAATCCGATCGAGCAGGCCTTCGCCAAGCTCAAAGCACATCTGCGAAAGGCTGCCGAACGATCCATCCCGGAGCTCTGGGACAGAATCGGCGCCATCCTCGACACCTTCTCAGCGGCCGAATGCCAGAACTTCTTCAGTCATGCCGGTTATGCGTAATCTCAAGCCAAAATGGCTCTAGCGCGGTGGGCCGCGATCCGATGGATCGCCATCAGCGATTGCCATCCGATCGGACACCGCTCTAGCGACCGCGATAACGCGGCTTGCGTTTCTCGCGGAAGGCGGCAACGCCTTCCTTAAAGTCCTCGCTGGCGAGCAGGCCGAGCGTCTCGCGCCGGGCGCGGCCGAGCCGCTCGGACGGCCCCATGGACAGCGTCTCGCGCACGAAGCGCTTCAGCATCGCCAGCACCAGGGGGGCGTTGTCGGCCAGCTTGCGGGCGTATTCCATCGCCGCCGGCATCACTTGTTCGGCCGGCACCACCTTGTTGACCATGCCCACCTCGTAGGCGCGGCGCGCCGACATCTCCTCGCCCAGCAGCATGAACTCCATGGCGATCTTGTGCGGGATGCGGGCGGCCAGCCCGGCGATGAAGCCACCGGAGATCGCCACCTTGGCCTCCGGATAGATGAAGCGGGCGCTCTCGGCCGCCACCGCCAGATCGCAATGCTGCGCCAGGATCCAGCCGCCGCCGACGCACAGACCGTTGATGGCGGCGATGATGGGCTTGTCCACGTCGATGCCGGCGCCTGGAACGAAACTCCACAATTCCGGCGGATTGCTGAGGTCGGCGCCGGCGGTGAACGCCTTCGCTCCGGCGCCGGTCAGGATCGCGACGCGCTCCTCGCCGGCGTTGAAGCGCCGCCAGGCCGCCAGCAACTCCTGTCCCAGTTCCGGCGACAGCGCGTTCAGCTTGTCCGGTCGGTTCATGGTGAGGATGGCGATGCCGTCTTTCGCCTCGTAGGTCACCAAGGACGCGCTCATGTTCCCTCCCTGATCAACGCCAGCCAGTCGTCCTCGCTGATCACCTTGACGCCAAGGGCCTCGGCGTTCTTCAGCTTGCCGCCGGCGCCGGGGCCGGCCACCACCAGGTCGGTCTTGCGCGAAACCGAACCGGCGACCTTGACGCCCAACGCCTCCGCCCGCGCCTTGGCTTCCTCGCGCGTCATGCGTTCCAGCTTGCCGGTGAATACGACCGTCTGGCCGGCGACCGGTGAGCCGGCATCGGCAGCGGGCGCGGCATCCTCAACCGTGATTTCCGCCAGCAGTGCCGCCAGGGCTTCGCGGTTGGCCGGTGCCGCGAAGAAGGCGAGCAAGGCCGCCGCCACCTTTTCGCCGATGCCGCCCATCGCCAGCAATTCACGATAGGCCTCGCTGTCGTGGTCTTGCGCCTCGTCCATTGCCTGCCGCAAGGCCGGCAGGCCGCGGTAGCCGCGCGCCAGCAGGCGGGCGTTCGCTTGGCCGATATGCCGGATGCCGAGCGCATTCAAGAAGCGCTCGAGGGAAATGCGCCGACGCTCCTCGATCGCCAGGAAAAGATTGCGCACCGAGGTCTCGCCCCAGCCCTCGCGTTCGGCCAGCCTGGGGCCGTCCCGGCCGTCGCGCGCGGCCAGCGTGAACAGGTCGGCCGGCTGCCGCACCAGGCCGGCCGCATAGAACGCCTGCACCTGCTTCTCGCCCAGGCCCTCGATGTCGAAGGCCTCGCGCGACACGAAATGCCGCAAGCGCTCCACTGCCTGGGCCGGGCAGCCGAGACCGCCGGTGCAGCGCCTGACCGCCTCGCCGGCCTCGCGCGTGGCCGGGCTGCCGCAGGCCGGGCACCGCTCGGGGAAGGCATAGCGCTGAACGCCCTGCGGCCGCGCCTCGGCCAGCACCTCCAGCACCTGCGGGATGACGTCGCCGGCGCGCCGCACCCTGACCAGGTCGCCGACACGGATGTCCTTCTCGGCGATGTAGTCCTCGTTGTGCAGCGTGGCGTTGGTCACCACCACGCCGCCCACGGTCACCGGCTGCAACCGCGCGACCGGGGTCAGGGCACCGGTGCGCCCGACCTGCACGTCGATGCCCAGCACGCGGGTTTCCGCCAGCTCGGCCGGAAACTTGTGCGCCACCGCCCAGCGCGGCGAGCGCGATTGCGCGCCCAGCCGCTCCTGCCAGTCCAGCCGGTCGACCTTGTAGACGACGCCGTCGGCGTCGTAGGGCAGCCACGCGCGCTCGGCCTCGATGGCATGGTAACAATCCAGCATCTCCGCCAGGCCGACACAGCGCCGCGAGCGTTCGTCGCGCGGCAAGCCCCAGGCCTGGAACCGTCGCAGCATGTCCCATTGCGTTGCCGCCGGCAGCCGGCTTGCCTCGCCCCAGGCATAGGCGGCAAAGCGCAGCTTGCGTTCGGCGGTAATCGCGGCGTCGAGCTGGCGCAGCGAGCCGGCGGCGGCGTTGCGCGGGTTGGCATAGGGCGCCCGCCCGGCCGCCGCCTGCACGGCGTTCAGTTTGAGGAAAGCCTGGCGTGGCATGTAGACCTCGCCCCTCACCTCGATCACGTCCGGCACATCGTCGCCGCGAAGTCGCGCCGGCACGTCGTCGAGCGTGCGCAGATTTGCCGTAACGTCCTCGCCCCGCTCGCCGTCGCCGCGCGTGGCACCTTGCACGAATTCGCCGCCGACATAGCGCAGCGAAGCCGACAGGCCGTCCAGCTTCGGTTCCGCCACCACCGCAACCGGCACCTCGCCCGCAAGGCCCAGAAAGCGCCGCACGCGCTCCAGGAACTCGGCCACCTCATCGGCGCTGAAAGCATTGTTGAGCGACAGCATCGGCCGGGCGTGCTGCACCTCGGCGAAGCCTTCCGCCGGCCTGGCACCCACCCGCCGATTGGGGCTGTCGGGCCGGACCAGCTCCGGGTAGCGCGCTTCGATGGCATCGTTGTGCTGCTTCAGCGCGTCGTAGTCCGCATCCGAGATGGTCGGCCGCGCCTCGCGATAATAGGCGATGTCGTGCCGCGCGATCTCGAGCGCGAGCCGCGCCAATTCCGCCGCCGCCTCGGCCCGGCTCAGCGTCTCGACCGGCCTCAACCCTGGCCCGCCTGCAGCAGGCTGCGCGCGGCGGCGCGGGCGGCGGGCGTGACCTCGGCTCCCGCCAGCATGCGCGCGATCTCCTCGCGCCGTTCGCTGACGCCGAGCAGCCGCGCCTGGGTGCGCGCCTCCTCGCCGATCTGTTCCTTGGCGATCAACCAATGGTGCTCGGCGCGCGCCGCCACTTGCGGGGAATGCGTGACCAGCAATACCTGCGCCTCGCCGGCGAGCCTGGCGAGCCGTTCACCGACCGCGTCCGCAACGGCGCCACCCACGCCTTGATCCACCTCGTCGAAGATCAGCGTGGTCGCCGCGCGCGTGCCGGCCAACGCCACCTTCAGCGCCAGCATGAAGCGCGACAACTCACCGCCCGAGGCGATGCGGTTGAGCGGACCCAGCGCCGCGCCCTGGTTGGTCGCCACCTGGAAGGCGACCCGTTCACCACCCTCGCCCGACCATTCGGACCGCGGCAATGACTGCAACACCGTGGCGAAGCGCGCGCGCTCCAATTTCAACGGCGGCAACTCGGCGGCGACCAGGGCGTCGATCCGCGTCGCGGCGGCGGCCCGCGCGCCGCCCAGCACCGCCACCGCCCGGGCGAACGCCGCCTCGGCTTCGCTCGCTGCCTTGCGCAACGCCTTGAGGTCCGCTTCGCCACTGTCGATCCGCCGCAGACGGGCCGCCATCTCCTCCCGCAAGTCCGCCAAGCCGTCCGCCGGCACCCGATGCTTGCGCGCCGCTTCGCGCAAACTGAACAGCCGATCCTCCAGCCGCTCCAGGCGCCCTGGATCCAGTTCGAGATCGGCCTGCGCCTGCTCGACCTGCGCCGCCGCCTCCATCGCCTCGGCCCGCGCCCGCTCCACCTGGGCCAGCACGGCATCTAGACGACCCGGCGCCAGCCGCGCCGCGCGCCCCAGCGCCCGCTCGACCTGCGCCAAGCGCTGCGTCACGCCCTCGTTGGCTTCCAGTGCGCGGCCTGCTTCCGACAGTAGCTCGCCCAGCCGTGCGCCCTGTTGCATGCGCTGACGCGCTTCCGCCAACGCCGCCTCCTCGCCCAGGCGCGGTTGCAGCGCATCCAGTTCCGCCACCTGGTGGCGCAAATAGTCCCCATCGCGGGCGGCGGCGGCCTGTTCCGCTTCGGCCGCCGCCACCGCCGCCACCGCCGCCGCCTGGGCGCGGTGGACCGCCTGGCACGCCTGGCGCTCGCGCCAATGGCCGCCGAACGCATCCAGCAACGCGCGGTGCCCAGCCGGGTTCATCAGGCCGCGCTCGTCATGCTGGCCATGCACCTCGACCAGCAGGTCGCCCAACTGGCGGAGCAAGCCGACGCTGACCGGCTGATCATTGACATGGGCGCGGCTGCGTCCATCCGCGCCGACCTGCCGGCGAAGCACCAGTTCGGCTTCGCGCGGCAGGCCCTGCTCGTCCAGCAGGGCGAGCGCCGGGTGGGCGGCGGCCAGTTCGAACGAGGCGGCGACCACGCCGGCGGCGGCGCCCGTACGCGCCAGGCTGGCCTCTGCCCGGCCACCCAGCGCCAAGGACAACGCCTCCAACAAGATCGACTTGCCGGCCCCGGTCTCGCCCGTCAGCACGGTCAGTCCGGGGCGCAAGTCGAGCACCAGCCGGTCGATCAGGACGATGTCGCGGACCGCAAGCTGGCGCAGCATGTCGGCAGGATCACAGCACCGAACGCCACAAGCGGCTGAGCCACGATCCTTGCGCCTCCGCCGGCGCCAGGTTCTGCCCAGTCAGCAGGGCGTAGCTGTCGATGTACCACTCGCTGCCTGGAAAATTGTGGCCCAGCACCGCCGCCGCGGTGCGCGCCTCGTCGTTGACGCCCAGCGCGAGATAGGCTTCCGTCAACCGGTGCAGGGCCTCCGGCACGTGGCTGGTGGTCTGGAATTGCTCCACCACGGCCCGGAAGCGGTTGATGGCGGCGGCATACTCCTTTCGCTTGAGGTAATAGCGGCCGATCTCCATTTCCTTGCCGGCCAAGTGGTCGCGCGTCAGGTCGATCTTCAGGCGCGCATCGCGCGCATAGTCGCTGTCGGGGAACCGATCGACCACTTGCTGCAGGGCGGTCAGCGCCTGACGAGTGACCCGCTGGTCGCGCCCGACATCCACGATCTGCTCATAATGCGAGATCGCCACAAGATACAGCGCGTAAGATGCGTCGCGACTGCCGGGATAAAGCTGAATATAACGCTCGGCCGCCAGAATCGCCTCGTCGTAGCGGTTGGCCAGATAGTTCGAATAGGCGGCCATGAGCTGCGCCTTGCGCGACCACACGGAATAGGGATGCTGGCGCTCGACCTCCTCGAAGCCCTTAGCGGCGATCTGGTTCTGCCCGTCGAACAGCTGGTCCATGGCACGGTTGTAGAGTTCCTCGACCGGACGTTCGCGATAGGGGTCCGGAGCGCCGGCGCATCCCGCCAACGCCACCAGCAGCGCCAATGCGCAAGCCGCGCCGCGTCCGCGCGTCAACTCGCCGTTCGAAGCCATGTCAGGTATCCACACTCACCGCCGCCTTCTATATCACGATCGCGGCCGCGAGGGGGGTGGCCGAGCCGCGGCCTAACCGGCAACCGAGAGGGACGGTTCGCCGACCCATGCCGCCGGCACCGTTTCGGCCGGCACGATGGCATAGGCGCCACGGTCGGCGAACAGCTGCCGCAGCAAGCGGTTGTTCATGGCATGGCCCGAGCGCACGCAGCGCAAGCGGGCCTGCATCGGCGCCCCGGCGAGATAGAGATCGCCGATCGCGTCGAGCACTTTGTGCCGCACGAACTCGTCATCGTAGCGCAGGCCGTTTTCGTTCAGGATTCGATGGTCGGCGCTGACCACCACGGCGTTGTCGAGCGAGCCGCCGCGGGCCAGGCCCATCGACCAAAGCTGCTGCACGTCGCGCTCGAAGCCGAACGTGCGGGCTGCGGCCAGTTCGCGCTTGAAACTATCCGGGCGGAGCTCGAAACGGCCCTGCTTGTGCTTCACCGCCGGGCTGTCGAACTCGATCTCGAACTCCACGGCAAAACCATCATGAGGCAGCAACTCGCAGCGCCGCTCGCCATCGACGATCTGCACCCGTTTCAGCACCTTGAGCGAACGTCTCGCCGCCGCCTGCTGCACGATTCCGGCGCATTCCAGCAGGAACACGAACGGCGCGGCCGAGCCGTCCATGGCCGGCACTTCCGGCCCGTCCAACTCGACTACCGCGTTGTCGATGCCAAGACCGGCCAGGGCAGCCATCAGGTGTTCGACCGTCGCGACCTTGGCGCCGAAGCGATTGGCCAGCGTCGTGCACATCCGCGTGTCGCAGACATGATCGTAGCGCGCCGGAATCTCCGCCTCGTCTTCCGGCAGGTCGGTGCGACGGAAGCGAATACCGTGCTCGACCGGGGCCGGTCGCAGCACCAGGGTCACCGGCTGGCCCGAATGAAGGCCGATGCCGGTGCACTCCACCGCTTCCCGCAGCGTGCGCTGCCGCAAACTATGCCCAGTCCAGTGCATTCCACCCGACCCGTGGCCGTCGCGGCGGCGCAAGTCGCTCGCGCCCACGATCCGCCGGCCCAGCCCCGACCCACTCACCCTCAGCTAGCAATCCGAGCGGCCGGGAACAACTCAAGACATGTTACAGGCTGTGTGTCGCCCTTCGATCGCCCTCAATTGGCCTGGCGACGCAGGAAGGAGGGGATGTCCAGAATGTCTTCCTCAGGCTTCGGCGCCAGCAGCTTGCCATCGACGGGCGGCTGCGCCCGTCCCAAGGTTGGCGCGGCGGTCTCCTTGGCCGGGCCCAGGTCGCCGACCGCAACGGCTGCCGCAGCCGCCGGCGCCTTGTTATCGCCGCCCGACAGCATGGCCCCCGTCATGCGCCGCAACAGGCTTCCGCCGCGCCCGCGCTTGACATCCTTGGCGACCGCTTGCGACTCCGCCGTGGCGGGTGCGGCCTCCGAGTTGCGGAACAGTTCCGGCCGGCCGGCCGGCTCGCGCGGAGCGGGCGGCATGAACGGCTCGGCGCGATTTTCCGGCGCCGGCTGCGGCTTGCCCTGCAGCGGTTCGCGCTCCGGCGCGAGCGGTTTGGCCTCCGGCACACGCATCGCCGAGGCCGCCAAGCCGACCTCGGGCGCCAGGACCCGAGCGGCGGCGCCAACCACCCCGCCGCCGCTGGCGACGATCGGCCGTTCCGTCGGGCTGGCTGCCAGCAATGCCGCCGGCGGCGGTTCGGACCGGGCCTCGGTCCGCGCCACGGGATCGGGCGTCGACGCCGGGCGGGCGACCGCGTTACCACCCACGACCGTCAGCACCGGCCGCTCGGCCTGTTGCGGCTCCACGTCGATGCCGGTGGCGACCACGGAGATGCGCATCTTGCCGTTCAGTGAATCGTCCAGCGCCGAGCCGACGATGATATTGGCATCGGGATCGACCGCCTGGCGGATGCAGTTGGCCGCCTCGTCGACCTCGTGCAGGGTCAGATCCAGGCCGCCGGCGATGTTGATCAGCACGCCCTGCGCACCCTTGATCGAGACATCGTCCAACAGCGGGTTCGAGATCGCCCGCGCGGCGGCATCCAGGGCGCGGGTCGCGCCCTCGGCCTCGCCGGTGCCCATCATCGCCTTGCCCATCTCGCTCATCACCGTCTTGACGTCGGCGAAGTCGAGGTTGATCAACCCGGGCATCACCATCAGGTCGGTGATGCCGCGCACGCCCGAATGCAGCACCTCGTCGGCCATCTGGAAGGCGGCGGCGAAGGTGGTTTTCTCGTTCGCCACACGGAACAGGTTCTGGTTGGGGATGATGATCAGGGTGTCGACGTATTTCTGCAATTCCTCGATGCCGCGTTCGGCGATCTGCATGCGCCGCGTGCCCTCGAACTGGAACGGCTTGGTCACGACACCAATGGTCAGCATGCCGCTGTCACGGCAGGTCCGCGCGATCACCGGCGCCGCCCCGGTGCCCGTGCCGCCGCCCATGCCGGCGGTGATGAAGGCCATGTGCGTGCCCTGCAAGTGATCGAGGATGGTGTCGATCGTCTCCTCCGCCGCCGCGCGTCCGACCTCGGGCCGCGCGCCGCAGCCCAGGCCCTGCGTGATGGCGGCGCCGAGTTGCACCTTGCGTTCCGCGGTGCTGCCCTTCAGCGCCTGCGCATCGGTGTTGGCGACGATGAACTCCACGCCCTGCAGGCCAGAGCGGATCATGTTGTTGACCGCGTTGCCGCCGGCGCCCCCGACGCCGATCACGACGATGCGCGGCTTCAGCTCCACCGCTTCTGGGGCGCTCAACTTCAAACTCATCTCCCCCTCCTGGGTGATTCTCGCATTTTCCTCAGTATGCCCAACTATTCCGCCAAGTAACGGATAATTTCCAGGCGCGTCTCGCTGCCCTCGCATCAGAAGTTCTCCTTGAGCCAACGGCCAAACCGGCCAAACCGGCCGGAGGCCGCACGAGCCTGGGTGCGGCCCACCACGTCAAACGGCCGAGCCAAGGAATAGGCCACCAGCCCGGCCGCGGTCGCGAAAGCGGGCCCTTGCGTCGCTTCGGCCAGCCCCTGCAGACGCAACGGCCGGCCAGTGCGTGCCTGCTTGTCCAGCACGCGGGCCGCCAACTCGCGCGCGCCCGTCAACTGGCTGGCGCCGCCCGTCAGCACCAGGCGGCGACCGGCGATCCGGGCGTGACCGCTCGCCTCCAATCGCTCGCGCACCATCTCGTAGGTCTCTTCGATCCGCGGCTGGATGATGCCGACCAGCATCGAGCGGGGGACCTGTTGCACGGCGTCGGCGCCCTGTTCGCCGATCTGCGGCACCGCCAGCATTTCGCGTTCGTCGCTGGGGCTGGGTATGGCGCTGCCGTAAAGCGTCTTCAGGCGTTCGGCCTGCGCCACGGGCGTCGCCAGGCCGCGGGCAATGTCATTGGTGACGTGCTGGCCGCCCACCGGGATCACATCGGCGAAGACCAGGCTGCCGCCATAGAAGACCGAGAGGCCGGTGGTGCCGCCCCCCATGTCGAGCACGGTCACGCCCAGGTCGGTCTCGTCCTCCACAAGCGTCGCCAAGCCCGACGCATAGGCCGACAGCACACGGTCGGCAACTTCCAGATGGCAGCGTTGCACCACCAGTTCCAGATTGCGCAGCGGCCCGTCGGCAACGCTTACCAGGTTGAGCATGACGCCCAGGTTCGCGCCGAACATGCCGCGAGGGTCGCGTATGCCGCGATTGCCGTCGATGGTGAAATCGGTGGGGACGGCGTGCAGCAGCCGCCGTTCGGGCTGCGCGCCATGCGCTTGGGTCTGGTCCAGCACCCGCTGCAGGTCGGCATCGCCGATCTGATGACCGGCGATGGCGACCTCGACGCCCACGGTCTGCGCCTGGGCTTGCGCACCGGTAACGTTGACGATGACCTGCTCGACCCGCTCCTCGGCCATCCGTTCGGCGGCTTCGACCGCGTTGCGCACCGCGCTCTCGGCCAGGTCGAAGTCCACCACCGCGCCCGCCTTGATGCCGCGGCTCACCTGGTGGCCGATGCCGACCACCCGGCTGCCGCCCTGGCCATCGGGCTTGGCGACGAAGCAGCAGACCTTGGTCGTGCCGATATCGAGCGCGGCGACGAGGCTGTTGCGACCGACCGACATCGCGCGCCTCATGTGTCTTTGTCGCCGTCGCGACGCTTGCCGGCCGGCAGCCCGCGAACCACCAGCCGGTCCGGCAGCCGCAGATCGATGCGCGCGACCTCGCGATTGAGAATTTCATGCGAACGCTGCAACGCCGCCAGACGGTGCAGCGCGCCCGCCGGATCCTCCTCCGGCAGAAGCACCTCGGCGCCATTGCGCAGCTTCAGGTTCCAGCGCCGTTGGCCGACCAGCATCGCCGCCTCGACCTGGTGCGACAACTCCGGTTGCAGCTCCAGCAGGTCGACAATGACATGCGCCAGTTCGCCCGCGCGCTCCCCCACCACCAACGGCAAGGCATGGAAACGCTCCAGGCCGGCACGCTGAATCACCGCGCCGGTGCGGTCGACCAACGCCAGCCGACCATCCAACTGCCAAAGCGCGAACGGCCGCCGTTCGTGCAAGCGCACCTCGATGGTGCCCGGCAGGCGGCGGTTGACGTGGGCCTCGCCGACCCAGCCCAGGCGCAGCAGCCGCTCGCGCGCCGCCTCGAGATCGACCGCGAAGATCGAGTCGCCCGGCGCCACCGCCAGCGCCCGGCGCACGTCGTCGGCCGGGGTTTCCTGCCGGCCGACCACATAGACGTCCCGCAGCCCAAACCCGAGCGCCACCGCCGCCCGATGGCCGGCCTCACCGACTGCGCGCCCCGGTTCGTCGCCGATCGCCAGACGCCAGGCGAGCCACGCGGCCGACAGGAACAGCAAGAGCGCGCCCACCGACAGCAATCGCGGCAAGGCCCGCCGCAACCATCCCGGCCACGGCCGACGGCGCGCCGGGGCGGGCTCGGCCACCGCGAGCGGGCGGTCGGCGTGATCGACCCTCAGCGGTTGCATGCCGCGTCCTCCACCATCCAACGCACCAAGCGACGGAAATCAATGCCGCGATGCTGCGCGATCTCGGGCACCAAGCTGAGCGGCGTCATGCCGGGCTGGGTGTTGACTTCGAGCAGATAGAGTTCGCCCGGCTCGCCCGCCATGTCGTCATAGCGCAAGTCGGCCCGCGACACCCCCCGGCAACCCAGGGCGCGATGCGCCTCCAGAGCCATCCGCATGGCCTCGTCATAGACCTCGGGATGGATCGGCGCCGGCATCAGGTGCTGCGCCAGGCCTTCGGTATATTTCGCATCGTAGTCATAGAAGCCGCTATGCGGACGGATCTCGATCACGCCCAGGGCAGCGTCGCCCAGCACCGCGACCGACAATTCCCGCCCCGGGATAAAGCGTTCCACCAGCGCCCTGTCGCCAAAGCGCCAGTCGGCCGGCAGCACGGCGGCGTTGTCGCCCTGGCGCACGATGCGCACCCCGACCGTGGAGCCCTCCGCCACCGGCTTGACGACATAGGGCCTGGGTATGGGATCGCCCCGGCGCAACTCCGCCACATCGACCACCAGCCCGTCCGGGCAACGCAACCCGACGCCGGCGAAAACCTGCTTGGCGGCCGGCTTGTTCATCGCCAACGCCGAGGCGCGCACGCCGGAATGGGTGTAGGGAATGCCCAAGACCTCCAACAACCCCTGCACCGAGCCGTCCTCGCCGAAGCCGCCGTGCAGCGCGTTGAACGCCAAGTCGGGCTTGAGCGCGGACAGGACACAGGCAAGGTCGCGCCCGACATCCACGGCCTCGACTTCGAAGCCTTCCTCTTCCAGTGCCCGGCCACAGGCGCGACCGCTGGTCAGCGAGACCTCGCGCTCGTTCGACCAGCCGCCCATCAGCAACGCGATTCTTCGACTCATGGCTTCAACTCTATACTTGGCGTGCGGGCGAACTCGCCCACCCGCACCACTTCCCATTCCAGATTGACGCCGCAATGCGCCTGCACGCGCCGGCGGACTTCCTCGCCCAGGGTCTCCAGGTCGGTCGCCGTCGCCGCCCCCAGATTGACCAGGAAATTGCAATGCCGCTCGGATACCTGCGCCCGCCCGCGGGTCATGCCGCGGCAACCGGCGGCGTCGATCAGTTCCCAGGCCTTGCGGCCGGGCGGATTCTTGAACGTGCTGCCGCCGCTACGCGCCTTGACCGGCTGCGCCGTCTCGCGCGCTTCGGCGATCGCCCGCATGCGCTCGCTGATCGCCCGCGGATCGCCCGGCCGGCCAGTCAGCCGCGCTTGAACGAAGATCCAGTCAGCCGGAATTTCCGCGCTGCGATAAGCCAGCTTGAGTTCGGCCGCCTTCAGCACGTGCCGCCGACCGTGTCCGTCCAACGCCACGGCCTCGACCAACACGTCGCGCAACTCGCCGCCGAACGCACCGGCGTTGCTGCGGAAGGCGCCACCCAGCGTGCCCGGAATGCCACGAAAGAATTCCAAGCCAGCGATGCCGGCGTCACGCGCGGCGCTGGCAATCTTCACATCGAACGCGCCCGCGCCCACGGTCAGTTCGCTGCCCGACACGGCGATGCCGGTGAAGCCGGCGCCGAGCCGCAGCACCACCCCGCCAATGCCGCCATCGCGCACCAGAAGGTTGGACGCCGCGCCCATCGGCATGATCGGCAGATCGTCCGGGCGCGCCCTCAGGAAGGCGGCAAGGTCGGTCTCGTCGGCCGGCTCGAACAGCAGCTCGGCCGGCCCGCCAACGCCGAACCAGGTCAACGGCGCCAACGCCGCCTCGGCCACCAGACGGCCGCGCACCGCCGGCAGGCGCTCCATCGGGCCGCCTCGTGTGCTGGGCCGCGCCATCATCGCCCCAGCCCGCCCAGGCGGATGCGGCCGCGCAGAGCGCGCAATTCCTCCGGCAGGGCGTTCGCCCAATTGGTGATGCTGCCGGCACCCAGGCAGACGACATAGTCGCCGGCCCGCGCCATCTCGTTGACCATCGGCGCCAATTCCGCGGGCGCCTGCAACGACAGCACGCGGCGGTGGCCATGCTGACGCAGGCCGTCGACCAGGGCGTCGCGGCCGATTCCTTCGATCGGCGCCTCGCCGGCGGCATAGATGTCGGCCACTAGCACGGCGTCGGCATCGTTGAAGCAGGTGCAGAACTCCTCAAACAGGCTGGCGAGCCGGGTATACCGGTGCGGCTGCACGACCGCCAGCACCTGCCCCCGACACACGGTACGGGCCGCCTTCAGCACGGCGGCGATCTCGACCGGATGATGACCGTAATCGTCGATCACCGTGATGCCGCCCACCTCGCCGGTCTTGGTGAAGCGGCGCTTGACGCCGCTGAAGCGGGCCAGCGCCTGCCGGATGATCGCATCCTCCAGGCCCAACTCAACACCGACCGCGACCACCGCCAGGCTGTTCTGCACGTTGTGCTGTCCGAACATCGGCAACCGCAGCGCCTCGATGGCGCGCTCGCCGCCGGTCATGCGGTCGGACAGCCGCACGGTGAAGCGCGCTCCCTCGGGCGACAGGCCGACATCCACGGCCCGCACGTCGGCCTGCGGGCTGAAGCCGTAGGAGACGATGCGCCGATCCTCGATGCGGCCGATCAGCGCCTGCACCTCCGGGTGATCGATGCAGAGCGCGCCGAAGCCGTAGAACGGCAGGTTCTCGACAAACGCCTGAAAGGCGCCGCGCAGCTTGTCGAAACTGCCATAGAAGTCGAGATGTTCGGGATCGATATTGGTGACGATGGCGACCGTGGCCGGCAACTTGACGAAGCTGCCGTCGCTTTCGTCGGCCTCCACCACCATCCAATCGCCGGCACCCAGCCGGGCATTGCTGCCAAGCGCGTTCAGGATGCCGCCGATGATCGCCGTCGGATCCCAGCCCGCCGTCTCCAGCAAGGTGGCGATCATCGAGGTGGTGGTGGTCTTGCCATGCGTGCCCGCCACCGCGATGGACCATTTGAGCCGCATCAGTTCGGCCAGCATTTCCGCCCGGCGCACCACCGGCACCAGGGCCGAGCGGGCGGCCAGCACTTCCGGATTGCCGCCCTTCACCGCCGAGGAGATCACCACCACCTGGGCCTCGCCCAGATTCTCCGGCCGATGCCCGATCGCCACCGGTATGCCGAGCGCCCGCAGCCGCTTGAGATTCGCGCTATCGGCCTGGTCGCTGCCCTGCACCCGGTAGCCCAGATTGCGCATGACTTCGGCGATGCCGCTCATGCCGATGCCGCCGATACCGATGAAATGGATGGGACCGATATCGCGCGGTAACGCCCTCATGCCGCCCTCCGGGTTTCCACGACCGGGCAATCCGCCTGAGCCAACAGCCCCTCCAGCAGATCGGCCAGCACGGCCGTCGCCCGCGGCCGGCCAAAAGCCCGCGCCCGTTCGGCGCTCGCGGCGAGGCGCTGCGGCTCCGCCATCAATTCGGCCAGGCGGGTCGCAAGCGCCCGCGGTTCCAGATCCGCATCCTGCACCAGCCAAGCGCCACCCGCCGCCACCATCGCCTGGGCATTGGCGCTTTGATGGTCGTCGGCGGCGAACGGATAGGGCGCCAGGAGCGCCGGTCGGCCGATCGCCGCCAACTCCGCCACGGTGCCGGCGCCGGAGCGTGCCAGCACCAGATGTGAATCGGCGAGTCGCTCGGGCAGATCGGAAAAGAAGCTCGCGAGTTCGGCGCGAATCTCGTGCCGGGCGAGGCTGGCGGCCGTCGCCTCGCGATCCTCGGGCCGGCATTGCAGCGTCAGCGCAAGCCGTCGGCGTTGCGCGGGCAAGAGCAAGGCCAACGCCGCAGGCACCGCCTCGGACAGCATGCGCGCCCCTTGGCTGCCGCCCACTACCAGGAAGTTGAAGGGTTCCCCTTGCCCCGGCGCTACATAGCCGCGGTTGGTCAGCGCCGTCACCCGGCTGCCGAGCGGATTGCCGGTCACCACCACCTTGGCTTGCAGGCTGGCGGGCAGCCGCGCCGTGTGCGGGAAGCCCAGGCCGATCGCCTGCACGCGCCCCGCCAGGAAACGGTTGCTGCGCCCCAGCACCGCGTTCTGCTCGTGCAGGGCGGTCGGCAGCCCCAACAGGCCGCCTGCCAGCACGGCCGGAATCGCCGGGTAGCCGCCGAAGCCGATCACCGCCGCGGCCCGGCTGCGCGCCAGCACGCGGCGCGCCTGCAGCACGCTCACTCCGATTTCGAAATAGGCGGCCATCCGGCCGAGCGGTCCGCGGCCGCTATCGCTGACGGCACGCAGGCGATAGGCCTCGGGGGCACTGAACCGCTCGCCGAACCGGGCGCCGCGCTGATCGGTCAAGCAGATGACGCGACGACCGCGCCGCTCCAGCTCCTCCGCCAAAGCCTCGGCCGGAAACACATGGCCTCCGGTACCGCCGGCCGCCAACGCAACCGGCCGCAAACGCGTCATGGCAGATCTCCCGGGTCTTGGTGCCGGCGGGTCAAGGCCAGCAGCATGCCCATGGCAATGGCCAACGCCAGCAGCGAGGAGCCGCCATAGGACAGGAACGGCAATGTCATGCCCTTGGTCGGCAGCAGGTGCAGATTGACCCCGATATTGACGACCGCTTGCAAGCCGAACTCGGCCAGCAGACCGCCCGCCGCCAGCATGGTGAACAGCCGATCCTCGTGCACGATGCGCAGCAATCCGCGCAAGGCAATGAAGGCGAACAGCAGCACAATGACAAGGCAAAGCACGAGACCGAACTCCTCCGCCGCGACCGCGAAGATGAAGTCGGTATGGGCGTCCGGGATGGTGCGCTTGACGATGCCATCGCCGGGCCCACGGCCGAACCATCCGCTGCTGCCGAACGCCTGCATGGCCTGTTCGATCTGGAAGCCGTCGCCCGACTCCGGATTGAGGAAGCGATCGATCCGGCTGCGCACATGCGCGCTCAGGTTGTAGGCGGCGCCTGCGCCGACGACGCCAAGCCCGGCCAGCCCCGCGACGAAGAGATAGGGCAAGCCGGCAATGAACAGCTGACATGCGAAAGTGCTGGCAACCAGCGCCGCCATGCCGAAATCCGGTTGCGCCGCCAACACGCCCAGCATCGTCATCAGCAGCGCCGCCGCGATCGCGTTGCCCGGCAGCCCGTCATGCCGGCGCTGCTCGGCCAGCATCCAGGCGGTCACGACGACGAAGAACGGCTTGGCAAATTCCGAGGGCTGCAACGACAATCCCGCCAGCGACAACCAACGCGTGGCGCCCTTGGTTTCGTGGCCGAGCACGAGCGTCAGGACCATCAGCAGCAGCGTTGCCAGGAAGCCGAGCGCAGCCAGGCGGCGGATGCTGCGCGGCGTCAGCAGCGAAATGAAGAAGATCAATAGGACCGCCGGCAGCAGAAAGCCAATTTGCCGGCGCGCGAAGTGAAACGGCTCGAGGCCGATCCGCTCGGCCACCGCCGGGCTTGCTGCCATCGTCAGCACGCTGCCGAGCGCGATCAGCGCCGCCAAGGCGAACAGCATCCAGCGGTCGATCGTCCACCACCAGTGGGCGATCACGCTATTGTCGGTGCGCGCCAGGCTCAGCATCGTACTGCCTCCCGGGACACCGGCCCGCCTGTCATGGCGGCGACGAGCTCACGAAAGCGGTCGCCTCGGGCCTCGTAGTTGGCGAACTGGTCGAACGACGCGCAGGCGGGCGAAAGCAGGACCACGGGTTCGGGCGCGCCATCGGCGCGTGCGGCGGCGTAGGCTTGGTGCAGCGCCGTTGCCAGGTCGCCCGATTGCTGGCAGCGCACTCGACCGGCCAGCGTCCGGGCGAATTCGGGCGCTGCCTGGCCGATCAAGAAGGCCTGACGAACCCGCGGGAAGTAGTGCGTCAGCGCGCCGATGCCGCCGGTCTTGGGCAGGCCGCCGGCAATCCAATAGATGCTCCCGAAGCTGGCCAAGGCCCGCGCCGCCGCCTCGGCATTGGTGGCCTTGCTGTCGTTGACGAAGGCGATGCCGTCGATCAGCCCGACCTGCTCCATGCGGTGCGGCAGGCCGGCGAAACTGGGCAAGCCCGCGCGCAGTTCATCGCGGCCCAGGCCGAGCGCCAGTCCCGCCGCCACTGCCGCGGCGGCGTTCTGCCAGTTGTGCGCACCGCGCAGCGAGCGGATGCCGTTCAGATCCGCCAGCAGCGTTTCCTGCCGATAGAGGCGGCCGTCGATGGCATGGATGCCGTGCTCGATGGCGCGGCCAACGGCAACCGGCAACACTTCACGTCCGGCGGCCTGCAAGGCGGTCACCTGGGCGAGGCTCGCCGGGTCGTCGATGCCGATCACCAAAGTCGCCTCGGGCGGCGCCATGTCCAGCAGGCGGCGCTTGGCCGCCACATAGCCCGCCAGATCGCCGTGCCGGTCGAGATGATCGGGTGTCAGGTTGAGCCAGACCGCGACCGCCGGCTTCAGGCTCGTCGTCAGGTCGAGCTGGAACGAGGACAGTTCCAGCACGTGGGTGCCGTTGCGAGGCAGGCCTGGCAGGTCCAGGACCGGCGTCCCCAGATTGCCGCCGACCGCCACCGGCCGACCGGCCGCACGCAGCAGATGGCCGATCAAGGCCGTGGTCGTCGATTTGCCATTGGTGCCGGTGATGCCGACCACGCGCGCCGCCGGAAAGGCGGTGGCGAACACTTCGATGTCGCCGATCACGCGGGCACCCAACCGGCGCGCCAGCGCGACCACCGGATGGGGTTGCGGATGACTGAGCGGCACGCCCGGGCTGAGCACCAAGGCTTCGATGCCCGCCCAACCGCCGGGGTCGGGCGCAACGGCGCGCACTGGCAGGCTGGCGATGGCGGCACGGCGTCCGGCATCGTCGTCCCAGGCCAGCACCTCGGCGCCCGCGGCCGCCAGCCAGCGCGCCGCCGAGAGGCCGGAACGCGCCAGGCCGAACACCGCCACGCGGCTGCCGGAATATGGATTGCGAGGGTCCATCGCCTAGCGCAGCTTCAAGGTGGCAAGGCCGACCAGCGCCAGGATGACGGCGATGATCCAGAAGCGAATGACCACAGTCGGTTCGGCCCAGCCCTTCTGTTCGAAGTGATGGTGCAACGGCGCCATGCGAAACACCCGTCGACCGGTCAGCTTGTAGGAGGCGATCTGGACGATGACGGAAACCGTCTCCAGCACGAACAAGCCGCCGATCACCACCAGGACCAGTTCGTGCTTGGTGACGACGGCGACGCCGCCCAAACCGCCGCCCAGCGCCAGGCTGCCCGTATCGCCCATGAACACCATGGCGGGCGGCGCGTTGAACCAGAGGAAGCCCAGGCCCGCGCCAGCCAACGCGCCGCAGAACACTGCCAACTCGCCCGCCCCCGGAACGCCGTGGATCTGCAAGTAGTTGGCGAAGACGGCGTTGCCCACGAGATAGGCGATGAGCGCGAAGGCCAGCGCGGTGATGATGACCGGCCCGATCGCCAGCCCGTCCAGCCCGTCGGTCAGGTTGACGGCGTTCGACGCGCCCACCATGACCAGCACGGCGAACGGCGCGAACAACCAACCCAGATCGAGCAGCACGGCCTTCAGGAACGGCACGGCCAGACCGGTCGACAGCCGCTCGGGCGCCGCCCACAGGATGAGCAGGGCCGCCGCCGTCGCCACCAGCAATTCGCAGCCAAGCTTGATCCGCCCGGGCACGCCCCGCACGTTGCGCCGCGACACCTTGAGATAGTCGTCGGCAAAGCCGATGGCGCCGAAGCCCGCGGTCACCAGCAGGACCGCCCAGACATAGGCGTTGGTGAGATCGGCCCAGAGCAGCGTGCTGATCGACAACGCCATCAGGATCAGCGCGCCACCCATGGTGGGTGTGCCCTGCTTGGTCAGCAGGTGGCTCTTGGGGCCATCGTCGCGGATCGGCTGGCCCTTGCCCTGGCGCGCGCGCAACGTGCGGATGAGAGCCGGCCCGAAAGCGAAGGAAATCACCAGCGCGGTGATCACCGCCCCGCCGGTGCGAAAGGTGAGATAACGGAACAGATTGAACACTCCGATCTCGTCCGCCAGCGGAAACAGCAGGTTGAACAGCATCGCGCTAGGCCTTCAGTCGCTCGGCGGGCTGGCGGAGGGCGAGCAGCGCCTCCACCAGGCTTGCCATGCCCATGCCGAAGGAGCCCTTGACCATCACCGCATCGCCGTTGCGCATGCTTGCCAGCACGGCGGGGCGCAGCGCGGTCGCATCGGCCGCATGCCGCGCCAGCCGCTCCGCCGGCAGGGCCGCCGCCAGGTGCGCCATGTTGGCGCCGCAGCAGAAGACAAGATCAATGCCGTTCTCCAGCATCTGCTTGGCCAGTTCCGCATGCAGCTCGGGCGCGGCAGCGCCCAGTTCCAGCATGTCGCCCAGCACCGCGATGCGCCGGCCGCGTGGGCCGATCGGCACGCGGCCCAGCACCTCAAGCGAGGCGCGGAGCGAGGCGGGGCTGGCATTGTAGCTCTCGTCCAGCAGGGTGAATCCGCCGCCCGATACCGGCACCTCGCATTGCCGGCCGCGGCCTTTCAGCGCCGAGAGATCCGCCAGCGCCAGCGCTGCCAGCCCCACATCGGCGCCCAGCGCTTTCACGGCAGCCAGGATCGCCAGGCTGTTCAGGGCCATGTGGCGGCCCGGCGCGCCCACCTTGTAGGAGACGCAGCAGCCATCCACGTCGGCGGTCAGGTGGCTGGTCGCCGCAAACAGCGTGAGTGAGAGCAGCCGCACGTCGGCCTGCGGATGTTCGCCGAAGCCCAGAACGCGGCCGGCGCCACGCGTCCGGGCGGCGGACGCGAGCCGGTCGAAGAACGCGTTGTCCCGGTTCAACACGGCAATGCCGCCGTCCTCGAGACCCTCGAAGAGCTCGGCCTTGGCATCGGCGATGCCTTGCACCGACTCGAAGAACTCGAGATGCACCGCCTCAACGGTGGTGACGACCGCGACATAGGGCCGGGCCAATCGGCTGAGCGGTCCGATCTCGCCCGCGTGATTCATGCCGAGCTCCAGCACAGCGAAGCGCGCATCGGCCGGCAGGCGGGAAAGGCTGAGCGGCGCGCCCCAATGGTTGTTGAGGTTGCCAGGCGAACCGAAGGTCTTGCCTTGCCGCTCGAGGGCCAGGCGCAGGCCCTCCTTGGTCGAGGTCTTGCCAACGCTGCCCGTGACGGCGACCAGGCCAACCCGCTCGGCGCGGGCGCGGGCGCGGCGCGCCAACGCGGCCAGCGCGCTTTGCGTGTCGTCGACCAGCAGATGCGGGACCGTTGACGGCAAGCCGGCGGGCAGGTGCGTTACCATTGCCGCGGCCGCCCCCTGTTTCAGCGCCGAGCCGACAAAGGCATGGCCGTCACGGCTGGGGCCGCGCAGGGCGACAAACAGATCGCCCGGCTCGACGCTGCGGCTGTCGATGCTGACGCCGGTTGCGGACCACTGGCCACTGGCGCGCCCGCCGGTTGCCTGTGCCGCCTCGTCGGCTTGCCAGAGCGCCCCCTCACTCATGCCGTGCCTGCCCCGGGCGGTGCGGCCGCCATGCGCGCTTCCTCCACGTCGTCGAAGGGCCGCGTCAGCCCGCCGGCGATCTGTCCCGTCTCGTGCCCCTTGCCCGCGATCAGCAGGATGTCAGCCGATTGCAGCGTCATTGTGGCGGCGCGAATGGCGGCGCGGCGGTCGCCGATCTCCTCGGCGCCCGGGCAGCCGGCCAACACGGCGCGACGAATGGCGGCGGGATCCTCGCCGCGCGGGTTGTCGTCGGTCACGACGACGCGGTCGGCCAATGCCTTGGCGACCGCGCCCATCAGCGGGCGCTTGCCGCGGTCGCGCTCGCCGCCGCAGCCGAACACCACCAGCAGCCGGCCGCCAGCGTGCGGCCGCAAGGCCAAGAGGGCATGTTTCAGGGCGTCCGGCGTGTGCGCGTAGTCCACGAAGATCTCGGCGCCGTTGGCCAGGGTCGCGGCACGTTGCAGGCGGCCCGGCACCGGCTGCAGGCGGGCAAGGCCGGCCACCAGTGCCGCCGGGGCTTCGCCGCAGGCCAGCAGCAAGCCCACGGCGGCCAGCGCGTTCATGGCCTGGAAGTCGCCGACCAGCGGCAGCCTCAGCCCGTGCCGGGTGCCGCGCAGTTCAAGGCTCAGCGCCATGCCCTGACGATCGGGCCGGGCATCGATCAGGCGTAAGTCCTCGCCGGCCAGGCCATAGCCGAGGACCAAGTGACCGCGGCGTCGGCAGGCGGCGGCGACCTCGGCCGCTTCGGCCATGTCGGCGTTGATGACCGCCGTGCCACCCGCCCCCATGACCACTTCGAACAGCCGCAATTTGGCTGCGAGATAGGCCTTGGCCGTCGCGTGATAGTCGAGGTGGTCGCGGCTGAAACTGGTGAAAGCCGCGGCCTGGAGCCGGACCCCGTCCAGCCGGCACTGGTCGATCCCGTGGCTGGAAGCCTCCATCGCCAGGCACTCGACGCCGTCCTGCGCCAGCCGTCGCAGCAGGCGGTGCAGCGCCACCGGCTCAGGTGTCGTGTGGGCCGCCGGCTGGATGCCGCCGGGCGCATCCAGGCCCAGTGTGCCCAGGCTTGCCGCCCGCCGTCCGAGCTGGCGCCAGAGCTGCCGGGCGAAGGCCACGACCGAGCTCTTGCCGTTGGTGCCGGTGACGGCAACGACCGTGGCCGGCTGCCCGGGATGCATGCGGGCCGCCATCTGGGCAAAGCGCCGACGCGGTTGGGGATCGACGATGCGCGGCAAGGCAACGCGCGCCAAGCGCGGATCCGGCGCCGCCAGAACCGCGACAGCCCCGCGCCGCACGGCCTCGTCGACATAGTCCAACCCGTCGGCCCGCGCGCCGGCGAGCGCCGCGAACAGAAAGCCCGGCTCGACCGCCCGGCTATCGGCGGTCAGACCTGTCACGTCCATGTCGGGGACGCCGTCCGGCACGCTGCCCTTGCACAATTCACTGAGCCGCAACCTTGTGACCCCTGCCTTCGTTGCCGCCGCCGCGCCCGCCAAGCTCGCCAACCGCGACCGTTTCCGCGACCGGCGGCAGCCCCAGCAGGGGCGCGATCCGCTCGACCATGCGCCCGACCGTCGGCGCCGCGGTCCAGCCCGCCGTAGCGTAGCCGTGGGTTTCCTTGGTGCCCTGCGGTTCGTCCAGCAGCGCATAGACGACATAGCGCGGCTCGTGCATCGGAAATACGCCCACGAAAGACGACAGCAGCGAGCGGCGCGCATAGCCGTTGCCGCGCACTTTCTCGGCGGTGCCCGTCTTGCCGCCAACATGGAAGCCCGGCACATCGGCCTTCTTGCCGGTGCCCTGCAACACCACCTGGCGCAGCAGGCCGCGCATCGCCTGCGAGGCCTCCGCACTCAGCACCCGCTGGCCCGGCAGTTCGCCGGGTTCGCGGCGCAGCACCGTGGGCGGGCGGTAGATGCCGCCGTTCACCACCGTCGTCACCGCGCTGGCGAATTGCAGCGGGCTGACCGCGACGCCGTGCCCGAAGGCGATCGTCATGGTGTTGATTTCGCGCCACGGGCTGGGACTGAGGGGCATGCCCACCTCAGGCAGTTCGACAGGCGCGCGTTGCAGCAGGCCCAGGCGTTGCAGATAGTGCTGCTGAACCTTGGTACCGAAGTCGACCGCCATTTTGGCGGCGCCGATATTGGAGGAATAGATCAGTATTTCCGGCACTGTCAGGAACCGTGCCTTGGGATGGTCGTCACGAATAGTGAAGTGGGAAATGGCGATCGGCCTGGTCGCATCGTAGCCCTGGCCCAGCGTCGTCGCCCCGCTGTCAAGGCCAATGGCCAAGGTGAAGATCTTGAACACCGAGCCCAACTCATAGACGCCGAGCGTCATGCGGTTGAATAGCGCGTCGCGATCGGCCGCCGCGGGATCGTTGGCATCGAAGTCCGGCAACGAGACCAACGCCAGCAGTTCGCCCGTGCGAACATCCTGCACCAGCGCGCCGCCACCATCGGCGCGGAATTGAGCAACCGCCCGCTGCAACTCGTCGCGCACCGCATGTTGCACCCGGATATCGATCGACAGGCGCAGCGGCTCGCCGCCGGCGGCCCGGCCGCGCAATTCGGCGTCGAACGACTTCTCGATCCCGGCGATGCCGCGCTTGTCGATGTCGGTCAGCCCGACCACATGGGCGGCCAGCGGGCCCAGCGGATAGACCCGGCGATACTCGGCCTGGAAATCCAGCCCGGAAAGCCCGAGTTTCGCCACTTCCTGCTGTTGGCGAGGCGTCAGATTGCGCCGCAGCCAGACGAAACTGCGCGGCAGTTGCAAGCGCTCGACCAGTTCCTCGCGCCGCAAGCCGGGCAAGGTCGCCATCAACTTGTCCGCCGTGCCGTCGACATCGAACACCAGCCGGGGATCGGCATAGAGCGAAGCCGTGGCCAAGTTGCCCGCGACCAGCAGACCGTTGCGATCGACGATCTCGGCCCGGTCCGGCTTGAGCGCCGCCGCCTGACTGGCGCGGCGTTCGCCCGCCAAGTCACGCAGCAGGGTAAGCTCGACCAGGCGGCCGGCGATCAGGCAAAAGGCCGCGCCCAGGAACAGCGCCACCAGCGCCAGCCGCTGCCGCCCGACCCTGAGCGCCTGCTCGCGGGCGCCCAGCAGCAGGATGGCAGGTTGGCCGGCCGGCGGCGCGTCGATCATTGCGCCCGCCTGGCGTTGGCGACCTGAACGAGCGGCGTCTTGCCCCGCGGTTGGGTGGCGGCCTGGCCTTCGAGCGCGCGAGCCAGGATCTCCGAGCGCTGCCAAAGCGCGGCGAAGCTGGCGGTCTGGTGCGGCAAGGACTGAACCAAGCCCAACGCCGCCTGGTTGGCCGCCACCAGCGCTTGCAGGCGATCGGGCCGGTTGAGATAGCTCCATTCGGCCTTCAGCGTTTGCAGCGCCTGGGATTCCTGGGCGATCTGCCGGCGCACCTCGCCCGTCTGGCGTTGCAGGCGCTGCACATCGTGGGCCAGGGAATACAGCCCGAAAGCCAACAGGACGGCAAGGAACGCGGTCCAGAACGTCACGGGGCGCATGCGAAGCTCTCCATCGCGGCGGGCGCGGTCGTGCGGCTCGCCGCTCTGAGACGGGCCGAACGGGCTCGGGGATTGCGTGCCATCTCGGCCACACTGGGCTTGCGCACGCCCCGGAACAGAGGCTGGAAGCAAGGCGCCGGGCGTCCGGGCTGGGGCGGCAGATGGCGCGAGCCTTGTTCGCGCGGCGACTGCAAGACGCGCTTCACGATGCGATCCTCCAGCGAATGAAACGAAACGACGGCGATCCGCCCACCCGGCCGCAACAGCCGCCCGGCGGCCGCGAGCCCGCGCTGAAGTTCGCCCAATTCTTCATTCACCTGGATGCGCAGCGCCTGGAACGTGCGGGTCGCCGCGTGGAGGCGCTGACCGCGGCCAATCGTCCGCTCGACGAGTTCGGCCAGCTCTGCGGTGCGTTCGATCCGGCGGGCGGCGCGCGCCTCGACGATGGCGCGAGCGATGCGGCGGGCTTGCGGCTCCTCGCCGTAGCGCCGCAGCAGGTCGACCAGTTCGACCTCGCTCGCGCCGTTGACAACGTCTGCCGCGCTCTCGCCCTCGGCCTGCATGCGCATGTCGAGCGGTCCGTCGGCCTGAAACGAGAACCCGCGCGTCGGATCGTCCAGTTGCCGCGAAGACACGCCAAGGTCGAGGGCGACGCCGTCGACGGCCGCAACCTCTCGCGCCGCCAACAGCCGATCCATCTGGCCGAACCGGCCATGCAGCAGGACCAGACGTCCCATATGACTTGCCGCCATGGCCTGGCCCATGGCAATCGCCCGCGAGTCGCGATCGATCGCGAACACCCGGCAATCGGCCGCCTGCAACAGCGCCCGGGAATAGCCGCCGGCGCCGAACGTGCCGTCGACCATGACCTCGCCGTCCGCCGGGGCCAGCGCGGCGACCACCTCGGCCGCCATGACCGGCACGTGCTCGCGCAAGCTCACGTTGCCACCCCTTGTGGCCTCAGCGCCAGCCGGCCGGCCTCGTTGCGCGCCAGCTTCTCGGCTTCCCGTTCGTAGGCCGCCAGCCGCTCCGGCGACCAGATGCGGAAGGTCTTGCCCAGGCCGACGAACCACATGGCGCCGGCGATTCCGGCGAAGGCGACAAGCGCTTCGGGCAGGCTGACGCGCCCCTCCGGATCGAACGCCAGCTGATGGGACTTACCCAAGATGGTGGTGGCGAAGGCGCCGTTCTCGGCGCTGAAAGGATTGAGACTGTCGATCGAATTGGCCAGCAATTCGATGCGCGCCAGGTCGCAGCCCTCGATGGCCAGCTCGACCGGAGAGGGATAGCAGACAACGCCACCGAAGCGCTGGTCGGCCACCGCCGCTCGGAATGGCGCCGGCACCAGCACCCGCCCCTTGCGGTCGATCCGCCCCTCGTAGCGCGACAGGAACAGCGCCAAGTCAGCCCTCCGCCCCTGGAGGTCCGCAGGGCCCGGCCATGCGCGGCGTGCGGCGGCCTATCCTGGGATGAAATGGGATATCATGGGGAAAAATGGGAGTCAACGATCAACTATCGAATTGGATTAGATTTTTCAAGAATCCATCGTCATTCCGCCGGTATTCGAGTTGCCTTCTGCTTGGGCGCTACTAACACTGGTGCCAGCGACATGCATCAAAGCCCTTGCCGTAGCAATCGGCTTAAATGTTCGCTCTATGTTCTCGGCGATCGCGCAAGATGACGTTGCCGGCCGCGCGTGGTTAGATCGGAACACGCCCGCGAACTGCCCGCCCGTCCACCGCCGGGCAACGAAGCGGCCGCCGCCTCGCCCACTTTCCGCCGGAGAACAGCCGCCGTGCACGCCGATGTTCTGGAGATGTACGACCAGCACCCGATCAACGAAACGCAAGTGCTGGCGGCGTTGACCCGCGCCGGCAAGGATCTTGAGCAGTTGCGGCCAGAGGACCTTTACGACTTCGACCAGGATCACTATGGCGGCTTGCAGGCGGTCGACCGCCTGATCGCGGCAGTCGGGATCGGGGCCGGTTCGCTTGTCCTCGATGTCTGTTGCGGACTGGGCGGTCCGGCACGCTACGTCGCCGCCAAGACGGGTGCGCGTGTGGTCGGTATCGACCTGAACGCCGGGCGAAGCCTGGGTGCCCGGCGCCTCAGCGAGCGGGTCGGCTTGTCCCGCCAGGTCGGCTTCGTGCGCGGCAACGCCATGCAGCTGCCGTTCGCCGACCGCCGGTTCGACGCGATCTACGCGCAGGAGGCCTTCCTGCACATTCCCGACAAGGAGGAGTTGTTCGCCGAGTGCCGGCGGGTGCTGACAGCGGGCGGCAAGCTCGGCTTCACCGATTGGATCGGCTTTCCCGGCCTGAGCGCGGCCGCCCGCGCGCGGCTGGCCGAGGGCCTGGTGGCCAAACGGATCAGCAGCTTCGCCGACTACCGGGCGCTGCTGCAGGGTGCCGGGTTCACGCGGATCGATACCGAGGACCGCTCAACCGAGTGGCGCGAGATCCTGCGCCAGCGGCTGGAGCTCTTCCGCTCCATGCGCGAGGATACCGTCCGCCAGTTCGGCGAGGAACGGCACCGCAAATACGTCTCGATCTACGAATTCTTCGTCGCGCGGATCAGCGCCGGCGACCTGGGCGGCGGCTGCCTGATCGCCAGCTAGTGGATCGGCCCGTTCTCAGTTGACCTTGAGGCCGTAAAGCCCGGCCACATTGTCGTGCAGGATGGCGTCGCGCTCGGCTTGGCTCAAATGCGCGGTATGTTCGGCCAACAGTGCCTGGCTGTTGGGCCACGTGGAATCGCTGTGCGGAAAATCGTTCGCCCACATCAGCCGCTTGACGTTGCACATGTCCTTCATCCTGAACGCCACCCAGTCGTCCTGGAAGGTCAGATAGATGTTCTCGCGGAAATACTCGCTGGGCGGCTTGGCCAACTCGCGGCCCTTCATCCAATAGCGGTGCCGATCGTAAGCGTGGTCCATGCGGTACATGAAATGCGGCGCCCAGCCGGCGTCCGCCTCGACGCAGACCACCTTCAGCTTCGGGAAGCGCTCGAAAATGCCGGAGAACACGAACATCCCCATGATGTCCTGGCAGCCGCGGATGATCGACAGGAAGGCATTGATGCGCGGTCCGCGATGGCGCGAGATCGCGTCGCTGCCGGCGGTCAGGATATGGAACGAAAGCGGCAGTTCCAGGTCGATCGAAGCCTGCCAAAGCGCGTCGTAGGCGGGGTCGTCGTAATCCTTCCAGCCCGGATTGCCGGGCATCATCACGCCCTTGAAGCCCATCGCCTTGATCTCACGGAAATCGGCGATGGCCTCCTCGACGTTGCGCACGGCCGTCTGGCCCAGGCCGAACACCCGGCCGGCGATCGGCGCGCAATAGGTCTGTAGCCAGCGGTTGTAGGCCTGCATGCAGGCGCGCTTGAAATCGATGTCGGGATGGTTGCACAGCATCATGCCGACGGTCGGGTAGATGATCTCGGCGGCGATGCCGTCGCGCTCTTGGTCGGCAATGCGGGCCTTGGGATCCCAGCCGCTGCGGTGCAGATCCTGGAATTTGGCCCCGCTCATGCGCAGTTCGTGCGCCGGACGCCCCGCCGCCGCCACCAAGCCCATCGGCACCGCCTTGGGCAAACCGTCGATCTTGAACGTATCGCCAAATTGCGGGTCGCTGATCAGTCGGGGCGCCGCCTCGCGAAACTTCGGGTCGATGAAGTCGACATAGCAGTTGGGCGGCTCGGTGATGTGGGAATCGGCGGAGATCGGACGCTTCTGCATGCTGGCCTCGGCAACGCGCTGGCGGGGAGCGTGGGCGAAGTATGCGGGCGCCGCCGGCTTGCGGCAAGCGGGCACCAGACGGCCTGTAAGCCGGGTTCTGTCGTGCACCCACGGCCGCGTTCGCGGGTGCTGGATGACCATTCCTCTGGGACGCCCGTTGCCGGACGCCTCTAGCAACCTACCCGCGCGGCTCGGCCCGGAAACCCGCCTGCCGGCCGGCGACTGCCGTCGCCGGGCCGGCGCGCCGCCCCTATCTGGTCTTGCTCCGGGTGGGGTTTGCCCTGCCGCCGCCGTTACCGGCAGCGCGGTGCGCTCTTACCGCACCGTTTCACCCTTGCCCCAGCCGCCGGCCCGTTTGGCAGCGGCAGGGCGGTTTGTTTTCTGTGGCACTTTCCCTGGGGTCGCCCCCGCCGGCGGTTAGCCGGCACCCTGTCTCCGTGGAGCCCGGACTTTCCTCTGCCCGTGGCGAACGCCGGCGGCAGCGGCCATCCGGCCGTCTGGCCTTGTCTAGTTAGGCGTTCCTCGCTCACCGGTCAAGCAATGCCGCCAGCAGCCCGCGGGTTTCGCCGTCGGCCAGGCCGTTGACGGCGACCGGTCGGAAATGCCGCTGAAAAGCCGCAACCGCCGCCCGGGTCGCCGCATCGTAGCGGCCGTTGGCGCCGATGGCGTAGCCGAACCGCGCCAGCTGGTGCTGCAATTCTCGGGTTTCGCCCTCGCCGCCCGCGGGGCCCAGGCCGACCGGCTGCGGCTTGCGCAGGGCCGGTGGCCAGCGGCCGATGCCAGCGGCGGCCAGCCCCTGCCAGTCGAACAACTCGCCCGGATCCTGCTTGCGGCTGGGCGCGACGTCGCTGTGCCCCAGCACGCGCTCGGGCGGGATCGCATGCCGGGCAAGGATGCCTCGGGCGAGTTCGATCAGGGCTCGCATCTGTTCGGGTGGAAAGGCATGGTAGTCGGGCCCGTGTCCCGGATTCTGCAGCTCGATGCCGATGGAACGGCTGTTGATGTCGCGCTCGCCCGCCCAATAGCTCAGCCCGGCATGCCAGGCACGACGACCTTCCGCCACCAGGGCATAAGCCGCGCCGTCTTCGTCGATCAGGTAATGCGCGCTGACCTGGGCCGCCGGGTCGCATAGCCGCTCGAGCGCCAGGGCCGCGCTCGCCATGCCGGTATAGTGCAGCACCAGCATGTCGATGGCCGCGCCGGTTCGCCTTGCCCCATGGTTGGGCGATGGCCGTTCGATCAAACCCGTCCTCGAAATCCGCAGCCCGTGCCGGCGCCGCAACGCCAGGGCGCGCGCGACAGGGCATAGTTACGCTAGACTCAAACCCTTTCGTTCCACCAGACCCCCGCCCAACATGCTCGATCCGCCGCTTCTCTTCCTTGCCCGCCATGCCGCGTTGGCGCTGGCGGTCAGCGTCTTCCTGGGGCTGGCGCTGCCGCCGCTGGCCAGCCTGTTGCGCCTGCTGTTGCTGCCGGTGATCGTGCTGCTTCTGGCGTTGGCCCTGCTGCGGCTCGACCTCGGCCGCTTCCTCGGCTACGCCCGACGGCCGGTATTGCTGGTCGGCTTCGTCGTGGTCAAACAGCTCGGCACCCCCCTGTTGACCTTTGCCCTGTTGAAATGGTTGCAGGCGCCCGATGCCCTGATCCTGGGTCTGGTGCTGATGGCGGCGGCACCGACCGTGACCGGCGCGCCGGCCTTCGCCGCGATCATGGGGCTGGACGTTGCCTTCGCTACGGCCGGCGTGCTGGCGGTGCAGATCATCGTGCCCTTCACCTTGCCGTTCCTGGCGCTCGAACTCCTGGGCTTGGAACTCAAGCTCGGCGCGGTCGAGCTCATGTTGCGCTTGTCGCTGCTGGTGGCGGCCGGGTTCGCGCTCAGCCAGGCCTTGCAGCGCACGGTCCTCAACCCGGTTCGCGTGGCTCAATTGGGCCGCCGCCTGGATGGCCTGATGGTGCTGTGTCTCGGCACCTTTGCCATCGGCATCATGGCTGGCATGCAGGAGGTGGCGCTGCGCCAGCCGGGCTTCGCGCTGCTGCTGACCGTCGGCGCCTATCTCGGCAATCTGGGTCTGCAGCTGCTGGGGGTCTTGCTGTTCGCCAACGCCGGGCGCGGCGTCGCCTTGACCGCCGGCCACATGCTCGGCAACTGCAACATGGGGCTGGTGCTGGCGGCGCTGGGCGACGACGCGCCCTTCGCGGTCAGCGCCTTCTTCGCCTTCGCGCAATTGCCCATGTACACCTTGCCCGTCATGCTGCTGCCGCTCTATCGCCGGCTGCTGGGCACCACGACCGCCTAGTACCCGCCAACCAGGGTCCGCCATGCCCACCGTGCTCATCACCGGCGCCAGTCGCGGCATCGGCCTGGAATTCGCGCGCCAGTATGCCGCCGACGGCTGGCAGGTACTGGCCTGCGCCCGCGCTCCCGCCAAGGCGCAGGAGCTGCAGCAATTGGTCGCCGGCTCCGGCGGTCAAGCGGCGCTCTGCCCGCTCGATGTGGACGACGATGCCTCCCTCGCCGCGCTGCAGCGCCAGCTTGCCGGCCGGCCGATCGACGTGCTGATCAACAATGCCGGCGTCATCGGCAACCGGGGCGCGGCGCTGGGCTCGATGGACTATCCCGCCTTCGCGCGCGCGCTCGCGACCAACGTGGTCGGCCCGGTGCGCGTGAGCGATGGCCTGCTCGCCAACCTGGAAGCCGGGCAGCAGAAGAAGCTGATCACCATCACCAGCCGCATGGGCTCGCTGCAGCTGGCGCAGTCGAATGCGATGATCTACCGCGCCTCCAAGGCGGCGGTAAACATGGCGATGCGTTGTCTGTCGCTCGACCTCGTGGCCAAGGGCGTGATCGTCGCGTTGCTGCATCCGGGCTGGGTTAAGACCGACATGGGTGGCCAGGCCGCGGACCTCACGCCCGGCGCCAGCGTCGCAGCGCTGCGCCACGTGATCGCCAACCTCACGCCTGCCGACAACGGCCGCTTCATCAACCACGACGGCACGCCCATTCCCTGGTAGCGCTCAGCTCGGCCTGCGCGGCAGTTCCTCCGGTTCGTCCTCGTCCTCGGCGCCAGTCAGCATCGCGAAGCGTACCGGCAGGATCTCGCGCGTCGCGATGCGGCCGCTCGGCTCCTTGGTGACGAGCAGCAGGCTTTGCTGCTCCGGCGGGCCGGTCGGCACCACCATGCGGCCGGGAGCGGCCACCTAGTGCATCAGCGTCGCCGGCACCAGATTGGAAGCCGCCGCCACCAGGATCTTGTGGAAGGGCGCGTGCTCCGGCCAGCCCAGGCGACCATCGCCGCATTTGAAGCTGACGTTGCCGACGCCCTGGCGCCTGAGCCGCTGGCGGGCCTCGCGCTGCAAGTCCTCGATCACCTCGACGTTGAAGATCTGGCCTACCAGGCCTGACAGCACCGCTGCGTGATAGCCCAGGCCGGTACCGACCTCGAGCAACCGGTCGGTCGGCGCCGGCTGCAGCAGGTCGGTCATCAGCGCCACGATGAAGGGCTGCGAGGTGGTCTTTCCGAATCCGATCGGCAGCGGCATGTTGAGATAGGCATGTAGCTGTATCGGCTCTGGCACGAACCAGTGCCGGGGCACATCGGCCAGGGCCTGCAGGACGCGGGCATCGAGTTGCGGCTTGCCCAGCTCGGCCGCGAGCTGCGCCCGGCCATGGCCACCTCCGCCACCAGCCGCTGACGCAATTGCCGGAACTGGGCGTCGTCCAAGGGGGACCTCCGCCGGGCGCGGCAGCCTATTCCGCCAGGCTGCCGACGGGAAGCGCCATCAATAGCCGGGCGGCCGGCGGCACCCGCCCATCAGCCTGCCGATCCGTCCGGCCAAGTCTATGCAGGTGCCATCCTGTCGGAAAGCGCCAACCACCTGCAGCCCGACCGGCAGCCCCTCGGCGGTCAGCCCGACCGGCACCACAGTCGAAGGCAGTTCGGCGATGCCAACCAGGCCCGCCCACACCACCTGGTCGAGATAGGGCACCGGCCGGCCGTTCACCACGGCGCGCCGAGCGTAAACATCCGGGTTGTGGTCGTGGCGGAACGCCGCGGTCGGCATGACCGGGCAAAGCAGGGCATCGTAGCGCTCGAAGAACCTCGCCCAGTGCCGCTGCAGGCCGTGCCTGCGTTCGTTCAGCGCCAGCCAGTCGCGATGCGACAACGAGACACCGCGCATGAAGCGGGCCTCATAGCCCTGATCGGTCGGCGACAACGTGGGCAGCCGTCGGCGAAAGTTCGCGATGCTGCGTTCCGACAGACCGGCACCGAGCGCCGCCGCCAATAGCGCGTAATACACCTCATGCGCTTGCGCCAAGGTGAAACCCGGGCGCGCGGTCTCGTGCACACTGGCGCCAGCCTGCCGCAGCCCCTCGACCGCCCGGCGCAGCACGGCGAGCACACTCGCATCGATCGGAAAATCGCCGTCGTCCAGCCAAGCCGCGATGTGGAAATCGGCCAGCCGGCGGCGTCCGGCCGATGGCGCCGGCGCAGCCGGCCAGACGCCTTGCCCGGCCAGCACGCCCATCGCCAGGGCCAGATCCTCCGAACTGCGCGCGAGCGGCCCCAGCACCGCGATGTCAAGCGGCGCCTCGGCCCCCGGTGCCGGCGGTACGTGGCCGCGGAACGGCACCGTGCCGTAGCTGGGCTTGTGGCCATAGATACCGCAGTAATGCGCCGGATTGCGGATCGAGCCGCCAATGTCGCTGCCAAGTTCAAGCGGCGTCAGGCCGGCCGCCACTGCCGCCGCCGCGCCCCCCGACGAGCCGCCCGGCCCGCGCGTCACGTCCCAGGGATTGTTGGTCGTGCCATAAAGCTGGTTGTAGGTCTGCATGTCGCCCGTATAGAGGGGCGTGTTGCTCTTGCCGAAGATAATGGCACCGGCTGCCTTCAGACGGGCGACCGCCACGGCATCCACTGCCGGCCGGTTGTGCCGCAGGGCGGGCGCGCCCGAGGTGGTGGGCAGGCCGGCCACGTCGATCGATTCCTTGATCGTCATCGGCAGGCCATGCAGCGGTCCCCAGAGATCGCCGCGGCCGAGCGCCCGATCGGCCGCCTCGGCCCGCGCACGCGCGCCGTCGCGGTCGAGCACGATGACGGCATTGAGCCGCGGGTTGTGCTGGGCGACCCGCGCGAGTTGCCAATCCAGCACCTCCACGCAGCCGACCTCGCGGCGGCGGAGTGCCGCGGTCAGTTCGCTCGCCGTACGAAACGCCCAGTCGACCATCGTTCTCGCTCCCAACGAATTGCCTTCGCCGCGCCGAGCAGCCATCGTAACAGCATGCCCACGCCGTCCGACAAGCCGCGGTGCGCCTGGCCCGGCAACGATCCGCTCTACGTCACCTACCACGACGAGGAATGGGGCGTGCCCGAGCACGACGACCGCGCGCTGTTCGAGAAACTGCTGTTGGACGGCTTCCAGGCCGGGCTGTCCTGGATCACCATCCTGCGCAAACGCGACAACTTCCGCCGGGCTTTCGACGGCTTCGAGCCGCGCAAGATCGCCCGCTACCGGCCGGACAAGCTGCAGCGGCTGATGGCGGACCCCGGCATCGTGCGCAACCGGCAGAAGATCGAAGGCGCGGTGGAGAGCGCTAAGGCCTGGCTTGCCATCATGGAACAGAAAAACTCGTTCGACCGTTTCCTGTGGCAGTTCGTCGATGGCCGGCCAAAACTCAACCACTGGCGCCGGCTCGAGCAGATCCCGGCCGCAACGCCGGAGAGCCAGGCCATGGCCAAGGCCCTGCGCGAGCGCGGATTCCGCTTCTGCGGCCCGACCATCTGCTATGCCTTCATGCAAGCGGTTGGCATGGTTAACGACCATGTGGTCGAGTGCTTCCGGCACACCGAGATCGGCCAGAGATGACAAGGCTGCCTTGAACTGCCGGGCCTGCGCCCGTTATGACTAGGCCCAACGCGGCGAGCGGCGGCGACCGCGAGCGGGAGGCCATCATGCCGGTTCTCTATGTCTGCTCGCTGGCCGAAGTGGCCCGGCATGCCGAGGCCTTGCGGCCGGCGCACATGGTCTCGTTGCTGGGCGAAGAGGCGTTTCCGCAGACCCCGCAGGGCATTGCCGTCGCGCAGCATCTGCGGCTGCGGGTGCACGATATCGCCGAGCCGGCGGAGGGCTACATAGCGCCGGGCGATGAACATATCCGCGAGCTGATCGACTTCGGCCGCGCCTGGGATCGCGCCAGTCCGGTGATCGTGCATTGCTTTGCCGGCATCAGCCGTTCGACCGCGGCGGCGCTGACGCTGATGGCGCTGCACAATCCCGGTCGGGAGGCCTCCGCCGCGCGCCTGCTGCGCGAACGGGCGCGACACGCCCAGCCCAACCGCCGGATGATCGCCATCGCCGACCGTTTGCTGGGCGCCGACGGCCGGTTGGTGGATGCCGTCGCCGGGATCGGCCCCGGCGACTTCGTCAATGGCGGACACCTGGTCGAACTGCCCGCCAAATTGCCTTGATCGACGGGGAGAACGGCCATGGACCTGGGAGTGCAGTTGACGCCCGCGCGCATCGCCGCCAACCGTCACGCGGGCCTTTGGCCCGACCGCCTGCTGCTGGACTACCTGGCCGACGCACTCCACGCGCGGCCCGACCACCTGGCGCTGACCGAGCATAACAGCACGACCGGCCGCAACACCTCGCTGTCCTACCGTCAGCTCGATCGCTTGCGCCGCAGGGTCGCGGTGGGGCTGCTCAAGCACGGCATCGCCCAGGGCGACGTCGTATCGTTCCAGTTGCCGAACTGGTGGCAGTTCGTGGTCACGCATCTTGCCTGCCTCAGCATCGGCGCGATCAGCAATCCGGTCATGCCGATCTTCCGCGAGCGCGAGCTGGGTTTCATGCTGGGGTTCGCCGAGAGCCGCTGCTTCATCGTGCCGGCGTCGTTCCGCGGCTTTGACTATCCGGCCATGGCCGCGGGTCTGCGCGCCAGCTTGCCGGCCCTGGCGCAGGTCTTCGTGGTGGGCGGGACCGGCGCCGACAGTTTCGAGGGCGTACTGGTCGACCGCCGCTGGGAAGACGAGGCGGACGCGGACGCGCTGCTGGCGAAGCGTCGTCCGGGACCGAACGACGTGATCGAGATGCTTTACACCTCCGGCACCACGGGCCAGCCAAAGGGCGTGATGCACACCTCGAACACGTTGCTCGGCACGGTCCTGCCCTATATCGAACGGGTGAGCTTGAGCCAGCGCGACGTCGTGCTCATGGGCTCGCCGATGGCGCACCAGACCGGCTTCCTCTATGGCCTGATGATGCCGATCATGTTGGGCACGCGCTCGGTCCTGATGGACATCTGGAACGCCGAGGCGGCCGTGCGCCTGATCCACGACGAGCGGGTCAGTTTCAGCATGGGCGCGACGCCGTTCCTGGCCGATCTGGCGGCAACGCCTTCGGTCGAGCGCTACGACATCTCCTGTTTCCGCACCTTCCTTTCGGCGGGCGCGCCCATTCCCCGTGTGCTGGTCGAGCAGGCCACCCACCGCCTCAAGGCCACCATCCTGTCGGGCTGGGGCATGACCGAGAACGGCTGCGTCACCGCCGCGCGGCCGAACGACCTGCCGGAAAAGGTGTTCGGCACCGACGGCGCGGCGGTGCGTGGCTTCGAGGTGCGCATCGTCGATGATGCCGGCCACGTTCTGCCGTCAGGCAGCGAAGGGCACTTGCAGATGCGCGGGGCCGGAACCTTCGTCGGCTACCTGAAACGCCCGCAAGCCTATGACTGCGATGGCGAGGGTTGGTTCAAGACCGGCGATGTCGCGCGCATGGATTCCGAGGGCTATATCCGCATCACCGGGCGGGCCAAGGACATCATCATCCGCGGCGGCGAGAACATTCCGGTGGTGGAAGTGGAGGAGGTGCTCTACCGCCACCCGGCCGTGCAGGACGCCGCCGTGGTCGGCATGCCCGATGCCCGGCTGGGCGAGCGCGGATGCGCCTTCGTCACGTTGAAGCCGGGGCAGCGCTTGAACTTCGAAGAGATGATTCAGTATCTGCAGGCCAATCGCATGACCAAGAACTACATGCCGGAGCGGCTGGAAGTGGTCGACGCCATGCCCCGCACGCCGTCCGGCAAGATCCAGAAGTTCCGTCTGCGCGAGCGTTTCGCGAGCTGAACGCGCGCTCAGGCGGTGCTGGCGATGGCGCGTTCGCCGGTGCCGCTCAGCGCCGCCTGCGCGGCCGCGAGCCGTGCGATCGGCACCCGATAGGGCGAGCAGGACACGTAGTCCAGACCAACGGCGTGGCAGAAGGCGACCGAGGCCGGATCGCCGCCATGCTCGCCGCAAATGCCAAGCTTCAGATCGGCCCGCGCGCGGCGGCCGCGCGCGGCGGCGATGCGGATCAGTTCGCCCACGCCTTCCACATCTAGGCTGGCGAAGGGATCGGTTTCGAGGATGCCTTGCCGGCGATACTCGTCGAGAAAGGTTGCCGCGTCGTCACGGCTGATGCCGAAGGTGGTCTGCGTCAGATCGTTGGTACCGAAAGAGAAGAACTGAGCGGTCTCGGCCAGTTCGCCCGCCTTCAACGCGGCGCGCGGCAGCTCGATCATGGTCCCGATCAGATAGCGGGGCGTGCGTCCGCGCTCGCGCCCCACCTCGGCGGCCACCGCGGCGATCCGATCCTTCAGAATGTCGAGTTCGCGTCTGGTGACGATCAGCGGCAGCATGATCTCAAGCACCACGGGCCGGTCCTGGTCGCGACCGGCCTCATCCGCCGCCTCGAAGATGGCGCGCGCCTGCATCTCGTAAATTTCCGGGTAGCTGATGCCAAGACGACAGCCGCGATGGCCGAGCATGGGATTGCTCTCGTGCAATTCGTCGGTGCGCCGGGCCAGCCGCCTGGCGTCGATGCCGCTCGCCGCCGCCAGCTCCGTCAGTTCCTTCTCGGTGCGCGGCAGGAACTCGTGCAGCGGCGGATCGAGCAGACGCACCGTGACCGGCAGGCCGGCCATGATGCGGAACAGCGCGACGAAGTCGCCGCGCTGCATCGGCAGTATCTTGGCCAGCGCCGCGCGCCGTCCGTTCGCATCCTCGGCCATGATCATCTGCCTGACCGCCAGGACGCGGTCAGCCTCGAAGAACATGTGCTCGGTGCGGCAGAGGCCGATGCCCTCGGCACCGAAGCGCCGGGCGGTCGCGGCATCGGTCGGAGTTTCCGCGTTCGCGCGCACGCTGAGCCGGCGGAACTCGTCGGCCCAGCCCATCAGCAGCGTGAAGTCGCCCGACAGCTCCGGCTCGACCGTCGCGACCTCGCCCAGCATGACTTCGCCCGTGGCGCCGTCGATGGTGACGACCTCGCCCTTGCGCACGGCCTTGCCGCCGGCCCACATCGTCTCCTCCCGGTAGTCGATGCGCAGCGCCCCGGCGCCGGACACGCATGGCCGGCCCATGCCGCGGGCCACCACCGCCGCGTGACTGGTCATGCCGCCACGGCTGGTCAGGATGCCCTTGGCCGCGTGCATGCCGTGAATGTCCTCCGGGCTGGTCTCGACCCTGACCAGCAACACAGGCACACCCTTGGCGCCCAACTCCTCCGCCTCGTCGGCCGAAAATACGACACGGCCCGAGGCAGCGCCGGGGCTGGCCGGCAGCCCGCGCGCGATCACCCGCTTTTCGGCCCTGGGGTCGAGCGTGGGATGCAGCAACTGGTCGAGCTGCGCGGGCTCGATGCGCCGGACCGCCTCCTTCTTGTCGATCAGACCCTCGCGGACCATGTCGGCTGCGATCTTCAACGCGGCCTTGGTCGTGCGCTTGCCGGCGCGGGTCTGCAACAGCCACAGCCGCCCCTTCTGCACCGTGAACTCGATGTCCTGCATGTCCCGATAGTGCGCTTCCAAGCGCTGATAGACCTCGACCAGCTGCCCGAAGGCGGCCGGCATGGCCTCTTCCATCGCAAGCTTGCCGTCCTTGGCGCGCAAGCGCGCCGTTTTGGTCAGATGCTGCGGCGTGCGGGTGCCCGCCACCACGTCCTCGCCTTGCGCGTTGATCAGGTATTCGCCATAGAACAGCTTCTCGCCGGTCGACGGATCGCGGGTGAAGGCAACACCGGTGGCCGAATCCTCGCCCATGTTGCCGAACACCATGGCCTGCACCGTGACGGCGGTGCCCCAGTCGGCGGGAATGTCGTGCAGCCGGCGGTACGTCACGGCACGGTCGTTCATCCAACTGCCGAACACCGCGCCGATGGCGCCCCAGAGCTGCTCCTTGACAGCCTGCGGGAATGGCCGGCCCAGGCCATCGGCCACCCGCTCCTTGTAGGCCGCGACCAGTTCGCGCAAGTCCGTCGCGCTCAGTTCGGTGTCCAGCAAGATGCCGCGTTCCGACTTCCGATCCTCCAGCAGCTCCTCGAAACTGTGGTGGTCGAGGCCCAGCACCACGTCGGCATACATCTGGATGAAGCGGCGGTAGCTGTCATAGGCGAAACGGTCATCGCCGCTCTGCCGGGCGAGCCCTTCGACGGTCTCGTCGTTGAGGCCCAGATTGAGCACCGTGTCCATCATGCCGGGCATCGAGGCACGCGCGCCCGAGCGCACCGAGACCAGCAGCGGATTGGCGGCATCGCCGAAACGTGCGCCGGCGCGCCCCTCGATGCCGCAGAGCGCGCCGTTCACTTCCGCCTCGAGCTCGGGCGGATACCCCCGATTGTTGTCGTAGTAATACGTGCAGACTTCGGTGGTGATGGTGAAGCCCGGCGGCACCGGCAGACCCAGACGGCTCATTTCCGCCAAGTTGGCGCCCTTGCCGCCCAAGAGGTTGCGCAAGCTGGCCGCGCCGTCCGCGCTGCCGCCGCCGAAACCGTAGACCCACTTCTGCATCGGTCCTATCCTGGATTATTCGTGACGCGGGCCGTATCGGTGCGGCGGGTGTAGCATAGCTCACTGATTTCGTTCAGGATTTGGTTGTCTAAGCCGGTCCTTCACGAGAGCAGGGAGGCGCCACGCCCGCC
>Ga0194121_10001606_pt1 | contig 37803 bp, 32 predicted proteins | sample TA2MahCa50mmetaG_FD_148609 | JGI IMG/M metagenome (GOLD analysis project Ga0194121, IMG submission 148609) | Freshwater microbial communities from Lake Tanganyika, Tanzania - TA2015020 Mahale Deep Cast 50m | ecosystem: Environmental > Aquatic > Freshwater > Lake | place: Tanzania: Lake...
AAGGCGGCTGAAATCTTCGGATCGGCGGAGATGGCGACCAAGGTCCAAGCCATCAAGCGCCGCGTGGACCCCGGCAACCGATTCCGGTTCCATCCCTTCGCGAAGTTCATGGCGTAGGTGGACAGCACGATCGTTCGCGCGCTCGACGCCGCGAAACCAGACAAGCCGGCGTAGCTCCGCCTTAGCGGCCCGCCCGCGTCCGGACGAGTCGTGCTCCGAAGAGTTCGTTGCGCGTCGCGGGCGGAGCCGAGCTTCGAGCGTTCTTTCCCTGCGTTCCCGCTGCATCGGCCCAGCAACCGCCGCGAACGATCCGCGCGGAGCCCTCTGCGTCGCTCGTCCAGTTCCAGAGGACTCCGGAGAGACCATCCCGACAGTCGAATGTCGCGGTCCACTCCGTCTCACTCGGAAGCCGCCAACCGCAGCCACCGAGTGGCGTGACCACAGCGGACATGAGCCGGGCGCCATCCCGTTCAGCAAACTCGACGCGATACGCAGGCTCAAGTCCCGCGCGCCGCGAGAGTTCGTTGCACAGATCGATCGCCTCGAACCAGGTCAGGCCCGCCGCTTGCGTCGGGCCGGTGCGCGGCTCGGGATCGACGCCGAACACCTCGCGATAGACGGTCGCGGGTACCAGCGGTGTCGCGAGCTGACGGGCATCGTCCTTGCCGCAGTCGACGGCCGAGGCGAGAAACGCGGCGGTCGCGGGACCAGCGGGCAGCGAAGCAGCGGCAAGCTCCTTCGGTGCCGCCGGCTCCGGCTGCGCAGACGCGAGCGCGTCCGCCACGAGCAGCACAGCCTGCGGCGTTGAGCGCTTTGCGAGCACCGCGTTCTCGGCAACGGTCTCGAGCGAGAGCCGCGTACCGCGCGCAAGCCGAAACGGCGGATCAACGAGGTACGGTCGGTCGACATGACCATTCCATTGGTCGATGCGGACGAGAGTCGTCGCACGGCCATCGGGGCCGACAGCCCACAGGCGGACGCGCACCGCGTACATCCCAGGTCGCAGCACGATCGCCACGAGATCAACATCGCGGTCGTTGGGCGGAGCGACGCTCGTGACGGTGTCGCCGACGCAGGTCTCCCGCTCCGCTCCCCCGCCTCCAACGGTCATCGCGTGCAGCATGCGGATCGGCGACTCCCCCACCACGACCGGAGGCAGCGCCTCGAGGCGGAATCGCCCGCTCTCGTCCCGCCCACGCCCGTCGGCGTGGCACTCGGCGACGATCGCCTCGTTGGCAGCAATGGAGATCGCGAAGCCGTCGGGAAGCACGAAGGCACCGTCGATTCCGACACCGCCGATGCCCCCCGCTGGCCGCGTCGCAAGATCGCCAGTCAGTTTGAAGCCGAGGCTCGCATCCCGCTCATCAAGACTCTTCGCGAGCTTCGCATCACCCGCACAGAGCAGCGTTCGGGCGACCAGCCCGGGCGTTTTCGCGCGGACGCGCCATCCACCGACGACGAGTGGCCGATCGGCGATGCCGGCGATGAACGACCGCATCTGACGATTGTCGTTCGCCCCGATCGTCCAGCCATCGGCGACATCCCACGCGACGATCGGCTCACGAGTCTCGGGGGGAGTCGCCGGATGGAGATCAACGGCCCCGTCGATCCCGTCACCTCGTTCGACCCACGCCTTCAGCGCGTTGATCTCATCTTCGGTCGGCCTTGACGGGAACTCGACCACGCCCTCAACGGGGAGGAACGGCGGCATCACACCGCTCTCGATGACCGCGAGCAGCGTTCGGGAAACGCGCTTCACCTCGGCTGGGCGCGTGAAGTCGTATGCGCCCGGACCGCCTGGACGGTGGCAGTGGAGGCAGCAGCGCTCCAGCACCGGCGCGACATCGCGTGCGAAGTCGGGCTCGGATGCCGTGAGCGCCGCGATCGCAAGCGCGATCAGTTGCATTCACCCCACGCCGCGAGCAGCAACGCAAGATCGCCAGGACCGATCTGGCCGTCGCGATCGATGTCGCCGCCACCGCCGGACACACCCCACGCCGCAAGCAGCCAACCGAGATCGGCCGAATCGACCGTGCGATTCCAGTTGAGGTCAGCGGGGCATGGCCCGCCGGTGAAGGTGACCGGATTGTCGGTGGGCGACACATGGCCGCCATTCGGCCCCGTGTTCCCCGTGACCAGCGTGCCCAAATAGCGCGGCCCGACGAGGTACGGGTACTCCGTCGCGCCACTCGCAGAGATCGTCGAAAAGTAGCACCATTGGCCTTCCGGGAACTCGGGCGTCACGCTGAATCGTGCGTTGTGGACATTCAGGTCGCCGAGTCCATTCACGAACTCGTAGTCCTCGACGAAGCAGCCGATGGGGTACTGCGTGCTCACCGCAGGCCCGTACTGGTTCGGCGGCAACTGCGTGCCGTCGGGCAGCGTGGTCCGCTGCGTGATCGCCCGCGTGCGGTAGCTCGTGCGCATCCGGGCGATGCCGCCGCTGCCGTCTGCGTTCAGGTAGCCGTATGGCCCGTAGATCGGGAAGCCGTCGAAGGCCCAGCCGATGATCGGCGAGTGATGCTGCGCATCGGTCGCCACGACGCAGGGCGGGAACTGGTGTGGGTGGTAGACGCCGCCCGGTGCGGGGTGTCCCTTGCAGGCGTCGAAGCTCGCCGCTTCCCAGTACATCGCGTTCCGGTGCCAGATGTTCTGGTTGTTGTAGCTCATCGCATCGAGGGCATTGAAGAACGGAACACCGTTCGAGAGGACGCCGATCGACCCGAGGGGAGTGGCCGTCGGTGACGACGCGACCGTCGGATTCTTCGCAATACGGAAGACCCAGTTCTGGTTGGCGGGCACATTCGGATTCCCCGGCCACGGTCCGATCGAATAGCTCGGAATGCCGGTGCTCGACGGATACACGAAGTTCGTCGAGTGCCGCACCAGCGTGACGTTCGCCAGGATGCCGCCGTAGCCCACCTGACCGCCGGTGTTGCGGATCCACTGGGTCGTCGCGGGCACGATCGACTGGGCAAGGGCCGCCGGAGCGGTCAGCAACGGGACCGTGACCAGCGTCACGCGTACCGCGAGGACGGATCGAATTGGCTTGGTCATCGCCCTATCTTGCAGCAACCTGCGGAGCGTGGGCCGCGAAACTCTGAAAACCCAAGAAAACTTGACTCCCAGACCGGCAATCCGGCTTCCTAGGGGACGGGCTCAAGGATGCACCCCACCGCCGCCGTGCGATCCGGATCGGGGCGACGGCCCGCGAACGCGGCGTCGAGCGCCTCACGAAGGTCGTTGGTCCGGGCTGAAGGCCGGCGGCGCCCAGGCCCCTCAAAGAGATCGTTGATCCGGCCTCGGTAGAGCAGATCGAACCCCCCTGCGCCGTCGAGCCGAACGATCGCCGCCTCGGGCGACATCGTCGCGCCAGTGGCGCGGACCGTGGTCTGGCGCGGGTCGAGCAGCGTCGGCAACTCCAGGGCGAATTCGCGATGGTGCCGTTCGATCGTCGCGGGCGCGACATGCGGATCCGGGTAGACAAGCCAGACCGTGGCCCCGCGAGCGCGGGCGTCGTCACCGATGCGGGCGATCTCGGACAAGAGCGCGTTCGCGATCGGGCAGCCGTCGACGAGGTAGATGAAGAGCACGAGCGATCCCCCACGGCCCCTGAACGGCTCGACGGTCCGGCCATCGAGGGTGTGGACGGATGGGGGCGGATCCGCCGCGGACGGAGCGCTGCAAGCCACCGGAAGCATGCACACCAGCGCGACCACGAGCAGACGCGGGAGCAGCCGAATCCTTCGATGCCTCACCCGAGGTCCTCCTGGTGAACGACAGCGGGCTCGACGCCCATGGTGGTGGCGTCGAGCCCGCGGATCGGATGGATCAGCCGTGTCTCGCGGCTCGTGGTCACTTGGCCGGGATCGTCAGGCTCTGGCCAGCCTTGAGCGAACCATCGGCTCCGATTGCGTTGGCCTCGCGGATGCGATCAACATTGGCCTTGGTCGCCGTGCCGTACTCGGCCTTGGCGATCTTCCAGAGGGTGTCACCGTTCTTGACGGTGTAGCGGCGGCCGGTGGTTCCCGTCGACTTGCTTGCGCCCTTCTTGGCCGGTGGGGTCGAGCCACGGGCTGCGCCACGCGTCGACTTGCTGGCAACTGCAATCTGATCGCCTGCGGGCAGTTGCAGGCTCGAACCGACCTTGAGGCTGTTCGGGTTGATGCCGGGGTTGGCTTCAAGGATGGCCGTCCACGCCGACTCGCGACCGTAGGTCTTCTGGGCGATGCCGCCGAGGGTGTCACCCGACACCACCGTGTAGGTCGTGGTCGCCGCGACCGGAGCGACCGGAGCGACCGGCTCGACGAAGGCTGGCGTGACGGCACGACCGTCGGGACCGCCACCGCCGTTGGTGACTCCAGGACCCGTCAAGCTGGGAGCCGGGGCATTGGGTGCCGCCGCCGGATCAACAGCCGGTTGGTTGAAGATGTCGATGCCCGCCGGGGGCGAGATGACTTCGATCCCCGAGCCTCCGGGGGTTGCAGGCCCGAGCACGATCGTCTCGGGGAACGTCGTGCCGGTCAGGCCCTGAGAGTCCAGACCACCATCGGCCATGAGACCACCACTCGACAGGTCGCCGGTGGGGTTGGGTGAGGGGGCGATGAGCGTGAGGTAGACGCCAGTTCCGACGAACAGAACCAACAGGAAAACCAACGCAATCTTCGTGCCACGAGCCATGACAGTGCTCCTTCCGTGAAGCGTTATGTCTAGGAATATCGGCATCGTCCTGATGCCGGGCTCACATAATTATTGAACATTCTTTGGGCGCGCCACATAGCTGAGCGGCGCCGCGATCAGCACCGAACTGGCCGTACCGGCGATGAGCCCCACCATGAAGGTGAAGGCGAATGGGCGGATCCCGGTGCCACCCAACCAGTACAGGATCAACGCCGTGACCAAGGTGGCACCGCCGGTGAGCACCGTGCGGCTGAAGGTCTGGTTGACGGCATCGTTGACCATGTCGCGCGTGGCGAACTCGGCCTTGCCCTTGTTCTCGCGGATGCGATCGAGGATGACGATCGTGTCGTTCAGCGAGTAGCCGATGATCGTCAGCAGGCCGGAGATGACATTGAGGTCGATCCGGAAGCCCTCGATCAGCGTCGAGGCTCCGAAGGCCGACCCCTCGGTGCGGACACTGAAGGCAAGCGCTCCCAAGCAGACGCAGACATTGAAGCTGACGGCCACGATCGTGGCCATGCTGTACCGCAGGCTGCCGAAGCGCAGCCAGATGTAGAGCAGCATGCCGATCATGCTGAGGACGACCGCCACGACCGCGCTGGCCGCCAGGTTCTCGGCAACCCTGGGCGAGAAGCTGCTCACCTGCTCAAGGCTGAGCTTCTGGGTGAGCGCTGCATTGACCAGCGTCCACTCAGGCTGCGCCACCACGCGATCCCAGGTCGCAGCGTCGACCTTCGAGATCAGCGCCTTTGGATCGACGGACAGCATGACGATCGAGCTGTAGCCCGCACTCGGGTTGCCCGGCTGCGCCATGTCAAGCCCGATGAGCTCGGTCTCGCGCGACGAAATCGGGCCGAAGTCCGGCTGCGATCGCATGCGGCCAAGCCGAGCTTGCGCGTCGGCGAGCGTGATCGGCGGCGAGATGCCCTCGATCAGCACGGCCACGCCGCCTGCGTACTCGCTCACGCTCTCGCCACGGCCCTCACGCCCGATCACGGCACCGAGCGTGTCGGCGTTGACGGGACGGGTTTGGAGCGCCGCGGCATCGGTGCCCGCGCCCTTGAAGGTCAGGGGCAGGGTGACTTCGATGTCCTTCGAGAAGGCATTGGCGACGGCATCGACCACCGCCTCGGTGGCCGTGTCGTCACCGCTGAAGTCCGCAGGATTGGCCACCTTGATCTGGAAGGACGAGGCCTTGCCATCGGCGGTCGACTCACCCACGGTGAGGATGGTCGCGTTGCGCAACTGGGCCACGGCAGACGATGCACCCGCACCCTCGCCGATGGCACGGATGCGCTCTTCCACCTCCGGACGGGAGAGCGCCAGGCGCCCATCGAGACCACCGGCTTCTCCCTGGGCCGTGCGACGGGTGACCAGCGTCATGGTGATGCCGCCGCGGAACTCGGTATCGAGCATCTCGCGACCGCTGGAGAAGGTGGCCACGATGCTGACAATCGCCAGCGCGATGCATCCCAGCCAGATCACGCCACGCTTGCCGATCCAGTCGACATTCGGCCGGAGTGCCGAGGCAATGCCCGGGAAGATGGTGGTGGTGAACGGAAGGCTATTGCGATGCAGCACATTGGTCCACAACGCAAGCAGCACGCGGGTCACCACCATCGCGGTGAACAGCGTGGTGATGACGCCGATGGCCATGGTGAGCGCAAAGCCCTTCACTTCCGTGGCCGCAACCTTGTACAGCACCACGCAGACGATCAGGTTGGTGATGTTGCCATCGATGATCGCGCTGAAGGCGCGCTGGTAGGCGATGTCGATCGCATCGCGCAGGCGTTCCTTGTGCTCCGCCATTTCCTCGCGCAGGCGCTCGAAGATCAGCACATTCGCATCGACCGCCATGGCGATCGAGAGTGCCACGCCCGCCAGGCCGGGCAGCGTGAACGCGCCATCGATGGCAGCCATGATGCCGAAGAGGAAGAGCGTGTTGAGTGCCAGCGCGATCACGGCAATCACGCCACCGCTGAGGTACCACGCGATCATGATCACGGCCGTGGCCACAGTCGAGAGCAGGACCGCCTCGAAGCCGCGCGCCAGGTTGTCCTTCCCGAGCGCCGGCCCAAGGATGCTCACCGAGACGGGCTCGGGCTTGAGCTTCGCCTCGAGTTCCCCGCCCTCGAGCACGCGGATGAGGTAGGTGATGTCCTCGTTCGAGAAATTGCCCGTGATTCGGCCGGAACCGTTGATCTGCGACTGGAGCGTCGGCGCGGTGTAGAGCTCACCGTCGAGCACGATGCCCATCGGGCGCTGCAGGTTGGCGCCGGTCAAGCGACCCATGGCCATGCCACCCTGTTGGTCGAGCTGGAACGAGACGCACGGGCGTCCGAACTCGTCGGCATCGCGGCGCGCGCTCTTCATGGACCAGACCTGGCCTGGCGCGTGCGTCATGCTCATCGCATCGGTGTCGTAGAGCAGCACATAGATCTGGCCCTCGTGCTGCGCGGCGACCATGTCGCGGCCGCGGAAGAAGCTCGCGGGATCCGCGAGCAGCGATTCGAGCTGGCGCGGATCGTCATACCACTGCTTCAGGTCGTTGAGCCGGTACCAGCTTGCGACCACGCTATCGGTGCCATCAGGGCCACGCTCGGAGAGCTGGGTCTGGAGCTCACCCACATTGACGCCCTGCGCATTCGCGGCGCTCACGGGGATGTGGAACTCGAGCACGCCCGCGGCACGCAGCAGGCGCTTGAGATCCTCAGGATCCTCGTAGCCGGTCATCGCCGTCGCATAGGCGTCGTACTCCTTGACCAGGCCATCCAGCTCGGTGGCCGATTCGGGGCACTGCTTGGCGATCGCCTCGAGTTCACGCTCGCGCTGGCTCGGGCCGTAGACCGGATTGCCGGACTCGTCGAAGAGTGCCTTGCCCCTGTCATCACGCAGCCGGTCACCCTTGGTGGACAGCTGGAAGGCGCGCTTCAGGCGGGCTTCGTTGACGCTCGAGGCGAGCAGGGCCTCGCGTGCCTTGCGCTCAGCGAGTTCGGCCGAGGCGATGCGCTCCTCGATGGGAGCCAGCGTGGCGGCATCCGCGGACTGCTCGAGGGCAGTCTGGTACTCGGCGCGGGCCTGCAGGGCCTGATCATGCATGGACTGCAGTTGGGCGAGCCATGCCGCGCGGCTGCCGGCAGCGGGCGCGGCACCATCCTTGGGCGCGGGCACGAGCGAGGTCGCGTTGCGCTCCTGCAGCGCGCGGTCGAGTTCCCGCGCCGTGAGCTGCATGCGGCCGGCCACCTCGGCCAGGCGCGTGCGGAAGGCCTCCTGCAGGGCCTTGCCCTCTTCCGAGGGAAGCGGCATGACGATCTCGATGCGGTCGCGACCCTGCGGGGTCATGCTGATGTCCAGCACCCCCTGAGGATTGACGCGCCGCTTGAGGGCATCGATCACCTGCGTCAGGACCGTCAGGGAATCGACACCCTCTGGCATCTCGACGGCATAGACGAGGCTGACCCCGCCGCGAAGGTCCTTGCCGAGGCGGATCTTCTCCTTGGGCGGCCACACGGCAAGGGCCGCAAGGACGGCAAGGACAGCGATGAGGATGATCTTCGTGGTCAGCTTGTTCATGGTGGATACCGCGCGACTCAGTCTGCGGACTTGGCCTTCTCGAGGATGTCGCTCACGGCGTTGCGCGCGAAGGTGAGCTTGGTGCCCGACGATTCATCCACGCGCAGCGTGACCTGGTCGCTCTTGACCTCGATCACCACGCCGATGATGCCGCCGATGGTCTGCACGCGGTCGCGATTGGCGATCGATGCGAGCATGGCTTCGCGCTTCTTGCGCTCCTTGCGGCCGGTGATCATGGGCAGCACGAGGATGACGAGCATCATCGGGATCAGGATCCAGAAGAACCCACCCGGATCCTGCGAAGCGGCGGCCGGTGCGGTGCCGCCGGCTGGGGCGGAGCCCTGGGCAGCGACAGGTGCGGGAGCGGGCTGGCCCGGGAGGGGCGGTGCCTGCAGGATGGCGGCGGCGATGAAATCAGTCATGGTCGGTATCGGGGTGAACGGTCACCGCCAGGCAGGGCCATCGCGCGAGGAGAGCGTTCCACGCGTCCTGGGCGATGGCCTGGCGGATCTCCATCATAAGGGTTTGGAAGTGGTGGATGTTGTGAAGGCTCGCCAGCGTCGGCCCGAGCATCTCGCCGGCCATGAACAGGTGTCGCAGGTAACCGCGGGAGAAGCCGCCCGCGCAGGCTTCGCAGCCGCATCCGGGCTCTATCGGACGGTCATCCTCGGCGTGGCATGCGTTGCGCAGGCGCAACTGGCCGGCGCGCGTGAAGACATTGGCGTTCCGGCCATTCCGCGTGGGCAGGACGCAGTCGAACATGTCGACGCCGGCCTCGACCGCCGCGACAATGTCGCGCTCGTAGCCAACCCCCATGAGGTAGCGCGGACGATCGGCCGGAAGGAGCGGAGCCGTGAAGCGAACGGTGTCATGGATCGCCGCGGTGCCCTCGCCCACGGCCACGCCGCCGATCGCGTAGCCCGGCAGGTCCCGAGCGGTGATCTCGCGCACGCTCGCCTCACGGAGGTCGTGCAGCGTGCCACCCTGCACGATGCCGAAGAGCCCCTGCTCCGTCGGTCGCGCGTGCGCCGCGATGCAACGGTCGAGCCACCGCACGGTGCGCGCATTGGCTTCCTCGACACGGCGGCGGTAGGTCGCATCATCGAGCTGCGCACGCGCAGGCGGGCAGTCATCGAAGGCCATGATGATGTCTGCGCCGAGGGCGTTCTGCACTGCCATGCTCTCTTCGGGGCTGAGCCTGACCGTCGAGCCATCGACGAACGAGCGGAACGTGATGCCATCCTCATCGAGCGCGTTGATGTCGCTCATGCTGAAAGCCTGGTAGCCGCCGGAGTCGGTGAGGATCGGTCCGTCCCATCGCATGAAGCGATGGCCTCCCCCGAAGCAGCGCACGCGCTCGTGGCCCGGTCGCAGCATCAGGTGAAAGGCGTTGTTGAGGATGATCTGGCTGTTGGTCGAGCGCACCTGGGCAGGCGTGAGGCCCTTCATCGCGCCGGCGGTCGCCACCGGCATGAACGCCGGCGTATCGAAGCTTCCGTGCGGCGTGTGCACCCGCCCGAGGCGGGCGGCGTTCGTCGTGGTGCCGGCCAGTCGCTCGTAGCGGATCGGCACGTCAGGCATCCCGGCTCGCCCGGCTCAAGGTCTCGCGCTCGGAGCGCGTCAGCGAACCGATGCCATCGGCCTGGATCTTGGCAAGGATGCGGTCGATCTCGGCGTTGTCGGGTGTCCGACGCTGTGCACGCCTGGCCGCGCCAGAGCGGCTCGTGGGGTCGATCCGGCCGAGGAAGTCGAAGAAGCCGTGCAGATGGTGCGTGTTCCCGATGAAGTACCAACCCGCGATCGCTCCGCCAAGGTGGGCGGCTTCGCCCCCGGCGTTGTTCCCGGCGCTCACGATCGTCCAGATGGCATAGGCGAGCAGCAGGATGGCCAGCGTGCGCAGCCTCATGGGTATGAAGAAGAAGAGCAGCACCTCCGTGTTCGGTGCCAGGCGCGCCGCCGCGAACATGATGCCGAAGATCCCCGCGCTTGCGCCCACGAGCGGCGTGGTCGGATCGTTGAAGAGGAGTCCGGGGATCGAGGGCAGCTTGAGCAGCGCGAGCGCCCAACCGCCGAGGTTGAGCGCGAGGTACAGCAAGGCGCCGAAGATCCCGCACAGCAGGTAGAAGGCGAGATACCGCTTCTTGCCGAGGTAGCTCTCGATCACGCCACCGAAGAAGAAGAGACCGAGCATGTTGAAGATGAGGTGGTTCACATCGGCATGCACGAACTGGAAGCCGACGATGCGCCAGAACTCCAGGCCGGTCCAGCCCATGAACGGCTGCTCGACGATGAGTGCCTTGGCGGTCGAGAAGTAGAGCCAGCTGTTGAGGAGCGGCATCAGCTGGTAGCTGATGGTGCCGACCTGCGTCTGGGTGCCGGCAAGCACGATGGGCGCATCGCCGCCCATCGAGGGCATCGTGCGCTCGGCGAGCCTGCCATTGGGCAGGCGCTCGACAATCGTCTGCGAGACCGGCTCGGTCAGCACGACCTGCTTGCCGCGAATCTCATTGATGTCCACGCCCGGGTCCACGCTGATCCCAAGCGGCACCATGCGTGGAGCCAGGAACCCATCGACCACGAAGACCGCGACGCAGGCGATGATGATCCACGCGGTCACGCTGAGCGAGCCAAGCGCTCCTGCACCCCCCACATGCGGCTCTCGCCATTGACGCGACTCAACGCCCATGGTCGCGACCCCCGGATGCACGCCACAGGTGGAATGCCGCGATCGTCTTGCCGTCCTTGATCTGGCCGGTCGCGATGCGTCGCTCGACCTCGTCGGGATGCACGAGCTCGACCTCGATCTGCTCATCGGCCTCGAGCGCCTGCTCGCACGGCGTGAGCGCCGTGGCTTCGTAGAGGTGCATCAACTCGTCGCAGAATCCGGGCGAGGTCAGGTAGGCGCCGAGCCGACGCACCCGACCCGCGCGGTAGCCGCACTCCTCCTCGAGCTCGCGGCCTGCTGCAGGTTCCGGATCCTCGCCTGGTTCGAGCTTGCCCGCGCAGAACTCCTGGAGCCACTCGCCGACGGCGATGCGGAAGTTGCGGATCATGATCATGCGGCCATCATCGAGCACGGGCACCACCGTGACCGCCCCGGGATGACGGATCACATGACGATCGAGCATGCGGCCATCTCGCGCCTGCACCTGCAGGCACTCGATGCGCAGGAAGCCTGCTTGATGGACGATTCGACCGGTCACGCACGCTCCTTCCGGGGGGTCGGGCATGATAGGGTTCCACCGTGGACTCGTCGCCGTCCAACGAACCGCTCATTCGCGTCGCCCGGCTGCGCAAGCGCTTCGGACGCCTGCAGGTGCTCAAGGGGGTGAATGTCTCGTTCACGGCGGGCCGGACGACCGTGGTGCTCGGCCCCAGCGGCTGCGGCAAGAGCGTCCTGCTCAAGCACATCGTGGGTCTGCTGCGACCCGATGTCGGCGAGGTCTGGTTCGACGGCCATCGCGTGGACCGCTTGCGCGATGCTGATCTTGGCGTCGTCCGCCGCCAGATCGGCTTCCTGTTCCAGATGAGCGCACTCTTCGATTCGCTGAGCGTGGCCGACAACCTCGCGTTCCCGTTGCGGGAGCACGGCGTGACCGACGAAGTCGTGATCAACGCCCGCATCCAGCGGGTTGCCACGATGGTCGGGCTTGCATCGACGCTCCAGCAGATGCCTGCGGAACTCTCCGGCGGGCAGCGCAAGCGCATCGCGCTGGCTCGTGCCATCGTCCTCGATCCCAAGGTCGTGCTCTACGACGAGCCGACCACGGGGCTCGATCCGATCCGGTCGGACATCATCAACGAACTCATCCTGAAGCTCAAGCGCGAGTTGCACATCACGAGCATCGTGGTCACGCACGACCTGCAGTCGGCCTTCAAGGTCGGCGACCGGTTCGTGCTCATGCACGATGGCACGATCCAATTCGAGGGATCGGCCGCCGAGCTCCGCGAGTGCCCGGATCCGGTCGTGCGCCGATTCCTCCAGGGCGAGGCATCGCCAGAGGAACTGGCGGAGATCCGCGGCGACCGAGCGTCTACACTGGGCACTCCATGAAGGACGCCGCACGAAACTTCGTCACGGGACTGGTGAGCATCGGTGCCCTCGGCGTGCTGGTCTCCCTGCTCCTCATGTTCGGCGAGTTGCGCTGGCTCGTCCAATCGTCGTACCGGGTCACGGTGGCTGCCAACATCGGCGCCGGGCTTCGCACCGGTTCGCAGGTCATGCTGAACGGCGTCCCGATCGGACGGGTCATCGCGGTAACCGTGCGCCCATCCGAGGAGCCGCCGGTCCGCGTGGAAGCAGACATCGATGCCGAGGTCGACCTGCCGCAGTCGTGCGAGGTCTCGTGCGAGAGCGGCCTGATCGGCGGTGGTTCGCGACTGAACTTCCGCATGCCCGAGGATCCGGCCGCCCGCACCGCCATGGCTCCCCGCGACGGCACATGGATCGCCACAGCCACCTTCATGACCTTCGAGGACCGCATCGCCTCGATCGTGAGCGAGGACTTCACGGAGCTCGCCCGCAACCTCAACGAGCTCGTGGCTCCGCTCAAGGGCAACCCGGATGATCCCGCCAACGAGGGCTCGATCCGCACGAGCGTGACGCGGCTGAACCGCATGCTCGCCTCGGCCGAGGCGGCCTTCGCCGGTGCCAACACATGGCTCAACGACGAGCAGATGCGCACCGATGCCAAGAGTGCCGTCTGGAAGGCCAGCCAGCTCATCGATCAGGCGAGCGCCGCGATGGATGCGGTCGCCGGTGCAGCGAAAGGCGTCGAGGGCCAGGCCACCACCCTTGCTGCCGACCTGCGTCCGGTCATCGAGCGCATGCGCCAGACGCTCGAGAATGTGCAGTCGATCAGCGAGAAGGTCAATGCGGGCGAAGGCACCGTGGGCCAGCTCGTCAACAACCCCGATCTCTACCGATCGCTCGAGGATGCCGGCCGTCGGCTCGCCGCAACGCTGGCCGAGGTCGAGCTGCTCGTCCAGAAAGTCAAGGACGAAGGCCTGCGCCTGGAGTGGTAAGTCCGCCGTGGTGAGTCGCTTGCCGCGGGTCCGGGCGACCTTGATGCATCTCCACCAACGACAACGCGGAGCCGTACGGCGCGGCCCCGCGTTCCCTTGTCTCCATCCGGAGGCGGTTCAGCCCGCTCCGCCGAGCACAATCACCTCGACGCGCCGGCTGCGCGCCTTGGTGTCGGCCGGCTTGTCCGGTCCCCACGAGCTGAGCTTGATGGAATCCTTCGGCAAGCCCTTGGCGATCAGGTACTCGCGCACGGCGAAGGCGCGCTCGAAGCCAAGGTGGTAATTGGTCGCGAAGCGATCCCTGCTGGCCTTGATCGGATCGGTGTCGGTGAAGCCGACCACATCGAGCGAACGGCCCGAATGGGATTCCTGGATGATCGTCACGATGCGGTCGAGGCTGCGCTTGGACGCGACCTTGAGCGTGCTCTTGCCGCTGTCGAAGAGCACATCACCCTCGATCACCACATGGATGTCCTCACCGATTTTCTCGGCGCTGACGCCCTCGATGCCGTTGAACTCCTCGGCCGCGCCTTCGCTCACCGGAGCCGCGGCGATCGGCGAATTGGCGAGCCCTGCGGCAGCCTGCTCGGCGGTGTGCGCACGCTGCTCAGCGGCACGACGGGCCTCCTCGCTTTCCTCGAGCGCACGACTGCGATCATCGAGTTGCGCCTTGAGCGCATCGATCTCCGTGGTGCTGGATTGCTTGTGCTGGCCCTCGCAGCCGACCATCGTCAGCAGCGACACGGCGATCCCGGTCATCACGAACTTCGTCATCCTTGACTCCTCTGATGCTGGCGGCACCACGCGGCACCGGGGCTTCCTGCCCGCGCGCATGGTAATCGCCTCGGATCATGGGTCAAGGACCTTCGACGATGCCCGGGAAGGCGACTCGGCCGAGGTCCACGAACCACGGCCTGAAGTAGACCAAGAGGAGCACCGCCGCCGCAAGGTACGGTCCGTACGGCAGTTCGCGCCGCCCACCGCGGCGCCAGACGATCGCGAGCACCCCCATCGCGGCAAGGGCGACGAAGGGCGCAATGAAGAATCCCGCGAGCGGCACGATCCAGCCGAAGGCGGCACCAGCGCAGCCCAGGATGTGCACATCGCCGTAGCCCATCGCCTCGCGTCCGAACGCCAGCGTGCCGGCGATCCGGATCGCCCAGATGATCCCGCCACCGACGAGGTAGCCGAACATGCTTGCGGCCACTGGCTCAAGCCACGGCGGCACAGATCCGATCGAGGCAGCGAGGAACACCCCGATGAACCCGCCGAGCACGGCGGGTGCGAGCACGATGCACGCATGCCCGAGTTCACGCACCGCCTCGCGACGGGCATGTGGATAGTTGGCGAAGAGTTCCCCCTTGGAAACGAACTGCTCGTAGTCGTGGAAGCCTGGCCGAAGCACCCCGGCCCAGAGCAGCACGGCAAGCTTGACCACCCCGATCATGCCGCCGATCGCGGCACCCGCCATCCACATGGGGGCTGCGGGGAGCGGGGAGACCATCGTGCCCGGATGCGGAACCCAGCCCTGGACCGCAGCCGCCAGGAACGCCACCACCGTCGAGAGCACCGGAATTGCCAGGGGGATCGTGAAGGTGCGGGCATCGATCATCGTGATCGCGACGAGCGAGCCGATGCACCAGGCCCAGGCCAGGAGCATCGGCAACGCCCGCCAGAATCCCTGCTGCGCGAACCAGCCAAGACCGGCTTCGCGGGCACGATCCGCCGCGGTGCCGCCGAAGCACTGCCACCAGAGCGCCGCGAACATCGCTCCGACGACGAGTTCAACGACGAGGTACTGCGGCGAGATCCGTACGCCGCAGCCTGCACAGCGGCCCCGCACGATGAACCAGCCGAGGATCGGCAGGTTCTGCCACCAGGTCAGGCGAAGCCCGCAGGTGGGGCAGCGGCTCGGCGGTGCAACGACGCTCATGCCCTCGGGACAGCGCACCGCCACGACATTGATGAAGCTGCCTGCACAGGCACCCATGCCAAAGGCGAATGCCGCACCGAGCGCGGCGAGGCCATGCATGAGGACCCAGTCAGGCAGCGACTCCATGGGAAGGCTCAGCGCTCCCCTGCCGAGAGACGGCTGATCTCCTCTTCAGCCTCCTTGAGCAGCGCGCGGCAGTGCTTCACGAGCGCAGCACCGCGTCGGTAGTCATCGAGGCTCTGCTTCAGGCCGGACTCGCCTGATTCCATTCGCTCGACGAGCTTCTGGAGCTGCTCCATCGCCTGCTCGAAGGTGAGCGTGGCGAGGTCATCGGCGGCCGGTTCCTTGCTTGGTTTGGCTGGGCTCATGTCGACTCCTTGTCTCGGGCGGTCACGGTACTGCTGATGCGGCCATCGGCCACGACGGTGGTCAGGTTGGCTCCAGGTGGGGCACGATCGACGGATCGGACGGGCTGTCCATCCGCACCCAGCGTGATCGAATAGCCGCGCTCGAGGACGCTCGTGGGCGAGAGCGCCGCAAGTTGGCGCGCCACGAGATCCACGCGCGCCGCATGCCGTTCCGATCGGCGAGTTGCTGACTGCATCAGGCGACGCGCGACATCATCCAGGCAGGCACGGGCAGCAGCCTGCCGAGCGCCCGGATCCAACCGCGCCAGGCGGGCGTCGATCACGGCCAGCTTCCGGCCGATGTCACCGGTGGATCGGCGCACCGCCAGTTGCGCCCGCGAGGCGAGCCCATCGACGCGAGCACGCGCCGGCACGATCGCCGCCGCTGGCGACTGCATCACCGGTCGAGTCGTGAGCCGCTCGAGCGCCAGCGAGCAGGCATCGAGCGCATCCCGCACGGCACGATCAAGATCGGCCGCACGCACGCTGAGCTCTTCGTCGAGTGCCGCACGGTCGGCGAACACGCTCGCGGCAGCCAGGGACGGCGTGGCCGCGGTCCCATCGGCCGCGAGATCCGCGAGGCTGACATCGATCTGGTGACCGATGCCGGTGATCACCGGCAGCCGACTGCGCACGATCGCTTCGACGATCGCGGCCTCGTTGAAGGCCCAAAGGTCCTCCTTGCTGCCACCGCCCCGCACCAGCACGATGCAGTCGAAGGGCAGCGAGGGCGCGGCGGCGTTGGCACGCTCGATCGCGGCGGCGACCTCGGCGGCGGCGCGATCACCCTGCACCGGCGTCGGCACGAGCGTGAGCTTGCAGGTGCGTCCGCGCTCACGATGCACATTCAGGACATCCTGCAACGCAGCAGCACCCTCGCTCGTGACGATGGCCACATGACGGGGTACACGCGGCCACGCACGCTTGCGCTCGGTGTCGAACCAGCCACGCTCGCGGAAGAGCCGCTCCAGTTCACGCTTGCGGGCATCGAGGTCACCCTGCCCATCGGGCTCCATCGACTCGGCAATGACCTGCAGCTTGCCCTGCGGACCGTAGAAGTCGAGGCGCCCTCGCACGACGACCGCCATCCCTTCGCGGGGCTCGAAGCCGAGGCGAGCGAACTCGCGCGCGAACATGACCAGACCGATCGTGGCATCCGCCTCACGCAGCGTAGCGTAGAGGTGCTGCGACTGGCTCACGCGACCGAGTTCACCGCGCACGCTGAAGGAACCGGGCACGCCGATCCGGAGCGCTTCCTTGATGCGTGCGGCGAGCGCCGAGACGGTCATGGGGACCACGCTGGCCGTCAGCGCACCGTCGGATGCATCGGGGGTGGGGCTCGACCCGGAGCCAACAGCGGACTGCTGGCGGAAGAGCGCACCTTGAGCAAGACTGGGATCGAAGGGCTTCCTTGCCACAGGGGTATGGTACGGACGATGCCACCCGGCGATGCCACCATCACGCTCCAGTCCGGTGTCGCCGCCCTGCCGGGCGTGGCCGGGCGCGAGGCCACGAGCCTGCGGTCCCTGGGCATCCGCACCGTGGCGGACCTGGTGCGTCACCTGCCGATCCGGTACGAGCAGGACCTGGGCGAGCAGACGGCCGAAGAGGCCCGCGCCAACGCGCGCGAGGACGGCGTGGTCGGCGAAATGAGCGCACGCGGCATGATCACCGCCGTCCGTCACATCCCCGGCCGACGACCGCGCGTCGAAGCCACGCTCGAGGACGAGTCCGGCAGCGTGCGGCTGGTCTGGTTCAACGCTCCATGGATCGCCCGGCGACTGCGCCCGGGGCTGCGCGGTGTGGCGCAAGGCAAGGCGAAGAGCCGCGCTGGCTACATCGAGATGAGCAATCCACGCTGGCGCGACGAGGCACCGAGCGAGGGCGAGACGCCGATCGCCGGCCGGTTGCGCCCGGTCTACGCCGCCACGGAAGAGCTCTCAAGCCTGCGCATCGAGTCGCTGCTCAAGGTCGCCCTGCCACACGCGCTGCCCCTGATCGACGATCCCGTTCGCGCCGGGATCGTGGCGCGTCACGGGCTGCCGCCCTTGGCCGATGCGTATCGCATGGTGCACCTGCCGGCCGATCCTGCCGAGGCAGAACGCGGACGGGCACGGCTTGCGTTCGACGAACTGCTCCTGCTGCAGCTCGGTCTGGCGATGCGCCGATGGCAGGCGCGCCACCAAGAGCGGGCCGTGGCCCTGCCCCGCACCGACGCGATCCACCGAGCGATCGTGGATCGCTTCCCATTCTCGTTGACACCCGACCAGATGGCGGTGTGCGACGAGATCGCCCGCGATCTCGCCGGCACCGCACCGATGAACCGGCTGCTCCAGGGCGATGTGGGCTCAGGCAAGACGGCCGTGGCGCTCTACGCGGCGCTCTTGGCGATCGCGCACGGGCACCAGACAGCCATCGTGGCGCCAACTGAACTCCTTGCGGAGCAGCACTTCCGCAATGTCGTCGCGCTCCTCTGCGACAGTCGCGTGCGGTTCCGCCTGGTCACGGGCTCGCTGTCGGCCCGCGAGCGCACCGAGGCCCACGCCGCGCTCGCCGGCGGGCAGGTCGACCTGGCGATCGGTACGCACGCACTGCTCGGCGAAGGCGTGCAGTTCCGCAGCCTCGCGCTCGCGGTGATCGACGAGCAGCACCGCTTCGGCGTCGAGCAGCGTGCGGCACTGCGGTCCAAGGGCAATGGCCACATGCCGCACATGCTGGTCATGACCGCCACGCCGATCCCGCGCACACTCTCGCTGACGCTCTTCGGCGACCTCGATGTGAGCTCGATCCGCACCCTTCCACCGGGCCGACAGCCGATCGCGACGCGCCTGATGCCGCGCTCAAGATCAACCGAGGTCTACGCCTATGCACGCACGCGCATCGATCGTGGCGAACAGGTGTATGTGGTGGTCCCCGCAGTCGAGGAAAGCGATCAGGGCCTGGCCCATGTCGCGAGCCACGCTGCTGCGCTCGAGGCAGGGCCGTTCGCGGGTCTCGCGATCGGCCAGATGCATGGCCGGCTCGCCCCTGCCGAGCGTGATGCCGTGATGGGGGCCTTCAAGGATGGGCGTACGCAGGTGCTGGTGAGCACGGTGGTGATCGAGGTGGGTGTGGATGTCCCCAACGCGACCATCATGATCGTGGAGCATGCCGAGCGGTTCGGACTCGCCCAGCTCCACCAATTGCGCGGACGGGTGGGACGCGGATCGAAGGCGAGCCTGTGCGTGCTCATCGGCGATCCCACGGCCGACGACGGTGAGCGCCGGCTCAAGGCCGTCTCGAGCACGACCGATGGCTTCGCGATCGCCGAGGACGACCTGAGGCTGCGAGGCCCCGGTGAATTCTTCGGCACGCGACAGAGCGGGCTGCCACCACTGCGGGTGGCGGACCTGACGCGCGATACGGCACTCCTGCTTGCCGCTCGAGACGAGGCCCAGCGAGCGATCGATGCCTCGCCCACGCTCTCGGATCCCGACGACGCGCGCCTGCGCCGCAAGCTCATGTCGACCTATGGCGATGCACTTGGACTGGCCGATGTCGGCTAGACCGCTACCATTGCCGCCCCGTGAACGCACTCGCCATCCATGGCCTCGAACTCGTCCGACCGGGCGGTTTCAGGCTCTCCATTCCATCGCTCTCGCTCTCGCAGGGTGAACAGGCCCTGCTCGTCGCCCCATCGGGTGGCGGCAAGAGCACCCTCCTGCACCTGATCGCTGGACTCGAGGATCCTGACGCCGGATCCATCGCCATCGCCGACATGCCCATCAGTTCGCTGCGCGGCGCTGCGCGCGATGCGTTCCGGGGCGCCTCGATCGGCATGGTCTTCCAGACCTTCAACCTGTTGCACGGCTTCTCGGCGATCGAAAACCTGACGGTTGCGATGATGTTCAGTTCGGTGCCCGCGACAACGCACGATGCGCGGGCGCGTGCACTGCTGTCGGAGCTCGGTATCGACCGGCCCGAGCAGGCTGTCGAGACCATGAGCGTTGGTCAGCAGCAGCGTGTTGCGGTGGCCCGTGCGCTCGCCTGCCGCCCCACCCTGGTCCTCGCGGACGAACCGACGGCAAGCCTCGATCCGGCGAATGCCGCCACGGCCATCGGGCTCCTGCAGCGCGCCTGCCGGGACCACGGTGCGGCGCTGCTCTGCACGAGCCATGATCCCTCGCTGCGCGAGCACTTCAGTCGCGTGATCGACCTGGGCACCGTGGAGGCAGCACGATGACCGACTTCACGATCGTCCTGCGCAGCCTCTCGCTGCGCCGCTTCTCGACCACCGTGACCGTGACCATGGTTGCCGTCAGCGTGGCGCTGCTGCTGGTGCTTCTGGCCATGCGCGATGCCGGGCGCGCGGCGTTCCGTCGCGGCACCGGCAACGCCCACCTGCTCGTGAGCGCCGACACCAGCCCGCTGGTTGCCGTGCTCAATGGGATGTTCTATGCCAACGCGCCCTCGCAGCCGATCAACTGGGCCGCGTACATGAAGATCCGCGAGGCGTTCCCGTGGTCGTGGACGATCCCCACGCAGCTGGGCGACAGCTTCCGCGGTTCGCCCGTCATGGCGACGAGCAAGGAGTTCTTCACGAGTTTCGAGCCCGTGCTCGGCCAGCCGTGGACCTTCGTCGCGGGCAAGGCCTTCGAGGCGCCCTACGAAGCGGTCGTCGGTGCCGAGGCCGCGCGGATGCACGGGCTCAAGGTCGGCTCCGAACTGGTGCTCGCGCACGGCATGGGCACCGCCAGCGGAGCAGCCGCACATGAGCACGAGGATCACCCGGTCGAGGTCGTGGGGATCCTCGCTCCCACCGGCAGTGCCCACGACCGCGCGATCTTCACGAGTCTCGAGACCAGTTGGTGCGTCCACGCCGAGGAATCGCGCCTGAAGGAAGCCAACGCCGCCAACCCCGGCGAGGATGACCACGGCCACCTGCATGTCGATCCGGAAGATCTGCGCGACAGCGAGAAGCTCATCACCGGCATCCTTCTGCGCGTGCCCACGCGGCCCGGCGAGCAGGTCAGCAGCGCCCTTCCGGTCGCCTTCGACCTCCTGCGCCGGCAATTCCCGTTCACGGTCGCGCAGCCCGCGCAGCAAGTCGGGCGGCTCTTCGAGATCGTCAGTGGCGTCGACACGCTCTTCATCGCCATGGCGGTCGCGGTCATGGTCGCGGGTGCGCTCAGCGTGATGCTGGCGCTCTACAACAGCATGGACCTGCGCCGTCGGCAGGTCGCGATCCTGCGCGTGCTCGGAGCGAGTCAGGGCCGGGTCTTCGGGCTCGTGCTCGCCGAAAGCGCGATCATCGGGCTGCTCGGTTCGGGGCTCGGTATCGCGCTTGCAGCCGTCTTCGGTACGGTCGCCAGTGCCGAGCTGCAGCGACGCGTGGGCTTGGTGATCGATCCGAGCATGGACCTGCGCACCATCGTGCTGTGCACGGCCGCGGCCACCTTCCTCGCCTGCGCGGCGGGCATCGTCCCGGCCCTGCGCGCCTATCGCACAGCCGTCGTCCAAGGCCTGCGCCCCCTGGGCTGAACCACGAGTCCAACCATGAAGTTCTTCTGGACGCTGCTCGCACTCCTGATCGTCGCCGGTGCGTGGATCGTCATCGCGCCAGAGGACCGCGACGCGCCGCCGGAGATGGCTGCCGTCAACACCGTCGGGAGATCGATCGAGCTGCCCATGCGCGGCGGCTCGACGCCAGCCGCTCGCGAAGCCGCCACGGCAGCCGAGGCCACGGCAACGGCGAACGCACCGGCACGCGAGCCCGAGAAGGCGCCGGAGGGTGGGCTGTCAGTGGGGCTCGACGCGCGCATCGAGGACGCCACGGTCAAGGCGGGCATGCTGAAGCGGGAGGATGGCGAGATCATCGCCGACGGCAACTTCATCATCCGCGGCTCTGGAACCAAGGAGGATCCCTACGAAGTGTCGTGGGACCTCCTGCAGAGCAGCTCGAACACCTATGTCCCCCGGCTCAGCGAGAAGATCATCCCACAGCGCCTCGCGATGCTGCATGGCAAGTGGGTGACGATCGCGGGCTACATCGCCTTTCCGATCGTCTCGACGGAGTCCGATGAGCTCCTCGCCATGCTCAACCAGTGGGATGGCTGCTGCATCGGCGTGCCGCCGTCGCCGTACGACTGTGTCGAGGTCAAGCTCGCTTCGCCGGTCGAAGTCGGCCTGAAACACCAGATCAGGTTCGCCTCGATCACCGGCATCCTGCGGATCCAGCCCTATGTGATGGAACGCTGGCTTGTCGGTCTCTACCTGATGGATGACGCTACGCTCTCGCAGGACATGTGAAGGAAGGTTCCCCATGATGATCGCTCCGCTCGTGGTCCTTCAGCTTGCCTTCGTGCAGGATGCGGCGGCACCTGCGCAGCCACCGGCACCTGCCGCACCGGCCGCCGAGCCGGCCAAGCCAGCGCCAACGAACTTCGGTGAGCTCATCTCGCTTGAGGCGCTCGAGCAGTCGCTGCGGCAGCTCGCGGCGTCGAGCGATGGCAAGGTCACGCTTGCCTCGATCGGCACCAGCACGGCCGGCCGGAGCATCCACGCGCTGCACGTGACGAGCGAGCCCAAGCGCAAGGTGCCCGTGCCCGCGGTGCTGATCGTGGCGGGCCTCGACGGCTGGCATCGCTCGGGGAGCCTGGTCGCCGCCGGTGTCGCCGAGCGCTTCGCACTGGAACAGCGGGCTGCGATCGATGCACGGACCGTGCTCGATGGGCTGGACCTCTGGGTGATTCCGATCGCGAATCCCGATGCATGGGCCGTCGGCCTCGCTCGTCCGCAGGACCACGCCGGCCGCGTTGGTGCGCGCATCGATGATGACCGTGATGGCCGCGTCGATGAGGATGCCCCGCGTGATGTCAACGGCGACGGCGTGATCGCCATGATGCGTCGACTCGACTGTCCTTCGGATGCGCCCGCGACACGCGTGGCCGATGCGGCCGATCCACGGCTCGACCGTGCGCCGGATGGCGCCAAGGGTGAACTCGCCGCGTTCTCGCTGATGGTCGAGGGCCTCGACCAGGACGGCGACGGCAGCGTGGGCGAGGATGCCATCGGCGGCATCACGGTCGACGCGAACTTCCCCCACCTCTGGCGCGAATTCGCGGCCGACGCCGGACGATTCCCGCTCGAGGCCCCCGAAGCCAAGGCCCTCGCCGAGTTCATCCGCACCCATCCGGGGCTCGGTGCGGTCTATGTGCTCGGCCGCCAGGACTCACTCGCGCGAACCCCCAACCACGAGCGGCGCGACATCACGGGCCGCACGCCGGTCTTCATCGATGGTGATGACAAGGCGCTTTATGAACGCATCGGCAAGCTCTATCGCGACTCGACCGGGATCGAGCGCGCCCGCGACGCCGCACACGAGGGTTCGTTCGCAGCATGGTGCTACGCGCATCGCGGGCTGCCGACCTTCTGCAGCCAGGTCTGGCAGCGGCCGGATCCCTCGCCGCCGCCGGAGGACAAGAAGGACGCCCCCAAGCCAGCGGACGAGGACGCGGCTGCGTGGCTCGCATGGAGCGATCGCGATCAGGGCAGCCGCGGCTTCCTGCCATGGAAGCCCTTCGACCACCCATCACTGGGCAAGGTCGAGATCGGCGGGTGGGCGCCGGGCTTCCGCACCGAGCCGCCGAGCGCCATGCTTCCCGAGCTCATCACCAAGCACGCGGGCTTCGTCGCCGCGCTCGCGGGTGAATCCGCGCGCGTGCGCGTGGAGCGCGTGAAGGCGCGCGAGGTCGCGCCGGGCGTCACGGAGATCACGGTCGATCTCGTCAACGACGGTCGCATGCCGATGACGACGGCCATGGCCAGGACCAATGATGCGATTCCGCCGCTTCGCCTGCGCGCCAAGGTGGGCATCGATGCCTTGCTCTCTGGCGACGTCGAACGCCGCATCGAGCGGCTCGACCCGGGCTCGCGCGCGAGCGTCTCGTGGACGGTGCGGCGCGCTCCGAAGACGCACATCGAGATCGGTGTGCATTACCCGAGCGGCCGCTTCGACCGGGTCATCGTGGATGATGATGCGCTGCTCTACGGCGGCCGCGTGCTCGAAGGAGGCTGGGAATGGTGATGGCTCCAATGATCGTGATCGCAGCGGCGGCGTTGGCGCCGCAGGATGCCCTGCCGAGCAAGTCAGGCATCGCGTGGAACCGCTACCGCGACTACGACGAGCTGCTGGCGGCCGTGAGGCAAGTCGCCGCGCGTTCACCGAACCTCGTCCGCATCGAGGAGATCGGCAAGAGCGCCCTCGGCCGGCCGATGGTCGTGGCGATCGTCAACAACCCGACCACCGGTCCCGAAGCCTCGAAGCCCGCCATGTGGATCGACGGCAACATCCACGGCAACGAAGTGCAGGCCGGCGAGGTCGTGGGCTACACGCTTGATGCCCTCTGCAACGCGCACGGCCAGGTGCCCGGGCTCACCGAGCTCATCGACCGCTCGGTCTTCTACCTCTGCCCGAGCGTCAATCCCGACGGCCGCGATGAGTGGTTCAGCAAGGCCCACACGCCCAACTCCAATCGCACCGGCCTGCAGCCATTCGACAACGATCGCGACGGCGAACTCGACGAGGATGGCCCGGATGACCTTGACGGCGACGGGTCGATCGGCCAGATGTGGCGCAAGGATCCCAACGGCACGCACCGTCGCGATCCGCGCGACCCACGGCGATTCACGCCGGTGTCGCGCGAACCCAAGCCCGATGGCACCGTCGAACGCGGTGACTGGAGCTTCGCCGGCGAGGAAGGGATCGACAACGACGGCGATGGCCGCGTGAACGAGGATGGCCAGGGCGGCTACGACATGAACCGCAACTGGCCCAGCGACTGGCAGCCGGACCATGTGCAGCGTGGCGCGGGGCCGTGGCCGCTCTCCTACCCGGAAACGCGGTGCGTGGCGGAGTTCATCCTCGCCCGCCCGAACATCGCCGCGGTGCAGAGCTATCACAACGCCGGTGGCATGATCCTGCGCGGTCCCGGTGTCCAGTACAACGAGTCGGCGTATCCCGCGAGCGACCGCGCGGCCTACGACGCGATCGCCGCCGCGGGCGCGCAGATGCTGCCGGGCTACCGCCCGATGATCATCTACAAGGATCTCTACACCGTGCACGGCGGCTTCGTGAACTGGACCGCCGAGGGCCTGGGCGTCGTCTCGTTCACCAACGAACTCTGGACCGACGACCGCATCATGCAGAATGGATCCGCTCCCACCGAGGAGCAGCGGACCCGATGGCGGGACGATGTCCTCTTCGGGCGCACCTTCAAGGACTGGACCGAAGTGCAGCATCCAACGCTCGGCACCATCCTGGTGGGCGGCCAGAACAAGTGGTCCAGCCGTGCCACGCCGCACTTCATGCTTGAGGAAGAGTGCCACCGCAACTTCGCGTTCACGACCTTCCATGCGAGCCAGATGCCGCTCCTTCGGGCTGGCCACACGCGCGTGCGGTCACTCGGTGAGGGCGTGTGGGAGGTCTCGGTCGAGATCTGCAACGATCGCCGCATCCCCACGCGCACGGGTCGGGCCGCAGATCGAGGCATCGCACAGCCTGATCTCCTGACGATCGGACTGTCTGATCCGGCTGGTGTGGTCGCGGCGGGCGGCGTCGCCGAGGGTGGCGTGCTCGATCGCACCTACAGCCCGGTGAAGGCCGAGCCGGCCCGACTCCGGGTCGAGCGCGGCATTCCCGGCCTCGGTTCGACGGTCTTCCGGTTCATCGTGCGGGCGAATGCCGGCTCGACGGTACGCCTTCGGTACGAGAGCCAGAAGGCTTCGCCACTGGACATCGAGCTTCTCATGCAGGAGTCCGGCTCGCCGTGACCGTGCCGGCCGATGTGTGCATCGTGGGCGCCGGGGCGGCGGGCCTGATGGCTGCCGTTGCCGCCGGGCGATCGCTCAAGGCGATCGGTGCCTCTGGCACGATCGTCGCCCTCGACGGTGCCAAGACGCTCGGAGCCAAGATCCTGATCGCTGGGGGCGGGCGATGCAATGTCACGCATTGGCGCGTGACCGAAGCGGAGTACGCCGTCAACCGCCCTGCCGTGCGAAGCGTGCTCAGGCGCTTTGGAGCGGATGACACGGTGCACTTCTTCGACCAGCTCGGGGTCGAACTCAAGCGCGAGGAGACCGGAAAGCTGTTTCCGGTCACCGACAGCGCTCGCACGGTGCTCAATGCCCTGCTCCGTGCCGTGACCGATGCGGGCGCCTCGGTGGTGCATCCTGCGCGCGTCACCGGCATCAGCCGCGGCGACGAGGGATTTCTGGTCACCGGCGAGTGGGGCTCGATGCGCGCCAAGCGTGTGATCCTGGCGACCGGTGGCATGGCGCTCCCGCGCAGCGGATCGGATGGCGCAGGCTACGAGTTCGCGAAGGCACTCGGCCATTCGCTGACCCCGGCGATCCGTCCCGCCCTCGTGCCACTCACGCTTCCCACCGGTCACTGGATCAGGGAGCTCAGCGGGCTCACCGTGCATGCCGAGCTCGTGCTGCAAGGACCGACCGGCAAGCGACTGGTGCATTTCGCCAACAGCACCCTCTGCACCCACTTCGGACTCAGTGGCCCGAGCGTGCTCGACATCAGCCGCTATCTGCTCGAGGCACGCGATCGTGACCCGGGCACCACGCTGATCCTGAACTGGATGCCGGGCGAGTCCGCCGAGGCGGCGGATGCATGGCTCCTTGCTGCCAAGGGCCGAGGCCTGCTCACCGTGCTTCGCGAGCGGCTGCCGGAGCGGCTCGCCCGAGCGATCCTCGCGCAAGCCCGGCTCGCATCCGATGCCACGGTGCAGCAGACACCGCGCGAGGCCCGTCGCCTGCTCGTCGAACTCCTGGTGTCCACGATGCTGCCGATCGAGGGCGACCGCGGGTTCACGCACGCCGAGGTCACGGCCGGCGGCGTGCCCATCGACGAGGTCGATCTGGGAACGATGCAGAGCCTGCGGTGCCCGGGGCTCTCGCTGTGCGGCGAGGTGCTTGATGTCGATGGCCGCATCGGCGGCTTCAACTTCCAATGGGCCTGGGCCACGGGATGGATCGCAGGCCAGGCCGTCGCGAAATCGATCGCGCCCATCCCTGAACCGGCAGCCTGACGCTTCAGAGCGCCTTCGCGAGCAGCGCGCGGAATCGCTCCCGGGCCTCGTGCACGGCAGCGTTCGCAGCGGCCATCGATGGATCGCGCATGCAGGCGCGATAGCCGTCGGCAAGGCCCCACGCGGCCAGATCATCACGATCGGCACGGCGCGGCACGAGATGCATGTGCAGATGACGGGCACTCTCGCCGAAGGCGATCGAGTACACACGGTCCACGCCGAGTGCCTGCTTCATGCACGCGGCGAGGCGCGCATGCAACACACCGAATCGGGCAGCGTCCTCGTCGCCCAGGTCGGCCACTCCGCCGACATGCGCCACCGCATCGAGCCGGAGCCAACCCGCAAGCGGACTCGGCTCGGGGTGATGCATCACGAGGAAACGGCCGTCGGTCCACAGAACATGCCCTGCGGCACGCGCCGCGGTGTGCTGCTCGCAGACCGCGCAGGTCACTTGGTGCCCTTGGGTCCGCCGCTCTGGAGGTACTTCTCGCGGATCGCCTCCTCAAGGTCGACGCCGGCGATGTTGGCCAGCGTGCACATCCACGCCAGGCAATCGGCGAACTCCTCGCGCAGGTTGGCGGGGTCCGGCTCGCCACGCTCGAACTTGCCGAGTGCGTGGGCCAGTTCGCCGAACTCCTCGGCGAACCACAGGAAGGTCTTGCCCGCACCGCGCGCACTGTCCGTGGCGTAGTAACGGTCGTGGATCAACTTCTGGAACTCGGCGATGCGCATGCGCGGACTCTACGCGGTGCGGGGCACTCCCGACGGGCCCATGAGCGGCCGTCGCGACATGGGGGCGCGGCCGCAAGCACCACGCAGTGACCTCGCTCCATCGAGCCGGAACGTCCTGGGCGGGACTTGAACCCACAGCCTTCGCCTTCGGAGGGCGACGCTCTATCCAATTGAGCTACCAAGACAACGAACGATCAAGGACTGTACCAAGGCCCCTGCCAACCCCGCTAGCCTTGCTGCATGAACGGCACGGATGCTGTCCAGGAGGCCCGAATGCGTGCCCACGACGCGCCATCGCCGCGTGCACAGTCGTGGGCGCTCCACACGATCACCTGCGTGAACTCGCTCGGGACCGGCGTGCTCTGGAACGGGTTGAGCTTCCTCGTCGAGCGCGAGTACGCCTACACGAGGCAGGAAACGCTGGCGCTGTATGTCGGCACCGCCATGGCGTACGCCATCGCGGCGTGGTGGACAGGCTCGCTGCTGCGTCGTCTGGGCAACCAGGTCAGCCCGCGCGCCTTCCTCGGCTGGATCTTCGTCGCACAGGGGCTGGCGGCGCCGCTCGTCCTGATCCCCGGCTCGAGCATCGGGCTCGTCGTGGCTGCGTCGGTGCTCTCGATTGCGGGCGCCATGATGTGGCCGGTCGTCGAAGCCTATGTCAGCAGTGGCCGGGATGGCCGCGCCATGCGACGCTCCATCGGGCTCTGGAGCATCAACTGGATGGTCTCGGTCGGAGCGTGCCTCCTGCTCATGGCGCCGCTCTATGCGACCGGCCACACGCGCTGGGCAATGGTGGCGGTGCTGCCGATCAGCGTGCTGAGCATCGTGTGCCTTCGGTTCCTGCCACGCGAACCAGCGCCGCACGGAACGGAGCTCCACGATGCCCCCGACTCCTACCGGCCGATGCTTGCGGGTGCGCGCGTGCTGCTGCCGACGGCCTACATCGTGGTCGGCGCCATCAGCCCGATCCTTCCCTACGCCATCGATGCCTTGGCGATCGATCCGGCGTGGCGTACCCCCTTGGGTTCGCTCTGGCTTCTGGCCCGTGCGGCCGCGGTGTGCGTGCTTGCCGTCACGCACTTCTGGCATGGCCGCTGGCAGGGGCTCGTGATCGCGGCGCTCGCACTCACCGGCGGCTTCACGATGGCCGCATTCGCGCCCAACACCATCACGCTCGTGATCGGGCTGGTCGCCCTGGGGATCGGGCACGGCGTCCTCTACTACAGCGCGCTCTACTACGCGATGCGACTTGAGCGCGCCGATGTTGACGCGGGCGGTACGCACGAAGCGCTGATCGGCCTGGGGTATGTGGTCGGCCCGGGAGCCGCACTCGTCGGCAGCATGTGGAGCGGGGTACGAGGGATCGTGATCCTCGAGCTCATCGTGCTGGCGCTGGGATTGCTGCTGGCAGTGCGGGCGTGGCGGCGCGCGGCGCGACGAGCCACTCCATGACCGACGGCAGCACCTGCGGCACGATCATCGTGTGGCCTTCGTCATCGTGCACCGTGCACTCGATGCGCGCACCACCATCCCGGAGTGACCGTGCGGAGGCCGAGATTCGATTGGCCTGCATCAGCGGATCGAGCGCACCCAACTCGACGCGGACGGGCGGCAGACCCCGGATCGCCGCCTCATCCATCGCCGTTCCACCCGCGCCGGGTACGCCGCCAAAGCCACCCCAACCGGCCAGCAGCGCCGCCCGCGCGATCGCCGCAGGCCGCGCACGAACGATCGAACCCGTTGCCGCTGCACCCATGCTGTGGCCGACGACCGAGACCCGCTCACGATCGATGCCCCACTCGCCAGCCAATTGGTCGACGAGACCATCGAAGAGCAAGGGGCTGGTCGCGAAGACCGTCGTGTTGGGCGCCACCACCACACAGCCGAGCCGGTCGGCCTGGCGAACGATCTCCCCTTGGCCGTATGCGGAGAAGAACATGCACTCATCGCCTCCGGCGCCATGCAGCGCGATCACCAACGGCGGGCTGGACCCGGCGCGCACCGAATCGGGCACGACGATCCGGCACGGCAGCTTCACGCCACCGACATCGATCGTGCGCCACTGGTCGCCCCTGCGGCCGACGAACAGCGGCTCGCCCCGTTCGAGTCGGGCAAGGTCCTCGCTCACCATCGACCAGATGCGCGCCTGGTCCATGACGAGCTGGATCGTGCGACGCGGCGATGCCTCGTTGGTCAGGAGCGCTGCGCGAGCGCGGGCTTCGGCAAGGTCGGCGGTCGAGGCACGACCGGCAGCGGCGGCGAGCTCGATCGCACGCTCGGCCTTCTGACGGAGTTCATCCGGCGAGGCCTCGGTCACGGGAACCGTCCGAATCCGCATCCAGTCGCTCGCCGGGTCCTTGGCCACACGGACATCGATGGTGCGTGCTCCCGCATCCTCCCCCATCGCGAGCGTGACGGTGGCGGGCGGCGTGACCTCGAACGGCTGGCCGCCGCCGGCTCGCAGGGTGATCGGCGCACCGAGGCCGGACCGTGGCAGCGCCACCGACACGGCCATCGAGGCCTCGTCGGCGTGCAGCGCACTGCGCGCAGGGGCAACGCGCACCTGCATCGCACGAAGCAGATCAGCACGCTCGTCAGGGTCCTGCACACCCAGCACATCGAGCGTGAGTGCATCCAGCGCATCGACGGCCTCGACGAGCCGGTTCTGGAAGAAGAGCAGCGTGAGCGAATCGAACCGGCGGTTGAGTTCTGCGCGCGGCATCCCTGCGGGGCGATCGGCCATGGCAGCCTCCAGCCGCTGGAATGCTGCAGCCAGTTCCGCCTTGCTGACGGTGGGTCTGGCGGCAGTCGGCGCGCCCTTCGTTGGCCTTGGTGCCTTCGTCGTGGGCACGGGCTCCTGGTTCGGCGACGACGGCGTGGCCGGAGTCGCCCGCACGAGGGCCGAAGACTGCCCCGCAAGCGCACTGAGCACGCTCACCAGGCTCGCGCAGCACGCGCAGGCCAGAACTCCGGTCCGACGCGTGCCGCTCATGAGGCTGGTGCCTTGATCGCCGAGAGTGCCCGGAGTGCTGCATCACGCGCTGTCGCGTGATCGACGATGGGCCGTGGATACGACTGTCCAAGCACCACCCCCGCTGCGGCGAGAACGGTCGTGGGCGCTTCCCATGGCTTGTGGATCAGCGTGCTGGGCACGCGTGCGAGCTCCGGCACCCAACGCCGGACATATGTCCCGTCTGCATCGAACGTCTCGCCCTGCAGGACAGGATTGAAGATCCGGAAGTACGGCGCAGCGTCTGCGCCGCACCCGGCACTCCATTGCCAGCCAAGCGAGTTGCTGGACAGGTCCGCATCGAGCAAGGTGTCCCAGAACCAGTCGGCGCCGTGGCGCCAGTGCTGCCTCAGGTGCTTGACGAGGAAGGAGCTCACGACCATGCGGATGCGGTTGTGCATCGTGCCAGTCGACCAGAGTTCGCGCATGCCTGCATCGACGATCGGATAGCCCGTCTGCCCGCCCTGCCAGCGCCGCAGCGCCTCGCGGTCATCGCTCCACGGGAACGCCTCGAAGGCAGGTTGCAGCGGTCGCTCCGCGGTGTGCGGGAAGTTGGCCAGCACATGGTGGGCGAAGTCCCTCCAGAGCACTTCCGCCTCAAACTTGTCGATCGCCCCACGCCACGCCGGATGCGCGTTCGCAGCACGCTCGGCTTCGTGCCAGATCCGGCGCGGCGAGAGTTCACCTGCGTGCAGGTGCGGACTCAAGCGGCTGGCTGCGGGGTGCCCGGGGAAATCCCGCCCGTCGGCGTACCCCGAGACCGGGCCAGCGAGGAAGGCCTTCAGCCGCTCCTTCGCCCCAGCCTCGCCCGGGGTCCAGAGCGCATGGAATGCTCCATCCCACGCCTTCGACGGCTCCAACCCGAGCGACTCGACCGATGCACTGGTGAGCGCGCCCGTGAACCATGGCACCGTGCGCGGAGCGCCGCGTGCTGCGTCGAGCTGGCACTTGGCACGCCAGGCCCTCGAGAACGGCGTGTAGACCTTGTACGGCACGCCGGTCCCCGTGCGAAGCGACCATGGGTCGTGGAGCAGCGAACCGTTCGCCCAGACGACCCCAACACCGGCGCCTGCGAGCTCACGCTGTGCCGCTGCGTTCGCCTCGCGCGCCTCAGGCTCAAACCGTTCATTGGCGTAGACGGTGTCAGCGCCAGACTCCTTGGCGACCGCGCGAAGCACGGCGGCCCGGGGTCCCGAGCGGATCACGAGCCGACCACCGAGCGAGCGCAGCGAGGCATCGAGCGCACCGAGAGAGCGATGCAGCCACCAGCGGCTCGCACCGCCGGGGGCCCAGGCACCCTCACCCTCGGGATCCCAGATGTAGAGCGCCACGACCGGTTCGCCGCGCTCGCACGCAGCCCGCCAAGAGGGCTGATCGTCCAACCGGAGATCGTTCGAGAACCAGCAGATCGATGGTGCCATCACGCGCGTCCGAGTTCGAAGTCAAGGGCATCCTGCACCAGCGGAAAGTCCCAGCGGAAGCCTAGTTCGCTCGCGCGGGTGGGGCGAGCGAACTGCCCACGCAGGAGCAATGACTCGCCCATCTCGCCGAACAGCATGCGCACGACGGCGGCCGGCATGGGGGCAATCGCCGGTCGACGCAGGCTGCGACCGAGTGCCTTGGCGAAGTTCCGCTGCTCGACCGACTCGGGAGCCACGGCATTCACCGGTCCCGACCAACGGTCATCGATGATGGCCGTGGCGATCATGCCCAGGAGGTCATCGGACGCGATCCACGAGATGCCCTGCCGACCCGATCCAATCGGCCCGCCGGCGCCGAAGAGGAACGGCGTCCGCATCTTCGCCACCGCACCGCCCGCAGCCGTGACCACCATGCCCGCTCGCAGGAAGACCACGCGGATGCCCGCGTCGATCGCAGGTTGCGCCGCAGCCTCCCAATCCCGCGCGAGCTGCGCGATGAAGTCATCGCCGGCTGCATCGCGCTCGTCCACCGTGCGACCGTGCTCGGTGCCGTAGATCCCGATGCCGCTCATGCAGACGAGGACCTTCGGCTTGCGGTCCAGCCCAGCCAGCAGCGTGCAGAGGTTTCGCGTGGCCGCGATGCGGCTCTCGCGCAGGACCTCCTTGCGCACGGGCGTCCATCGTTCGTCGGCCAGGTTCGCACCGGCCAGATGCACGATCGCATCAAGTGACTCGAAGGGCGCCGTGGCGACGCGCTCACCGCCTGGATTCCACTGGATCTCGCCGCGGCCGGCGCTGGCTGAGCCGCGAGTCAATCGCTTCACGCTCGTTCCGCCGGTGGTCAGGAATGCCTGCAGTTGCCGCCCGACCAGGCCACTCGAACCGGTGATGCCGACGGACATGCCGGCCAGGGCCGAGCACTCCATGTGCCGACGCAGGTCATTCGCGAGGCGCTGATGGCGGAAGCGGAATGCACGCTCGAGATCGCCGCGGACGAGCCAGCCCCCCAGAAGCGACCCAAGGGGCGGCAGCGGGAATTCGTACTGGATGTCATCGGTGATCGCACTCGATGCACCGCGCTCCTCGAACCGGTGCTCGTGACGCCAGCGACGGAATGGGCCTCGGACCTGGATGTCGACGAACCCCTTTGCCGGATCGACCTGCTCATGGCGCGCCACCCAACGGATCGGCAGCAGACCCTTGTGCAGGATGAACTCAGCCGTCGCGCCATCGACCATGGGCACGGGTGCCTTGACCACATCGACCTCTTCCCATGGTGGGAGCATGCGCTGCAGCGCACCTTCGCGCATGTGCCAGTGGGCGAGATCGCCCCGCGACGAGGGCATCGGGCTTGAGCGCGTGAATCGGCTCATCGCAGGGACTCCACGGTGACGGGCTTGCCGTGGACCAGGAGTTCACGAACGATCGAGGCCACGCGCTGGTCGTCGCGACGCTGATCGGCGAAACCCTTCCGCACGCTGCCCATGAGGAGGCTCATGCGGGGATTGTCCCCCCAAGGACGCCTTGTGGCGACCCAAGAAAGCCCAGTACATCGGCGTGATCGGGCAGGTCGTGCCCGGGGTGAAGCAGCACCCATCGCAGAACTCGCCCATCGTGCGGATGGAGGCGCTTGCGCACGCGCCGTGCGGGCCACTCGAGCAGCCTGGGCAGCCATGCTCCCGCCGGGCGAAGTGGCCCGGCCGGTGCGCCGTGTGTCATCCGCTGTGGGCCGCTTGCGAGGCATCGCTGTGGCTTCGTGGCCGACGCTCCGTGGATGCATCACGGCCCCCGTCGATCGCTAGCATCGGCGGCGTGCTGCGCACGCTCGCTCCCCTGCTCATCCTGGTCGCGACCATGGGCGCGACCGCGGACGACGGGCTGTCCCGGCTGCGGGCTGCGGGCATCATGCGGTGGGGCTGCGACATCAGCGGCGCTGCGCCCTTCACCTTCCCGGATCCGTCCAATCCGGACCGGATCATCGGCTTCGAAGTCGAGATCGCCGAGGAGCTCGCGCGTCGGCTCGGTGTGCGGGCCGAGCGCTTCAGTGCCGACTGGCTCGCCCTGATCGATGCCCTCGAAGCCGACCGGTGCGACCTGCTCATCAATGGCTTCGAGGTGACGGCTGACCGCGAACGGGTGGTGGCCTTTTCGAAGCCGTACTTCCGCTACACCCAGCAACTTGTGGTCCGGGCGGAGGACCGTGACCGCTTTGCATCGCTCACCGATCTCCAGGGCCACCCCGTCGCCGTGCTCAATGGTTCGGCCAGCATCGACAGCCTGCGATCGGCCGGTGTGCCTGCATCGCTCATCGTCCAGTACGACGATTCGCTCGCGCCCTTCACGGAGACCGTGCTGGGCCGCGTCGATGCCTGCCTCCAGGAGTCGTTGATCGCACGCTTCTATGCAGGCCACGATCCCCGACTCACCCTCGTCGATGCGACATTCGATCCGGGCGTCTACGCGGTCATCGTGCGCAAGCATGATGCAGCGCTCCTGGCCAGTGTCAACGCCGCACTCGAGGCCATGCAGGCCGACGGCACGCTGGGCCGGATCCTCCAGCGCTGGGGACTCTGGGATGACGCGCAGCGCGAGCTCGGCACGGATCGAGGGCCCACGGTCGCCACGATTCCCGAAGCGACCGGTGCGCCGCAGGCGGATGCCCTGCCGTGGGCGCCCGTCCTCTGGTCCCTCGCGCGAGCCGCCGTGATGACGGCATTCCTGACCATCGTCAGCATGCCGATCGCGACCTTCCTGGGCCTGCTGCTGGCCATCACGATCCTGCATGGCCCGAAGCCCCTGAGCCGGCTCTGCCGTGGCTATGTGCTCGTCATGCGCGGAACGCCGCTCTTGGTGCAGATCTTCCTGCTGTATTACTCGCTGCCCGCGCTGGGCGCGTGGTTGGGCGTTCCCGAACTCCTGACCTGGAACAAGATCGTGGTGGGCATCGTCTGTCTCGCGGCCAACTACGCCGCCTACGAAGCCGAGATCCACCGCGCTGCGCTGCAGGCGATCCCCCGCTCGCAGTGGGATGCGGCGCGTGCGCTGGGATTCACGCGTTGGCAGACGCTGCGATGCATCGTCGTACCGCAGAGCTGGCGACTGTCACTGCCGGCGATCATCAACGACCTCAACAGCCTCATCAAGGATTCGAGCCTGGTCAGCATGATCGGCGTGCAGGAGTTGCTCGCGGTGGCGCTTGGGATCGGCAAGGCCAGTTTCGCCGTACCGGCAATGCTCGTCGCAGCGGCCGCGTTCTATCTCGTGCTCAGCCTTGTGGCGGATGGATTCGGACGGTCGCTCGAGCATCGAGCCCGCACCGTGCGCACGCCAAGGGAGGCCACACCCAGATGACCACGCCTGCCCTGGAAACCCACCGACTGTGCAAGGCCTGGCCGCGCACCGGCGCTGTGCTCACCGACTGCTCGATGCGCGTCGAACGCCGCACCGTGCATGCCCTGATCGGTGCCAGCGGCAGCGGCAAGAGCACCCTGCTGCGGTGCCTTGGCCTGCTCGAGCCGCTTGATGCGGGGTCGATCATGGTCGACGGCGTGCTGGCGGTCGATGGACAGGTCCTCACCGTCAGCCAGCACATCCGCCGCTCGGTCGGCATGGTGTTCCAGGAACCAAGCCTGTTCGGGCACCTCACGGCGCTGGCCAATGTCACGCTCGCCCCGCAGCGGGTCCTCGGCCTCGAACCCGATGCCGCCCGAGAGCGCGCCCGAAGCGCGCTTGACCGCGTGCATGCGCTCCACCTGGCCGACCGACACCCGGATGAACTCTCCGGCGGTGAGCGCCAGCGCGTGGCGATCGCCCGGTCGCTTGCCATGGAGCCCACCGTCCTGCTCTGCGACGAACCCACCTCGGCCCTTGATCCGCTGCTGACCCGGGAGGTCACGGCCGTCCTGCGCGAACTGGCGCTCGATGCCGGCACCACCATGGTGGTCGCGACCCATGACATGGAGTTCGTGGCGGCCACCGCAGATTCCGTCGACTTCCTGCATGCCGGGCGCATCAGCGTTTCAGGCACCGCGGATGTGCTCTCGACGCCCGGGCTCGATGACGAGCTGGACCGATTCCTGAAACGATCCTGAGCCGAACGCCACCCCGCAGGCTGCGTAGACTCCGTGTCATGGCCGTCACGAATGAATCGACATCCGGCGCGACCCCCGCATGCACCCTCTGCTCACGCCTGGGCTTTGTGGTGACCCGCCTCGCCGTTCCCGCATGGATCACCGCCGGAGCCCTCGCCAAACTCCTGGAGAACGACCCGCGCAACCTGCCCAAGCCGATCTTCGACCTTGTGCTGTCCTTGGATGGCACCTTCGGTCTCCAGGGCGTGGCGTGGATGGACTTCGCGCTTCGCTCGATCTGCGGCACCGAGTTCGTCATCGCTGCCATGATCCTGTGCATGCCGCGCGTTGCGCGTCCGCTGGCTCTGGCGGTGCTGACGCTCTTCTGCGTCATCCTGCTCTGGCTGATCGGCACGGGATGGGCGAAGGATGGGTTCGAGGCCGTCCTCAAGGGTTCCTGCGGATGCTTCGGCAAGTCGGGCATGAATCCCCTGTACATGCTGATGATCGACGGTGCATTGCTGGGCGGCGTGCTGCGTGCACGCAAGGCCTGCGGGTGCAGCACGCGTTCGTGCATCGCCGGTGGAGGCCCCGCTGCGATCGTGGCCGCCGTGGGCATTGCGGTTGCCTTCGGCATGCCGGCTCCTCCGGTGCAGTTGGAGGATCCCACAGCCAACACCCCAACGCCGCCGGATGTCACGCCAACGGTGCCCCCGACAGCGTGGCCAGCGCGTCCAAGCCAGGTGCAGCCCTACTACCTGCCCGACTTCGCGACCTGGGTCGGCAAGCCGCTCGCCTCGCAGCCCGAGATGGCCCTGCTCGATGCGCCCCCACCGGCCACGATCAGCAGCGGCACCTGGATCGTGATGCTGTACCGGGCCGACTGCGAGCACTGCCATGAGGTGCTCGAGGCCCATTTCGTGGGCTCGCTCAAGCGCCCGGCACTGCTCATCGGCATTCCCGATCACGACCCTGCCAACGAGCAGCCCATGCCGTGCACCGAGTGCACGATCCGCACATTCCTCAAGGGCCCCAACTATGTGGTCCAGACCCCAGTCGTGATGCGCATGAAGGATGGGGTCGTCGAGGCCGTCTGCACCGACCCCGAGGATGACGGGAGCCTGGCCGAGGTCCTGGAGGGTGGATCGTGAGCGACGAGACCTCCAATGAGCGTGCTGTTGACTTGGACTACCGCGAGTTTCACATGCGGGTGGCGGTCGCCTGCCTCCTCTTCAGTGCGGCGATGTTTCAGTGGAACGGCGGCACGTCGTGGCTGCCTACATGGCTTGCGAATGTGGGCCTTCGCTTCGGTCTTGACAGCGCAGACAGCCTGCGAGTGCTCATCGGGCTCGAACTCACGGGTGCGGGGCTGTGCCTCGGACTGCGGCGCCTTGGCGCCAAGGTTGCCTGGGCCTGCGCGTTGGCTGCAGCGTTCGTGTCGCTCGCCGAGCTCGCCGCGCTGAACGCACCCGGAGCCGTTGCCGCGGGTGCAGGCGCTTGGGCCATGCTCATGCCCGCCATCGTGCTTGCGGTCGCTGTCCTCTTCCTCGTGGCCAAGCCCTCGCCGTCGGCTGCAGCACCGCAGTCGGCGCTCTCGGTCGTGGTCACATCGATCCTCGCCTTCACCTTCATGATGGGCATGGCTACGCGCCTCTCCATCGAGAACACGGTCAAGACCGAGGCGCTCGCGAATCAAGGTGTCAAGGCCGTCGATCTCGCCTTCGAATCCTGGAAGGGACGCACGTTCGCCGACGCGGGCGTCGCGAAGCACCTGCCGCGCCTGACCACTGAAACGCTTGAAGGCGATGCGATCGTCGTCTTCTACAACCACAAGTGCGGGCAATGCCACGAGCTCTTCAGCCGATGGCTCGCGG
>Ga0194121_10001611_pt1 | contig 37775 bp, 36 predicted proteins | sample TA2MahCa50mmetaG_FD_148609 | JGI IMG/M metagenome (GOLD analysis project Ga0194121, IMG submission 148609) | Freshwater microbial communities from Lake Tanganyika, Tanzania - TA2015020 Mahale Deep Cast 50m | ecosystem: Environmental > Aquatic > Freshwater > Lake | place: Tanzania: Lake...
GCTGGGCGATGTTCTCACCTACCAGCTGGGCATCAAGCTCAGGTCTTTTGATTTCATTGATATTGATCTGAACATCCTTTCCGGTAATCTTGCGGATTTCCTCACGGATGGTATCTACTTCCTGACCGCCACGACCGATAACGATACCTGGACGTGATGTATGAATGGTAATGGTGATGCGCTTGAGTGTACGCTCAATTACCACTTTCGCAATACCTCCTTTGGGTATACGAACACGCAGATATTTACGGATTTTTTCGTCCTCTACAAGTTTATCTCCGTAGTCTTTACCACCATACCAGTTAGAATCCCAGCCACGAATGATGCCAAGACGCAATCCTATTGGGTTAACCTTTTGTCCCATATTAGTTATCTACCTCACTTTTTGTTACAGTATCAATGACTATAGTTACGTGGTTGCTGCGTTTGCGCTGACGATATCCGCGACCCTGGGGGGCTGTACGGAGACGTTTCATGGTAACACCACCATCTACCAAAATTGATTTTACATATAAATCGCTGTCTTCGATACGCTCACCGGAATTTACCTGACTCCAGTTGGCAACACCACTGCGAATCAACTTGCTCAGAAACAAGGCATAGCCAGGTTTTTGGTTCCACTGAAGAGTATTAAGTGCACGTTCTACTTTCTGACCACGAACCAAATCTGCCACCATGCGCATTTTTCGGGGTGAAAGAGGGCAGTTTCTCAAAATTGCTTTTGCTTCCATTTTGTTTCTTCTACCTTATTGTTTGCTGTGACCTTTGAAAGTGCGGGTTGGAGCGAACTCGCCCAACTTGTGACCTACCATGTTCTCGGTTACGTAAACCGGTATGAATTTATTTCCGTTATGCACAGCAAATGTGTGTCCCACAAAATCGGGGAGTATCATGCTACGACGCGACCAGATTTTTACAACTGATTTTTTGTTACCCTCGTTGAGAACGATGATCTTGCGCATCAACTTATGGTCTACGAATGGGCCTTTTTTTAATGACCTTGCCATTTTCTTTAGTTATTAATTGCTGTTCCTCTTACTTTGTCTACGTTCGATAATCAGGCGGCTTGTGGCTTTCTTGAGCGCACGCGTCTTTTGACCTTGTGAATAAATCAGGTTTCTTGAACGGGCCTGACCACCTTTGTTGCGGCCTTCACCACCACCCATCGGGTGATCTACAGGGTTCATGGCTGTGCTTCTTGTGCGGGGACGAATACCCATCCAACGGCTGCGTCCGGCTTTGCCTTTGCGCTGCAGGTTGTGCTCGTTATTGCTCACAGAACCAACTGTAGCCAAACAAACACACAACACTTTCCTCAATTCACCTGAAGGTAATTTGATGGTTGCATACTTGTCCTCGCGGCCTAATAGCTGGGCATAGGAACCTGCACTTCTGCAAATTTTAGCTCCCTGACCGGGCGACATTTCAATATTGTGTATCAATGAACCCAGGGGGATTTCAGACATGGGCAGTGCGTTTCCGATTTCAGGGGGTACGCCCGGACCCTGTTCGATCTTCTGACCTACTTTAATTCCGTTGGGGGCAATGATATAGCGCTTTTCACCATCTGTATACTGAATCAGCGAGATAAAAGCACTGCGATTGGGATCGTATTCTACACTCAGCACTTCACCGGCCACACCGTGATTGGCTCTTTTGAAGTCAATCATACGATAACGGCGCTTGTGACCGCCACCGATGAAACGCATGGTCATGCGACCTTGGTTATTTCTTCCGCCTGATTTCTTAATAGGAACAATCAGTGATTTCTCCGGCTTGTCTGTAGTGATTTCTGCAAATGAATTTGCAATGTGAAACCGTTGACCGGGCGTTGTTGGATTTAAACGTTTAACTGCCATGATTAGATGTTTTCGTAAAAATCAATGTTGAAACCTTCTTTTAACGTTACGATGGCCTTCTTATACCCGTTGGTATAACCGGAGATCTGGCCTGTGCGTCTGTTGCGACGCATTCTCCCCCTTGCAATCATTGTGTTTACTGATGCCACTTCCACACCATAGTAATCTTCGATGGCCTTTTTGATTTCGTCTTTGGTAGATTTTTTTTCTACAACGAAACCATACTGACCACGCTTATCCATGATAGCGGTCATTTTCTCAGTAATCAACGGCTTCTTGAGTATCATTGTTTATTTGATTCTTCTAATTTGGTTAATGCTCCTTCTGTGAGGATGAGTTTACCTGCTTTCAAAACCTGATAGGTATTGATATCAGAAGCCTTCATCACAGTGTTACCTTCAATATTTCTTCCGCTGAGATAAATATTTTTGTTGGTTTCAGCAGTTACAAACAATGTACGCGCATTTATGTTAAGTGCATTCAGAAAACCTTTGAATTCGGCAGTTTTGGGTGTTGCCATTTCAAAATCCTCGACAACAAGTATGTTATTTTCTTTAGCCTTGTAGGAAAGGGCGCTCAAACGAGCCAGCTTTTTAAGCTTTTTGTTCAGCTTGAAAGAGTAGTCACGGGGACGAGGACCATGAATACGGCCACCACCCACATAGATACCTGATTTTAAGCTACCATGACGGGCTCCGCCTGTACCTTTCTGACGAAAAAGTTTACGAGTACTGCGAGAAATTTCAGAACGATCCTTGGTCTTGTGTGTACCCTGACGTTGATTTGCCTGGAACTGTTTTACATCCAGCCAGATAGCGTGATCGTTGGGTTCTATACCAAAAATGTCTTTGGACAAGGTAATAGTCCTTCCGGTGTCAGCACCCTGTTTGTTTAATACATTCAATTTCATGGTTAACGCTCTATAATTACGGTGGAACCATTATGGCCGGGTACCGAACCCTTAACCAACAATAAATTTTGCTCGGTAACGATGCGTAGAACTTGCATGTTGATGGCTTTCACACGACGGTTGCCGGTCTGACCTGCCATGCGGATACCTTTAAATACACGTGCTGGAAACGAACACGCTCCGATAGAACCTGGCGCACGCAGACGGTTATGCTGACCATGGGTAGCTTCACCCACACCGGCAAATCCATGGCGTTTTACTACACCTTGAAAGCCTTTACCCTTTGAAGTTCCAATAACATCAACAAACTGTCCTTCTTCGAATATGGAAACGTCAAATACGTCTCCCAGTTTAGCAGCCGCTTCTGCTTCATCAGGGTTGCGAAACTCGATGAACGATTTTTTTGCTTCTGTATTGGCTTTTGCGCAGTGACCTTTGAGGGCAGCACCTGCATTCTTTTCTTTTTTCTCACCCCAAGCCATCTGGATAGCCATGTATCCATCTTTTTCAAGAGTTTTTACCTGCGTAATTACACAGGGACCAGCCTCAATAATGGTGCAAGCCACCTTGCGGCCATCAGCATCAAAAATGCTGGTCATTCCGAGTTTTTTTCCAATCAATCCTTCCATGATTCAAATCATAATTTGATTTCAACTTCTACCCCGCTGGGCAGTTCTATTTTCATCAGGGCGTCTACGGTTTTGGTAGATCCGTTATAAATGTCAATCAGTCTTTGATAAGTACAATACTGGAACTGTTCACGCGCTTTTTTGTTTACGTGAGGTGAACGTAATACAGTAAATATCTTCTTCCGGGTAGGAAGAGGAACCGGTCCACTCACCACTACGTCGGTAGTGCGCACGGCCTTCACAATTTTCTCAGCACTTTTATCCAGCAGGCTGTAATCGAAAGACTTTAATTTTATGCGAATCTTCTGGCTTAACATTTTCTTATTTATTTACTTGCGGCACCATTAACTTTCTTCAACACCTCATCGGCAATATTGCGGGGCGTTTCGAAATAGTGACTAAATTCCATGCTTGAAGTAGCGCGGCCTGATGTGATGGTACGAAGTGTGGTAACGTAACCAAACATCTCGCTCAGTGGAACTTTTGCTTTTACTACCTGAGAACCTGCACGTTCGTCAATACCTTCCAGTTGACCGCGGCGACGGTTAAGGTCACCCATAACATCTCCGGTATTTTCAGCGGGTGTTACAACTTCCAGTTTCATGACAGGTTCCAACAAAACAGGTCCGCAATTGCAGGCAGCTTCGCGGAAACCACCTCTAGCAGCTACCTCGAACGACAATGAATCAGAGTCAACGGGGTGGAATGAACCATCAAAGAGGCGCACTTTAATAGAGCTAATAGGATATCCAGCCAATACACCATTCTGCATGGCGTTTTTAAATCCTTTTTCAACCGAGGGAATAAATTCACGGGGAATAGAACCGCCCACGATTTCATTCACAAATTGAAGTCCTTCTCCTTTGAAATCGGCATCAGCGGGACCTAATTCAAACTGGATATCGGCAAACTTACCACGACCACCAGTCTGCTTCTTATAAACCTCACGGTGGGTGAAGTTACGGGTAATGGCTTCTTTGTAGGCAACCTGAGGTGCACCCTGATTACACTCAACCTTGAACTCACGCTTGAGGCGGTCAACAATAATCTCCAAGTGCAATTCACCCATACCAGAAACAACCGTCTGACCGGTATCCTGATCTGTTTGAACACGGAAAGTAGGATCTTCTTCAGACAATTTAGAAAGAGCAGTGCTCAGTTTATCGCTGTCAGCCTGCGTTTTGGGCTCGATAGCGAGACCAATTACAGGATCGGGGAATACCATGGATTCAAGTACGATAGGGTGCTTTTCATCGCACAGGGTATCACCGGTCTTGATATCTTTAAATCCAACTGCAGCACCGATATCACCGGCGCCGAGAGATTCAATGGCATTTTGTTTGTTGGCGTGCATCTGGAAGATACGGCTGATACGCTCTTTGTTTCCACTTCGGGTATTGAGCACATAAGAGCCAGCATCTAGCTTGCCGCTGTAAACGCGCATGAAAGCCAGACGACCAACGTAAGGGTCAGTGGCAATTTTGAACGCCAAAGCACTGAAAGGATCGTCATAGGAAGGCTTACGGTTAATTTCAGCCTCTGTATCGGGATTGGTTCCTTTGATGTTCTCCTTGTCGAGAGGACTGGGCATCAATTCCATAACCAGATCCAGCATAGTTTGTACACCTTTATTTTTAAAAGACGAACCGCAAACCATGGGAACGATTTTCATTTCAAGTGTTGCCTGACGGAGTGCATTAAGGATTTCTCTTTCTGTAATGCTGTTGGGATCTTCAAAGAATTTCTCCATCAGGGTTACATCGTATTCAGAAACAGCCTCAAGCAGTTTTTCACGCCACTCGGTAGCTTCAGCTTTCATTTCAGCAGGAATTGGAACTACCTGATAGGTCATACCTTTATCATCTTCGTTCCAGATCATTCCACGGTTGTTGATAAGGTCAACAACACCTGTAAAATTATCTTCAGCACCAATAGGAAGCTGAAGTGGAACTGCGTTACTGCCCAGCATATCACGAACCAGATTAACTACGTTTAGAAAATCAGCACCGGCGCGATCCATTTTGTTTACAAAACCAATACGGGCGACATTGTAATTGTTGGCAAGACGCCAGTTTGTTTCTGACTGAGGTTCCACACCATCAACTGCGCTAAAAAGAAATACGAGACCATCGAGTACGCGAAGTGAGCGGTTAACTTCTACAGTAAAGTCAACGTGACCGGGAGTATCGATAATATTGATATGGTATTCTTTGGTATCGGCATTGGGACGTCCGCTTGTAGTGGGATAATTCCACTTGACGGTTGTAGCGGCGGAGGTTATGGTAATACCTCTCTCCTGCTCCTGAACCATCCAGTCCATGGTTGCCGCACCATCGTGTACCTCCCCAATCTTGTGGTTCACGCCCGCATAATAAAGAATGCGTTCTGTGGTAGTGGTTTTACCGGCATCAATGTGAGCAGCAATACCGATGTTTCTTGTGTATCTGAGGTCGCGTGACATGAATCTTCTGCTCTTCTAAATATTAAACCCTGAAATGCGAGAAGGCCTTGTTGGCTTCAGCCATTTTATGGGTATCTTCTTTTTTCTTTACTGCGGCACCTTCACCTCTGGAAGCAGCAAGGATTTCACCGGCCAGTTTTTCTGCCATTGATTTCTCATTGCGCTTACGTGCATAGCCAATCATCCACTTCATACCCACGGCTGTGCGGCGGCGGGGAGAAACTTCGGTAGGAATCTGGAAAGTAGCACCACCCACACGGCGAGCCTTAACTTCCACCGTAGGCATTACATTATTCAACGCCTTGCGCCAGGTCTCCAGTCCAGGCTCATCTGTAGCTTTTTTCTCAACTATTTCAAGAGCATCGTAAAACAGGCTGTATGCAAGCGACTTTTTACCATCATACATGAGGCCGTTAACGAAACGTGTGACAACGGTGTCGTTGAACTTCGGATCGGGCAGAAGAATGCGTTTTTTAGCGCGGGTTTTTCTCATAGTCTGTCAAATATGCCTTGTATAGTTTTGAACTTATTTTTTCTTGGGACGTTTGGTACCATACTTGGAACGGCGCTGGTTGCGGCCTTCCACACCAGCTGTATCGAGTGCACCACGTACAATGTGGTAACGAACACCTGGAAGATCTTTCACCCTTCCACCACGAACCAGCACGATGCTGTGTTCCTGAAGGTTGTGACCTTCACCTGGGATGTAGGCATTCACTTCCTTCCCATTGCTCAAACGAACACGAGCAACTTTACGAAGTGCAGAGTTTGGTTTCTTGGGCGTGGTTGTATATACACGTGTGCAAACACCACGACGCTGGGGGCATGAATCAAGGGCGGGGGACTTACTCTTCCAGAGCGTCTCCTGACGACCTTTGCGTATTAACTGTTGAATAGTAGGCATACTATTTCCTCAAAAAGGGCAGCAAAAATACAGCTATTTATTCGCAAAACCAACAGTAAAAGTAAAATTTTATTAATCCCCTGAAATAATATTAAGTTTGTGATACCAAAACCCCAGAATTTCAAATCAGACTTAGGATTGAGCAGCTTCATAAAAAACATTTTTTTCTTTACGGTTGTAAGACAAGCATGCTTTGCCTTGTTGATAATGTCTATTTCAAGGGTCTTCTGGGGTATTTTTAATCAGGAAATTTTTGCCGCTGCCGAAAAATTTGAAATTTTTATGGCAATACTATGGGGTGTGTTTTTCGACCTGCCCCTGCTCGCTTATTTTTTTCTTCCCCTATGGATTTGGATGGTCTTTTTTTCATCACGTGCTGCCAAACACCCTTGGGTGTCAAGACTGCTTATGCTGCTTGGTGCAAGCCCGATAATTATACTTAACGGTATAGATACTGCCTACAGCCGTATTTCAGGGCGGCGGAGCGGTACAGAGCTTTTCAGTTTATTTACTGACCCCGCAAACTCAACCGGGCAATACATTGCAGAATACTGGCCGGGTATGCTGTTGCTGTTCGCTGTTATGTTTTTGGTTTACCGGTTCACCCCCCGGGGCGGCCTATCTGTATATAATAGTGTAGGTTTACAATGGCGCAGGGCACTGTTGGTTTTTCTGACATTTGTTTCAGTTTGGATATTCAGTGCACGGGGTGGGTTTCACCTGAAACCATTGTGCACGTTGCATGCAGGATTGTATGTGCGACCTGAGCTAACCTTGTTAACCGTGAGCACGCCATTAAACATAATATCTATGCCCGGTGGTGAGGAGGTGCCTGAAGCAACGCTCATGGATCTAAAACTTGCCGAAGACATTGTAAAACCTGTTTTTTTCGGCAGCAGGAATACAAACTCTGCACACAAACATAACATAGTTCTGGTAATAGTAGAAAGCCTGGGCCGCGATTACACCGGATTTCTAAATGGCAAGCCTTACACGCCGTTCTTGGACACATTCAGCAGACATTGTATAAATTTTAGATATTGTTATGCCAATGGAACCCGAAGCATGGAAATGGTGCCGAGTATCTTTTGTGGCATGCCCGGCATGATTGAAACACATTATTTAAATAGTGGTTATGCCGGTAACAGCATGGAAAATGCATTTAATGTTTTCAGCAAAGCAGGATACAGCACAGCATTTTTCCACGGAGCTGCAAACGGCACCATGTTTTTCCAGGGATTTTTACAACAAACCGGTAGGGTGCGGTATTATGGGCGCAATGAATACCCGCGTGAAGATTTTGACAGGGATTTTGATGGCAACTGGGGCATTTTTGATGAGCCTTATCTGCATTATTTCTTAAAGTGCTGCGACACAATGAAAAAACCGTTCTTCAGCGCAGTATTCACTTTGTCTTCGCACCACCCGTATAAAGTTCCTGCGCATCTGAACAATAAATTCCAAAAAGGTAAATTACCAATCCACAAAAGTATCCGCTATGCAGATTATGCATTACAATCTTTTTTTGCAAAAGCAAGACAATATGCGTGGTTTGATAACACCTTGTTTGTGATTACCGGCGACCACACCAGTTATGGAGAAGAAGATTATTTCTACAGTCCCAGCGGTCATTTTGAAATTCCACTGCTGTTTTATGGGAAAAATATCAAGCCAAAGGTGGCAGACAAGACAGTTTCACAGTGCGATATAGTGCCTGCCATAATGGATTTAACCGGCGTAAAGGGTGTTTTTTACGGATTTGGTAAAAACCCGTTTGATTCAACATATGCAGGATATAGCCTGCACAAGGAGAAAAATCTTTACTACATCATAAGGTATCCACATGTGCTGGGAATGGACGCAGATGGGAGCGTAAAAGATTTTCACCTGCAATACAGGAACCGGAAAAAGCCGGTGATGTTAAAAAAAGTGGGTGTGCTTTATGATTCTTTGCTTCTTACGCTGAAAGCCCATGTGCAGCTATTTACACATAATGTTCGGAAAAACAAGTGGTTCATCAAACAACCCGGCGTTAAGTAGGCGCGTCACAGTGGAACACTTTTTGAGTATAAATAAAAGATGATTGTACGGATTTTTACTTTTGGGTTGATTACGATGATTGCAGGCAGACTGACCGGTCAAATGACACCCAAAACCGATGGGCCAAAAATTGAATTTACGGAAAAACAGCACAATTTTGGAGAAATCAGGGAAGATATAAAATTTGCAACCCACAGATTTACGTTTAAGAATGTAGGGGCCAAAGATCTCTTTATAAGTACGGTACAAACCAGTTGCGGTTGCACTACACCCGACTGGACCCGTGACACAATTAAGCCCGGAGAAAGCGGTTTTGTGGATGCAAAATATGAAACAATAGGACGTATTGGCAGTTTCCAAAAAACCATAACTGTTTACAGCAACGCCGTAAATTTTCCATTTGTACACCTAGATATTCTTGGCAATGTTCAGAAAGAAATCATCGATAAAGAACCAGAATACACTTCACAGGGGCAAATTACCTTCATGCCACCAACCGTGAGTTTTAAACCGCTTTTTGATCACAAGTCCGACACCCAGACACTTCGCATTACCAACGGAACGGCCTACAGCACGCAATTCTCCGCTTCGGAAAACCTGCCTGCTTACTGCCAGGTGATTGGCATGCCTAAAAGCCTTGAGCCCAATGAAAGCGCCAAAGTGAAAGTTGTGATTGACGGCAGAAAAATCAGTGCTTACGGATTTGGTGCATTTGAAGTGGCGGTTCCTTCTGACAATGTTCTATTCCCTTACAGCGGATTTTATATTGCTTATGAGCGAAAGCAGTATTTCCCAAAAATGAGTGCTAAAGAACTTGCCAAAGCAGCTAAGCTAACCACTGATAAGACGGTCATAGATTTGGGCAGCGCCGAGAGTGGAGAGATTTTTAATACCAGGTTTACCTTTACCAATTCAGGCAAGTCTGATTTAAAGCTTCATGAAATCACACCACAGTGTCCTTGTGTGAAAGTTGAATACACCAAAAACCTACTAGAACCGGGTGAGAGCATGGAAGTAAAAGTGCGTTTTGATACGGGAATCAAATTTGGCAAAAGCACACAAACCATCAACGTCATCAGCAACGACCCTACCCAGCCGGAGCGAAACCTCTATCTGGTAGCGCATCTGCCCGAGAGAGACAAACCGAAATGCGCTACCTGTCCGCGGTAACGTTTTTAGCGCAGATTGTGATACACGTTCTGTACATCATCGTCTGATTCCAGACGATCTATCAATTCCAGTACATCACTGGCCTGAGCTTCATCCAGATCCACAAAAGAAGTGGGGACATACTGCAATTCTGCAGTGGCAGCTTCAATTCCAAGTTCTTCGAGGCCTTTCTGCATATTGCCAAAGTCGGTGAAACTTGTGTACACGTATACTTCTTCCTCATCGATGGCGAGGTCTTCACAGCCAAAGTCTATAATTTCAAGTTCTAACTCATCCAGATCTTTTCCTTTGAGAGTGGATTTGGCAATTTTAAAAACCCCTTTTCGTTTAAATACAAAATCGAGGGAACCAGTTTTGCCCAGAGCCCCGTCGCATTTGTTAAAGTGTGAGCGCAGGTTGGCTACCGTACGGGTATTGTTATCGGTTGCAGATTCAACCAATATAGCCACACCATGGGGGCCGTAGCCCTCGTACTTTATTTCTTCGTATCCGGCAGTATCTTGATCGCTGGCGCGCTTAATGGCTGCCTCTACCCTGTCTTTGGGCATGTTTACGCTTTTGGCATTCAGGATAGCCATGCGCAATCTGGGATTATAATCGGGATTAACACCGCCCTGCCTCACGGCGATGGCAATTTCTTTTCCTATTCGGGTGAACTGCTTAGCCATTCGGTCGAAGCGGGCAAACATTTTGTGTTTTCGTTTTTCGAATATACGTCCCATTTGTGGGGCAAAATTAATACATGGACTTAAAAGGTAGCGAAAAAGTAAGGGGAAACCTGCGTTTCCCCTTACATGAAATTCATAAAATAATCTAAAATGACACCCTCACCGACGCCACGAGATTTCTTCCGGGTGCTGAAATACCGCTGGCAAAAACACGGTAATTCAAGTCCAGTATATTCTCGACTGCAAAAGAGACTGCGAAACTTTTGTTAACCTGCCAGCTCGCACGTAAATTGTATGTTTGCCATGCAGGTGTTTGCCCACCTGGCGCATATTGGGCATTATCTTCACCGCTAGGACTGTATTCACGACTGATTTTACGTCCGTTAAATATCATAAACGCTTCCCATTGCCATTCCTGACTTGACCAACGCAATCCCAGTCTGCCGTGGTCAGGGGCAATATGATCGATGGGTGCCCACAATTCGTTTTCTACCGACTTATACCGGCCAAACGTAGTATTGTAATTAGCATCCATATAAAGTCCATGGATAAGTTGAATTTTGGCTGCAAAGTATCCTCCGGTAACATAGCCAAGCGCTGAATTGCCCATTTGAAACACCGGGGTTCGCTGTCCTTCAAAATCAAAAGAATCATTACCATTGTAACTACCGGGACCATCAACAAGCAATTGGGTTACACGGGTGTAATAACCTCCCAGTTCCAAGTGTATTTTCTGTCGGTCGAGGCGAAAACCTAAATCCAGTGTGCGGGTGCGCTCAGGTTTAAGATCTTTATTCGGAATTACCAGTTTTCTGCCCGGCACACTTTCAAATAACTTGGTGATGTCATCCACATTGGGATTTCTAAATCCTGCAGCGAGGCTAGCCTTAAAGAACAGACCGTCCCAATCCATTTTTTTGGAAAGGCCCAGGTTGTAAACCGGCGCAAGGTTAGAGATTTCGGCGGTTTGATATGGTAGTTTTAAAAAATTATCTGCAGTAAAATTTGCTTTCAGTTGATAATGAGTTAAGCGTACTCCACCTTCCAGAATAAAGTCATGCGGCTTTATCACATAAACAGCGTTGGCAAAAAGTGCGGAAGACATAGTATTTGCGCCTCCATCGGCATAGCGGGTGTTTTTACTGGATGTTATTTCACCTGTATTCACATTTCTGGTTGCGGCAGAAGACTGAACTTTGTTTGCAACCCATTCGGCACCACCCTGAATTTGAATTGCAGGTTTTACATTGTAACTAAAATCATAGTTAACGACTGCCATGTTTACCTTATCGAGTTGCGTGAGTTCTGACACATTGCCAAAACGCCTTGTAACCCTTCCCACCGCCGTATTTTGTTTAGATAATATGAGTCTGTGACTCAAACCGTCTTTTTTAGGGACTAACAACGAATAAGAGAAAAAATCCCGGTTTTGAGGAACATAATCCCAGGTAGTAAATCTCAATTTCCCGGCTGACATATCTGTAAGCCTGTCGTATCTTGGAACAGCCCCGGTTCTGGATAATTGCGCATTAAGGGTGTGTATGAGATTACCTGTTTTTACAGACAGCTTGGTGAATACATCATTCTGTATATAAGCACTACCCTGCTGGATAAAAGGATTATCATTCAACAGCATGGTGTCTCTATTGTTTATTCTTCCTGCGTAATATCTGCGTAAACCAAAGGTATCCCAGCGGGAAAAATGGCGTTGTTGTCCCATTCGAAGATCGCTAAAATCGCTGCTGGTAGTGCTGAATACCCAGGCAACTTTTTTTCCGCTCAACTCCAAATTAACATTGGATATTGCGGCGCTGGCGGCCGAATGGTACCTGAAATTTGCACTTGCATTGGCAAACCCAAATTTAGCATCCCGGAATTTAGGGTCACGGGTTTTCATATAAACCACACCTCCCAGGGCATCGCTGCCAAACTGGGTAGAACCGGATCCGAAGAAAACTTCCGTTCTATCCAGCATAAACTGATCAACTGTAATTATATCCTGAAGATGTCCTGCGCGGTAGGTTGCATTGTTCATTCGTACGCCGTCAACCACCAGCAACACCCTGCTTGCTTCAAAGCCACGGAGAACAGGACTACCGCCTCCAAGCTGGCTTTTCTGGACAAAGACCTGACCTGTTTGGGACAAGACATCAGCCATTGTTCCTTGTTGTGCAAGCTGCATCTGCTTGGAAGAAATTACCTCTATCTGACGGGTGGTATTGGCTCTGCTTGAACCAAACCGCTGCGCTGAAACCAATATTTCATCCATGGTTTCAAGTTCTTGTTGATTTATGGTGCCTGTGTCTCTTTTCTCTTGGGCATTGACACTGGAGACTAAAACAACGAATAGAAAAGCAAGTAATTCTCTTTTTATTTGTTTTTTACGAATATTTTTCGTATATTGAATATTATTTTGAGTCACCATCAACACTACCGAGCAACAAATTTAACCAAAGCGAATGGGGCAATTCACTAAATTTGCTAAAAAAACATTCACACTCCAATTAAAAAGCGGAAATTCGCAGCAACAACATGCAGGAAGTTTATGTGATTGATGCCCTCCGCACACCGGTGGGTAAATTTGGCGGAAGCCTTGCCGGCGTTAGACCTGATGATCTGGCCGCCCATGTGATACAGGAAATCATGCTGCGAAATTCGGGTATTGATTTTGCGCATACCGATGAAGTGATTTTTGGCGCAGCCAATCAGGCAGGAGAAGACAACCGCAATTTAGCGCGCATGGCGTTGCTACTGGCCGGAATGCCGGTAAGCGTTCCGGGATATACCGTAAACCGCCTTTGTGCAAGCGGATTGCAAAGCATCATGAACGGCTTTATGGCTATCAAATCCGGGACAGCCGAACTGATTATTGCCGGTGGCACTGAAAGCATGACCCGAGCGCCTTTTGTGATGGCAAAAGCAGAAACCGCATTTCAGCGCAGCACAGAAATATATGACACCACCATTGGCTGGAGGTTTACCAATAAAAAGCTGGCGGAGGCCTATCATCCTTATAGTATGGGCGAAACCGCTGAAAATGTGGCAGTAAAATATGGGATTAGCCGTGAAGACCAGGATGTTTTTGCCTGCGGCTCACAAACCAAATGGCAAAAGGCTAATGAAGCGGGAAAATTTATAGACGAGATTACACCGTATCCGGTGACCGGGAAAAAAGGCGAAATTCATTTTTTCGAAACCGACGAACACCCACGGCTCAGCAGTGTAGAAGTGCTGGCAACGCTGAAACCTGCTTTCAAGAAAGACGGGAGCGTTACGGCCGGCAACAGCAGTGGTATCAATGACGGTGCGGCTTGTCTGATACTGGCATCGGGTGATGCTGTTAAAAAATACAACCTAAGGCCGCTGGCAAGAATTGCCGGCATAGGTTCGGCCGGTGTAGATCCGGCCATCATGGGCATTGGCCCGGTTCCAGCTACACAAAAAGCACTTAAACACGCGGGAATTGGCGTAAACGATTTATCCATTGCCGAACTCAACGAAGCCTTTGCCAGTCAGGTGTTGGCCAGCATGCGGGAACTGAACATCAATCCTGAGATTGTGAACCCCAATGGTGGAAGTATTGCCATCGGGCATCCTTTGGGAGCGAGTGGCGCACGTATCAGCACAACATTATTACATGAGATGAAACGCAATGTCAGCGCCCGTTACGGACTATCTACCATGTGCATAGGTGTGGGACAAGGCTGTGCCATTGTATTTGAAAAAGCCTAATGCGTTATTTTCTGGAACTGGCCTACAACGGGACTGATTTTGGCGGCTGGCAAAAACAGGACAAGGTGAGCAGTGTTCAGGCTGTTTTGGAAAATAAATTATCCCTGATTTTAAGACATCCCACAGAGATTCATGGTTGCGGACGCACCGATACCGGTGTTCACGCCTCCTACTTCACCGCCCATTTTAATACTGAAGCCGATGTGCCTTCAAATTTAGTTTACCGCCTAAACGGCATGTTACCTAAAAGTATTGCTGTATTCAATTGTCGGCAGGTTGCAGACGAACTCCATGCCCGATTTTCAGCGGTTGCCAGAACCTATAAGTACTTCATTACCCATGTCAGAAACCCATTCAACTTTGAAATGGCTTGTTTTATGCCATTCAAACCAAATGTTGAACAGATGAATGAAGCTGCGAAACTACTATTATCACATACTGAGTATCGCTGCTTTTGCAAAGGGAAAGCACCTGGTGACAGCTACAAATGTATGGTTTCGGAGGCTTATTGGGAGGAAACCAAAGACGGGCTGATATATACTGTAACAGCCAACCGTTTCTTAAGAAGTATGGTTCGCAGTATGGTTGGTACCATTTTGAAGGTGGGTTTGGGCAAAATGGAACTTGAACATTTCAAGGAATTGCTAAATTCCGGGAACCGCAATCTTGCAGGCAAATCTGCCCCACCTCAGGGTTTATACCTCGTGGATGTGGTATATCCGGGTTTCGAAAAAACAACGAACCTTATTCAGCCCCCAGTCGTTTGAGGAAACGCTCTACCTGCTTGGGTGTAGCGGGTTTCACATAAAAATCTTCCACCTTGAGTTTATCGGCTGTGTTTACCAGTATTACGTTGAGTTTCACATCGCTGCTGATAATATTGGCCACGGTTTTGGTCAGGTTGATGTAAATCCACTCATTCCCACCAAAATCGAAATAGATATACATGTTTTCTCCGCCCCGCTTATGTTCCAGCAACATGGTGGTTTTTATTACCTTGTTGATGGGCGTAGCGGCAAATGAAGCCACGCTGACGTTGTCGTTGCAATACATTCCACGGAATTTGCTGTCCCAGCGGAAAGTAGCATCACTCAGAATCAACGTGTATTCTGCTTCATCCTTGCCACTCAGCTCACCTTTTTTTTCGATGTTTTTGATTATGTTTCTAGCGGTTTTATCCTCAGCCACCATTTCTCCAATGGCGTTTTTAAAGAACTCAGTATTGATATTAACAGAAGCGCCGCTGCTTGTCTGGAAAAGCTCTTTCAACCTTGCTATGTACTCTTTGTGCAGTGGAAAATCCAACATCATGGCGAGGTTGAAAACGAAACTGCTGTCGCCCTCTTTGAGATCCGCTGTTCCTGCATTTTTAAATTTAATATTATTGCTTTCCAGACCAAAATCCAGGGGCCCTTCGGCATGCACGGTATGGTTTTTCTCATTCAGTTGAATGAAGCTGCCTTTCAATCCGTCATTCAACAGTTTGTCTTTGCTACCGGCGAAAAAGCTTTGTTTTTCATGATCATAATATAATATACCGGTATCGTTGGTTACATCCGGATCGCTGTAGCGGCGTTTCCAACTGAAGAACAGCGGGTAAACATGGCTGCTGTCGTTGGCTACAAAAAGTCCTGCATACTGCTTTTTATTGTCTTTATCGCGAGGGTCCTGAACATTGATTATTACGTTCTTTGGATCCACACGATCGCTGTAGCGAATCCAGGCAGAAGGCATGATATTTTTAAAGGTATGCAAGGGTTTCACATAACCGGTAAATTGGAGGTTCTGCTCTGTACTTAAAATCTGTGCGAGGCCTTTGTAACCAATTTTAGTATCCAGGGTAAAATTCTGGGTTTCGTCAATTTTGCCCCAACCTTCAATATTTTTATCGCGGTTCACAATTAAGCTATCCAGAAGAAATTCCTGCCGTTTGCCGAGTTTGTTTACATACTGATAGTAACCGGTGCCTCTCATATTAAATTTACCAAAAATCTTAAGTCTGCTTCGGTAAATTTCATGGTATTTATCAAAACGATTGGCAATCAGACGCGCACTATCTATCGCATCAATATCTCCATTCTGTCGGATTGTCACCTTGCCATTCTTAAGTAAAACGCGGCTGTCGGCAACATCTATAAATTGTATCTGCTGAACATTTAAGGTGTAATCTTTCAAATTATAAACGCCCCTTACGCCGGCAAATTTCAAGCTATCCTGGGTGGGATTGGTACTCATCCAAACAGGTTGTTTTCCGGCCATGGCCGCTCCCATTTTGGCCTCAATTGTCTTGCCATTCATATCCCAGCGATAATCGTTGAGATTGGTCATAAAACTGTTATACGGGAAGCGGGTTTCTGAACCGACTCTGTTGGTGGTAAAGGCACCTATGCGTGTATCAAAATCCATATTACCACGAATATCTTTGGTTTCAAAAGCCACCTTAGTGCTATCGACACCATAAATCGCAAGATTCGCTTTATCTGCAGCGGTTTTATTTGGCGCAAAAGTCATTTCATCACTGCTGAATTTAGCTTCAGGCCAAGCAAGGGTTCCGTTACCAATTAGTTTGGAAGGCATTTGTGTGATAGTGCCTGTGAAATCATATTCGGATTTAAACATCTTAATGGGTGTGGAACCATTACTGATATTAAATTTATCGTGATATGGTGTCCATTCCATATTGGCATTGGCTGCATATGCCTTAGGGTAAGTGGTACTTTGGGGTAATTCATAGGTATCAACTGTACCTTTCACTGCTTTTGGCAAAAGCAAAATACGCTGAAATTTTGTTGCAGAACCATTAAAGGCAATATTCCCCTGCTCGCCGTAGAAACCGCACTCGCTGAGGTTCATCACCATTTCACCTTTCCCCTTGCCTTTATACATGCTATAGCCACCGGTAGGGGTTGGTTTTACAAAACCCAGAGAATAGTCGGGCTGAATGTATACAAAATGCCTTAATTCCGGAAAAATTCCATCGCTTTTGAAAAGTCCATCAAACCGCAGACCGGCTATGGTAAAGTTATCCAGGCTATCGATGGTAAAGGGATCGATAACAAATTTAAAGGTTTCGGCTTTATACTGACCGCCGTGAATGGATGGCTTGTCATACAGTACCTCAGAGCCTTTGTGAGCCTTGAAAATAGGGTATTCAGGATAATTTATAAGTCCGGATTTATTATTTGGCTTATCTATATAAAGGGTACCATTAATATTTCGGAGTACACTTTTTATGGGAATCAGGGAGCGCCCCGTACCATCGGGGAAATAAAGCCTTAGACTGTCTATAATATCGGATTGAACCGAAAAATTTCCGTAGTCAAATTCAAATTTTTTACCGAAGAAATCAAAACGTCCGGCACGGACCATTCCTCCGAAGCGAATACGTCGGTTTTTCAGAAGTGTAACCTGTTGCTCGTAAGGTACCACTATTACATTCTGTGAATCAGAGAAGAAAAACTTCTGGACACCTTCAACATTCATTTCATGGCTAAGCAGATTAAGAGACATATTGCTTCTTTTTCCAATGAGCGACGATAGCCTTATTACATCGTAGTCTCGCGTTTTTTCATGGCTTTGAACCCAGCGAAACAATTTGGTACGGAACATGGCAGAGTCCTGCTCGGGGTAATATGTTACAAAACCTGCATCATGAAGTTCAATGAATGGCGTGCTCAAATCCTGGGGCTGCATTTTACAAAAAGCAGCATAATCAGCAAGTGAAAACTTCATGCGTTTTTCAGCACTGTAGTAAGAGCGCATTTCTTTTTTACGGGCTTGTAATGCTTTAAGTTTTTGATCTATCAGCGGTTTATCTTCAGGCTTATTCCTGCCAATCAAGGCCTTGAGATCCTTTTCCATTGCCTGGGTGACTGGATCATCAGGCATGCGGTTATAAAAAGTATATAAATTATTGAGCGGATTGGAGCTCAGGGCACCTTGAATGCCTGTGTAGATCATTTCCTTATAGAAGTCGGCACTCGACAGCTTTACATCCTGGTCATTATTGATGTTGTCAAAATCAATGAACGGTTCATCCAGTCTCCACCTTATCTGCTGTGCATCAATATCAACTTTGTGGTAATCATCATAAAAAGGTGCACGCATCAATCCATCTGTTCCTCTATTGATAACAAGTTTGTTTTCTTCGAACTGAAAATTCACTTCTACGGAAGGATGGGTAATTAAAGCGCTATCTACATAAATGGTCATGGATGCATTGCGGCTGGCGGCAGCTCCATCAGATATCTTAAAAGTTTTGCTTTTAAGTGTAATCCTCTTTTGGCTTTTATACAGGATATTTATTATCGTTTCTTCACCATTGGCTGTTTGGGTATTAATATCGCTGCCAACCATACTAAAACCGCCACGCAGTGAAGCGTTGGGACCCACAATGCCAAATATCTGAAGACTATTGGCAAAGCTGGAAAATCTTGGCCACGGTGATTTCTTCATTGCTACGGTATCTGGTGTATAGCTGATTTTGTCGTGAAATTGGCCTTTTACGCCTTCACTGAAATACCTTTCATAGAGAAGGGTCGCTGTATCAATTTTATAATAAGATTCTTCAAGATTGATAGCAAATCGATTCCAGATGACATCAACATTGTCTTCAGGCAGAACTCTTTCGAATCTAGCCGCTCCGGAAATCCCCTGCCATGAATTTTTACCCGGAATAAACACCCCGGAAGTGTTGTAAATACGCATTTTATCAACAGGTCCATAGCAGGTTAAAGTGGTCTGCGGAAATTTCACAACAATTTCACCTTTATCGTAAAGGAGATCAAAGTCGCAGGAATCCACTGCCCAACGCTTGTTGTTATCATTAAAAAGGGTTCCGTTTCTAAACAATCCTGTGGTCAACTTAAGGAAATCCACATAGCCTGTATTTCCGCTTGTCATTAATTTGCGCGATGCCAGTTGCCACTGCTGCAATACTTTTTCAGGTAATTTCTTTTCAAGATATGCAGTAATTGACTGAAGCAGATAATCAAAATGGGGCTGTACGGGCATACCCTCTGAAACCATATCGCCACAAATCCCAATGATGTTTTTTTGCTGTTCAGGGCTGAATTTGCCCATGTTCCAACTTTCACGAAACACAGCAAAACACTGATTAAGATCTTTGCTTGATGCTGACAAGATATGGGTTTCAAGCTCCCTAATGAAGACTGTAGGATCAGGGCTAAAGCTTCTTATTTGCGACTTTACCTCAGTGCTGCTGAAAAATAAAGCTGAAATTAATAATAAAACAATAAAACGCATTCGGATAATAAAACGAAAAAACCTTTTCATTCTTTATACAAAGAACAGGAAAAACCATGCCGAAAATGCAATATTCAGCGGGAATTAACCCACAGCTTTGATTATGTCCGCAAAATCACGCGCTTTCAAAGCCGCGCCACCTATAAGACCTCCATCAATATCTGCTTGCTCCATAAGCCCCGCAGCGTTATCCGGATTCATACTTCCACCGTAGATAATGGATATTTCCTCTGCGATTTCTTCGGTATAATGCATCCCAATCACCTTGCGTATATAGTTGTGCATTTCCTGTGCCTGCTCCGGAGAGGCGGTTAATCCTGTGCCAATGGCCCAAACAGGCTCATACGCGATAATAATGCCGGAAAATTCTTTTCTGTCAAGGGCGAATAAACCCTCCTGAAACTGGGCTTCAACTACTTTGAAAAATATCTTTTCTTCTCTTTCCTTCAAGGTTTCACCCACGCAGAATATTACCTTAAGTCCATGCCTGATGGCGGCTTTAGTCTTTTTGAACAGCGTTTCTCCTGTTTCTCCAAAATACTGACGTCTTTCACTGTGCCCCAAAATCACATATTGAGCACCTGTGCTTTTTACCATGAGCGGACTGATTTCACCTGTAAAGGCTCCGCTGTCTTCGAAATGACAATTTTGTGCACCCAGTGCGATACCTGTTCCTTCTAGTAACCTTGCAGCTGAAGCCAGCAAAGTAAAAGGAGGACAAAGAATAACCTGAGATTTTCCAGTATGTTCGTCGCGTACAATTCCTCGGATTTCCGTAACCAGTGCCTGCCCTTCTTCAAGGGTTTTGTTCATTTTCCAGTTTCCTGCAATTATTTTATTTCTCATTGCGGCTGCAAAGTTCATCAATTAAGGCGAAAAACAGAAATAAACCAAACGAAAAATTCCGGCAAAATTCCAAATTATTTATTTGTAAATCTGAGGCTTACTGTTTATTGTAGAAATTATCTGTTCAAGACAGAGACAACCCATTTTAAAGCCATCTCAAACTGTTCATCGCGGCTCATGCTGGAATTGTCTATTAACCTGTATTCATTCGTATAGGTCAAAGGACTATCTGATCTTACGCTGTCTATAATATCACGGTTACGAATGTTGCCCAAAACTTCCTCATAGGTGGTTTTAATGCCGCTTGCAGAGAGCTCATCAAATCTTCTTCGGGCGCGGACTTCGGGACTGGCCGTCATAAAAATTTTAAGTTCAGCGTTTGGAAACACAATGGTACCAATGTCTCTGCCATCCATAACCACACCTTTATCAATCCCCATTTTTTGCTGAAAAGCCACTAAAAACCGTCGTACTTCAGAAATTTCTGCAATCTGGCTTACACTCTCTGCCACTTTGAGCGTTCTTATTTCTTTTTCTACATTTTCACCATTGAGCCACACATCACTGTGTCCAGTTTCAGCATTTACCTCAAAGTATATGCGTATTTCTGGAAGAACGGAAGTAACCGCAATTTCATCTTCAGGATTAAGCCCTGCTCTCTGCACAAACAGGGTAACAGCTCGGTACATTGCACCACTGTCAATAAATTTATAGCCCAATGCAGCTGCCAGTTGTTTTGCCAGCGTACCTTTACCACAGCTGCTGTGACCGTCTATGGCGATATTGATGCGTTTCAACGGGTTTGTTTTTTTACCTTAAAATCAGAGGGTGAGGCACTGAATGTAAACAAATTGGCATTGAATCCGGGGAAATAGGCCATGCTGGCATAGGTTATCTGAATGCGTCTAATCCGAAACTGCAGTCCCCAGCTGTAACCTGCGACCCCAGGCCTCACATCCGGCGCCATTTCCTTGCGCCGCTGGTGATTATAACCGAGCAAAACCCCAAAGTTCTTTCCCAGCAAAAGTTCTGTTCCGAAGGTAAAGTGCCTGAAAATCTTATCACCAAGTGGCGCTGGCTTTGATACAGCAGGCTGACCGCTAAGATCAATAGCATTGGTGCGCAAAAACTGGCTGTAAGTCAAGTCAGGCTTTTGAAGATTGTGTGCCGTGATATTAAACCGGGAAGGCATGTGGCGGGGTTTAAAATTAATCCCCAATTCTGCCGAAAACGGGAGTGGCTCATGCATGCCTGGCGAATATGCGAGGAGTTGAATACCTGCATTTCTCAATACCGCAGCAGCTGAAAATAGGCTGTCCTTGCTTTTCCAAACCAATCCGGCGTCTAGTGCGGCACCCGTTGAGATGTAGGGACCAAGAATACTATAGACAAATTTTATATTGGTGCCGGCATACAAACCCGGTTTTAGTTCTTTAGCAAAACCAGCTGTAACAGCTGTTTCGTTGGCTGGAATTTCACCCTCAGGATTGCCGCCATCGTCATAGGCATCCATCTGGCCATAATCAATAAATGAGATTTGCAAACCTCCCGTGCCCTGTTTAATGTTTTTTGCAAAGATGGCATTTCCTGTCCAAACACCTTTCAGGTGGGTATTAAAATTCAGGGCGCTGCGCATGTTCATTTGATTATTCAGCAAGGCGGGATTTTGGGAAAACAGCGTTACATCGTTTTCGCGGTAAGCATTGCAATATCCTCCCCAGGCGGCTTGCCGAGCTCCCATGGGTTGCAGCAATATGCGGTATACGCCATTCCCTCCCAGCTGAGCATATGCACAACAGCTGAAGGCAAGGAGAAGAATTACAGCAATAAATCGCATGCTTTCTGCAAAGGTATCAAAGGTGAGGTGGAAAACACCATACAGGTTGTGAACAACATAAAATTTTACCCAAGTATGTTTTGGCCGAAATTTGCAGGTGCAATGCAGGTATACCACAACCTTGATGATATTCCCCAATTCAGGGGACTTGTGCTTACCCAGGGCATATTTGACGGGGTGCATCAGGGGCACTCTAAAGTGCTTGAAAGCGTGGTTAAAGAAGCTCAAAATTCGTGTATGGAAAGCATGCTGCTTACTTTCTTTCCTCACCCGCGACTGGTGCTGTATCCCGAAGACAATGACCTCCGCATGCTCAACAGCCTGGATGAGAAAACAGCACTTGTGGAGGCCTGCGGCATCGACCACATGCTCATCTTGCCCTTTACCCCGGAAGTAGCTGCTTTAAGTCCGCTTGATTTTATTCGGGGCTTACTGGTAAACAAGCTGAATGTTTCAACCATGATTGTTGGTTACGATCATCGTTTTGGTAAAAACCGGGAAGGCAGTTTTGCTGATTTGCTGCAATACGGTGAAATGCTTAACTTTCAGGTGAAAGAAATTCCCGCAGGAGAGATTGATAATATTGCAATATCGAGCACGTGTATTCGAAAAGCACTGCTATCAGGTGATCTCCTTCAAGCAAATCAGCTTTTGGGGCATCCGTTCACACTCTCAGGGAAAGTTGTCCATGGAAAGAAACTGGGCCAGACCCTGGGATTTCCCACAGCAAACGTTGAGGTTGAAGACCCTTACAAACTGATACCGGCTACCGGTGTTTATGCAGTACGGGCACATTTGCCATCAGGTGTGTATGGAGGAGCCATGAACATCGGTTATAATCCTACGATACCTGGCAAAGGTTTCACTATTGAAGCACATCTTTTTGGATTTTCCGAAAATATTTACGAAATTGCAATCCGCTTTGAGCTAATTTCCTATCTCAGACCGGAATATACCTTTGATAATGTTGAGGATCTCAAACAACAAATCGCGCAGGACTGCGAAAATGCCCAAAAGGCACTTGTTGCTGTTTAAGGTCTGTCTATTTCTAGGATTGCTTTTTCTCAGCAACCACCTGCATGCTCTTCCCGCGGGTCTTGTAAACTACCACGATTCTGACGGCTACAACAACACTCCTCAGTTATCTGCCTCTGCCATTATTCCTGGCATTTCACCGGTTTTTGATTTATATGCCTATTGGGATACCCTGAATTTGAATCCATATCAGTTTAATTTTGATTCTATTTCAGGTGCGCTCAAATTGCAGGTACTGGATGCGGATTGTGGATTTGCCCTGCCCATACTGGGCACCACCACTTCTCACTTTGGATGGCGCTGGGGCCATGTGCATGCAGGCATTGACATAGGGTTAAAGACCGGCGATACTGTTGTGAGTGCATTCGACGGTGTAGTGCGAATGAGCCGATGGTACCATGGTTATGGTAATTGTGTGGTAGTAAGGCATCACAACGGACTGGAAACCTTATATGGCCACTTAAGTCAGCGACTTGTCAATCCCGGAGATCTGTTAAATGCCGGTCAAACTTTGGGCCTCGGTGGAAGTACAGGTCACAGTACCGGACCACATCTTCATTTTGAAACCCGTATGCTGGGAAAACCATTTAATCCCGAATTGCTTATTGACTTTGGCAAAGACAGCCTGCTTCATGACACAATGAGTTTTACGGCAACCAGTTTTGCTGTTCCCACCTCACCGGTTTACCGCTCATATTATCGCAGAGGATATCGCGGCAGCTACCGGAGATCCTACTACAGAAGTAGTTCAGGATACAGAAGGAGCTAGTTTTTTCACAGTATAACCTGATACAGCCCGGTATTGGCGTCAATTTTTATACCTTTGACACCTGCCCCTTCGGCAGCCTGAACATCCCTTGCCCTGTCGCCAATCATCACACAATTTTCCGGTTTTAAGTTAAACTTATGTAATGCTTTCTCTACCATCAGGCTTCCCGGCTTGCGGCAAAGACATTTACCTGAATAATCGGGATGGTGTACGCAATAATAAAATGCATCAATGGCAAAACCCTGCAGGTTGCATAAACCCTGCAAATACAAATGCATGGCAATTACGGCACTTTCATTATATAAATCCTTTTCCAGTCCGCCCTGATTGGTAATTACAACGAGACCATAACCGGCATCAAACCATTTTTTCAGGGTCTCAATGGTTCCGGGAAGCACATCGAACTCAGACAACGAAGTGGTGTAGTCGCCCAGGTCATGGTTGATAATACCATCTCTGTCGAGAAAAACGGCCTTTTCGAATTGTCTGGCAGAAGTTTTCTGCATTTGGTTGCAAAATAAAGTAATTTCGCGGCAATCGTGTCAGACCGCATCGTCATCATACCCACTTACAACGAAATCGAGAATATCGAGGCCATGGTGCACAAGGTAATGGGCCTGGCACCAACCTTGCACTTGCTGGTTGTAGATGACAATTCGCCCGACGGCACAGCCGACAAGGTAGCCTTGCTGCAAAAAGAATACGCTGACCGCCTGCATCTGCTGAAGCGCCTGGGGAAAGCCGGCCTGGGAACTGCGTATATCGCCGGTTTTAAATGGTGCCTGGAACGAGATTACAACTACATCTGTGAAATGGATTGCGATTTCAGCCATAATCCCGATGACTTGAACAGGCTTGTTTCAGGATGTATTGAAGGCGCCGATATGGCAGTAGGGAGTCGTTATACCGGCGGGGTTGTGAATGTGGTAAACTGGCCTATGGGCAGGGTTCTGATGAGTTACTATGCCAGTAAGTATGTGCGCATTGTGACCGGATTGCGTGTGGCAGATTCTACAGCAGGTTTTGTTTGCTATTCAAGGAAAGTACTGGAACAGATAGGGCTTGACCGAATTAAGTTTAAAGGTTATGCATTCCAGATTGAGATGAAATTCCGCACATGGAAAAAAGGCTTCAAAATCCAGGAGATTCCCATCGTTTTTACAGACCGCACGCTTGGTGTGAGCAAAATGAGCACCAAAATTTTCAAAGAAGCCCTGTTTGGCGTCATGGAACTGCGCTTTAAAAGCATATGCGGCCGTTTGTAGGCAATTAAAACCAAATTTAATCCTTACCTTTGTCCCACATTCGTTGAATGGACGGAGACAGTAGTCGATATTACCATGCTGAGGGTTTATTACAGAAGGCAGAACCGTGTGCACAAGGTGCAGACACTTTCCCAACTGGAAAGTCAGGAAGATATTATCTGGATTGACCTTCAAAACCCAACTCCCGCCGAAACAAGCGATGTGGAAGCCCACTTCGAATTTAAGTTTCAAAGCCGACAGCAACAACTGGAAATTGAGAGTTCATCGCGTTATTTTGAAACAGATGACGAAATCATTGCCAACAGCAACTTCCTTAAGTTTGACAACAGCGGTGAAGATTTCATTTCACATGCTGTTTCATTTATTTTGCAGGATGATGTGCTTTTCACTTACCGCGATGCCGATTTAGGCACCTTCTCGGATTGTGTGAAGAAAATTAAGGTATCCGGCAGACTATTTCACAGCGGCAAACAAATTATGACTTCCCTGCTGGAAACCGATGTAGACAATGACGCAGACTTGTTGGAAAACCTTGGCCGTCAGGTGGGCAAGCTCAGCCGTGAACTTACATTTGACAAAGGACCCGATGAAGATGTGCTGCTGACCATTTCTCGGTTGCAGGAATTAACCATGGTAATCCGGCAGAACGTCATTGACAAACAACGTGTGCTTTCCGCCATTTTGAAAAGCCAGGAATTTGTAGGGGAAGAATACGAAAGGCTGCGCGTAGTTATCAAAGACATCAATTCACTTATTGAGCACACCAAATTCAACTTCGAGCGCCTGGAGTATATGCAGAATACCTTTCTGGGTTTGATTAGCATTGAGCAGAACAAAATCATTAAGATTTTTACAGTAGCCTCTGTGATATTTATGCCACCCACGCTGATTGCCAGCATTTACGGCATGAATTTCAAATTCATCCAGGAATTCGACTGGCATTACGGATTCTGGTTTGCCATAGGCTTGATGTTGCTGTCATGCGTTTCCACCCTGTTCTTTTTCCGCCGCCGGGGCTGGCTGTAACATTAAAGTCACAAAGAACTGTAAGTCCGCAGATCAAAATAATAAGTTAGTTTTTCACGCAACGTACAGTAATAAGTGACCCTTAATTTAAATTTACACTTTGAACTTCAATTGGACTACTTTTAACTTGAAAAGCACAAGATAACGACCATGCCCAGCTGCTCTCCGGGAAGTTTTGTGTTGCTGACCGCCAAGTTGCGGCAGCCCTCCCCCATGAAAATTACCATCCTCAAATGCAATTGCAGTGGGTTTTGCATTAAAAGTCTTTCTGTCACTTTTGTCACCGCATTAGCAATAAATTGATTAAACCCATTCTTAAAACCAATTCACCCCATCTGTTGTTAGTAAATTATGCTGTGGACGACCATGTGTGCTGTGCTATTTTCCGGTTGCATCGACATCAATACAGTACGCAATGTTTATAGACTTGCTGTGGAACAATATTCCAAGGCAGATGAGCTTGTAAAGATCACGGAAAATCACGGCAATAATGGAACATTAATAGCCTACTATGGAACCGGCAAGGCTCTGCAGGCCAAGCACGGATGGAACCCTGCGAGCCGGTTTGTGCTGGGCAAGGAAGCGGCAGGCCTTTTAAACAAAGCCGTGGCCTCTGTACCGCAGAATCTGGAGGTTCGTTTTTTGCGTTTCAGCTTTGAGAGCCGGGCCCCCGCCATACTGGCCATAACCTCACACACCAAAGAAGATAAGGTATGGATAATGTCTCATTTGGACAAAAAACATCCCATGTGGGATGTAATCAAGGCTTTTTTGAAGAATTGTGATCTGCTGAGTGAGCAGGAGAAGCGGGTGTTGTAGCAAGATGCACAATTGTGGGTCTTTACAGGGGGTTTTTAAGGCTTGAGAGACAGGGATCAACCCAACACAGCGGCAATGCCGGGCAGGGTTTTACCTTCAAAATATTCAAGTAAGGCACCGCCTCCGGTGCTAACGTAGCTTACTTTTTGTTCGAAACCGAATTTATGCACGGCAGCGGCGCTGTCGCCACCCCCAATGAGGCTGAAGGCCCCGTTTTGGGTGCTTTCTGCCACGGCTTCTGCTACAGTGCGGGTTCCTTTACTAAAGGCATCCATTTCAAACACACCCATAGGACCATTCCAGAGGACGGTTTTGCTGTTTAGCAATACGCTTTTGAAATCATTACATGCTACAGCTCCAATATCTAGGCCCATCCAGCCATCAGGTATGGCATTACTGGCGCAGTTTTGGGTATTGGCATCGGCGGCAAAATTGTCCGCAATAACCGAGTCCGAAGGCAAATGTATGCTCACGCCTTTGGCTTCTGCCTTTTCCAGAATCTCAATACAGGTTTGCAGGCGCTCGTCTTCGCAAAGTGATTTGCCAATCTGGCCGCCCTGTGCTTTGAAAAACGTGTATGCCATGCCACCACCAATGATAATATAGTCGGCCACATTGAGCAGATTTTCAACAATTAGAATTTTATCGGAAACCTTTGCACCGCCCACAATGGCCGTGAAAGGGCGCTGCGGTGCTTTCATAATCTTATCGGCATTTTCCACTTCGCGGGCCATTAGATAGCCAAAGGCCTTTTTACCCGGAAAGAAATCTGCAATGAGGGTGGTGCTGGCATGCGCACGATGCGCAGTTCCAAAGGCATCATTCACGTAAAATGTTCCCATGGATGCCAGTTTTTGGGCAAAATCGCGGTCGCCTTTTTCTTCTTCCTTGTAGAAACGTAGGTTTTCCAGCAAAAGCACCTCTCCTGCTCCCAGATCGCTGGCCATGGTTGCAACATCTTCTCCGATGCAATCTGAGGCAAACTTCACATTTCTACCCAGCAAGCCGGACAAATTTGACAGAATATGACGCAGGCTGTATTTGTCTTCCGGACCGGTTTTGGGTCGACCCAAGTGGCTCATCAGGATAACAGAACCACCATCACCCAATATTTTATTGAGGGTAGGCAGGGTTGCCGTAATGCGCGAATCGTCGGTGATTTGAAACTCGCTGTTCAGCGGCACATTGCAATCTACTCGGATGAGGACTTTCTCTCCCTTGAAATTGAACTGATCAATGGTTATCATTTCTTAAATTCAGGCTAATTTTTGCAGTAAGGCAGACATACCGGTTTCTTTGAACAGGATATCGCGGAGTTCGGATACCTTCACCCGGCGCTGTTCCATGGTATCGCGGTAGCGAATGGTAACATCTTCATTGGCAATACTATCATGGTCAATGGTAATGCAGAAAGGTGTTCCGATGGTATCCATGCGGCGGTAGCGCTTTCCAATACTGTCCTTGTCTTCGATATACAGTTTGAAATCAAAACGGAGGTCGTTGTAAATCTTTTCGGCCATTTCGGGCAGGCCATCTTTTTTAACCAATGGTAGAATAGCAGCTTTCACGGGTGCCAGTGCGGGATGCAGCTTCAGCACGGTGCGTACCTCGCCACCATCCACGGCTTCTTCCTGATATGCAGCACACAAAGTCAGCAGGAACATGCGATCCAGACCGATGCTGGTTTCCACCACATACGGGATATAGCTTTCGTTGGTTTCGGGATCAAAATAGCGAAGTTTTTTGCCGCTGAATTCCTCATGTTTGCTGAGGTCGAAATCGGTACGGCTGTGAATGCCCTCCACCTCTTTGAAACCGAAGGGAAAATTAAATTCAATATCCACGGCGGCATTGGCGTAGTGGGCCAGCTTCACGTGGTCGTGGTAACGGTAGCTGTTCTTTTCTGTACCAAGTGCCAGGTGCCATTTCAGTCGCTGTTCCTTCCAGTAGGCATACCATTCCAGTTCGCTGCCGGGTTTGCAGAAAAACTGCAACTCCATTTGCTCAAACTCTTTCATACGCATAATGAACTGGCGGGCAACAATCTCGTTGCGGAAAACCTTTCCTGTCTGGGCAATGCCAAAGGGAATTTTGGTACGACCAGATTTTTGCACGTTTATAAAATTCACGAAAATACCCTGGGCAGTTTCCGGACGCAGGTAGAGGTTTTCTTCACCACTTTCCACCGCACTCATATTGGTGCTGTACATAAGGTTGAACTGCCGCACATCGGTCCAGTTTTTGGTACCGCTTACGGGGCATACAATTCCCAATTCTTCAATCAGGGCTTTAATCATACCCAGATTGCCTGTTTCCAGACCTTCTTTCAGGGTATTGTCAATATGTGCAATCGCATTGAGGTATTCCACCACCCGGGTGTTGGTGGTGCGGTACATGGCTTCATCAAAGCTGTCGCCAAAACGGGCGCGGGCTTTTTCAACTTCTTTATGGGCTTTAGCGCTCAATTTTTCCTGGTGTTCTTCCAGCAACACATCGGCGCGGTAGCGTTTTTTACTGTCTTTGTTGTCGATCATGGGATCGCTAAATCCATCGATGTGTCCGCTAGCTTTCCATGTTTTGGGATGCATAAAGATAGCTGCATCTAAACCGAGAATATTGCTCTGCAGCTGGGTCATGGCTTTCCACCAATACTGGCGGATATTGTTGCGCAGTTCTACCCCATTCTGGCCGTAATCATAAACGGCGGAGAGTCCGTCGTAGATTTCGCTTGATGGAAAAACAAACCCGTATTCTTTGCAGTGGGAAACGACTTTTTTAAACAGATCCTCGTTGTTCATGGAAGGTACAAAGATAGGCAAAGGGGGAAGGTGGTGAAAGTGCTAAAAAAGTATTATGCTCCCATTTTATCTACTATTTAAATAATTTTTTTAAATTTTACATTTATTATTTTACCAAACACTATTTACCACATCTACAACCCCAATAATGGGAGGGACAATTCATTTGCTGAAAGCGCAAACTACCATTATTATCTGAAATTATACGGAAAGCATGTAGGACCGGAAGCGGAGACGTATGCTTTTTGTCTGATGCCAAATTATTTTCATTTTTTACTTCGCACACGCGGGCAAGAAAACCTTCCAGGTTAAAAAACATGGAAGATTTTGGCGCAGAATGCGGCAAGATAAAAGAAAGATTCTTCAGCCAGCAGTTTTCCAACCTCTTAAAAGCATACGGCAGGGCTTTCAATAGAAAGTATAACTGGAGCATCTTACTTTTTTAGAAAAATGTGGGGAGAAAACCTATCACTACTGAATCTTATTTCCTGAAACTATTCGCCGACATACACCAAAACCCGCTCAGGCATGAATTTACAACCTACATTGACAAGTGGCAGGCAGACTAATACGGATTATTATTATTTCAACCATAATCCTTTGTCTTGGTTAAATACTGAAAACATGGAAGACTGTCTTCAAAGTATTGAGCAATTTAGAATCATGCACCACCCTAAACCGCTGAAAAAAGTGCTTAAAACTGGTTCTTCCACATCATACTCTCGATAGGTTTATCGGGCTGACCGGAGTACTTGGCAGTTTTCTTCTGATTGTATTTTACTTCAATTTCACCTTCTACAGGGAAGTAAATAAGTTGCCCTATTGGCATGCCGCGGTATACTTTCACGGGCTGTTTCACGCTGATTTCAAGTGTCCAGTTGCCGCAAAAACCAACGTCGCCCTTGCCAGCAGTAGCATGAATATCAATGCCCAAACGGCCTGTGCTGCTTTTACCCTCTAGGAAAGGAACATGCTCCTGCGTTTCGGTATACTCTTTGGTTACGCCGAGGTAAAATACGTGGGGATATAGCAAGAAACCTTCCTCGGGAATTTCGAAATATTCAATTTCATTATGCTTTTTTGCATCCAGAATATAGTCTTTGTAGGTTGCCAGCAATTTGCCCAAGTGAACATCGTAGCTGTTACTACCCAGACACTGCCTGTCGTAAGGCTCTATCTTGATGGTTCCCTTGTCAATTTCTTCCAGTATGCGCTTGTCGGACAAAATCATGGAGCGAAAATATACATTGATAACCGAAGGTCAATCAGGGTGAGTGTTTTGTGGACAAATACCCAAAAGCGGGCATTGCTGCTTAGCTTTGCGGCATGAAAGCCATTCCGGGCAAATACAATCGATTGAAAATAACCCGTCTGGTAGATTTCGGGGCGTTCCTGGATGATGCCGACGGCGGCGAAATTCTGATGCCCGGCAAATACCTCCCAGATGGTGCCGCACCGGATGATTTGGTGGATGCTTTTGTCTATTATGATTCCGACGACCGCATTGTGGCCACCACCGAAAAACCCTACGCGCAACTCGGTGAATTCGCTGCGCTTACCTGTAAATCCACCACACACTTTGGCGCCTTTATGGACTGGGGCCTGCTGAAAGACCTGCTGGTGCCGGTGCGCGAACAAAATGTTCCCATGATCCGGGATAAGAAATATGTGGTATATGTGTATTTTGATAAAGTATCTGAACGACTCGCCGGCACGGCCAAAATCAGCAAGTATCTCAATAAAACGCCACTTCCCTTTCACGAAGGTGATTCCGTTGATTTGCTGATCTGGAATAAAACACCGCTCGGATATAACGCTATCATAGGCAAAGAACACAGCGGCATCATTTATTCCAACGAAGTTTTTCAGCCTTTAACCATTGGCGATAAAATCACAGGGTTCATCAAGCATATCCGTCCCGATGGCAAAACCGACCTGTCACTTCAAAAAAGCGGCATGGCGCATGTGGATGATATGGCAGAGCGCATTTTGCAGGCACTGCGCGAAAGCAATGGCTGCATCGGGCTCACCGACCACAGCAGTCCCGAAGACATTTACAAACGCTTTGGTATGAGTAAAAAAGCATGGAAGAAAGCCGTAGGCACATTATACAAAGCCCGTAAAATTGGTATCACACCCAACGGAATTCGTTTGGAAATATGATAATTTTTTCGTATATTCAGTCTTTTATTTCCGTCAGAATAATCCGCCTGTCATCACCGGCGCTGAGGAAGTGGTCGCCATCCAGCCAAAGTAAAGTATTCACAGATGATGTGTGAAATGCAAACTTTTCCTTGTCCAAAACCTTCAGCAACTCCATATTTTCTGCATCCCATATTTTAACCGTTTTGTCCATGCTTCCTGTGGCAAACCATTCACCTAAGGGATGCAGTTGTATGGTATGAATGTGCAGTAAATGGGCTGCGATAGTTTGTTGCAATTCTCCTGTTTCTGACCAAACTTTCAGCCTTGCATCGCGGCCGCCGCTCAGCATGCGGTTTCCGGGCAAAGCACACAGATCGAAAACACTTTGTGTATGCCCCTGAAGGATTTGCACCATCTTCCAATCCACATCGTATACCCGTATTTTAAAATCGCTGCTGCCTGCCCACATATTGCCGGCTTCATCGAAACAAAGCGCGCGTGTGGCGGTGGTGGAATTGCTTATTTCTGCAGTGATGTCAAATTGAGAATTCCAGCGTATAATACGGCCATCACCCCCTGCGGTTATCAAACCATCTGCTGTATTTAGCAACCGATACAACCCTTTGCTATGGGCCAGCAACCGCCGCAAACCGGGGTCTGCACCAAAGATTTCACTAATCACAAACAAATCGCCCTGGCCTGAGCCTGCAAGCAATAACTTTTTTTCTGAATCGTAAGTCAGCGAAAAAACATTGCCCGGAATCTTTGCAAGCAGCTGTCCGTCATCCTTGCCTGCAGGCCAGTGCATCAGCATACCGTCGCCGGAGGCAGAAAAAAAACCGCCCTGTTCATCGGCGCAAAGCGCATATACTGCCGATTGATGTCCGGTGTACGTTTTGAGGTGCTTTGCCTGTAATTTCGCAGCCATGCCGTTGGATCGTATGATGTTTCCGCAACCCGGTAAAAAAATTGCATTCTGGAAAATTACCGAGGATGAAGAAACTCTTTTACAAATGTACAACCCAACCGCGGAGGAGTTTGTTTTTTTGCAGGGACTTCAGGAAAGCAAACGATTGCATTTTCTGAGCAGCCGTTTGCTGCTACGCACCCTGGTTCCAAACGTTAAACTGGCAAAAGATGATGCCGGGAAACCCCATTTTGAAGGCGAAACCCCGCACTTTAGCCTTAGCCACAGCGGTAACTATGCTGCCGTCATTGTTGACGAAAATGGTCTCACCGGTATAGACATTGAAACGCAGGGTCACAAAATCCTAAGGATAGAAGATAAATTTTGCAATGCCAACGATAAACTAAACATACGCAAAACCCACCACAGCCTGTGTTTGCTCATTATGTGGGGCGCTAAAGAAAGTTTGTATAAATGGTATGGGAAAAAGGAAGTTCATTTTAAAAAACATATGACGGTGGGTCCGTTTGAAACAGGCGATTCCGGCCGTTTCTCCGCAACATTTCACAAACCAGGCATCCAGCAGGATTTCGTTATGGAATACGCGGTTTTTGAAGGACACGTGGCCGTGTGGATTCACGAAATGTTATAACGAGGCTGAACGCACTTTCAGAAAACGCATACAGACTTTCAGCAGCAACCTGAAACTTATTTTCCCTTTCAGTTGAGACTGTGGATTCTGGTTTTTGAAAAACGCATAAACCAATATGAAAGACAGGATAAAACCTGCATCGGCTGCAAGGCAAGCACCATAAATATCCCAACGGGGAATCAGCCAAAAACCCACGGCTGTCTGCAACACGAGCCCGCATACATTGGCAACAAACAACGCCTTAAACCTGTTTACTGCATGCAAATAATGGCTAAACAAACTGGAGGCCGCCACAGCCAGTATGGCAGGGATCAGCAGCAATGCCGTGTCTTTCAAGGTTTCAAAACCTTTACCAAAAACCCAAACAAATACTGCAGAAGGCAAAATAGCCATAAATAAACAGGCCACTATTGTTCCGGCCAATGCGAAAATTGTGTAACGAAGGATAATGTCTGCCTTGAAATTTTCGTTTTTGCTGCGCAAAATCCTTGCATGCGCGATGGTCCCAAAACTGTTGGCAAAAATCCAGATGGCATCGGCAATGAGCAGGGCATTGGCATAAATGCCGGCAGCCTTATGGTTTCCGAGCAAATACGTGAGGGAGTATAGGCTAAGGCGGTACGCCAGAAACTGTGCGAGGTGACCGTTTTGGCTCCAGAAACCATCCGAAAACAAGGATCGGGGTGGTTTTTGTTTGTTTTTGAATGACAGTCCTATTTCATGGTGCAGCAAACCGGTACTGAAAAGCAGAATTACTCCGTAGGCCAAAGCCAATGCGACAACAACTTTGTCTAAGTTGATATTAAACATACAGGGAATCTCAAAATCTCCACTGTGCATCATTGAAGCGAACAAAAACAATAGCAGCAATTTTAATACCTCCAGCCCCAGCTGGAGGCGGTTTCGCTGACGCACCATGGCAAGCCCCTGCTGTAAATTGTACTGAATATTCAAAAGCATCAGAGGCAAAGAAATCGCGGTAACATTCCATGCCAGTGAAGAATCGAAGCAATAACACAATCCGCCAAAGCCGGCTATGACAATCACCACAGCCCAAAATATGCTGAACGGTAAAACAGAGGCCATTGAAAACCGCTGCAGCGCATTGGCGAGGTTGCTGCCACCAACGTAACCGCTGGCTTTGAGCAACAATCCTGCCCAAAACAAAACCAACCCCAGCTCTCCCCTGCCTTCAGGCCCCATCCAACGCGAGCACAAGACCACAAAGACCGCCGCCAGTGCGGTCCTCAATAACTGACTGAGAAATGTCCTGAGGGCGCTACTATTGCTCATGTGTTTGATTGTTGAAGGAAAACCGACAAAGCAGCGAGGCGAAAATACCATTGCAGGCCATTTTCATCCTCTTTCCGCAGGTTTTTTAGTAAACGTTCTCTATTCGCTCTTGGCGACAAGGGATTCAGCGTATCCGACATTACAAAGACGGACCAAGCATTCCGATGTTTCCAGGTGAGTGAGGCATCCGGCAATGTAAATCCTCTTTTATCCGCCCGCTGACGCACCATTTCAGGCATCACATCCTTGAGTGCATCGCGCAACACACCTTTGGCGTAGTCATTTACCAATTTATCCTTCAGCGGCACATTCAGCCATTTTGCAAGCTGCATATCATCGGCAAAAGGATTGCGGCTCTCCAGCCCGTGTGCCATGCCGTTCAGGTCTTCCCAAGCTAACATTTGTCTTAATTTCTGTCCATAATAATCCACCTGCCTTTTGTGGTCTGCACGCAGGTGCGATAAGCGGGGCAAATACAAATCATGGTGCCATAAATTCGGATTGAGAAGTCCGCCTGCATGTCTTCTTGCCGCCACACCCGATAAAAACGGCAAAAACATTTTGACCTGTAGTTTCAGGTTTTCTTTTAAGGCGGTTCCGTAAGAAACCGGCAAATGGTTTTTGCCTGAAAACACCCCTTGCAAGGCCCAAAAATCACGGAAGAAATAATCGGGATAGCCTCCGAAGAGTTCATCGGCGCCTTGTCCGTTGAAAAACACCGTTACGCCATGCGATTGGGCAAGCCGGCAAAGCTCAAAATGCGCCAGGTTATTCCAGGCAATGGGAGGTAAATCGGTGGCGCGGGCAACCTCCTCCAGCAGTTGCGGGCCGGCATCTTCAATGGCGAAATGATGCCATTCGGCTTGATTATATTCGGCAACCTGCTGCTGCCAACTACGCTCATCGGATTGGGGATCTGACGAAACGATAGAAAATAATGAAAGCGGTGCATCCGCACCCAGTGCCTTTCTGGCAAGACCAATCACAGCGGCGCTATCCAGGCCGCCACTCACCGCAAAACCCAGGGGCACATCCGACATCAAACGTTTTTCAACACTGCTTTCCAGTTGTGTACGCAAATCAGCATCAGGCTCAGCTTCATTTTCAGGGTAGTGTACGATCTCCGTTTCCAGGGTCTGTAAATCCACATCCATGCCTTCATGAATGGAGTTTATTTCATTGTAAAAACCCTGATTCGGCAATATTATTCCCTCGCAGAGATGGTGAAAAACCGCTTGTGAATTTATGCTTACACTTCCTAAAAAATTTCGAAGTGCTTTGGTTTCGGATGAAAAGACAATTGTTGTTTCGGTTTGCGCATACATCAAAGGCTTCACACCTGTGGTATCGCGGCGCAGGTGCAGGGTGCGTTTTTTGAGATCAGCAAAACCAAATGCAAAAAATCCATCGAGCTTTTGAACAGCTTCCGCACCTTGTGAATTTAACAAATGGAAAACAGCCTCTGTGTCAGTCCTGCTTTGGTTTTCAAACCCATATATGTTATCAATCTCTTTGAAGTTGAAGGCTTCGCCATTGTAGCAAAGAATATTCCTTTCATCCCAAAACGGCTGATGTCCTTGCGGGCCGGGCTGTATAATGCTCAACCTTCTGTGAACAAAGGCCCCCAGGAATTTGCCCACGGCAGATTGTATTTGCGGAAGTTGCAGTGTGGGCAATGTATGATTGCCGGCGTATACCTGTGCTTGCCATTGAGTATCAATCAGCACAAAACCTTCGTCATCGGGGCCGCGGTGCGACAGATCTTCCGAAAATTGCAGGCAAACCCTCGCCATTTCCCTTGCGGGGATGGGCTTCAGGCTGAATATACCGGCAATTCCACACATGCTTACTTCATCAATTTTTGGTATAATGCCCCATACGCATCCAAAACAGCTTCCGCATGGAATTGATTGCGGGGTTTGGCGGCAATATATTTTCTGTCGGCGGGAAAACTCTCAGATGTTCGCATAGCTTGCAGCAAGGAACTTTCATTTTCGGCATCGCAACAAATTCCCATTTTATCATCTATAACCAAATCAGCACCCTTACAGGATGTATAAATGGCGGGAACCCCCAGGCACAGAGCCTCGGCTATAACCAGGCCAAAGGATTCAAAACGGCTGTAGCTAAGCAGAAAATATGCGTTCTGCATGCGGTTTAGTAAGACGTATTTATCTTCATCAGGAGCAAGCAGCTCTATTTTATCCCAAGAATATTGCGGATTGGCAGATTTGAAGGTATTAAACGCCTCCTTGGGCACGTTCAATTGCAGGCGGGCATTGGGATTTTCCTTTGCATACTGCGAAAACACCTGTATGATTTTATCTGTCTGCTTCTGCCTGATGTTGAAATTGGAAACATGCAGAAAAACCAGTCCTTGCTGCTGGGGCGTATGAATTTCTGCCGAAGTAAAGATCTCCGCCACCGGATTGGGAATGACTTCCACGGGTTTGCCTGTTGCTGCCGTTATATTTTCTGCCAGATTGGCCGAAACAGCTGTAATAGCGCACGCCTTGCGCATAGCCCAGGCCGTCAGTTTTCTTTTCCAGCCGGGATATTGCCTGTCCTGCGGCAGCCAGTCGGTATTGTGCTCGGTAACCAAGAGTGGAATATTCCCTTTTTTCAACAGAAATACCGCATCCCAGGCGGCCTTCCAGCCTACCTGCACATGGATTACATCCACATCTGCACAAATATTCAGGCATTGGTTAAGCAGACGTTTCACCTGCAAGAGGTGATAAACAG
>Ga0194121_10001614_pt1 | contig 37724 bp, 42 predicted proteins | sample TA2MahCa50mmetaG_FD_148609 | JGI IMG/M metagenome (GOLD analysis project Ga0194121, IMG submission 148609) | Freshwater microbial communities from Lake Tanganyika, Tanzania - TA2015020 Mahale Deep Cast 50m | ecosystem: Environmental > Aquatic > Freshwater > Lake | place: Tanzania: Lake...
TTGGGATAGAGACGGGGCGACCATGCTGAGCTACGGTCTTCCAACCCAGGGTGAATCGGTCTACCCCGCCTCTGATGAAACCTTCGCTTGATTCTAATCTCCCGCTGGCAAGATACAAGGGTGAGCGGCTTTCGGCTGAAGGACCGCTCGTGGTGAGCCTGTCGAACCACGAGCGGCACTAAGCACACAAGCTCTCAGTGTACGAGGCAAGGCAGCCCAGCCGCTATATACCAGGGCTGGGGGATACTTCTGCCACTGGCCTGGGCCGCCGCCAGCGCCAGCAGACCAGTGCCGCCAGGCCAATGACCACCGCAAACCACAGGGTGGCCAGCCGCACCAGCAGGGTGGCCGCCGCGGCGGGGCCTCGGGATACGCCCGCCTGCTGCAGCAAGGCTACCATACTTCCCTCAGTCCCCACCAGACCGCCGGGCAGCGTGCTGATGGCCCCCACCAGGGTGGCGGCGGCGTAGATGGGCACGGCCTGCAGCACAGAAATCTCGGCATCCAGGCCCCGAAGAATTACCCACAGCGCTAGGCCCTCGCTGCACCAGGCCAGCAAGGCCAGCAGCAGGGCAACAGCCAAAGGACGGAAGCCCAGCAGGCGGCGCATCCCTTCCTGGGACTCGCGGACGGCCTGGCCCCAGCGGCGCACCAAAGGCAGGTCCAGCAGCCGGTCGCCGCGCCGCCAGAACACCAGCAGGGCCGCGACGGCGCACAGCAGCAGCACCGACAGCAGTACCAATGACACGAGCAACGGCAGTTGCTGGGAAGCGGGCAGTGCCAGTCCTGCCATGCCCACCAGGGCCACCGCAATAACATCGGTGAAGCGTTCCATCAACACCACCGGCGCAGAAAGGGTCACCGGCACACCGGAACGGTCCCGCAGCAAGTAGCTTTTCACCAGTTCGCCCAGCTTGCCGGGAGTAATGGACAGGGCCAGCCCACCCAGAAAGACCAGCGCGCTGACCGGCACAGGGACCGGAATGGACAGGGTGCGCAGGTAAAACTGCCAGCGCAGGAAGCGCAGCAAGTAGTTGATGGCCGCCAGCCCCAGGGCAACGGCCAGGTACGGCAGCGGGAACCGGGTCACCCGGCCCGCCAAATCGCGCAAGTCCCCGTAGGCAGCCAGGCCCACAAAGACCAGCACTGCCAGCCCGGCCAGCAGCAGCCACCGTCGCCCGTTCAAAACTGGGCTACTCCCGCCGGTTTATCTGGGCCGCCAGATAGCCCGCGCCAAAGCCGTTGTCAATGTTGACCACCGCCACGCCGGGGGCGCAGCTATTCAGCATCCCCAGCAGGGCGGCCATGCCTTCAAAGCTGGCCCCATAGCCCACGCTGGTGGGCACCGCCACCACCGGCACCGAGACCAGTCCCGCCACCACGCTGGTCAAGGCGGCTTCCATGCCCGCCACCGTTACTATCACCCTGGCCTGCTGCAAGGCGGGCAGCGCATCCAGCAGGCGGTGCAGGCCCGCCACGCCCACGTCGTACCGGCGCTCCACCTTGCTGCCCATGACCTCGGCGGTGACTGCCGCTTCCTCTGCCACGGGCAGGTCGGCGGTGCCGCCGGTCAGCACCAGCACGCCTTCGCGCAGCTCCTGGCTGGCAGCATCTGGCACAACGATGGTGCGGGCCACCGGGTGAAATACGGCCTGGGGAGCGTGCTGGAGAACCAAGTCGTAAGCGGCAGGCTCGGCGCGAGTCACCAGCACGGCGTGGCCCCGGCCCGCCAGGGCCGCCACAATTTTTGAGACCTGCTCCGGCGTTTTGCCCCGGCCCAGCACCACTTCCGGCGCGCCGGTGCGCAACGGCCGGTGGTGGTCCAGCTTGGCAAAACCCAGGTCCTGGTAAGGCAGGTCGCGCAGCAGTTGCAGCGCCTGGTCCACGCTCAGGTCGCCGGCTTGCAGCGCCTCCAGATGCTGGCGCAAATCAGCGGGAGTCATTTACAGTCATCAGCCATCAGTAGTCAGTCATCAGTAGTCAGTCATCAGTAGTCAGTCATCAGTAGTCAGTCATCAGTAGTCAGTCATCAGTAGTCAGTCATCAGTAGTCAGTCATCAGCTTTGTTTGGATGATACGGGGGCTGCCGCGAGTAAGTCAAGGAAGAGGCCTCCTGCACCTGCCCACTGCCCCTGGTGACGGACATGGTGGTGGAGGATGCTAAGGAATTCCTGGACGACGCAGCCCAGATGACGGAACAGCGACGATGACATGTAGTGTAATCATCTCAACCCTCTGGAACGTCGCCGAAGGTCTTCCAACTCGTCGGTTTTGACCTCATAGGATATCGCTATGTCAATCACATCGTTCAGAGTAGCCTCTACCCCTGACTCCATTTTTTCATCCAAGAAGCCTCTCAGTATTGGAACTACGTAATCGCGTATCAAATGCTCCTGGTTTTTCTTTGACACATAGCGTCTCAAACTAGTTACAGCCTCAAGGTCGTTCCGGATTCGCTCGGCCCTCAGCGTACTTTTATCTTTTCCCAGTTCACTCAAATGTCTGGCCAGCACTGCGCGCTTTTCGTGAAATTGTAGGTCCGATAGAGCTTTCATTTGGCGGTCTGACTTCCAAGCAATCCAGACTGCAAGGACCGAGATTACTAAGGACAAAAGACCCAGTACTAGTGCGAAGTAATCCATCAGGCTCATCAGCAGACCCGCTCTCCTTATGGAGTCATTGAGTCCGATTCGCTAGGCACAATGTGAGTTTGCAGCACGTTTCCAATTATCAGTCAGGCCCAGGTTTTCAGCGCCGCATCTTAATCAGCGCGAACATAGCCCCCAGAGTGCCCATGCTGCCGGTGTAAAGGGTAAATACCACCACCCCTATCCACAACAACAGAAACATCCGGTGGCTCAGGTCCACAAAGTTCATCAATACCAGGGCCGCCGCCGCGGCAAAGAGCAGCGCCACCAAACTTAGCAGCGCCCCAAACTTAACTCCCTTGGAAGCATAAGTGCCCGGCAGGTCTGCGGCAAAGCGGATGCCGAAGTACCCGCCTATAAACGGGCCAAAGGGAATGCCCACCAGGTGCACCAGGGGAATCAGCGCCAGCCCCAGCATAATGCCAAAGGCTGCCAGCACCGCTTTAATCATGAGGTCTTTCTCCCTGGTGAGTAGTATACTGGGCGCCACCGGCCCTGCCCTATTTTAACCCATTGCAAGGGCCGGGATTGCAGGAATGGTCCATAATGCTTCACTCCAGGGAGTCCTCCTTTCCCCTTGTGGGAGAGGACAGAGGTGAGTCCCGATGGAATCGGGATCATCCCAACCTTCTCCCGCAAGGGGAGAAGGAACTGCACCGCCACATTCGAGCAGACTCAGTATAAAAATCCCCAATCCCGGCAGGAAACAACAATGCCAGAGCCAGAGCCAGAGCCAGAGCCAGAGCCAGAGCCAGAGCCAGCCCCAGAACCCATCTACCAGGCCCCCTTTGCCGAACTGCTGGACATCCGCTCCGGCCTGTCGGCGGGCGGCGTGGGCAGTGTGTCCATGACCATTCAGGACAAGCACCGCCAGGGGGCTGGCGTGGTGCAGGGCGGGCTGCTGGTCACCCTGGCCGACCACGCGCTGTTCCGGGCGGTGCAGTCGGTGCTGGGGCCGCAGGAAGGCAACGTGACAGTGGAACTGAAAGTGAACTTTCTGGCCCCGGCCCGGGACGGGACCCTTACCGCCACGGCCCGGGTGGTCAGCCGCGGCGCGCGCATTGTGGTGGGGGATATGGAGGTAACGGACAACAACGGCAAGCTGATTGCCAAGGGCATGGGCACCTGCATGGTGGTGCAGCGCCTCCGGTAAGGCCATAGTAGAGTAAACTAATCGGAAAAGTTGGAAATGGCTGGGCCGGATGGTATAATTTAGACGTTGTTTGTCCTCGCTGGAGGTGGTCTCATGCGAGTCCCCATGAAAGTGGACTATGGGGTGCGGGCGTTGGTGGAATTGGCGTTGCACTACGGGCAGGGCCAGCTCCAGACCTCGGAGATTGCCGCCAAGCAGTCCATCCCGGAGGCGTACCTGGAACAGTTGATGACCACCCTGAACAAGATGGGCTTTGTGCGCTCCCGGCGCGGCCCTCAGGGCGGCCATTCCCTGGCTATGGTCCCCAGTGAGATTAACCTGAGTATGGTGATGAACAGCCTGGACGGCAGTTTCTCCCCCCTGGAGTGCATTACCTACCCCAACGACTGCGTATTTGCGGACTCCTGCGCCCAGCAGGAAATCTGGCGGTCAGTGGACGAAGCCATCCAGGAAGTGCTGCGCAGCACCACCCTGGCGGACCTGGCCCAGCGGCAGAAGGTGCTGGCGGGCCACAGCGCGGCCCGCTGAGTTGTGATATTTGTTGCTTGACAAGGAATACCGGCGGGGCTAGACTCGGTTCACGTATGCAAGTGATTAGATTGTTGATTCGGCGCACCTGCACCTGTCTCCCTACATAGGGTGCAGGTATTAGACCCGGTTGTCTTGAAGCCTGCGCCCACCCAGAGAGGGTGACTCCCTGCGGGGAGGCGCAGGTTTTTTCATGGTAAAAACCCCAGGAGGAAAAGGCATCATGACCCAGCAGCCAGTGGCTTTCACGCCGGAACAAGTAAAACGGTACAGCCGCCACATCATCATGGGAGACGTGGGCAGCAGGGGACAGCGCAAGCTGCTCCAGTCCAAGGCGTTGATTATCGGCGCTGGCGGGCTGGGGTCGCCTTCCGCCGTATATCTGGCCCTGGCCGGAGTCGGAACCATCGGCATTGTGGACTTCGACGTGGTGGAGTTGTCCAACCTGCAGCGCCAAATTCTGCACCACACCCCGGACGTGGGGCGGCCCAAGGTGCAGTCGGCCAAGGACAATATCCTGGCCTACAACCCCGGCGTCAACGTAGTGCTCCACGAGGCCCGGCTGGAATCGGACAACGCCATGGAAATCATCAGCCAGTACGACCTGGTGATTAACGGCGCGGACAACTTTGCCACCCGCTACCTGGTCAACGACGCCTGCTATCTGCTGAACAAGCCCCTGGTGGACGGCAGCATCCTCATCTTCGACGGACAGGCCACGGTATTTGTGCCTGGGAAAGGCTGCTACCGCTGCTTATTCCCGTCGCCGCCGCCGCCGGGCATGGTGCCCAACTGCGCCGAGGCTGGCGTGCTGGGGTCCCTCACCGGCCTGGTGGGCAGCATCCAGGCTACTGAGGCGATGAAATACTTGATGGGCATCGGCGAGAATTTGACCTCCCGCCTGCTGCTCATTGACGCCCTGAGCATGACCTTCCGCGAGGTCAAACTCAAGCGCAACCCCAACTGCCCGCTGTGCGGTGACAACCCCACGGTCAAGCAGTTGATTGACTACGAGGTCTTCTGCGGCGTGGCCGCCCCGGAGACGGTAGGCAGCGCCCACTAAGGCATTGACCGCAGCGGCCCTTGGTAAACCGGGGTACTTACAGGCGCTCTAGAGCCAGGGGTCTCTGCACACCAACTAGGGCGCTGGCAGCAAAAGCCCGGCCAAATCCTGGCAACAAAATGACGAAACAGGCTGATACGGTCAACGAAAGACGGGGGCTATGGTTACAAGGCTAAGGTACAAGGGTGTCCTGGCAGCCATCGGCAACACCCCGCTGATTGAGTTGCAGCGGATGAGCCCCAAGCCCGGGGTCCACATCTACGCCAAACTGGAGGGCCAGAACCCCACCGGCAGCGTAAAAGACCGCATTGCCTTGAAGATGATTGAGAAGGCGGAGCAGGACGGGGAGATTTCTCCCGTCCGCACCATTCTGGAACCCACCAGCGGCAACACAGGCATCGCCCTCGCCCTCATTGGCCGCCTCAAGGGCTATAAGGTTTCGGTGGTGATGCCGGAGAACGTGAGCAAGGAACGCTCGGAACTGCTCTACGCCTACGGCGCAGACATCATTTTCTCCGAAGGCTCCCAGGGCACCAACGGCTCCATTGAGCTGGCGCGCTCCCTGGTGGATAAAAACCCCCACGACTACCTGATGCTGTACCAGTACGGCAACAGCGCCAACCCAGGCGCCCACTACGAGACTACCGGGCAGGAAATTGTGGAGGCGCTGCCGGAAGTCAGCATGTTTGTGGCCGGCCTGGGCACCGGCGGCACCCTGATGGGCGTGGGCCGGCGTCTGAAGGAGCACAACCCCGATGTGAAAGTGGTGGCTGTGGCCCCGGAACTGGACGACATGATTTCCGGGCTGCGGCGGCTGGAGGACGGTTTCATTCCGCCCATTCTGGACCTGAACCTGCTGGACGCCCGCATCTTGGTCAGCAGCTTCAGCGCCTTCCGCACCACCAAGGAACTGCTGCACAAGGAAGGCATCTTTGCCGGAATTTCTTCTGGTTCGGTAGTCGATGCCGCCATCAAGCAAGCCGAGCGGCTGGAGCACGGCGACATTGTGTGCCTGCTGGCCGATGGCGGCTGGAAGTACCTGAGCACCAGCTTGTGGACCAAGGACTACGAAGAACTGGCAAAGACTTCCCAGGGCAAAATCTGGTGGTAGGCGGAAATTAACAAACCCCTGGCATTCCACAGGGGCGCACGGTTGTGCGCCCCTGTCTGGCAACAGGCTCCGCCGGCCCGCAGAAAAAGCCGGGAAACGCGCCGCCGCCCAGAGTCGCAGAGGTTGAAACGGCCCATACCCAATGCTATACTGACAGTTACAGGGTATTCTCCTTCATGTGAAAGCGGGGTTAATCCCGCTTTCTTGTTGCAGAGGATAACCCAGTAGAGTGCATCGAATTATAACCAGGGGCCTAGCGATGAAAAGCGACTTCTTGATAGCGCTGACCCAGCTAGCGGCGGAACGCCACCTGCCCAGAGAGCAGGTGCTTCAAGCTATTGAGGCTGCCCTGGCGTCCGCATTCAAAAAGGACAACCCTGCCTCCGGGCAGAATATCTCGGTTAAGCTCAACCCCAACACCGGGGATGTCAACGTTTACGCCCTGAAAACCGTGGTGGAGTTGGTGCAAGATCCTGCCAGGGAAATCAGCCTCAAGGACGCCAAGGCCATCAAGTCAACTGCTGCCTTGGGTGAGGAAGTAGCCGCGGCGGAGCCGTTGCCCCATAACGCCAGCCGCATTGCCGCCCAAACCGCCAAGCAAGTGGTGCTGCAACGGCTGCGGGAAGCGGAACGGGAACTGCTTTACAAAGAGTTCCTCCAGCGCCAGGACGACGTTATGTCTGGAGTGGTGGAGCAGATTGAGTCTGGGCGGACCATCGTGCTGGACATGGGCCGCGCTCAAGCCATTCTGCCGCCGGAAGAGCAGGTGCCCACCGAGCGGTACAAGAAGGGCCAGCGGGTCAAGGTTTATGTGCTCAGCGTGCGCAGCGGCGCCAAAGGGCCGGAAGTCCTGGTCTCCCGCAGCCATAAAAACCTGCTCAAGCGCCTGTTTGAAATTGAAGTGCCGGAAGTCCATAACGGCGTGGTGGAAATCAAGGCCATCGCGCGCGAAGGCGGCTTCCGCAGCAAGGTGGCGGTCCGTTCCACCCAGGAAGGCATTGACCCCGTCGGCTCCTGCATCGGCGTGCGGGGCAACCGCATCCAGAGCATTGTCAACGAACTGCAGGGTGAGAAGATTGACGTGGTGCTGTGGGACAAAGACCCCCGCACCTTCATCAGCAAAGCCCTCAGCCCTTCGGAAGTAGTCCACGTGGACTTGTCTCCGGCGGACCAGAATGCCACAGTGGTGGTGCCGGACCGGCAACTCTCCCTTGCTATCGGCAAGGAGGGGCAAAACGCCCGGTTGGCGGCCCGGTTGACTGGCTGGCGTCTGGACATCAAGGGGATGACCGAGTGGGAAGAGATTAAAGTTGCCCGCCAGAAGAAACGGGAGGAGGAAGTCCGCCTTGCCGCCCAGGCCGCGGCAGCCGCCGCATTGGCTGTCCCGGCAGTGGCCGAAGCGCCTGCCGCCCCGGTCCTGGTGGCAGTAGCAGAAGCAGCGGCGCCTGCAGCCGTAGAGCCAGTCCAAGCTGTTCCCCAGCCGGTGGCCGCCGCGCCTGAACCCGTGCCGGTGGCTGCCGCCGCGCCCGCGCCTGCCGCCAAACCTGCCGTGGCAGCCGATGAGGAAGCCCTGCTGGAAGCCCTAATCCATGAGGAAGAAGCTAAAACCAGCAAGGCGGGAGTCCAGGAACCGGCGCCTGCCCAGGGTTTGAGTGTTGAGGCCCTGGCCAACATTACCCTGGAAGAGCTGGAGGTTGAGGAAGAGGAAGAAGAGGCTGAGGCCCCCAAGGCGCCCCTCCTCACTCCAGACGCAGGCAAGATTCGCTTTGCCGAAGATATTATTGAAGACTACCGGGGCGGCGGCGGCCGGAGCGGTCAGCGCAGGCCGCGCCGGGGCGGCCCACCCGCTGGCGGAGCCAACCGGGGCGGCGGCGCGCGCAGGGGCGGCGGCGGTCGCTAAAGCAGAACACAAAAACCTGCGGCCAGGGGGTTGCGGTGGTCAAGGTTAAACACACGCCGGAACGCACGTGCGTGGCCTGCGGCCAAAAGCTCCCCAAGCGGGAGTTGCTCCGTATCGTCCGTACTCCCCTGGGCGCGGTCCACGTTGACCCCACTGGCAAAGCAGCCGGACGCGGCGCCTATCTCTGCGGATCAGCCGCCTGCTGGCAGCGGGCCATCCACAAGGGCGGACTGGAACGCGGACTTCATGCCCAGGTCTGTGCCCCCGACCGTGAACAGTTAATGGCCTACTTTCAGCAGTACGTTCAGCAACACGCGGCTGGCCCATCTGCTGCGGAGGAATAATATTATGACATCCAGTGGAACAAGAGCTGCTGCTGAACCCCAAGCCCAGCCTCCAAGGGCGGGCCGTAAGACAGCGGCTGAGCCGCGCCGTCCCGCTTCCCGGGTGCTGGTGCTGCCCCAGACCATGAGCGTCAAGGACTTGGCGCTGTTGATTGACCAGACGCCCATTGACGTGATCAAGCAACTGATGCGCCACGGCATTATGGCGTCCATGAACCAGATAATTGACTACCAGGTAGCCTCGCTGGTCACCAGCGCTGCGGGAATTCGTACCAAACTGGCCGAACCGGAGCAGGCCGCGGCGCCTGTCAAGGCCGCGCCCGCCCCTGAATCCGCCAACCTGGTCACCCGGCCCCCGGTGGTAACGGTTATGGGCCACGTGGACCACGGCAAGACCTCCCTGCTGGACACTATTCGCAAAGCCCAGGTAGCCAGCCGCGAGGTTGGCGGCATAACCCAGCACATTGGCGCATACCAGGTGGAATACGACGGGAAGAAAATCACCTTCCTGGACACTCCGGGCCATGAGGCATTCACCGCCATCCGCTCCCGGGGGGCCAAAGCCACGGACATTGCGGTTCTGGTGGTGGCCGCCGATGACGGCATCATGCCCCAAACCATTGAGGCTATAGACCACGCCAGAGCCGCCAGCGTCCCCATCATAGTTGCCATTAACAAGATGGACCTGCCAGATGCCAACCCGGACCGGGTAAAGCTCCAGCTTAATGAACGCGGGCTGGTCATTGAGGAATGGGGCGGCGATGTGATTGCAGTGCCTCTTTCCGCCCGCACCGGCCAGGGTATTGACGACTTGCTGGACAACGTGCTGGTAGTGTCGGAAATCGCAGACCTGAAAGCCGACCCCACCAAGCCCGCCAGCGGCGTGATTATTGAAGCCAAGCTGGACCGCCGCCGTGGCCCGACAGCCACGGTGCTGGTGCAGTCCGGCACTCTGCGGGTGGGGGACTACATTGTGGCGGGCACCGCCTGGGGCCGCGTAAAGGCCATGACCAATGACCAGGGCCAGGCCATAAAGGAAGTAACCCCCGGAGACCCCGGAGAAGTCCTGGGCTTCGGCTCCGTTCCGGAGGCGGGCGACGTGCTGACGGTAGTGACCAGCGAACGCGCTGCCCGCACCATAGCCACGGACCGGGAACGGTCCAAGTCGGTCCAGCAGGCCCAGGCCAGGGCGCTGACCCTGGAAGAAGTGGTCAAGCAAATTGACGCCGGCGATGTCAAGGAACTGAACTTGGTCTTGAAGGCGGACGTGCAGGGCAGCGTTGAAGCGGTGCGTCAGGCGCTGGAAAAGCTGACCGATGCGGAAGCCAAGGTGCGCGTGTTGCATGCCGGTTCCGGCGCAGTTACCGAGTCCGACGTGATGCTAGCCAGCGCTTCCAACGCCATCGTCATAGCCTTCACGGTGGGCAATGAACCCGGCGTGGACCGGCTGGCCGACCGGTCTGGGGTGGAAATCCGCCATTACAACATCATCTATCAACTCATTGACGACGTGGAACGCGCCCTGCACGGCATGCTGGAGCCTACCTACACCGACGTGGTGGTGGGCCGCGCTGAAGTACGGGAGGTCTTCCCTGGCCGCGGCAACACCAAGGTGGCCGGCTGCCGGGTGCTGGAAGGACGCCTGGTGCGGGGTGCAGCGGTGCGGGTGCTGCGCGGCCAGCAGGTGGTCAAGGAAACGTCCATCGCCGGACTACGCCACTTCCGGGAAGAAGTCACGCAGATTAACACCGGCATGGAGTGCGGCGCAATGCTCCAGGACTTCCATGAGTTTGAGGCCGGGGACATCCTGGAGGCGCACCGGCAGGAACGCCGCGCCCGCTAACAAGGTGCATGTTGTAATGCTGCCGGCAGCTTTCACTCCGTAGCAAACCGGGCGATTAATTCACTGCCATCCTCTGGTGCCTTTGCAGCAACAGATGCCGGGGGATGGCGGCAAAGTCAAAATTAAAGTGCCAGCCATTGGCATAATTCTTCTCCATTTCACGCTTCGGCAGCTTGCCCCCGGGAAAATGCTCCTAATCAACAACTCCACCGCCGTTCCACAGGAGAGCGCCATGTCACGCCGCCAAGAGCGCATCAATGAATTGTTACGTGAGGAAATCAGCCAGCTTATTGCTCAGCAGATTAGAGACCCCCGGCTGAGCGGCGTAATCAGCATCACCGACGTGCGTGTTTCCACCGACTTGCGCAATGCTAAAGTGATGGTAAGCGTACTGGGAGACCAGGCTACCCAACAAAACGCTTTGGAAGGCATTCAGTCCGCCGCCGCCTTTTTGCGCAAGGAACTGAAAGAGCGCGTGACCCTGCGGTACATACCCTTCCTCAGTTTTGCCCTGGACACTTCCATTGAGCAGGCGGACCGGGTGCTGCGGGTCATGGACCGCATCCAGGCTGCACCTTCAGCCACTGCTCCTTCATCCCAGGAGGCCTGACCTATGCCCGGGCCTGGCAGCAAGGCGCAACAGCCCGTGTACGCCGGGTTCATCAACCTGAACAAGGCGGTGGAGATGACCTCCATGGACGCCCTGCGCCGGATTAAACGCATCACCGGCCAGCGTCAGAAGGTGGGCCACGGCGGCACAATGGACCCCCTAGCCCACGGTGTGCTGCCCATATGTTTTGGCCAGGGCACACGCTTGATGGACTACGTAATTGAAGGCAGCAAGATATACCGTATGGAGGTGACTCTGGGCATCACCACCACGACCTACGATGCTGAGGGCGAGGTGGTAAAGACTGCCGAAGCCTCTGGAGTAACCAGAGAACACGTTCAGGATGCGCTCAAGCCCTTTTTAGGCTCCATCCAGCAACTGCCACCCATGTACAGCGCCATCAAGGTCCAGGGACAACGCTTGTACAAGCTGGCCCGCGCCGGCGTGGAAGTAGAGCGGCAGGCCCGTACCGTCGAGATCTACGACGTGCAGATACTGGAATTGGCGCATCCGCGGCTGGTGCTGGAGGTGCAGTGCGGCCGCGGCGCATACATGCGTTCCCTGGCCCATGACCTGGGCGAGGCCCTGGGCTGCGGCGGTTACGTCACCGATCTAGCGCGGGTGCAATGCGGCAACTTTCACCTGGATGATGCAGTAACTCTGGAACAACTGGAGCAGGCCCAAGCCGAAAGTCCCACGGGCTGGCTGCGGTACCTGCACCCTCTGGATTGGGTATTGCGCGGGCTGAACAGCATCACCGTAGGGAAAGCTGCCGAACAATGCCTGCGCCACGGACAGTCTATTAACCTGGGACGCCTGGCCCAGGAGGCAGGCTACCTGGAGCGGTTCCGGGTCTATAACTCCGAAGGCCTCTTTTTGGCCCTGGTCCGCTTTGACCGTTCCAACAACTCCTGGCAGCCTTTGAAAGTTTTCAGCGCCACGGCGCCGTCCCCCCTGGCGCCAGCCACAGTACGGCCATAGATTAGAGGTCTAATTCACACTTCACCCCCACAGAATGGGCCTCAGATACCTTGACAAATACCCGCAGCTATTGATACCGTAGCTATGCACATAGGGGACAGCTTTCCATAGCCAATGGCGAATGGTAAGCGTCGGACTATAGGGCTAATTGAACTAATCGCAGGCATGAAAGGGGGTGAAACGCATGGAAGCCTATTGTTTCAAGTGCCGCAGCAAGCAGGACATCCGCAGCCCACGGCAGGTTACCCTGAAGAACGGCCGTCCCGCCACCCAGGGCGTATGCCCCAAGTGTGGCACCAAGGTATTCCGCATCGGCAAGGCTTAGCCGATTCCGGCATTTACTCTTAATACCTGTCTCAGCGACGGCCAGGTGACTTGGACTGGCGCGCCGGCTTGGCGCCAAGGCCCAGCCTGGTCAAGAGAGCTTGCGGGTTATTGTTCAGCAGGGCGTGGGCTTCATCTGCGGTGAGGCCCGCGCCCAGCGCTACACCCTGGCACAACTCCGGAGTGAGCAGGTCCTGGGGCTCGTGGGCGTCGGAGTCCAGCACCATAGTAGCTCCCGCCAGTTTAGCCATGCGCACCACATGCCCGTTGGTAAAACTGTGGCCCTTCCGCGCTGATACTTCCAGAAACACCCCATTTGCCGCCGCCAGTTGGGCATCTTCGTAAGAAATCAATCCCGGATGGGCCAACACATCCACGGATGGCGACCGCAAGGCGGCAGCGTTGGTCCCCGGTTCCACCGGCTCCACAATGGTCTCCCCATGCACCGTGACGAGTTTAGCCCCCAGTTCTTTAGCCGCCCGGGCCACCTGGTCAATGTCATCCTTGGGCACATGGGTCACTTCCACGCCGGGCACCGCCAGGATGTCCCACCGCTGGGTAGCCTGGGCGCAATCTTTCACCAGCGTCTTTACCACCATCTCCAGGTTCCCCACGCCCACGTGGTCAGTAACGCCAATGGCCTTGTAGCCACGCACCAGGGCACGCCGGATAAGCTCGATGGGAGACAATACGCCGTCACTTAGAAAAGTGTGGGTGTGAAAATCGTACATACCTAAAGCCTGCTGTCAAAAAGGTCTTTTAATAATCCGTAGCCACGCGGGCAGACCTTGCTGTACAACCTTGGTAATAGCCCCTGCCCAGGGCACCCGCCCAACTGCCCGCTTGCATACAGGGCGAAACTTCAATCACCCTGCTCTTGCCTCAGAGGGTGTCTCAAAAGGCTAGGTGCTCGTGGTTCGACAGGCTCACCACGAGCGGGAAAACCCGCTCATCCTGAGCTTGTCGAAGGATGAGCGCTGGTAGTGCACAGCACTTTTTAGACACATTCTCAGGGTCTTTCAATTCTCCAAAGGGTAGAGTAACAGTCATCGCTTCGTCCCGATGAAATCAGGACTCGCAATGACCACTGAAAAACCCTGGCTCTCGCCTAAGACGGGATTGGTGCTAAGACCTCGAAAGTATAAAATGAGGGCTGGCACTAAACAAGGGGAAAAACAGCCAAACGCGACTTAAGCCCATCAAGCCTTTGCTAAGTCCCACCAGCTTAAACTTTCCGCACAAACCTGGAGGTGCATCCATCCTATGACGACACCATGTTGCGGTCGCTGCGATGGTAATTTACGCAGTGGGTGGTCTTTTGCCTTCAAGCCCCCCAGGACCACCAGTACAACAAATCCAGCCGCTCCGGCCTCAACTCCGGTAATCAAGTGCGCCCGGTGCGCTGTGCAGCACAAGCCTTTGCTGCGCCGCTCTCTAATGGCGAGCCTGGTGGTGGGCACCGCACTGACTCTGCTTAACCAGGGAGACACCCTGCTGTCCGGCCACTGGAACCAGGCCCTGTACTGGAAGATACCCCTTACCTACTGCGTGCCTTTCCTGGTGGCCTCGTATGGCGCGCTCACCAACGCCCGGCAGTAAGGGTGCTGGAGCGGGCAGAGCGGCGGCTTTCCCCAAAGATGCCGCTCTCTAAAAAAGGCTTCTAACGGAGCCTTGCCCAATGGACACTTATCCCTCAAAACTCTCAGAGCCTGCCCTGAGCAAGCCGAGGGGTGAGCAGGTTTCCCCTGCTCGTGGTTCGACAGGCTCACCACGAGCGGTTAACTTTGACACGAACTTTCAGAATTTACGGATGACGCTGACCACTTTACCCCGCACTTCCACGTTGCGCGCCGGGCAGTAAATGGCGGACATCTGGCTGTTGGCCGGCTGGAGACGCACCTGATCCCCTTCCAGATAGTACTTCTTCAGGGTTGCTTCTTCCTCGTCCTTGAGCCAGGCCACCACCATGTCTCCGTTGTCCGCCTGAAGGGTGGGCTTGATAACCACCACGTCGCCGTCGTCAATGAGGGCGTCCATCATGGATGTGCCTTTAACCCGCAAGGCGAACAGCTTGCCGTGGCGGCGGGGCAGCTCCGGCGACACCTCAATGGTGTCAAACTCGGCGCTGGAGCCAGCGCCTTCCTGGGAGAACACGGGCAGCGGCTGTCCGGCGGCAATGGCGCCCACCACCATAACCCGGGGCGAGTTGGAAACGGGCTGGCCTTCCTGGTCCAGCAACTCAATGCCCCGGGCCACTTCCGACCGCCGGTTAAGGTAGCCGTCCCGGTTGAGCAGCCGCAGGTTGTAGTCCACCACCGAGGTGGAACTGATGTCGCATGCGTGCTGGATATCCCGCACCGTAGGCGGGATGCCGTTCTCTTGGATGAACTGCTGGATGAAGTCCAGAATCTTTTGACGCCGGGGGGGCAGACTCTTTCGAGGTGTCATATCTCACCTTGAAACTTATGTTCTGACCCCAACGGTAGCAAAGCGAGAGATTACTGTCAACTGAGGAAAGTCAGAAAAAATGGATGGCCGCATGCAGTGACCATCCACAATCTCAAACTGTGGCCGCGTACCATGCCGGCACGCTGAGAGACGTGACTTTACGAGCCGCCCTGCCCCATTTTGTTCAGCCGCACGGCCAACCGCGACTTGGACCGGGAAGCAGTGTTCTTGTGCATGATGCCCTTTTTCACCGCACGGTCCAGGGTGCTGATGGCATGGCGCACCGCAGTGGCAGCGGCGGCAGAGTCGGTTTCTTCAACCGCCACCCGGGCTGCGTTGACTGCGCCGCGGGTAGTGCGGCGCACTGAGCGGTTGCGTAGGTTGCGCCTCAGGGACTGGCGTTCGGCCTTCTGAGCAGGCAAGGGATTTCCTCCTGGCAAATCGATGATTCAATTTCTTGTCACGGGCCATTATAAATCAACTGGGAAAGGAAATCATCCTTTTGAGCGCCGCCATGCTCCCATGATATACTCCGGCCCTATGGAACAGCGGGCGGTAAGGCCCCTGGTGGGCGTAGGAGTAGTGTTCCTGCGGGAGGGCAAGGTTTTCTTGGCCCGCCGCCAGGGTTCCCACGGCGAGGCCACCTGGGCTTCTGCAGGGGGGCACCTGGAGCACGGCGAGTCCCTGGAGGAGTGCGCCCGGCGGGAAGCTTTGGAAGAGCTGGGCGTGGCCGTGGGACACCTGCGGTTTCTGTGCATCAGCAACATCATTGCTTACGGCAAGCACTACGTGGACGTGGAGTTCCTGGGAGACATTGGCGACCAGGAGCCGTCCCTGGCCGAGCCGGAAGCTTTTTCGGAGTCTGGCTGGTTCTCCCTGGACCACTTGCCTCAACCCCTTTTCCAGGCGGTGCGCTACGCCCTGGACAGCCTGTTAGGCGGCCAGCACTACTTCCCCGGCACGTAACAGGGCCTGGTTAAATCCAGAGCGCCCAGGGCAGACACACAGGTCTGCCCCTACTTTTCCAAGAGTGATACGGCCCAGGCACATGAGGCAAATGGGATGGCCTGCACTTATCCTGTTCCCAGCTCCCTCTCCCCCTTGCCAAAATTCCCCATAACACTGTCAGTTTTCCCAAGCAATCCAGATACAAATCTGGTATAATTTAGGAAATGGCAGATGTTGGAGGCCGCTTTTTCGGCCTGCGCCGTCGCCCCTGTCCCGCAGCTGTGCGGGCTCGCCCCTTCCCCTCCCTCATCAAATGCCAGCAATCGCCGCCGTGGGGTGGCTGTGGCCCGCGTCAGGGCTTCCATGAGCGCCCCAGAGAGCAGGAAAACACCGCTTATGCAGCAAGAACTACCCTTGGATTCCGGTAAATATACCGCCAAAGACATCCAGGTCCTGGAAGGGCTGGAGGCCGTCCGCGTACGCCCCGGCATGTACATTGGCAGCACTGACCAGCGGGGCCTGCACCACCTGATTCACGAAATTGTGGACAACTCGGTGGACGAGGCCATGGCCGGTTTCTGTACTCGTATCCAGGTTAGCATCGACAAGGACGGCCTGGTCAGCGTAACCGACGACGGCCGCGGCATTCCGGTGGATGTGCACCCGGTTACCGGCAAGTCCGCCCTGGAAACGGTGATGACCGTGCTGCACGCGGGCGCCAAGTTCAGCAGCGGGGCGTACAAGGTGTCCGGCGGGCTGCACGGCGTGGGCGGCTCCGTAGTGAACGCCCTTTCATCCTACCTCAAGGCCCAGGTGCGGCGGGACGGCTGGCAGCACTACCAGGAGTACCACCAGGGCCACCCGGCCGGCGATGTGGTGCGGCAGAAGCGGGACACCTCCCACGGCACCACCATCACTTTTCAGCCAGACACAGCCATCTTTCCGGTCATTGACTACGACTTCGATGTGCTGGCCGACCACTTCCGCACGGTAGCCTATCTAAACCCATCCCTGGAAATCTCCTTTGTCAGTCCCTGGCACGAGGCCGCCCGCAAGGGGGACATCGAACGCACTTACCGTTTTGACGGGGGCATTGCCGACCTGGTGCGCAGCATCAACCGCAGCCGCAATGCCATCCAGCGCACCCCTTTCTACTTCCAAAAAACCGTGGATAACACGGCAGTGGAGGTGGCTGTCCAGTATAACGACAGCTTCAGCGAGACGGTGCTGGCTTTCGCCAACTGCATCCCCACCACCGAGGGCGGCACGCATCTGACCGGCTTTCGCTCCGCACTGACCCGGGTGATTAACGACTATGCCCGCCGCCAGGGGTACATCAAAGAGGACCAGGGCAACCTGACCGGCGAGGACGTGCGGGAAGGTCTGGCGGCGGTCATCAGCGTTAAGCTGACCAATCCCCAGTTTGAGGGCCAGACCAAGACCAAGCTGGGAAACGCCGAGGTGCGCAGCATAGCGGACTCTGTAGTCAGCGAGGGCTTGGGCCGTTTTCTGGAGGAACACCCCGCTGAAGCCAAGCTGGTCATTGACAAGTGTCTTACCTCCCAGCGGGCGCGGGAAGCGGCCAAGCGGGCGCGGGAACTGGTCATCCGCAAGAACGCCCTGGACAGCACCTCCCTGCCCGGCAAACTGGCCGACTGCTCGGAGCGGGACCCCGCCCGGTCGGAGCTATATATCGTGGAGGGCGAGTCCGCCGGCGGCTCGGCCAAAATGGGCCGGGACCGGAAGTTCCAGGCCATCCTGCCCCTCAAGGGCAAGATTCTCAACGTGGAGCGGGTGCTCCAGCAGCCGGACAAGATTCTGGGCCACGAGGAAATCCGCTCCATCATCGCTGCCCTGGGCGCAGGAGAGGGGGAAGAGTTCGATCCCAGCAAGCTGCGCTACCAGAAGGTCATCATTATGACTGACGCCGACGTGGACGGCTCCCACATCCGCACCCTGGTGCTGACCTTCTTCTACCGGCGGATGCTGCCCCTCATTGAGCAGGGCTACCTGTACATTGCCCAGCCGCCCCTGTACCGCATCCAGTCGGGCCGCCAGGTGCAGTACGTTTACACGGAAGAGCAGAAAGATGTGGAGCTAGCCAAGATTGAGGGCCGCCGCAACGTGCAGTTGCAGCGGTACAAGGGCCTGGGCGAGATGAACGCCGAGCAGCTCTGGGAGACCACCATGAACCCGGAGACCCGGCAGATGCTCCAGGTGAACATTGACGACGCCGTAGAGGTGGACAACGTCTTCTCCACCCTGATGGGCGAGGTGGTGGCCCCCCGCAAGAGCTTCATCCAGGCCCACGCCCGCAGCGTGAAGAATTTGGATGTGTAACTCTTAGCTCGCCTTGCCCCTCCCCGCCAGCCATGCTAGACTGCCCAGGATAAATCTACCCGCCGCCGAACATCTCTGGGGCCCCAGCCGCTCGTGGTGAGCCCTTCGACTTCGCTCAGGACAGGCTTGTCGAACCACGGGCGGCAATAGGACTCGTCCTTCCACAGGCTCAGGACGAGGGGAGCTTGACGACACCGGCGGCGCTGGGGCAGAAACATGGCGGCACAAGGCAGCACTTCCACATCCAAAGCCACGGGCGTAGTCTTTTCCGGCATGCGCCCCACCGGGCGGCTGCACCTGGGCAACTACCTGGGAGCGCTGGAGAACTGGGTCCACCTGCAAGACAGCTACCGCTGCATCTACTGCGTGGTGGATATCCACGCCCTGACCACCATTGAAAATCCCCAGGACGTGGCGGAAATCAAGCCCAACATCCATGAGATGGTGCTGGACTGGCTGGCCGCCGGGGTGGACCCCCAGCGCAGCATTATCTTTGTGCAGTCCCAGGTGCCGGAGGTGATGACTCTGCACACCCTGCTGAGCATGGTCACGCCCCTGGGCTGGCTGCTGCGGGTGCCCACCTTCAAAGATAAAGTCCGCCAGATGGATGAGACTGAGGAAACGGTGAACTACGGGCTGGTGGGCTACCCGGTGCTCCAGACCGCCGACATCATCCTCTACAAGGCGGACACCGTGCCGGTAGGCCAGGACCAGCTCCCCCACCTGGAGCTGGCGCGGGAGATTGTGCGCCGCTTTAACTTCCGCTTTGGCGAGACCTTCCCAGAGCCACAGGCCAAGCTCACCGAAGCGCCGCTGATTGTGGGGCTAGACGGCCAGCAGAAGATGAGCAAGTCCATGGATAACCACGTGGAGCTGGCGGCCTCAGCCCAGGAGACTACCAAGCGGGTACTGACGGCTTTCACCGACCCGCAGCGCCTGCGCCGGGACCAGCCAGGGCGGCCGGAAGTTTGCAACGTGTATTCCCTGCATCAGCTTTTCAGCCCGGCCAGTGAGGTCGGCACGGTTCACCAGGAGTGCACCACCGCCAAACGGGGCTGCGTGGACTGCAAACGCCACCTGGCCGCCAGCATCAACAACTACCTGGCGCCCCTGCGGGAGCGGCGGGAGCAGTTCCGCCAGAACCCGGACTACGTGCGGGACATCCTGGCCGACGGCGCGGCCAAGGCCCGGGCCATTGCCCAGCAGACCATTGGCGAAGTTTACCAACGCATGGGGTTGGCGTAGGCCATCAGCAGTTAGCTATCAGCGGTCAGCCATCAGATTGGGCTGGTGGCCATTGCCGACAAGAGCGAGTCATGAACCAGCGATTTTCACCCCCATCACTGCCCCCATCCCGCAGCGGCCGCACCGTCCTGCAAGTGGCAGAGGAGGCCGCCCGCATCGGCGGAAGAATCATTCGCGAACGGTTCTTGACCGCCAAGGAGATTAGCTTCAAGGGCCGGGCCAACATTGTCACCGACGTGGACGTGGCATCCGAGCGGGAGATTCTGGGGCTGCTGCAGGCCGAATACCCGGAGTTTGGCATCCTATCGGAAGAATCGGCCCCCATCGAGACCGGCTCTCCCTACGCCTGGGTCATTGACCCCCTGGACGGCACCCGCAACTACGCCAGCGGCATCCCCCACTTTTGCGTGGTGGTGGCCCTGGCTCAGGGCGAGGAAATCGTGGCGGGAATCACCTATGATCCCATGCGGGAGGAGTTGTTCACCGCCCAGGCAGGCCAGGGAGCCTTTCTCAACGGCAACGCCCTCCAGGTATCCCGGCAGCAGGAGATGGGCCAGTGCCTGCTGGGGTTTGACCTGGGGTACGTGGACGAGAAGGCCGGGCTGGCCATAGACATGGTGCGGTCATTATGGCCGGGGTTCCAGAGCATGAGGCTGATGGGTTCTTCCGCTCTGGGGCTGGCCTACGCCGCCGCCGGGCGGGTGGACATCTACTTTCACCACGCCCTGGCCCCCTGGGACGTGGCCTCGGGGCTGCTGCTGGTGCGGGAGGCAGGCGGCGAGGTAGTGGACCGGCAGGGCCGCCGCTCAGTGCTGCACACCCCCAGCGTCATTGCCGCCAGCCCCCACCTGATTGCGCGGTTTCTGGCGGCCACGGAGGGGACGGAGTGGCGGAGGGGATAGGTGGTTAACACATTTTCGATAACCACAGAGAGCGCAGAGCACGCCGAGAAGGTAAGGTTTTCCTGAACGCCATTCGGGATCTTCGCACAATCAGCAGCGAAACAATCCAACAGGCTCTAACCCACCCCCACCGGCGGCCCCCACACCTTCACGCCTTCCTTTCCCGCCACATTAGCTAGCAGCGCGGCAATGGTCACTCCCAGGGTAGGGTGCGGCAGCTCCGGCGCTAGCTCAGCCAGGGGTGCCAGCACAAAGGCGCGCTCCGCTAGACGCGGGTGGGGGATTTGCAGGTCGGGACTGATTTCCTGCACCACCTGGTCGCCGTAGAGCAGGACGTCCACGTCCACCAGCCGCGGCCCGTAGCGAAAGGTCGGCTGGCGGCCCACTTCCCGCTCCACCTGCTGCCCCAGGGCCAGTAGTTCAACGGGAGTCAGGGTAGTCTCCGCCTCCAGCACGCAGTTAAGAAAGTCGGGTTGGTCAGTGTAACCCCAGGGGGCGGTCTCGTAGAGGGATGAGGCTCGCACCAGGTGCATGTGGCAGCCCAGGAGCCGGATGGCCCGGCGCAGGTTCTCCTCTCGCTGGCCCAGGTTGGAACCCAGGCCCAGGTAAACCCTCACGGGCTGGCCGCGGGCGGGCGTCACCGGCCCCAGGAGGCGGGCCGCCAGCCCCGCAGAATGGCGTCGCTCATGCGGCATACCCGCACCATCTGCCGCACGTCGTGGACGCGGACCATATCCGCGCCCCCGGCAATGGCCAGGGCCACGGTGGCGGCAGTGCCCTCCACTCGCTGGTCCACAGGCAAATCCAGCACTAGGCCAATGGTGGACTTGCGGGAGGCGCCCACCAGCAGAGGGTAGCCCAGGGCCTTGAACTCCGGCAGCCGCCGCAGCACCTCCAGGTTGTGCTCCGGGGTCTTGCCAAAGCCGATGCCGGGGTCAAGGATGATGTTCTCCTGAGCCACCCCAGCGCGGCGGGCCTGGGCCACGCTGTGGTTGAGGCTGGCAAAGATATCCGGCAGCAAATCCTGGTATTGGCGGGTAGGCTGGTTGTGCATCAATATCAGGGGCGCGCCGGCCTCCGCGGCCACCTGGGCCAGGGCCGGGTCGGCTTTCAGGCCCCACACGTCGTTGATGATGCAGGCTCCGGCTTGCAGCGCCCGGCGGGCCACCTCGGCCTTGTAGGTGTCCACGCTGATGGGCAGGCGAACTTGGGCGGCGATGGCCTCAAGGGCGGGAAGCAGCCGCCGCAACTCTTCCTGGGCATCCACCGGAGCGGAACCGGGGCGGGTGGACTCGGCGCCCACGTCCAGGAGGTCCGCTCCCTCGGCCTCAAATCGCCGGGCCTGCGCCACCATGGCCGGGATATCCGCACCCAGGCCGTCGCCGGAGAAGGAGTCCGGGGTGACGTTGATGATGCCCATGACATAAGTGCGGCGGCCCCAGGCCAGTTTTTCGCCGTTGGCGACGGTGAGGTCGGTGAGGGTGGGCATGGATAGACGGTTCTGCTTTGCTTGCTCTCGTATTTGCCACGCGACTTGGGATTGAGAATAATTCTACCACGCTGACTACTTCGCCTTGCATAGCCCATACCCGTCTGCTAGCATGGGGCTGGCTTGAGTTGGTGACCCCCACCCCCGCCCTCCCCCTAGTTTAGGGGGAGGGGCACATTTTCCTTCTCCCTGTTAGGGGGAAGGCCAGGATGGGGCTAATCAGCCCGCAAATCCTCACTTTGGAAACGAACGTGACCACTCCCTCGGAAAAACCCCTCATGGACCAGAAGCTGGAGACCCTGGGCCAGATGCGCCAGCAATCGCAGCAAGGCGGCGGCGCAGCGCGCATCCAGCAGCAGCGCCTGCGGGGCAAGCTCACCGCCCGGGAACGGCTGGCCCGTCTCATGGACCCCGGCAGCTTTCAGGAGCTGGACGCCTTTGTGACCCACCGCACCAGCGACTTTGGCCTGGCTGGCCGCAAGTTTCTGGGCGATGCGGTGGTCACTGGCTGGGGCCGCGTGGACGGGCGGCAGGTGTTTGCCTACTCTCAAGACTTCACCGTGCTGGGGGGGTCGCTGTCGGAAGTGGTGGGGCAGAAGATTTGCAAGGTGATGGACCTGGCCGGCAAGACCGGCTGCCCCCTGGTGGGCATCAACGACTCCGGCGGCGCCCGCATCCAGGAAGGGGCGCTGAGCCTGGCCGCCTACGGCGACATCTTCCTGCGCAACACCCTCTACTCCGGCGTGGTGCCCCAAATTTCGGTCATCCTGGGGCCGTCAGCGGGCGGCGCAGTCTATTCCCCAGCCATCACCGACTTCATCTTCATGGCCCAAGGCACCGGCCAGATGTATATCACCGGCCCCGATGTGGTGAAGGCAGTCACCGGCGCGGAGGTCAGCCACGAAGACCTGGGCGGCGCGGCGGCCCACGCCACCCGCAGCGGGGTGGCCCACTTTGTTTATGCCAGCGAGGACGATTGCCTGGCTGGAGTGCGGCACATGCTGGGATTCCTGCCCGCCAACAACCTGGAGGACCCGCCCCTGGCTCCAGCCAGCGACCCGGACAGCCGCGCCGACCCGGAACTGCGGCACATTGTTCCTCATGCGCCCAACCGGCCCTACGACATGCGCCATATCATCCGCCGCATTGTGGATGGCGGCGAGTTCCTGGAAGTCCACCAGAGCTTTGCGCCCAACGTGGTGGTAGGATTGGCCCGGCTGGCGGGCCGCCCGGTGGGCCTGGTGGGCAACCAGCCCGACCACCTGGCCGGCGTGCTGGATATTGACGCCTCGGTGAAGGCGGCGCGCTTTGTGCGCTTCTGCGACTGCTTCAACATCCCCCTGGTGACGCTGGTGGACGTACCGGGGTTCATGCCGGGAGTGGACCAGGAGTACGGCGGCATTATCCGCCACGGGGCCAAGCTGATTTACGCCTACGCCGAGGCCACGGTGCCCAAGGTGGCGGTGATTACCCGCAAGGCCTACGGCGGGGCCTACATTGTGATGAGCAGCAAACACCTGCGGGCGGACATTAACCTGGCCTGGCCTTCGGCGGAGATTGCAGTCATGGGGCCGGAAGGCGCTGTGAACATCATTTACCGGGAGGAAATCAGCAAGGCCGGGGCGGATGCCGACGCCGTGCGGCGGAGACTCATCCAGGAATACCAGGAGAAGTTCACCAGCCCCTACATTGCCGCCAGCCGGGGATTCCTGGACGACGTGATTGACCCGGCTGAGACGCGGCCGCGGCTGATTCAGGCCCTGGCCATGCTCCAAGACAAGCGGGACAGCCTGCCCGCCAAGAAGCACGGAAATATACCGCTGTGAGCTATCAGCCTTCAGCTATCAGCCATCAGACCACCCCGCCTCACCAAAGGGAAGGGTGGGGGCTGAAAGCTGACGGCTGATTACTGATAGCTGACAGCTTGAGGAGCCGCTATGCACTTCGGCATTTTTGACCAGTTGCCCTGCGCCGAAAGCCAATCTCCCGCCCAGCGTTACCACGACCTGGTATCCCAGGCCACGCTGGCCGACAAACTGGGCTTTCAGACCGTGTGGCTGGCGGAGCTGCACTTCAACCCCCGCTTCTCCGTCATGCCTTCGCCCCTGCTGGCGGCCTCGGCCATTGCCCAGGCCACCCAGCGCATCCGCGTGGGCACCGCGGTGAACCTGGTGCCTCTGCACCACCCCATCCGCCTGGCCGAAGAAGTAGCCACCCTGGACCTGCTCTCCGGAGGGAGGGCGGTGTTCGGCATTGGCCGCGGCTCCAACCCCAGCCACTACGAAGGCTATGGCATACCCATGTCCGAGGGCCGGGACCGCTTCCAGGAAGCCCTGGACTTTGTGCTGCAAGCCTGGGCCACCGACTCTCTGGACTTCCAGGGCCGCTACTACCAGGCTCATGGCTTACAGGTGACGCCCAAGCCCTGCCAGCAGCCCCACCCGCCGGTGTACGTGGCGGCCAACAGCGCCGACACCTTCCCCCTGGTGGGCGACTTGGGCCACAGCATCCTGACCACGCCGCTAATCATCGGCAACAAGGGGGTGCAGGATGGGCTGTCTATCTACCGCCAGCACCTGGCTGAGGGAGGCCATGACCCCGCCGCCGTGAACGTGGTGGTAACTTTGCCCTGCTACGTAGCCAGTGACCGCAAAAAAGCCCGGGCCGGTCTGGAACCCACCATTAACAACTACCTGGAGACCCTGCGGCTCACCAGCCGGGGCCGGGGCGCTGACCGGGCCATGCAGCTTAACTACGATGAAATTTACAGTGACCTGTCCATTATTGGCGACCCGTCGGAGTGCGTGGAGCGGCTGCACCAGCTTCGGGAGCGGTTTGGCTGCCAGGAGTTTATGGGCTGGTTCAACATCGGCGGGATGCTGCCCAATGCGGAGGTAGCCCGCTCCCTGCGCCTCTTTGCCGAGAAAGTGATGCCGCAGTTTTAGCTATCAAAAGTCAGCCATCAGCTTTCAGCAACCCACGCCTCCGAACTCCGACTATAGCCATGCATCAAGTCCCAGGAGGAGCAGCTGTGGCCACTCAAATCTTCGTCAACCTGCCGGTCAAGGACCTCCAGAAGACAACCCTGTTCTTCACCAGGCTGGGCTTCAAGTTTAACGCGAAGTTCAGCGACCCGGCGGGCGCCTGCATGATTGTGGGCGATAATATCTACGTTATGCTCCTGACCCACGAGAAGTTCCAGACCTTTACCCCCAAGCCCATCAGCGACGCCACCAAAAGCACCGAGGTGCTGGTGTGCCTGACGTGCGAGAGCCGGGAAGGGGTGGACGAGATGGTGCGAAAGGCGGTGGCCGCCGGGGGAACTACCTACAGCGACCCGCAGGACCACGGTTTCTTGTATGGCCACGGGTTTCAGGATTTGGACGGTCATATTTGGGAAGTTATCTGGGTGAACCCCAGCGCAGTCAATTAGTCCTGAATCTGGGTAGTGTATCAATTAGGTCTTCGTCATTCCGGCTTGCGTCGGAATCCAGGAATCATGGCAACTTGGCGCTTTTCTGGGCGCCGGCCTTCGCCGGTGCGACGAGTAGAATTCTCACACAAACTGATACGCTACCTAAACCTGCAATGGTAAGTTTATGACCCTCTTTGACCACCACCGGCGGCAGCGGGCCAGGGAGGACGCCCCCCTGGCGGAGCGGATGCGCCCCCGGACTTTTGACGAGTTTGTGGGCCAGGAGCACATCCTGGGGCCGGACCGAGTGCTGCGCCGGGCCATCGCCGTGGACCGCCTGCCTTCCTTGATTCTGTGGGGGCCGCCGGGCAGCGGCAAGACCACCCTGGCCCGGCTGCTGGCGGGCGTCACCCAGGCCCACTTTGAGCCGGTCAGCGCCGTAACCTCCGGCGTGGCGGACCTGCGGCGCATCGTGGCGGAAGCCCGGGACCGGCTGGGGATGAACGGCCAGCGCACCATCCTCTTTGTGGACGAGATTCACCGTTTCAACAAGGCCCAGCAGGACGTGATTCTGCCCCACGTGGAAGACGGCACAATTACCTTCGTCGGGGCCACCACCGAAAACCCTTCCTTCGAGGTTATCTCACCGTTGCTGTCCCGCAGCCGGGTGTTCACCTTGAAGGCCCTGACTGCTGAGCAGGTGGCGGTCATCGTCCAGCGCGCCCTGGCAGACACCGAGCGCGGCCTGGGCAAGCTGCAAGTAAGCTTGGCACCGGAGGCCTTGGAGCACTTGGTGAACATCGCCAACGGCGACGCCCGCATCGCCCTCAACGCCCTGGAGACCGCCGCCGCAGCCACCGGGCCAGACCCGCAGGGGCAGCGCGCCATCGGCCTGGAGACCATATCAGACGCCCTGCAGCGCCGCTCGCCCCTGTACGACCGGGCCGGGGAAAGCCACTACGACACCATCTCCGCCTTCATCAAGTCAGTGCGCGGCTCATCGCCCGATGGCGCGCTTTACTGGCTGGCGCGCATGATTGAGGCGGGGGAGGACCCGCTGTTCATTGCCCGGCGGCTGGTGATTCTGGCGGCGGAGGACATTGGCCTGGCAGAACCCCAGGCCCTGGCGGTGGCGGTGGCCGCCCAGCAGGCGGTGCATTTTCTGGGGATGCCCGAGGGCCGCATCCCCTTGGCGGAAGCCACCGTGTATCTGGCCACCGCCCCCAAGAGCAACACGGCCTACATGGCTCTGGAGCGGGCGCTAGCTGACGTGCGCCAACTGCCCAACGAGCCGGTGCCCCTGCACCTGCGCAACGCCGTTACGGGAATGATGAAGGACCTGGGCTACGGCAAGGGATACAGGTACGCCCACGACTTTCCGGGGCACTTTGTGGAGCAGGAGTTCCTGCCGCCATCATTAAAAGACCGGCGCTACTACCAGCCCAGCACGGAAGGGGCAGAGGCGATGATAGGGGAGCGGTTGCGGAAGTGGTGGGGGGAAAGGGGGTGAAGCGGCAAATACGCCCTTATTCACCATGTTGGGACTGCACGCCCTGTTGACCGGAATTTGGGGCTGGTATAGTATTTCCAGGGCCATCGGACAGGCCCTTGAGAAGGCCTAACAAAATGAAGGATGTCCTTCTGCGGAGTCCCGATGACATCGGGACGACGAAGAATCTGGGGTGGGGTAAACGCCCGCCGCCCCAGACCCTTCGTTTCGCTCAGGGTGACAACTTCGGCATTTTGTTAGGGGTCTTCAGAGTGTGCACCGGCAAAGGCGAACCATGTGGGATGAGCTAATCCTGGTACAAAAAATCCTGGCCTCCATCCTGGTGGGTTACCTGCTGGGTTCCATTCCCTTTGCCCACGTCGCCGCCCGGCTGAACGGCGTAGATATCTTCGCCACCGGCAGCGGCCAGGCGGGCACCGCCAACGTTTTCTGGAACGTAGGGCGGCGCATTGGCGTGCTGGTGTTTGTGGGAGATATTGCCAAGGGGTCGGTGGCCGTGCTGGTGGCCCAGCTTATGGACATTCCCAGCCCCCTGGTGCTGCTGGCCGGGACCGCCGCAGTTATGGGCCACTGGAAGTCCATCTTCACCGGTTTCCGCGGCGGCGATGGCATGGCAACGCTGCTGGGCGTAACTATCACCCTGGCGCCGGTGCTGGCGGCAATAGGAATTGCGGCTGGCTTGGTGGTGGTAATCCTGCGCTGGCGGTCAACCATGCGCTCCGCCTGGGGAATAGGAACCTGTTATGTCGCCGTGCTGGCAGCCAGCCTGGTCTATGACACCCACTTTGTATTGGTGCTGGGACTGGCGCTGCTGGCTGGACTGGTACTGTGGCACAACATTGTGATGCACCGCCGGCTAGACCACTACGAATCCGCCGACATTCTGGATGAGAACGCGGGCGCAGATTCCAGCATGGATACCACCGCCCCGCAGAACCACTAATCCGGCAGTGTCCCCTGGCGGCCCTGCGCCTGCCCCTTTATCTGCAACAGCTTTACTACCCACCCCAGGTCATCATCCTTGGCGGCATCGGCCTGCAATTCCGGCGACAACCGCAGAGCGCGCTCCAGATGGACCTGGCTATGTTCCAGGTTTCCCTGCCGGGCGTACTGCCGCGCCGCATTGTAACGGGCATCAGCCAAGTCTGGCGCGGCCCGCAACGCCGCCAGGTAAGCCTGAAGCGCCAAGGCATCGTTGCCCAGATTCTCATGGGCTGCGCCCTGGTTATTCAGCGCCTCAGCAAAGCCCGGGCGCAGAGCCAAGGCAGCGGCATAGTCGGAAAGCGCAAGCTCGTATTGCTCCAGGGCGTCGTAGGCCAGGCCCCGGTTGTTCAACGCCTCGGCATCATCGGGCCGCAGCCGGAGGAACTGAGAGTAGTCTTCCACCGCGTCCTCCAGGCTGCCTAGATAATAACAAGTGCGGGCGCGGTTGAAGAAGGCGTCGGCATTTTCCGGGTTGTGCTCCAGCGCGGCAGCGTAATCTGCAATAGCCTCACCGTGCCGGCCCAGTTCATCCAGGGAAGCGCCCCGGTTAAGGTAAGCGTTGGACAGGCTGGGCCGCTGGGCAATGACCTGAGTAAAAGCGTCCACCGCCTCCTGGTGCCGCCCTTGCGCAGCCAGCACTACGCCCTGATTGTACCGGGCTTGCAGATAGCCAGGCCGCAGGGCGATGGCCCGGTCATAGTCGGCCAGGGCCTGGTTAGACTGCCCAAGGTCATCCAGGAGATTGCCCCGCTGGTAGTACACTTCAGGACGCTGCGGCTCCTGCTGGGCCAACGCGGTGAGCAGCGCCACCGCCTCCTGCCGCTGCCCCAGCCGGGCCAAGGCCAGCGCCAGGTTGAATTTGGCGGCATCCAGCTGCGGTTCCTGGGCCAGCGCCTGCTGGTAAAGGCCCAAAGCCTCTTCATACCTGGCCAGGGCAAAGCAGGCGTTGCCGCCTGCCAGCAGGCCCGCCGCATCCAGGGTTTCGCGCGCCAACGCTGACCAGGCCTGGGCCACCTCCCGCCGGCCTGCGCCAATGAGGCTGCCGCCCCTGGGATAGGGCGTCAGATATGGAAAGCCTGCGCCGTGCCGCTCCAGCAAGGAAACCAGGCGGGCAAGGGCTGGAGAAAAGCCCGACTTTTCCATCAGGAGAAGTTCTTCACCAATACTAAATTGATGGCGCTGATGCCGTACCATCCCGCCATAACTCAGAGCCTGTGTGAGAATTGCTAGGAAATTGTCCCCTCATCCTGAACTTGTCGAAGGAGCGGCGGACTCTAACCCGCCCGTGGTTCGACAAGCTCACCACGAGCGGGAATTATCACACACTCTCTACGAGAGAGGGCCGTGATGCACAATGTTACAGAGTGGATGCCGTGCCCTGGGGCAGGTCCACTTTCAGGGCTTGCAACGCATGGGCCAGGGTGGAGTAATACATGATGAGCAAGGTCAATTCCACGGTGGCCTGGTTGCCCAGCATTCGGTGCACTGCGCCAAAGGTGTCGTCAGAGACTTCGTGGGTGGTCAACAGCTCCTTGGCGTAGCGCACAATGCGGGCATCATCGCCCCGCAGGCCAGTGGGGGCGCTGCGGTCGCGGATGGCGTTGATGACGGCGTCGTTGACCCCCTTTTCCCGGGCCAAACGCTCGTGGGCCGTCCAGACGTAGGGGTTGTTGGCTTCCCTGGCGGCACAGAGAATTGCTAACTCCTTGAGCCGTTCATCAATCTCGGCATGGAACCGGACGTACTCGCCAAAGGCGGCCAGTCTTCCGGTAGCCTCCGGGCTATTGAGCAGCGCCGAAAAGTTGGGGCCGACGCGGCCCCGGCTGCCGGCAATGCCGTCAAAGTGTTGCTGGTCTTCCGGGGCAAGGTCTTCGCGCTTGATGTACGGTACGCGGGCCATTACTGTTCCTCCTGGTTGACTGGCGTTTACAGGGTGGAAACCCGGCCGGGCTGCATTTCCGGCTTCAGCGCAATCTGGGCCATAGCCACGGCAGTGTAGTAGCAAACGGTCAGGGTCAGGTCCACCACGCCCTGGGTGCCCAGCATGGCATGGGCCGCAGCGAAGGTGTCGTCGGTGACGTTCTTGTCCCGGACCATCTGGTGCACGTAGCGGGCGATGACGGCCTCGTCCTTGGTAAGGCCTTGGGGAGCGCGCCGGGTGCGGATGCTCTCGATGGACGCCTTGCTGACTCCGGCCTTTTCCGCCGCCACCGCATGGCCGGTCCATTCAATACCGCTGTTCCACTCGCGGGCGGTTAGAATAATAGCCAGTTCCTTAACACGCTCCGGCATGGAGCTATCAAAGCGCAACTGCGCACCCAGGGAAGTCAGGTGGCCCGCAGCCTTGGGGCTGTTCAGCAGCGCACGGAACTGGTAGCCCACTTCCGGCTGGCCCCGGTCGCGACGGATACGGTCATAGGTTTGCTGCCCTTCTTGGTCCAGGTCTTCCCGGTTCACGTAGGGTACACGCGCCGCCATAAGTTTTTGCTCCTTTCCCGCTCTGCGGGTTGAACTGGATTTCGGACGCCCTTACAATACGGCCTGAATTTACAGTTCCGGTTTTTAGCGAGGATACGCCGTGACTACTGCTGGACAGCCGAGTATTGTCATCTACACCCACCCGGATTGCACCTTCTCCGCCGCCGCCAAAATGGACTTCCGCCGCCGCCGCATTGCCTACACCGAGGTTGACCTGGGCAAGAACCCAGAACGTATCCCGGACCTGCTCAAGCTGAGTAACGGGGAACGGGTGACGCCAGTCATTGTGGAGAACGGCAAGGTGACCATTGGGTTCAACGGCGGTTATTGAGACTTCTAGCTGCCGGGTAGTTTACCCTGCACACATTGTGGCAAAGCCAGCCCACCACCGACGCAGTTAAGTTTAATACACGGTGTCAAGGCGCACTGCAACTGCCTTGCGCGCAGCCCCGGCCTGTCGGGACGCTTACCTAAATATGCCTGGATCAAGCCGGCCATGTGCCACTGACACTTGCGCCTTGTGACCAACCAGGGCCTGTGATACCATCGGCCCATCACAAAACACGAGGACGGTGGTCATGGACAAGGACAAGCAAGCAGCCCTGGACATTGCCCTGGGGCGCATTGAAAAAGAGCACGGCAAAGGGGCCGTCATGCGTCTGGGCGAGATGGCCCAGCACCTGGCCACCGACGTAATCCCCACCGGCAGCTTGGCCCTGGACCTGGCCTTGGGCGTGGGCGGCCTGCCCCGGGGCCGAGTCACCGAGATCTTTGGCGGCGAGTCGGCGGGCAAGTCCACCCTGGCCATCCACCTGATGGCAGAGACCCAGCGCCTGGGCGGCGTGGCCGCCTACATTGATGTGGAGCACGCCCTGGACCCCAACTATGCCGCCAACTGCGGCCTCAAATTGGCGGACCTGCTCATTGCCCAGCCCGACAGCGCGGAGCAAGCGCTGGACATCACCGAACAGTTGGTGCGCAGCGGCGCCATTGACACTGTGGTGGTGGACAGCGTGGCCGCCCTGGTGCCCCAGGCCGAAGTAGAGGGCGACATGGGAGACAGCCACGTGGGGCTGCAAGCCCGCTTGATGTCCCAGGCCCTGCGCAAGCTCACCTCAACAATCCACCGCTCCCGCACCGCAGTGGTGTTCATCAACCAGTTGCGGGAAAAAGTGGGCGTCACCTACGGCAGTCCGGAAGTGACCCCCGGCGGCCGGGCGTTGAAGTTCTACAGTTCTGTCCGCATTGACCTGCGCCGCAGCGAGTCCATAAAGCAAGGCTCAGAGATTATTGGCAGCCGGGTACGCGCCCGCATCGTTAAAAACAAAGTGGCTGCCCCCTTCCGCGTGGCCGAGTTCGACATCATGTTCAACCGGGGCATCAGCAAGATGGGGGACATCCTGGACCTGGGCGTGAACCAGGGCATTTTGAAGAAGTCCGGAGCCTTCTACTCCTATGGCGAAACCCGCTTGGGCCAGGGCAGGGAAGCCGCCAAGGAGTTCCTGGCCCAGCACCCGGAGATTGCCGAGTCCGTGGAGACCCGCATCCGGGGGCAGGTCAAAGGCGTTGCCGTCGCGGCGCCTCCCGCCGCCCGGGAGCCCGAGGAGCACGCAGAGGAACAAGCCCTCCTCCTGCCTGGCGCGGCTGGCGAGGCGGAAGAGGCGTAGGCTGCGCGGAGAGCGTATCCTGGGAACCCAAGAGAGCCAAAGAGCGGGTAGTAGGCCAATCTGGTCTTCGTCGTTCCGGCTTGCGCTGGAACCCAGTGGTGCGTCTCACCCATACGCCTATCTGGGCACCCCGACGAGTCGGGGTGCGGCGGATGGCGTCTAAGCAAACTGACCCATTACCAAAGAACGCAGCAGGTTTGGGCTGGTTTTCGCTTTTCCCAGTGGTCTCAACATGCTCGGCGGCAAGTTATGGAATAGGCGTTAAGTGATGCCCGAAGGCCAGGAGTCAGCCTCCTACTTACAGGCCCGGTCAGCAGCCCTGCGCTTCCTGGCGCACCGTCCCCGCAGCGAGGCCGAGGTGCGCCGCCGCTTGAGGGACCGCTACCCAACCCCTTTGCCAGAGCAGGTCATCGCCATTTTGAAGGACCAGCGCCTCCTGGATGATGCGGCTTTTGCTAGCCAGTGGCGGGCCAGCCGGGAACAACACCGGCCCAGGGCGGCAGCTATGCTCCGCCAGGAGCTAAGAGGGCTGGGGGTTGATCCAGAAGCGGTGTCTCAAGCATTGCAGGGGGTGGACGACCCGGCCAACTGCTACCGCGCCGGTCAGCGCGTGGCGCAACGCTGGGCGGGGCAAGAGTGGCAGGAGTTCCGGCAGCACATGATGGCCCACCTGATGCGGCGGGGATTTGGCCGGGCCTTGGCCCTGGAAACGGCAACCCGGTTGTGGGCGGAGCTATCGTCTAACCCGCTGGACAGCGATAAAGATGCCAACGGCCAGGAATAAGAATCCCCAGAGGTCAAAGGGGAAACTTCGGAGCATCCAGGTTATTAGAAACGCCGCCGCCACCGTGCCACCGGCAATCCAGGCCAAACCCGTGCCGCGCTTCCGGTTGGCGGCCAGGCTAATCAGTTCTCCAGCAAGGTAGCCAACGCCAAGGGCAAAAGCTGCGGATACAAAGGGGATGCGGCCCAAGAAGCTGGCATTTATAACTCCCCAAACTACCCCGCCGACTACCGCCACCGCCACCGCTGCTGCCAACGCCCTGGCATAATAGCTGGGCGTTACATTAAAAGTGGGCATGGGAGTGGCTTTTCCGCATCCCCGGCAGCGGATCCCCACTGGGGACTGTACCATGCACTGGGGACACACCGGCTTATTGCATCGGCTGCATGAAACGCCGGTTTCTATGTCGGGGTGCCAGTGACACCGCCGCCCCGCTGCGGTCACCGGCTTATTTTGCTGTTCTGCCATCTCAGTCCTTGGTGGGTAGGCAATAAAAACTGCCAGATTATGTTAATATGTCTCGGTGGGGGGCCTGCGGTCAATCCAGTCTTCCCCGCGGTCCATGTCCCGGTCCCGGAACAGCCGATTAAACAGCACCTTGGCCCTGGACAAGTCCTGGGGAAAGGGGCCGCCATTGCCCAACAGGCGCTTGAGCGCCACCAGCGCCAGCACTCCCGCCAGATACCATGCCAGCGAGTTGGGCAACCCCACCGCCAGTGCCAGACCGGGTAAGACCGCCAGGCCAGCCAGCACCCAAACTGCGGAGCTGCGGGTAAGGAGCCAGCCCGCGCCGAAGACCGCCACAAAGGCGCCCAATAACACGGGGGAAAGGACTAGCAGGGCGCCCAAGGCGACTGCGATGCCCCGTCCTCCCTGAAACCCCAGGTAAACCGGCCAGTTATGCCCTGCTATGGCTGCCAGGGACGCCCCCAGCAGCCAGGGCGATGCCAGGTCCAGACCCAGGATATACCGGCCTGCCAGCGCTGGGCCTGCGCCCTTTACCAGCACATCCACCGCAATTAGGGGTGCCAGCCAGGGCTTTCCCACTTGCCGCACCAGGTTGGTGCCGCCCACGTTGCCGCTGCCGTACTGCCGGAGGTCAATCCCCTTCACTAGCCGGGCAATGAAGTAGGCGGTGGGCACTGCCCCAACCAAGTAGGCAAGGATGAAATATCCGGCAGCCACTGGCCAGTGCATTGCGCTATTTTACCGACAGGGACACTATGCACTGACCGGTCTGACAGACACCCCAACACCTTTTGCCCAGGGGCTTTTTATGCACCTTAATGGAGTGTCAAGAAGTGTATTGCTCAACGTGCGCTCGCCCTTCGACAAGCTCGGGGTGAGCGGTTTTCCCCGCTCGTAGAGAGTCCTGTCGAACCACGAGCACCTAACCTTTTTAGACACATTCCAAAGATGTGGGAGCGTTTAGCAGGGTATGCTCATTTGCGGGCGCGCCGCAGCCGGTTGGAGGCAGCTTCCAACCGCTCCACCGTTTCCATAGGGGGGCCAAGAGTGCCCGGCAGAGGTTCACCGGTATTGCCCAGGCCGTGGTAGTCGCTGCCCCCACAAGGAATAAGGTCAAACTTGGCGGCGACCTGGCCCAGGTGGCGCACAGTGTCGGGAGCATACTGGGCATAGTGGACTTCCATGCCCATCAGTCCCACCGCCTTCAACTCAGCCACTTTGCCTTCCAAGTCCGCCAGCTGGGCAGGATGGGCCAGCACCGGCACGCCGCCAATCCTGGTCAGCATCTGCACTGCTTCTTCAGGGGTCATTTTCTCCCGTTCCACGTAGGCCAGGCCGTTGCGGCCCAGGTACTCGGCAAAGGCGTCCCGCGGCTCCTTGAAGTATCCCTTCTCCACCAGCGCCAGGGCAATGTGCGGGCGGCCCACGGAACCGTCTCCGGCAATCTCCTTAACCCGCTCCCACTCCACGTGCAGGCCCAGGGTAGCCAGCTTTGCCACCATTAGACGGCCCCGTTCCAGGCGGGTCTCCCGGAACCGCCGCAGGATTTCCTGGAACTCTCCATCCTGGTAGTCCATAAAATAGCCCAGCATATGGATTTCATCGCCAGGTATATCCGTGCTCAATTCAATCCCTGGGATAATCCGCATATCCGGGAACTCTTTGGCGGCTTGAAATACCTCGGCCAAACCTTCGGTGGTGTCATGGTCCGACACGGAAGCTACCTTGATGCCTTTACCGGCCACCAAACGCACCAGTTCCGTGGGAGTCAACCGGCCATCGGAGGCCAGGGTATGCAAATGCAGGTCAACAACGGCTGCCAATCTAGTTCACCATCCTGTCCAGACGCTGGATTGCCAGGGCTTTGCCGGTCTGTGTGTCCACATCAATCATTACCGAGTTCACCATCACAGGGCCCTCTGCCACTGGCAGCCGCTGGGGCAGCCCGGTGAGGAACCGCTCCAGCACCGCGCCGGAATCGCTGCCGATGACAGAGTTGACCGGCCCGGCCATGCCCACGTCGGTAACGAAGGCGGTGCCCTTGGGCAGAATGCGGGTATCTACTGTGCCAACGTGGGTATGGGTGCCCACTACGGCGCTGGCCCGGCCGTCCAGGTACCAGCCCATAGCTTGCTTTTCCGAGGTGGCTTCCGCGTGAAAGTCCACAAAAATGACCGACGGCGCCTCTGCTCCCCGGACTTCTTCAATTAGCTGGGCAGCTGTACGGAAGGGGCAGTCCAGGGGCTGCATAAACACGCGCCCCATAAGGTTCATAACCATGACCCCGTCCCGCACCAGATAGCCTCGGCCGGGAGCGCCAGGGTAGTTGGCAGGCCGGAGCAGGGGCAGGCCCTGGTCCAGGGCAGGGATAATTTCTTTCTGGTCCCAAATGTGGTTGCCGGAGGTAAGGATGTCTACCCCGCTCTCCAATAGCTCAGCAGCGGTGTCCGTGGTGATGCCAAAGCCGCCGGCAGTGTTTTCTCCGTTGGCGATGACCAGGTCTATGCGGTGCTCCCGCCTCAGGTCCGGCAGGATGCGGCGCACAGCCTGGCGGCCCGGCTTGCCGATGATGTCTCCAATCATCAAAATTCGCAATGACCAACCCCATAATCCAAGGGGGCCACAGGTTCCGGGTACAACCCAGCCCTGGGACCCCTGAGCATTACCAATGGCGCCGGGACTGGGGGCCCCACCAATAGAGGCCCCAGCAACAAATCTACATCTACCGGGCGTACTCCACGTTGCGCGTTTCCCGGATAACCGTCACTTTAATCTGGCCGGGGAAGACCAGGTCTTCCTCAACCTTGCGGGCAATATCCCGGGCCAGCACCGCCGACCCCACATCGTCCAGGTCGTCGGGCTTGACCATCACCCGCACCTCGCGCCCTGCCTGGATGGCGAAGGCGCGCTCCACACCCTTGAAGCTGACCGCGGTGTTTTCCAGGTCCCTGAGCCGTTTGACGTATTGTTCCAGGGACTCTTTCCGGGCACCGGGCCTCGCGGCGCTGATGGCATCCGCGGCGGCGACCAGGAAGGACTCCACCGTCTCATGATCATCGTTGTGGTGTTCCAGGATGGTGGTGCACACGGCGCGGTTGACGCCGTGCTTCTTGGCCAAATCCGCGCCGATTTCGGCGTGAGGACCGGCCACCTCGTGGGTCAGGGCTTTGCCGATATCGTGGAGCAGCCCGCCCATTCGGGCCACCTGGATGTTGGCGCCAACTTCGGCAGCCAGCATCCCAGACAGCAGGGAGACTTCCACCACGTGCTTGAGCACGTTCTCTCCGTAGCTGTACCGGAACTTGAGCTGGCCCAGTAGCCGGATTAACTCCGGGTCCAGGCCGCTGACTCCGGTGTCGAAGGTGGCTTGCTCGCCAGCCTTCCAGATGCTCTGCTCGATTTCCGCGTGGGCGCGCCCCACCATATCCTCTATGCGGGCAGGCTGGATGCGGCCATCGGCGATTAGTTTTTCCAAGGTGAGGCGGGCCACTTCCCGCCGCACGGGGTCAAAGCAGGATACTGTGACTACTTCCGGAGTGTCGTCAATGATGACATCCACGCCGGTGAGGGCTTCCAGGGTGCGAATGTTGCGTCCTTCGCGGCCGATGAGACGCCCTTTCATCTCATCATTGGGCAGGGATACTACAGAAGTGGTGCTCTCCGACACCACGTCGGTGGCTAGCCGGTTAATGGCCAGAGTCAGAACCTGGCGCGCGCGCTCATCCGCGCGGGCCTTATGCTCTTTCTCCAGTTCGTAGTAGCGGCGGGACAGATCATGCTGGGCTTCTTCCTCGCCCCGCTTGACCACCATCTCCCGGGCCTCCGCCACGGACATGCTGGCCACCTTTTCCACGGCCTGCAGCTGTTGGACTTTAAGTTCCTCCAGTTCGGAGAGTGTTTCCTGCACCTGGGATTCCTTTTCCGACAGGCTGTTTTGCTGGCGTTCCAGCTGTTCCGCCTTGCGGTCCAGGTGCTCTTCCCGTTGCAAGTACCGACGCTCCAGCCGGTTTAACTCCTGGCGCTGCTCCTTCACCTCCCGTTCGGCGGTGTTGTGCAACTTCAGGACTTCCTCCTGAGCCGCCAGAAGCAGCTTGCGCTTCTCCTCTTCCGCTTGCGCCAGCACTGACTTGGCCTGCTCTTGTGCGCTCTGCGCCTGCTGGCCATTTTGCTTGGCGCGGAGGGTAAACCAGGCAGCAATACCGACCGCTGCAGCTATCCCTGCGGCCGCCAGGACGGCTAGGACAATGGTGAGAGCTTGCATAGGCTTCACTCCTTCCTTCCGTCTAGTTGGCCGGATAATATAGGTTAGGGGACCTCCTAATTTACTATCGTACCGGGGCACCCAGGGGGTGTCAAGGAGAAGCTTACCACGTTGCCGGAAGTTTGTTTGCCGCAGAATGTCTCACATTCGCTACGTGTCAACTCAAACAAGAATGTTACCGAAGGGCAGATGATTCACTGATCCAGGAATGTTACCGAAGCATTGTTGCCGGGTCCCTGTGATTGGCTGCCGGGGCAAGCTTGGGGTGCTGCCCCAGCCG
>Ga0194121_10001620_pt1 | contig 37646 bp, 28 predicted proteins | sample TA2MahCa50mmetaG_FD_148609 | JGI IMG/M metagenome (GOLD analysis project Ga0194121, IMG submission 148609) | Freshwater microbial communities from Lake Tanganyika, Tanzania - TA2015020 Mahale Deep Cast 50m | ecosystem: Environmental > Aquatic > Freshwater > Lake | place: Tanzania: Lake...
GCCGACGCGGACGACACGCCGCCGCCGCGCCGCGAGCCCGTGCGCCCGATCGAGGAGATGCTCCGCAAGGGCCAGACGGTCCTCGTGCAGGTCGCGAAGGAGCCGCTCGGCACCAAGGGCGCGCGCGTCACGTCGTTCATCTCGATCCCCGGACGCTATCTCGTCTACATGCCGCAGTCGCGGCACATCGGCGTCTCGCGCCGCATCCGCGACGAGGACGAGCGCGATCGGCTGCGCGGCATCGTGCGCGAGCTCGCGGCCGACTCGGGCGGCTTCATCGTGCGCACGAACGCCGAGGGCAAGGGCGAGGACGAGTTCCGCAACGACGTCGAATTCCTGCGCCGCCTCTGGCAGCAGATCCTCACGCGCGAGGCGCAGGTGGCGGCGCCCGCGGGCCTGCACGAGGAAGGCGACCTCACCTTCCGCGTGGTGCGCGACCTCCTGTCCCCCGAGATCGAGGAGTTCGTCGTCGACACCCCGGAGATCGACGAGAAGGTGCGCCGGTACGTGGAGACGCTCGTGCCCGGCCTCGCCCAGAAGGTGCGCTTCTGGGAAGAGCCGACCCCGGTGTTCGAGGCGGTCGGGATCGAGAAGGAGATCGAGAAGGCGCTGCGCCGCCGCGTGTGGCTGAAGTCGGGCGGGTACATCGTCATCGACCACACCGAGGCCCTCGTCTCCATCGACGTCAACACCGGCAAGTACGTCGGCAAGCGGGACTTCGAGCAGACCATCCTCAAGATCAACATGGAAGCGGTCGGCGAGGTCGTGCGCCAGATCCGCCTCCGCGACCTCGGCGGCATCATCATCATCGACTTCATCGACATGGAGTCGGCCGAGCACCGCGACCAGGTCTATCGGGCCCTCAAGAAGGCGCTCGTCGAGGACAAGGCGCGGACGAACGTGCTCGAGATCTCGGAGCTCGGCCTGGTCGAGATGACGCGCAAGCGCGTGCGCCAGGACCTGCGCGCGCTGCTCTCGCAGCAGTGCGCCACGTGCCGCGGGAGCGGCGTCACGAAATCCGACGAAACGCTGGCGGCGGAGCTCTTTCGCGCGATCCGCGCGAAGGCGGCGACCGCGCCGGGCAAGGACATCACCGCCCGCGTCCATCCCGACATCGCCACCCACCTCGACGGGCCGGCGGGTGAAGACGTCGACCGGCTCGCCGCGCTGATCGGCGCGCGCGTGCAGGTGGAGGCGTTTCGCCAGCCGAAGGCGCGCGAGGACTACGAGCTGATCGTCCGCGGCGGCGGGGGCGGGTAGGATTCGCGCGTGGCGAAGGCGCGGCCCTCGCGTGTCAGCACCAGCAAGATCGTGGCGGACCTGCGGCTCGCGGGGAAGAAGGGGGACCGCTCGGCGCTGACGCTCGCGCTCGACGGCATGCGCACGCTCGCGCACTCGCCGCGCTACTGGGAGAAGTACCTCGGCCTCCTCCGCAACCCCTTCGCGCGCCTCGTCGACCTCCTCGTGATCAAGCAGGGCGACAGGATCGCTCACCAGAAGGGCTGGAAGGGTCGACGGGGGGCTTCGCCCCCCTCCGAGGCCTCCCCCCAGACCAGGAGGCGCGGGCAAAGCCCGCGCTCGAAGCGGCCGGCAGCGCGTAGCGGAATCCCGACCACGCAGCCGTCGCTCTTCGAGTAGCGCCCGGCGCCCGCCGCCAGGTTGACAGCCTTCTCCCGCGGACGCAGACTACCCCGTGGGGGTATCAACCGGGATGATCGACGCGACGACCAAGGCGAAGGCGATCGGACGGCTGCGGCGCATCGAGGGCCAGGTGCAGGGGCTGCAGCGCATGATCGACGGCGACGCGTACTGCGTGGACATCCTTCTCCAGATCACCGCGGTGCAGGGGGCGCTCGAGCAGGTGGAAAAGCTGCTGCTCGGCCGCCACATCGAGACCTGCGTGACCGACGCCCTGCGCTCGGGGTCGAAGAACGACCGCCAGCGGAAGATCGACGAGCTGCTCGACGTGGTCACGCGCTTCCGGGGCAAGTGATGGCGGCGCAGGTCGCCGCCCCCGTTCGCGGCATGCACTGCGCGGCGTGCGTGGGCAGGGTCGAGCGGGCGCTGCGTGGCGTCGCCGGGGTCGAGGACGCCGCGGTGAACCTGGCGACGGAGCAGGCGCGGGTCACGTTCGATCCGTCGCTCACCGACTTCGGCGCGCTGCAGGCCGCCGTCACCAGGGCCGGCTACGAGCTCGCGCCGCCGCCGGCGGCGGGCGCGCCCGACACCGCGCAGGCGGCCGAGGCTGCGAAGGCCGCGGAGGAGCGCGCGACGCTCCGGCGCGTGGCGGTCGGCGCCGTGCTCACCGCGCCCGTGGTCGTGGGCAGCATGCCCGAGCTGTTCCCGTGGGCGCCGGCCATCCTGAGCGACCCGTGGGTGCTCATGCTGCTCACCGCGCCCGTCCAGTTCTGGGTCGGCGCGCCGTTCCACCGCGGCTTCCTTCACGACCTGCGCTATCGCTCGGCGAGCATGGCCACGCTGGTGTCGATCGGCACCAACGCCGCCTGGCTCTTCAGCGCCGCCGTCACCGTGTGGCCGCACGTGTTCATGCACCTCGGCGCGATGGTGTACTACGAGACGGCCGCGGTCGTGATCACGCTCGTCACGCTCGGCCGCTGGCTCGAGGCGCGCGCGCGCGGCCGCACCTCGGAGGCGATCCGCCGGCTCCTGAGCCTCGCGCCGCGCCGTGCCCGCGTGCTGCGCGAGGGGCGCGAGGTCGACGTGCCCACCGACGCCGTCGTGCCCGGCGATCTCATCCGCATCCGGCCGGGCGAGCGCGTGCCCGTCGACGGCGTCGTGGTCGAGGGCCGTTCCTCGGTGGACGAATCCATGCTCACCGGCGAGAGCCTGCCGGTGCCCAAGGTGCCGGACGCGCCGGTCTACGGCGGCACGCTCAACGCCACCGGCAGCTTCGTGTTTCGCGCCACGCGCGTGGGCGCCGAGACCACGCTGGCGCGCATCGTGGCGCTCGTGGCCGAGGCGCAGGGCTCGCGCGCGCCGATCCAGCGACTGGCGGACCGCGTGGCCGCGGTGTTCGTGCCGATCGTGCTCGCGATCGCGGCGGCGACGTTCGCGGCGTGGGCGCTGCTCGGTCCAGAGCCCGCGCTGCTGTACGCGCTCACCAGCGCGGTCGCGGTGCTCGTGATCGCCTGTCCCTGTGCGATGGGCCTCGCCACGCCGACCGCCATCATGGTCGCGACCGGCAAGGGCGCCGAGCACGGCGTGCTGATCAAGAGCGCCGCGTCGCTCGAGGTCCTGCACCGCGCGGGGACGATCGTCTTCGACAAGACCGGCACGCTGACGGTCGGCCGGCCGCGCGTCACCGACGTGGTCGCCGCGGACGGCGTCGCCGACGACGACGTGCTGGCGCTCGCGGCGGCGGCGGAGCAGGGCTCCGAGCACCCGCTCGGCGCAGCGATCGGCGAGGCGGCGAAATCGCGCGGGCTCGCGCTCCCGCCGGTGACCGAGTTCACGAGCGTGCCCGGCGAGGGCATCGACGCGATGGCGCCGGACGGCCGCGTGCTCCTCGGCAACCGCCTGCTCATGGACGAGCGCGGCATCGACGTCACGGCGCTCGCCCTCCGCGTGGCCGCGCTCGCGCGCGAGGGCAAGACGGTGGTCTACGTGGCGCTCGCCGGCCGCGCGCTCGGAGTCATCGCCGCCGCCGACGTGCTGAAGCCCGACGCCGCCGCCGCCGTGACGGCGCTGCGTGCGCGTGGCCTCGACGTGATGATGCTGACCGGCGACCAGCGCGCCACGGCGGAGGCCATCGCTCGCGCCGCCGGGGTAGACACGGTCGCTGCGGAAATCCTCCCCGGAGACAAGGCGAAGGTGATCGCGAATCTTCAGCAGGGTTCGAGCGCCGGCTCCGCCGGCGCAATCCTGGGGGGAGGCAGGGAGGAGCGCGCGTCAGCGCGCGACGACCGCCGGAAGGGGGGAGAATCCCCCCTCCGGGTGATCGCGATGGTCGGCGACGGCATCAACGACGCGCCGGCGCTCGCGCAGGCGGACGTCGGCGTGGCGATGGGCGGCGGCACGGACGTCGCCATCGAGGCCGCCGACGTGACGCTGATGCACGGGCGGCTCGCGGGCGTGGTGGCCGCCTTCGATCTCTCGCGCCGGACGATCCGCGTGGTGAAGCAGAACCTCGTGTGGGCGTTCGGCTACAACGTCGTGCTGATCCCCGTGGCGGCCGGTGTGCTCTATCCGTTCTGGGGCGTGCAGCTGTCGCCGATGCTGGCGGGCGCCGCGATGGCGTTCTCGTCGGTGTCGGTCGTCGTGAACAGCCTGCGGCTCAAGCGCTGGCGCCCGCACCCCTTCGCAGGAGGATCCGATGGCCGTTGATCCCGTGTGCAAGATGACCGTCGACCCGCCGCGCGCCGCCGCGCAGTCCGTGTACGACGGCACGACCTATTACTTCTGCTGCCCGAACTGCAAGAAGCAGTTCGACGCCGCGCCCGACGAGTACCTGGCGTCGTGATCGCGCCCCGCGTGCTGGCCGGCCGCGACCGTTACGAGCGCGTGATGGACGGCTGGACCGACAACACCCACGCGGACGCCTTCACCCACACGGTCCGGCTCGTGGAGCCGGACCGCGCGGTGGAGCTGCGCCTGGTGGCGCTGCCGTCGCCGGAGTACCTCGTGCGTGAGGCGCGGGCGCGGGCGGAGGCGGGCGACGTCGATCCGGCCGCCGTCGCCGCGGTGCCGAGGCTCGCCGGCGTCCGCATGGTCGGCGGCTTCACCCGCGCGATGGCGGACGCGTTCGGCGGCGGCGCGGGCGCGGCGCTGCTCGTCGACGCCGGGGTCGAGGCGGCGCGGCTCGCCCGTCAGGTCGCGAAGCTGCCGCGCGCGCGCGCCGAGCGCGCGGCCGGCGGCGATCCGTGGGAGTGCTGGCAGCTCGACACGACGGGCTGGATCGACCTGCCCGACTCCTGCTTCACGTACAGCGAGGCCGGCAAGGCCTTGTTCGGGACGCGCACGATCGCCACGCCGATGCAGCCGGATCTCTACAGCCCGCGTGCCGGCCAGTCGCGGGTGTTCGTTCGGCGGAAGGTCGCCCGCATCGAGCGCGTCGACGGCCGGCTGCGGCTCGCGCACTCCATGCACGACAACGTCCACGGCTTCGACCTCACGCTCGAGCTCGACGCCGCCACCGGACGCATCGAGCGCGCGGAATCGGTGACGGCGCGCCTGCCCTACGCGGGGATCTGCTCGGAGCCGCAGCGTAAGCTCCAGGCGCTCGTCGGCGAAACGGTGGACGGCGGGCTTCGCAAGCGGCTCTCGGGTCACGTGGGCGGCGCCGGGGGCTGCGCGCAGCTCTTCGACCTCACGGCGGACCTGCTCAAGCTGCTCGCCTGAGGCTATACTCGCCGCGATGTCGTTCCTGCCCGTCGGCAAGCTCCCCGCGAAGACGCTGCAGTCGCTCCTCGAGCGCCAGGGCACGAAGGACCCCCGTGTCGTCGTGGGGCCGCGCGTGGGCGAGGACGCCGCGGTGATCGACATGGGCGACCGCTATCTGGTCGCCACGAGCGATCCGATCACCTTCGCGGCCGACGACCTCGCGTGGTACGCGCTGCAGGTGAACGCCAACGACATCGCGGTGCGCGGCGCGCGGCCGCGCTGGTTTCTCGCGACCGTGCTGCTCCCCGAGGGGCGCACCTCCGACGCGGAGGTCGCCGCGCTGTTCGAGCACCTGCACGAGGCGTGCGAGGACATGGAGGTCGCGCTCGTGGGCGGCCACACCGAGGTCACGCACGGCCTCGCGCGCCCGATCATCGCGGGGACCATGCTGGGCGAGGTCGCGAAAGACAAGCTGGTGACCACCGGCGGCGCGCAGGTCGGCGACGCCATCGTGATGACGAAGGGCATCCCGCTCGAAGGCGCGGCGATCATCGCGCGCGAGAAGGAAGCGGAGCTGCGCGCGCGCGGCGTGTCGGCCGCCGTCATCCGCAAGGCGAAGGGCTTCCTGCGCGTGCCCGGGATCAGCGTGCTGCCGGAGGCGGAGCTGGCGTGCGAGCTGGCCTCGGTCCACGCGATGCACGATCCGACCGAGGGCGGCATCGCCACCGCGCTCCACGAGCTGGCGGACGCCGCGAACGTGGGGCTGCGCATCGACCGCGACCGCATCATGACGCTCGCGGAAGGCAGGATCCTCTGCGAGGCGTTCGGCCTCGACCCGCTCGGCACGATCGCGAGCGGCGCGCTGCTCATGACGCTCGGGCCCGCCGAGGCGGGCGTGGTCATCCACGCGCTCGCGCGCGAGGCGATCGACTGTCACTTCATCGGCCAGGTGGTGCCGCGGGAGCAGGGCGTGCTGCTCGTGGACGGCCCGCGCCAGGTGCCGCTGCCGACGTTCCCGCAGGACGAGATCACTCGCTTGTTCGACAACATGGGCGGTGCGCGACGCACCCCCCAATCCCCCCACGTTCCGGGCGCGGAATGAATCCGCGCCCTCCACGGGTGCCCTGATGCCGAAGATCGGTTACTCGTATCGCCCGGTCGCCCTCGGACGCGAGGGCATGGTCGCGTCCTGTCACCCGGCCGCGACGCTGGCCGGCCTCGACGTGCTCCGCGCCGGCGGCACGGCCGCCGACGCCGTCATCGCGACCAACGCGGTGCTCGCGGTCACGCAGCCGGCGATGTGCGGGGTCGGCGGCGACATCTTCGTGCTGTACTACGAGGCCGCCACGCGGCGCGTCCACTTCCTGAACGGCGCCGGGCGCTCGGGATCGCGCGCGGGCCTCGACGAGCTCGCGCGCCGCGGGCTCACGCAGCTGCCGGTGATCGGGCCGCCGACGGTCAGCGTGCCCGGCTGCGTGCGCGGCTGGTTCATGCTGCACGAGCGCTTCGGGACGCGCCCCATGGCCGACCTGCTCGCGCCGGCGACGCGCCTGGCCGAGCGCGGCTTTCCCGTGACGTCGCTGCAGAGCCAGTACATGGCGGAGTTCGCGCCCGGCAACCCCGATCCCGAGTGGCGCCGGCTCTTCATGCCCGGGGGCCGTACGGTCGGCTTCGGCGAGACGTGGGTGCAGGCGGATCTCGCGCGCACGCTGCGCGAGCTCGCGACCGAGGGCCCCGAGGTCTTCTACACGGGGCGCGTGGGGCGCGCGATCGCCGCCCGGATGGCCGCGGAGGGCTTCCTCACCGAGGACGACCTCGCGCGCCACACCGGCGAGTGGGGCGAGCCGATCGCCACGACGTACCGCGGCGCGACCGTGTACGAGACGCCGCCGCCGACGCAGGGCCTCGCCGCGCTGATCGCGCTGAACCTCCTCGAAGGCTTTCCGCTCGCGAAGCGCACGCTCCACTCGGTCGAGCACCTGCATCTGCTGCTCGAGATGGTGAAGCTCGCGTACGCGGACCGCGACCGCTGGATCGGCGATCCCGCGTGTGCCACCGTGCCCGTGGACGCGCTGCTGAGCAAGGAGTACGCGGCCAAGCGCCGGCGCGCGTTCGATCCGCTCAAGGCGCAGCCGTACGCGGCCGGCGATCCCGACGGCGACACCACCGGGTTCGTGGTGGCGGACGGCCACGGCAACGTCGCGAGCGTGATCCAGTCGCTCTTCAATCCGTTCGGGTCCGGCGTCGTGGTGCCCGACACCGGCGTCCTGCTCCAGAACCGCGGACGCCACTTCACCTACGAGCCGAGCCACCCCGCGGCGTTCGCGCCCCGCAAGCGCCCGTTCCACACGTTGATCGCGTCGATGGTCACCCGCGACGGCCGGCCCGAGGTCGCGTTCTCGACGATGGGCGGCAACGGCCAGGCGATGTTCCACGTGCAGGCGCTCACGAACATCCTCGACTACGGGCTCGACCCGCAGGAAGCGATCGAGCGGCCGCGCTTCCTGATCGGCGAGTTCCTGCCGGACGATCCGGCGGACGCGATCTACCTCGAAGGGCGCGTACCGGCGCGCGTCTTCACGGCGCTCGCGCGCAAGGGCCACAACATCAAGCCGGCGCCCGCGCTCTTCCCGAAGGTCGGCCACGCGCATGCGATCGTCATGCGCGACGGCCTCATGCAGGGCGGCGCCGACCCCCGTGGCGACGGCGTCGCGCTCGGCCTGTGATGGGCACGCTCGTCCTCGCGCTCGCGCTCCTCGCGACCGCGGTGCTTGCGGAGGCCGCGGAGTGGCAGACCGTGCGGCCGGGCGTGAGCGGCCAGAACGACGTCCGCACGCAGTTCGGCGCGCCCACGCGGATCGCCAGCCAGAAGGTCGAGGGCTACGACAGCCCGCAATGGGTCTACGAGGGCGCGCAGGCGCCGCGCGGCATGGTCCGCGTCGTCGTCGACTTCGGGATGCTGACGCCTCAGGGGTACCGCGTCGACGTCGTGCGGCTCATGACGCTGGAGCCGCGCCCCGGCATCTTCACGCGCAAGACGGTCACCGAAGGATGGGGCGAGCCGGACGCCTCGGACGTCGAGGGCGACAAGAAGGTCCTGCGCTACCGCTCGGGCCTGTTCGTCTACTTCGACAAGGAAGGCTGGGTCGCCGAGCGGATGTACTTCACGCCGCCACAGCCGACGAAGCCCTGAGCAGCCCGGCGAGGGGGATCTTCACCCAGTCCGGCCGGTTGTTCGCCTCGTACACGACCTCGTACGCGGCCTTCTCCAGCTCGAACGCCGCGATGACGGCCGCCGTCCGCGCCGCGTCCTCGGGCAGGAACGGCGCGCGCCCCGCCGTCGCCAGGTAACCGTCGACGAAGGCGCGGCGTGCGTCGCGCTCCCAGCCGTCGATCCATCCCGCGGCGCCGCCGGCGCGCACCGTTTCCGCCGCGTAGGCGATCGAGCGCAGCATGCCGGCCACGTCGCGCAGCGGTGAGTGCTTGCGGCGGCGCTCGGCGAGCGGCCGCAGCGGCTCGCCTTCGAAGTCGATGAGGGTCCACGCGCCGGTGTCTTCGGCGTAGAGCGTCTGGCCGAAGTGGAAGTCGCCGTGGTGGCGGCACTTCACGCGCCCGCGTAGCGCGGACAACGCCCGCGAGACCTGCTCCGGCGCGATCGCGGGCACGTCCGCGGCGCGCGGCGCCGAGGCGCGCGCGGTCGCGAGCTGCGCGGCGACGTCCTGCGTCCAGCGCGCGACGTCGGCCTCGCCGATCGGCTCGGGCGCGAGATCCGGCGCGCTCGCCGGCGCGCCCGCGAGCGCGACGTGCAGCGCCGCCGTCGCCTCGCCCAGCCGCGCCAGCGCGGGCAGGGTGCGGGCCCGGCGCGCGTCCTCGCGGAGCGCGCCGAGCATCCACTGCCAGCCGTCGCCCGCCCCGCGCACGAGGTGCTGGATCACGGCGAGCGTGGCGGTCGCCTCGCCCTCGCCGTACGTCAGCCATCCCGCCAGCGCGGGCGTGTGGGGGAAGGCCGCCTCGTCGGTCAGGTAGCGCGTGATCTCCAGATCGGGGTTGACGCCCGCGGACAGGCGGCGGAAGCACTTCACGATCAACGTCTCGCCGATCACGAGCGAGGTGTTGCTCTGCTCGCCCCCGACCTTGCGGACCGGCGCCGCCGGATCGAGCGCGGCCGGGAAGGCGCGGGTGCGATAGCCGGCCAGCGCGGCGTGCCGTCCGTCGACGCGGCCGCCGTCGCGCGCCAGGGCCACGAGCGCGCGGGTCACGGCCGGATCGTCGAGCGCGTCCGCGGGCTCGTCCCCCGCGCTCAGGGGCACCGCGTAGCGCTGCACGTCGCCGTCGTCGAGCGTGACGCGCAGGATGTGCAGCGCCGCGTGCGCCACCGGGAGCGAGTCGTCGAACTGCACGCCCTGGATGCGCCGGCTCTTCGCGCCGAACCACCGCTGCTGCGGCAGCCAGGCGAGGAGCGGCTCAGATCGCAGTGGCTTCGATGCCATAGCGCACCGGCCCGCGCTCGCGCGGCTCGAGGCGGAACCAGTAGAAGCCGTGCGGGCCCAGGCTCAGGAAGAACGGGTCGGCGCCGATCTGCGGGAAGCGTGTCTGGCCGAGCAGCTCGATCGGGACCGCGCCCCGGTGCGCCGAGAGGTCCAGCTCCACCGGCTGCGAGGTGGCGGCGAGGTTCGCCACGACGAGCAGCGTCTCGTCCTCCCACGTGCGCAGGAAGGCGAGCACGGCCTGGTTGCGCGGGTGCAGGAACTCGATGCTGCCGCGCCCGAAGGCCTTCGAGCGCTTCCGCGCGGCGATCAGCCGCTTCATCGTGTTCAGGAGCGACGACGGCGTCTTCGCCTGCGCGGCCACGTTCACGGCCTGGTGGCCGTAGATCGGGTCGTTGATCACCGGCAGGTAGAGCCGGTCGGAGTCGGCGGTCGAGAAGTCGGCGTTGCGGTTCGACGACCACTGCATCGGGGTGCGGACGCCGTTGCGATCGCCGAGATGGACGTTGTCGCCCATGCCGATCTCGTCCCCGTAGTAGATGATCGGCGTGCCCGGCAGGGTCAGGAGCAGGCAGTTCATCAGCTCGATGCGCCGGCGGTCGTTGTCGAGCAGCGGCGCGAGGCGACGGCGGATGCCGAGGTTGAGCTTCATCCGCGGATCCGACGCGTACGCGTAGTACATCAGGTCGCGCTCCTCGCGCGTGACCATCTCGAGCGTGAGCTCGTCGTGGTTGCGGAGGAAGAGGCACCACTGGCACGAGGACGGGATCGCCGGCGTGTGCGTGAAGATGTCGGTGATCGGCAGCCGGTCCGCCCGGTGGATGCCCATGTACAGGCGCGGCATCAGCGGGAAGTGGAACGACATGTGGAACTCGTCGCCGTCGCCGAAGTACGGCCGGACGTCCTCCGGCCACTGGTTCGCCTCGGCGAGGAGGATGCGGTCGCCGCCGTACTCCTGGTCGATGACCCGCCGCACGTCTTTCAGGATCGCGTGCGTCTCGGGAAGGTTCTCGCAGCTCGTGCCCTCACGCTCGATCAGGTACGGGACCGCGTCGCAGCGGAAGCCGTCGAGGCCGCGGTCGAGCCAGAACCGCATCACGTCGAGCATGGCCTTGCGCACGGCCGGGTTGTCGTAGTTGAGGTCCGGCTGGTGGCTGAAGAACCGGTGCCAGTAGTACGCCTTGGCCACGGGGTCCCAGCTCCAGTTCGACCTCTCGGTGTCGGTGAAGATGATGCGCACGCCTTTGTACTTCGTGTCCGTGTCGCTCCACACGTAGTAGTCGCGGTACGGGGAGCTCGGATCGGAGCGCGCGGCCTGGAACCACGGATGCTGGTCCGAGCTGTGGTTCATGACGAGGTCGGTGATGACCCGGAGGCCGCGCGCGTGCGCCGCGTCGAGGAACTTCTGGAAGTCCTCGACGGTCCCGTACGACGGATGGATCCCGTAGAAGTCCGCGATGTCGTAGCCGTCGTCCTTGAGCGGCGACGGGTACATCGGCAGGATCCACAGGCAGTCGACCCCGAGGTCCTGCACGTAGTCCAGGTGCGCGGTGAGCCCCGTGAAATCGCCGATGCCGTTGCCGTCGGCGTCGAAGAAGCTCTTCACCGGCACTTCGTAGAAGATCGCGTCCTTGTACCAGTCTTTCATTGCACGTGGGCGGGCCCCGCGATGGCCCCCCACACCCCCCAACGGTTTCTCATCGCTCCAGCCGGAAGATCTGCGCGGGGTCCGCGCCCGGATAGAGCTTCACAAAGCCCGTGCGGCCCTGCCAGTACCAGACCTTGTCCGCGAGCAGCTCGTGCATCTTGTACGGCTCGTTCTCCGCGATGCCGAGCTCGTCGATGGGCACGGTCACCAGCGAGTCGCGCTCGGTCGTCGGGTCGAGGTTCGCGGCCACGAAGATCACGTTCGACCGGTCGGGCGTCGCCTTCGAGTACCACAGGACGTGCGGGCTCGTCGAGTCGTGGAACCGGAGGTTCCGGTAGAGCTGGAGCGCCGGATTCTTCCGGCGGATCGCGTTCACGCGCGTGATGAACTCCACGAGGTTGCCGGGCGCGTCCCAGTCGCGCGCCTTGATCTCGTATTTCTCGGAGTTCAGGTACTCCTCGGAGTCGGGGCGGACCGGGACGTTCTCCACGAGCTCGTAGCCGGAGTAGATCCCGTACAGCGACGAGAGCGTGGCCGCGAGCACGAGGCGCATCTTGAACGCCGGGCGCCCGCCGCGCACGAGGCTCGCGTGCAGGATGTCCGGCGTGTTCGGCCACAGGTTGCCGCGGAAGTACTCCGCGACCGGCGGCGTGGTGATCTCCTCGAGGTACGCGCGGAGCTCGTCCTTCTCGGTGCGCCACGTGAAGTAGGTGTACGACTGCGTGAAGCCCGCCTTGGCGAGGACCTTCATCATCTTGGGCCGCGTGAACGCCTCCGCGAGGAAGACGACCTCGGGATGCCGGCGCTGCACGTCCCGGATGAGCCATTCCCAGAACGCCACCGGCTTCGTGTGCGGGTTGTCCACGCGGAACGTCTTCACCCCGTGGCCGACCCAGAAGAGGACGATCCGCTTCATCTCCTCCCAGAGCGGCGCGGGATCGTCCGCGTAGAAGTTGACCGGATAGACGTCCTGGTATTTCTTCGGCGGGTTCTCCGCGTACTTGATCGTCCCGTCGGGCCGGTGGAAGAACCACTCGGGGTGCTCGCGCACGTACGGATGGTCCGGCGAGCACTGGATCGCGAAGTCGAGCGCGACGTCGAGGCCCCGGCGTGTCGCGGCGGCGACGAAACGATCGAAGTCCTCCAGCGTGCCGAGATCGGGATGGACGGCGTCGTGGCCGCCTTCGGGCCCGCCGATCGCCCACGGGCTGCCCGGCTCGCCCGGCTGCGCGGTGAGCGCGTTGTTCCGGCCCTTGCGATGCGCGCGTCCCACCGGGTGGATCGGCGGCAGGTAGACGACGTCGAAGCCCATCGCGGCGGCGCGCTCGAGCTGCGCCTCGGCCTCCTTGAACGTCGCGGAGCGGCCCGGCGTCCGCCCTGAGCGCGGGAAGAACTCGTACCAGGCCGCGAAGCGCGCGCGCTCGCGGTCGACGTAGAGCGGGAACTCCAGCTCCGCGCGCGTCGCCATGCCGCGGTCGAGGTGGCGCGCCATCAACGCGGCCAGCCCCGGGTCGCGGGCGGCGGCCGCCTGCCCGCGCGCGAGCTTCGTGGCGTGCTCGGAGAGCGCGCGCGCGTCCGCGCCGCTCGCGCGCTCGGCCGCGGCGGCGACGAGCGCCGCGCCTTCCGTGAGCTCGCCGGCCACGTCCTGCTTCGCGTCCACGCGCTTCACGAGATCGGCGAGCCAGCTCTGGAACGCGTCGGTCATCGCCTCGATCGTGAACACCCACCGCCCGATCGCGTCGACCACGATCTCGCCGGCCCAGCGATCGTTGTCGACGTAGCGCATCGGGCTCTCGCGCCACGCGCTCTCGGTCTCCGGGCGATAGAGCACGAACGCGACGAGGACGTCGTGGCCTTCCTTGAAGATGTCGGCGGCGACCTCGACCGTCGCGCCGAGCTCGCGCTTCGGCGCGTACCGGCCCGCGTCGACCGCGGGCGCGACGTTCTCGATCACCATCGTCCGGCGCGTGGCGGCGGCCGCGGCGGCCGGAGCGGGGCGCTTCGCCTTCCTGGCGGTCACGTCCAGCGCTCCACCAGGTAGGCCTTCTGGCGCTCGAAGGCGCGCGCCACGTTCTCCGCCGCCTCTTCGCTCGCGGCCGCGCTGCGCCCGCGGGTGGCGAGCACGTACGCCGCCGTGCGCCCCAGATAGAGCGGGACCAGCGAGCGCAGCAGGTGCTCGCGATGGATGACGGCGTAGTGGTGGCCGAGGGCGAAGTCGTAGACGACGCGCGCCCACAGGTCGTCGGGGAAGCGGAACTCGCGGAGGTCCGCGGCCTCGAGGCTCAGCACGTCGCCGAGTGTCTCGGGCGCGAGCACGTGCTCCCACACCGGCGTCAGGTCGCGCAGGCCGAGCTGGAACGCGCTCGCCATGCGCTCGACGTCGACCTCGCGCGGCTCGATGCCCGGCAAGCGCGGCTCGCCGACGGCGGGGAGCGGCTCGCTGCCGCGCACCTCGCGCCACAGGTCGTCGTGGCGGTCCATCACCGCCAGCACGCCGCCCAGGGTCTGCGAGACCATGGCGGGCAGGTCGCTCGTCCGCGTGCGCGAGCGGATCGCGCGCGGCCCGAGCCACGCCTCCCACACGGAGAATCCGTCGGCGATGGCGGTGCCGAGGATCCAGACATCCGCGAGCTCGCGGCCGGCCCAGTCCCACTTGGGATTCACGAGCAGGTGATCGACCAGGCGGCCGGACAGCGCCTGCTGGCCGCCGAGCGGCTGCCGCACCCGGCGTCCGTACAGCGCGCGCACGAGCGGCGCCACGAGGAGGTTCGTGATGGTGCCGTCGAAGCGATGCCGCGCGTAGGCGGCGGCCACGAAGTCCGCCTTCTCGTTCCACACCGGCGTCAGGAGGCGATCGATCCAGTCCGGCGTGAGCGAGATGAGGTCCGGCTCGAGGAGCAGGACCGCGCGCGCGCCGAGGCGCTTCGCCGCCGCGAAGGCGCCCCGCAGCGCGGCGCCGCGCCCCGGCACGCCGTGAAACGGCACCGCGACGCGCTCCCCGAGCGGCGGCTCGTGCGTCACCACGACGGACGGCGCGCCGGCGGCGGCGACGAGGTCCGGCGTCCCGTCGGACGAGCCCGCATCCGCCGCGACGTAGGCCACGCTCGCCCCGGTGAACCGCTCGGTGAGGCCGCGCGCGGTCGTGGCAAGCACGGCCGGCAGCGTGTCGGCGTTGTTGTAGGTCATGAAGACGACCGCGATCTCGCACGTGCCGGCGCGCGCGACCTGGGCGTCGAGGGCGGTGCGCTCCGTCTCGGCGGTCGCGGTCATGACGTCAGGTGGATGAGCAGGGCGAGGTAATCGGTCAGATGGCGCGTGACCAGGAACTGCCGTCGCACGAGCTCGCGCCCCGCGGCGCCCATGCGCGCCGCGATGTCGGGATTGTTGAGCAGGTGGCGCACCCGGAACGCGGCGCCTTCCACGGAGTGCACCGCGTAGCCGGTGACGTCGTACACGATCTGCTGCGTGAGCCCGCCCGCGATGCCGCCGATCACGGGCTTGCCCTTCCACATCGCTTCGGCCACGCCGAGTCCGAAGCCTTCGCGGACGGACTTGTGCAGCACGACGGTGGCCGCCCGCTGCAGCGCGTTGATCTGCAGGTACGCGTCCGGCGGCAGCTCGCGCACGAGGATGTCGGGATCGTGCTCGGCGGCGCGCCGCAGCTCGGCCAGCACGTCGTAGCTCTCGGGATCGTCGCCCGCGGTGCCGGCGAGCACGAGGCGCACGGGATGGTGCTTCTTCACGAGCCGGTAGGCGTTGACCACGCCGAGGGGGTCCGCCGCGCGCGTGAAGAGCCCGATCTGCACGAGCAGCGGACGGTCCTGGGCCACGCCGAGCGCCTGCAGCACCCGCGTGACCTCGCGCGGCGCCATCTCCCGGTGCTTCTCCGAGAGCGGATCGATCGACGGCTGGATCACGTACTGCGGGATGCCGAGCCGCCGCCCGAACCGCGGGAGGGGGAACACCGCGCCGTCGTACTGCTCCACGAGCGCGCGGAAGACGCTCCACGCGCGCCGCTGGGGCGCCGAGCAGTCGAAGTGACAGCGCCAGAGCCACCGCCCGCCGCCCGGCCGGCTCGACACGATCGACGCCGGCTGCACGTCGTGGACGACCACGACGTCGGCCTCGAGCCGGATCTTCTTCGCGTTGATGCGGTTCATCTCCATCCAGTGTCCGAGCGCTTCGTCGTCGAGGACGCGCTCGCCGCCCTCGAGCGCGTCCTGCAGCGCCGCGGACGTCGCGTAGAAGACGGGGTCGCCGCCCGTGATCTCCCAGGCGGCGTCGATCCCGACGTCGTTCAGCAGCGGGATCAGCGGCTGGAGCGCCTCCGGTGCGCCCGCGCCGAAGCGGCCGCCGCTCAGGTGCAGAAGCCGCCGTCCGCGCACCCGCTCGGCCAGCTTGAGGATGATGTCGACCGCGCCCGGCGACGCGACCTGGCGGTAGTCGTCCAGGCGCATCATCCGCGGCGCTCGAGCTCGACGTCGACCAGGCTCAGCACCCGCGCGCGTACGCGCTCCAGGCTCGTCATGTAGGTGTCGATGCGCTCGATGCGCTCGGCGAGATCCGGGAGCTCGAGCGAGCTGCGAAGCCATTCCGCGAAATCGCCGGCGCGGCGCCCGAGCCGCGTGCGCGCCTCCACCATGTGGAAGTAGATCGCGCTGGCATCCACGCTCGCGAGCCCCTCGCGGAACTCGAGCAGCGTGACGGCGGGCGTGCCGAGCGCGACCTCCACGATCTCCGACTGCTGGAAGTGGAACGGCTCGCCGCCCTCGGCGCGCGGCACCGTGCGCAGCCGGCGCAGGTGGTCGTGCACGACCGTCACCAGCTCCTCACGGAGGAGCTCGAGGGAGCCGTACTCGAAGGGGTTCACCACCGCCAGGCGCTCCGAGAGCGCCTGATCCCGCACGTGCACGGCGACCCACGCGGCGAAGTCGTTGCCGTACGCGGTGGTGATCGGGCGGTGGCGCAGGAAGTACCCGTGCGTGTGATAGAAGATCGACTCCGTCGGCACCTCTTCGAGCCGGTCCATCAGCTCCCGCTCGTCGTCGGCGGTGCGCTGGAGCGCCTGCCGCACCTCCACGCAGCCCGTGAAGACGAACGGCTCGGCCGCGGTGACGCCGGCCTCCATCATGCCGCCTCCAGCAGCGCCACCGGGAAGTCCGTGAGCACGCGACCGACGCGCGCGCGGCGGCGATCGGCGGGGCCCTCCGGGGTGAACGCGGCGCCGGTGAACGCGTCGCGCAGCGGCATGTCGACCTCCGGGGGCAGGACGATCGTCGTGTCCTGCCAGTACTCGTCGCCGATCGGCTCGCGCACGCCGCGCGCGGCGAGCAGGCGGGGCACGACGGTGATGGTCGGCCCCCCCGGGCCGGTGCGCGCGAACGCGCACACGTGCTCGGCGTAGGCGCCCTGGACGTCGAGCGGCCGGTAGTCGCCGCGCGCGAAGAGGTCGGCGTGGCGGCGGCGGACGGCGAGCGCCTGGCGGATCACGAACAGTTTGACGCGCGCGTCGTCCGCCGCGTTCATCAGGCGACGCGCGAGCGGCGCGAGGTCCGCCCCCCCGGCGTCGACGTCGGCGGCGAGACCGTCGAGGAGCCGGCGGCGCATCGCGAAGTCGACGGGCCGGCGGTTGTCCGGATCGACGAGGCTCAAGTCCCACAGCTCCGCGCCCTGGTAGAAATCCGGCACGCCGGGCGCGGTGATCTTGATCAAGGTCTGTGCCAGCGAGCTGAGGATCCCGAACGGCACGACGGCCGCGTGGAACGCGCGGAGGTCGCGCAGGAACGCGGCCGAGACCGATTCGTCGAGGATGCCGTGCACGAACTGCGCGATCGCCTCGTCCCACCGCGGACTCGGGTTCGTCCAGCTGGTGTTCTCTTTCGCCTCGCGCGCGGCTTTCAGGACGTACGCGCGCAGGCGCTCGGCGTCGACCGGCCACGCCCCCACGAGCGTCTGGTAGATCAGGTACTCCTCGTTCGGGCTCGGCGCCTGGCGCCCGTCGACCGCCGTGCGATGGCGGCGGTTGAGCCGCTGCCACCGGCTCACCGCCGCGCGCCACTCGCGCGGGATCTCCGACAGCACGTCGATCCGCACGCGCGTGTCCTCGCCGCGCTTGGTGTCGTGGGTGGCGGTCGCGGTGAGGCCGCCCGCGCCGTGGCGCGCGCGCTCCGCGTTCATCGCGTGGAACTCGGCGAGCGTCGTGCCGAAGCGGCTCGGCTCGCCGCCCACCTCGTTCAGCGACGCCAGCCGGTTGTAGCGGTAGAGCGACGTGTCCTCGAAGCCCTTCGCGGTGATCGGGCCCGTGAGCTGCTGGAAGCGCATCACGAAGTCCACGCGCTCGTGGCGGTCGAGCTCGTCGGCGGCGTGCGCGGTCTTCAGCGCGAGCAGGTCGTGGATCCAGTCGTAGATCGACGCGTCCACGGTCGGCGTGCGGCGCTTGGCCACGGTCACCGCGCGCGCGAGCGCCTCGTGGTTGGCGTCGCTGGCCTGCGCGCTCAGCGTCTTACCGCCCCCGCCGCCCTCCGTGCCCTCGTCGTCGCCGAGGTACGTGCGGTAGACGGGGAAGGCGGCGATGATCTCGCGCAGGGCGCGCCGCAGGCTGTTGAGCGTGAAATCGCGCGAGGAGCGGTGGCGCTCGGAGATGCGGTTCAGGCGATGCGCGAGCACGTTCAGCTCGGACGCCATGGAGGTGTCCATGATGAGCCGCTTCGACTCGTAGACGATCTCGCTGAAGTTCGGATGGTCGCGCGACACGCGCGCGTACAGGTCGTCGATCGCGCGCGCGTTGGTGCGATCCACGAAGATGCCGTTCACGAGGTTGAGGACTTCGTAGCCCGTCGTCCCCGCCACCGCCCACGTCTCCGGCAGCCGCTCCCCGGGCGCGAGGATCTTCTCCGCCACGATGTAGAACGGCTGCGCCGGCGCGGGGCTCGCGCCCTGGACGGCGTCGTAGCGCGCGAGCAGGTCCTGGTCGCGCGCCTCGACGGCCTCGCCGCGGAAGAGGCCGTGGCACAGCTCGAGCAGGCAGTTGCGCTGCAGGCGGCGGAAGTATTCCGCGGGACGGTAGAGCCCGTCGGGATGGTCGATGCGGAGCCCGGTCACGATGCCGTCGCGCACCAGCCGGAAGAGCAGCCGATGCGTCGCCGCGAAGACTTCCGGGAGCTCCATGCGGATCGCGGCCAGCTCGTTGATGTCGAAGAAGCGCCGGTAGTTGATCTCCTCGCCGGCCACCCGCCAGTACGCGAGCCGGTAGACCTGCTCGCCGAGGAGGCCGTCGAGCAGGTCGAAGCTCGACGGATCGCCGGGCGTGCCGTTGAAGCGGGCGACGTTGCCGTCGACGAACTCCCGCGCGTCGGCCGATTCGCGCATCAGCGCGTCGAGGCGTCGCTGGCCCTCGTCGCCCGTCAGCCGCCGATCGCCGCCGGCCGTCAGCGTCGCGAACCACGTGAGGATCGACTTGAGCTCGATCACCGCGTGGTGCTCGGGACCGAGCGCGCGGTCGAGCTCGTCCAGGCGGTGCGCGAGGATCCGCGCGTACGAGCGCGGCGCGATCGGCAGCTCGGTCTCGTAGTAGCGCACGCGGAAGCGCCCGCCGTCGCGCCGGAGCGTCAGCTCGCCGGCGTCCAGCACCACGCCGTACTGGTTGCCGAGGATCGGCAGCAGCACCTTGTCGGCGAGCTCGCGCTTCACCGGGCTCCAGTCGATGTCGAAGACCGGCGCGTGCGGCGAGGCGGCGCCGTACTCGAGCACGTGCGCCCACCACGCGTTGCGCGCGCGCGCGATGCCCATGTGGTTCGGCACCACGTCGACGAGCAGCCCGAGGCCCGCGCGCTTGAGCGCGTCCGCGAAGCGCGCGAAGCCCTCGTCGCCGCCGAGCTCGCCGCGCAGCCGGCCGTGGTCGGCGACGTCGTAGCCGTGCGAGCCCGCCCCGCTGGTCTCGAAGAACGGCGAGGTGTAACAGTCGCTCACGCCGAGCGCGACCATGTAGTCGCAGAGCTCGGCCGCGTCGTCGAACGTGAGCGAGGGCCCGAGCTGCAGCCGGTACGTGGCGCGCGGCACGCGCAACGGCGTCGTCGGGTCGCGGGTGAGCCGGTCGAAGATCTCGTCGACGCTCATGCCGGATCCTCGAGCGGCAGCGCGAAGCCGAGCGCCTGCGCGAGCGGCAGGAGCACGGGGCGCGCCGCGGGCAACGCGCGCCACAGGTCGAACACGCGGTTCTGCGAGCCCCAGCGGTCGAACCCGACGCCGAGCCGCTGCGCGCCCTCGACGAGCGCGAGCACCGCGGCCACGCGCTCCGCCGACGGGTCTTCCGACACCCGCGTGAGCGCGGCGGCGACGGCGTTGCGCAGCACCGGCCGGCACGCGCCGAGGTCGAGACGCAGGCCGAGGGCCTTCGCCTCGGCGGACAGCTCGAACACGCGGGCGGGGATGGCGCCGAGCGCGCTCGTGCGGTTCAGCTCCGCGCGCGCCTCCTCTTCCATGACGTGGCGGCCCGCGAGAGCCAGCGCGTCCGGCACCGGGGCGTCCACCTCGCGGAGGTAGCGCACGAGCTTGCGCGTCTCCTCCCACACGTGGCGGAACGACTCCTCGTGGCGCTCGAGCGCGGCGCGCGTGACGTCCGCGATGAGGCGGCGCCGGCCCTCGAGGAAGAGCTGCGGCAGCCCGTAGGCGTCGCCGGGAAAGTACTTGTCCATGGCGCGGACCATGTCCGCCATGCTGTGGCGCGCGTAGCGCGCGGTGAGGTCGGCCTTCATCGCCCCGTAGGTGGCCGCGTCTTCCCACGCGCGCACGCCGCACGTGAAATCGTGGCCGCCGAAGTGGATCACCGCATACGTGAGGTCGCGTCCCTCGCCCGTCACGGTGGCGACCGCGCGCACGTGGCCGACGCGGAGCGCGGTGCCCTGGTAGGACTCCGCCACCTCGTCGTCGCGGGTCACCTGGTACGCGTACACGCGGGCGACGTCGGGATACGGCTCGAGCACGCTGCTGATCGCGTAGTGCGCGACGACCCGGCGAAGATCGACCGCGGCCGGGCGCACGAGCCGCCGGTACACCGCCCCGCCGTCCGGAAACGCGGGGACGTTCGTGGGCGCGGACTCGAGGCGGCGCACGAGGTCGTCTTCGAGCGCGCCGCCGCCCAGCTCCCGCGCGTACTGCGCGGCCAGCGCCGCGTAGCGCAGGATCTGCACGGGCTCGAGCCCCGACAGCTCGTCGAAGAACCAGCCGCACGACGTGTACATGAGCATGCGGTTGCGCTGGAGCTCGAGCAGCCGCAGCGCTTCGACGCGGCCCGTGTCGTCCAGGACCGCGCGCGCGTGGCGCGCGAGGAACTCGGCGACGCGCTCCGGCGTGCGCGCGAGCACGACCGACACGTAGGCGTCGCGCGCCTCCCACGGGTCCTTGAACAGCCCCCCCGCGCGCGCCTCGTAGAGCGCGTCCGCGCTCTCGCGCAGGGCATCCAGCGCCTCGCGCAGCGGCGCGCGCCAGCGCTGCTGCGTGCCGTCGGTCATGTGGCAGCCGCAGTCGGCGCGCCACCGCTCGATGCCGTGGAAGCAGCTCCACGACGTCCGCTCCCGGATCTCGACTTCCATGGCGGGGGGGACCAGCGCCAGGTACTCGCCGTAGTTCGTGAGCGTGACGTCGGGCTCGTCCGCCAGCCGGTGGAGGGCGGCGGCGAGCGCCATGTCGCCGAAGCGCGAGTGGTGGCCGTACGACTCGCCGTCGGTGGCGCAGTGGACGAGCTGCGGCCAGTCGCGCGCGTCGGCGAAGCCGCTCTTGAGCCGCTCGGCGAACTTGTGGCCGTTCTGCAGGAGGCCTTCGAAGGCGATCGCGCGGGAGATCGGCCCGTCGTAGAAGAAGATCGCGAGGCTCGCGCCGGAGCGGCCGCGCCAGCGGTACGCGCGGCTCGGGTCGATGCGATCACCCACGTCGTGCCAGGCCTCGTCGCCGGCGCCGAGCGGGCGGATGCGCGCCGCCTGGTGGGGCGCCAGGATGGTGAACGCGATGCCCGCCTCGGCGAGGACCTCGAGCGACTCCTCGTCGACGGCGGTCTCGGGCAGCCACATGCCCTCCGGCTCGCGGCCGAAGCGCAGCCGGAAGTCCTCGATGCCCCAGCGGACCTGCGTGACCTTGTCGCGCCGCGAGGCGAGCGGCATGATCATGTGGTTGTAGACCTGTGCGATCGCGTTGCCGTGGCCGCCGTGCGCCGCGACGCTCGCGCGGTCCGCCTCCACGATCTTCGCCGCGACCCCGGGGCGCTGCCGCGCGAGCCACGCGAACAGCGTCGGCCCGACGTTGAACGAGATGCGCTCGTAGTTGTTGGTGATGTCGATGACCTTGTTCGCCCGGTCCAGGCGGCGCGCGGCGGTGTTCGGCGCGTAGCACTCGTCGGTGACGCGCTCGTTCCAGTCGTGCTGGGGCGCCGCGGAGTCCTGGACCTCGACGGTCTCGAGCCACGGGTGCTCGCGCGGCGGCTGATAGAAGTGCCCGTGGACCACCACGAACCGCCGGCCGGTCATCACAGCTCCTCCAGGCCGCGCAGGAACTCGCGCCGTCCGCCGCGCGGCACCACGATGATGCCGGCGCGATCGACGTGATAGCGGCGCCGGTCTTCCTCGGGGTCGTACCCGATCTCGGTGTCGGCGGGAATGATGTTGAAGCGGTCCACGATCGTGCGGCGCAGGCGCGCGCCCTTGCCGACCGTGGTGTGGTCCATGACGATCGAGTCCTCGATCACCGCGCCCTCGTTCACCCACACGCTGCGCCCGAGGATCGAGTTGCGCACGATCGCGCGCTTGATCAGCGAGCCTTCGCCGACCTGGCCGTTGTCGATGTCGCTGCCGATGAACCGCGCGGGGGGCCCGTGGTGCTGGCCGACGCGGATGGGCCAGAGGCTGTTGTCGAGGTCGAAGCGCGGGGCCTCGCCGAGGAGGTCCATGTGCGACTCCCAGTACGCTTCGATCGTGCCGACGTCCCGCCAGTAGCCCTGCTCCTCGTACGGCTTCACGCCCGGCACGTCGTTCGCGTGGAAGTCGTAGACGTACGCGCGGCCCGTCTCGACCATCTCCGGGATGATCGAGCGCCCGAAGTCGTGGTCGGTGCTGCGGCGCGCGTCCGCGAGGAGCGCCTCGACGAGGGGCTGGCGCTTGAAGAGGTAGTTGCCCATCGAGACGAGCGCGCGGCCGGGATCGTTCGGCATCGGCGCGGGCTGCGGCGGCTTCTCATCGAAGCGCGTGATCCGCCCGTTCGCGTCGACGCCGAGCACGCCGAACTCCGTCGCCTGGCCGACGGGCACCGGCCGCGCGGCCACCGTGACGTCGGCGTCGCTCTCGAGGTGCGCGTCGATCATCTGCGAGATGTCCATCCGGTAGATGTGGTCGGCGCCGAACACGGCGATGACGTCGGGCCCGAAGTCGTCGATGAGGTTCAGGTTCTGGAGCACCGCGTCCGCGGTGCCGCGGTACCACGCGGTGCCGAAGCGCATCTGCGGCGGCACGATCGTGACGAACGCGTCGGCCAGGATGCCGGTCGTGCGCCACGCGAGGCGGACGTGCTCGATGAGCGACTGCGACTTGTACTGCACGAGCACGTAGAGCGAGAGCGTCCCGGAGTTGATGAAGTTCGAGAGCACGAAATCGACGATGCGGTGGCGGCCCCCGAAGGGGACGGCGGGCTTGGAGCGGTCGCGGGTGAGCGGGTGGAGGCGCTCGCCCTTGCCGCCGGCCATGATCATCGCGAGGACGCGCGGGCGTCGGGCCACGCTGGCTCATGCCTCCGGCGGCTGCGCCCACGAGGGCTCGAGATGCGGGAACACGAAGTCCTCGCGCTCGAGCCGGCGGAGCGTCTCCGCCGCTTCGGGGGTCAGGGTGTCGCCGCTCTCGAGCTGGCGCGCCATCTCGGAGAGGCGTTTGAACTCCGCGTAGTGCTCGGCCACCCGGCGCTCGGCGTAGTCGCGGGCGGCCTGGGTGGTGATGAGGAACTGCCAGTCGGACGCTTCGAGCAGGAGCAGCTCGCGGGCGACCTGCGCGAGCACGCGCTTGAGATCGCCGCCGGCGCCCTGCGCGCGCGTGAGGTGCTCCGCGTACTCCGCCTCGGCGCTGTACACGCGGTCCCACGTCCACTCGGTCTCGCGGTTGAGCCAGACGCGGTGATCCCCGCCCTCGCCCCAGGAGCCCTCGGGCAGCGCGAGCGTGCTCGCGGGCGGCACGGTCGCGAGCGTCTCGCCGAGCGTCGCGCGCGCGACGCCCGCGGCCGCCATGCCGCGCGCGACGTGCTCGAGCCACTGCGGCCCCTCGAACCACCAGTGGCCGAAGAGCTCGGCGTCGTACGGCGAGCACACGACCGCGGGCCCGTCGGCGCTCGCCTGGCGCAGCGTCTCCGCCACCAGCTCGACGAAGTGGGCCGCGTGCGCCTTGACCTTGTCGGCGGCGAGCGCGGGGTCGTACACGATCTTCTTGCCGAGGTCGCCGGACGAGTCCGTGATGCGCCAGAACCGGAGCCCGCCGGGGAAGTGCTTCTTGTGGAACTCGAGGTAGGCGAACTCGCCGGGATAGCCGTGCTCGCGGCTCCACACCTGGAGCGTGGTCTTCGGGTCGCGGAAGAACGCGATCGCGGAGCCGGTGCCGCCGCGGGAGGCGACCTCGTAGGGGTGATACGGCGACAGCGGCGCCTTGCGGCTCACGTCGGGCCCGGGCCCGCCGAGCTGCGACTTCCGCGGCACGTAGTCCCGATAGAGGAACACCGGCGCGGCGGCCGCCACGAGGTGCGCGTCGGCGACGAAGTACTCGAGCCCGTACTCGGCCAGGAGCTCCTCGATGCCGGGACGCATCCGCCGGTCACCGCGATCCTGCCCCGCGGGCGGCGTCCATTCGTAGCGCGGCCGGTAGGCGCACTCCGGGAGCCAGATGCCGCGCGGCGCCTTGCCGAAATGGCGGCGGTGCGTCTCCACCGCGGTGCGGAGCTGCAGCCGGATCGACTCGTCGCGCGAGAGCAGCGGCAGATACCCGTGGGTGGCCGCGCACGTGATGATCTCCACGTGCCCGCCGCGCTGGAGCTCCGCGAACGTCCCGGGGATGTCGCCGCCGATGCGCCGGTGCAGCTCCCACATCCGCTCGTAGAATTGCTCCCAGTAGCGGGTGAGCGCGACGATGTCGTCGCGGCCTTCCTTCGCGAAGTACGCGCGGCTCTCCTCGCAGGCGCGCCGCACGTTGTCGTAGTAGAAGGAGAGCTCCTTCTGGAACTCCGGCGAGGCGAGCTGCTCGGTCAGGACGGGGGAGATGTTCAGCGTCCACTTGGGCGAGATGCCGTCGGCCACGAGGCGGTGCGCCACGTCGAGGAGGGGCAGATAGCACTCGAACGTCGCCTCGTTGAGCCAGTCACTGCCGTGGGGCCAGCGGCCGTGATTGACCACCATCGGAAGATGAGTGTGTAGGACGAGTGCGAACGGCGACGCTATCACCGTATCCCTTTCAGCAATCCCTGGCCTGAGGAGTCTCCCGACGTGGCAGCCGACCGGCATCAATTGGACCGTATGAATCCGCTCGGCGCAAGCGCTCGTGGGGACGGCACGACGTTCCGCGTCTGGGCGCCGGCCTGCCGCCGGCTCGAGCTGGTCGTCGAGGGGCGCGCGCCGCACGCCATGCGCGAGGCCGGCGAAGGGCTCCTGGAGGCCCGGCTTCCCGCGCTCGCCGAAGGCACGCGCTACCAGTACCGGATCGACGGCGAGCGCTACCGACCCGACCCCGTCTCCCGCTGGCAGCCGGAAGGGGTCCACGGGCAATCCGCGCTCGTCGACCCGTCGCGGTTCACGTGGACCGACGGCGGCTTTCGCGGCCATGCCCGCGGCGACCTCGTGTTCTACGAGCTCCACGTGGGGACGTACACCAGCGCGGGGACGTTCGAGGGCGTCATCCCGCACCTCGCCCGGCTCGCCGACCTCGGCGTCACCGCCGTCGAGATCATGCCGGTCGCCGAGTTTCCCGGCTCCCGCAACTGGGGCTACGACGGCGTCCACCTGTTCGCGCCCCAGTCGACGTACGGCGGCCCCCGCAGCTTGCGGCGCCTGGTCGACGCCTGCCACGCGCGCGGCCTGTCCGTGATCCTCGACGTGGTCTACAACCACCTCGGGCCGGAAGGGAACTACCTCGCGGAATTCGGCCCGTTCTTCACCGACCGCTACAAGACGCCGTGGGGCAGCGCCGTCAACTTCGACGGCGCGGACGCCGCCGGCGTGCGGCGCCACTTCGTGGAGAACGCCCGCTACTGGGTGCGCGAGTTCCACGTGGACGGGCTGCGCCTCGACGCGATCCACTCGATCTTCGACGCGAGCCCGCTGCACGTCCTCACCGAGCTCACCGAGGCCGCGCGCGAGGAAGGCCGCGCGCTCGGCCGGCCCGTCCACGTGTTCGCGGAGTCGCACGACAACGACCGGCGCATCGTGCTCCCGACGGCGGAGGGCGGCCTCGGACTCGACGGCGTGTGGTCCGACGACTTCCATCACGCCGTGCACGTGCGCCTCACCGGCGAGCGGGGCGGCTACTACGCGGACTACCAGGCGCCCGAGGCGCTGCCCCGGTCGATCGCCGAGGGCTTCGCGTTCCAGGGCGAGCGCTCGGAGTACTTCGGCCGCGAGCGCGGCACGCCGAGCGCGGACCTCGAGGGCGAGCACTTCGTGATCTGCGTGCAGAACCACGACCAGGTCGGCAACCGCGCGCAGGGGGACCGGCTCTCCACGATCGTCTCGTTCGAGGCGGTGAAGGTCGCGGCCGCGCTCATGTTCGCGGCGCCCGCCCTGCCGCTGATCTTCATGGGCGAGGAGCACGGGGAGACCTCGCCGTTCCAGTTCTTCACGTCGTTCCTCGACCCGGGGCTCATGGAGGCGGTGCGGCGCGGCCGTACCGCGGAGTTCGCCAAGTTCGCGTGGCAGGGCGAGGTGCCGGACCCCGGGCTGCCGGCGACCTACCTGCGCTCGCGGATCAACCACTCGCTGGCGGGGGCGCCGCGCCACCGCGAGCTGCGCGAGTACTACCAGCGCTGGCTGGCGCTGCGGGCGAGCCACCCGGCGCTCGGCGCGCGGCACAAGGCGCTCGCGCGCGCGGAGCTCATCGGCGGGGACGTGCTCGTGCTGCGGCGCTCGGCGCCGGGCGGCGCGGGCGCCGTGCTCGTCGCGAACCTGAGCGGCGAGCGCCGGCCGATGCCCGAGATCACCGGCCGGCCGCTGATCGACAGCGCCGAGACGCGGTTCGCTGGGCCCGGGACACGCACGCCGCTGGGGCCGCACCAGGCGCTCCTGCTGGACACGGCCGGATAACGCCCGGCTCACGCGGCTGGGCTATGATCGGGCGGTCATGACGATCCTCGAGACGTTCCGCGCCCGTCACCCGAAGGCCGCCGCGCTCGCCGAGCGGGCGCGCCGCGCGATCCCCGGCGGGATCACGCACGACATCCGCCAGCTCGCGCCCCACCCGATCTACGTCGAGTCCGCGCGGGGCCCGCGCAAGCGCGACGTCGACGGCCACGAGTACGTCGACTACTGGATGGGGCACGGCTCGCTCTTCCTCGGCCACTGCCATCCCGCGGTGGTGAAGGCGGCGCAGGCCCAGCTCGAGCGCGGCACGCACCTCGGCGCCAGTCACGAGCTCGAGGTGCGGTGGGCGGAGCTGGTGAATCGCCTGATCCCGTGCGCGGAGCTGACGCGGTTCACGATGTCGGGCACGGAGGCGACGCACCTCGCGATGCGCATCGCGCGCGCGGCGACGGGCCGCTCGCGCATCGTCAAGCTCGCGGGCCACTTCCACGGCTGGCACGACGGCGCGGTGGCGGGCGTCAGCCCGCCGTACGAGGTGCCGATGTCCGCCGGTGTGCCGAGCGCCATGCTGGACCAGGTGCTCATCTGCCCGCCGAACGACACGAAGGCCATCGAGCTCGCGTGTCAGCGCGGCGACGTCGCGGCCGTGATCCTCGAGCCCGCCGGCGGCAGCTCGGGCACGATCCCGACGATCCCCGGCTACCTCCAGGAGCTCCGCGAGGTCACGCGCCGCCACGACGTGGTGCTGATCTTCGACGAGGTGATCACGGGCTTCCGCTATTCGCCGGGCGGGGCGCAGCAGTACTACGGCGTCACGCCGGACCTGACCACGCTCGCGAAGATCGTGGCGGGCGGCCTGCCGGGCGGCGCGGTGTGCGGCGCCGCGAAGTACATGTCGATGCTCGCGTTCCGTGGCGACGCCGCGTGGGACCGCGCCGCGCGGGTGGCGCACGCGGGGACGTTCAACGCGAACCCCGTCTCCGCGGCGGCCGCCATCGCCACGCTGGAGCTGTGCGCCGACGGCGCGCTGCAGGCGCGCGCCAACAAGACCGGCGACGCGCTCCGGAGCGGCATCGGCGAGGCGATGAAGCGGGTCGGCGTGCCGGGCGCGGTGTTCGGCGAGTCGTCGATCTACCACGTGTCGTTCGAGGGCAAGCCGGGGCTCGCGGGCTTCGAGCAGCCGCGCCGCGGCGACGTCTACGACCTGCTGCGCTGCGCGCTGATCAACGAGGGCGTCGACTGCTCGAAGTTCCACGGCTGGATCTCGGCCGTGCACGGCGAGGAAGAGGTCGCGCAGACGCTCGTCGCCTACGAGCGCGCGTTCACGGCCATGGCGGCGGAGAAGGTGTTCGCCGGCCGATGAAGCGCCGGGCGTTGGTGCTGGTCGGGCTGCTGCTCGCGGGCTGCACGTACTACCCGACGATCGAGGACATCGGCGGCATCCGCATCCGCCCGCAGAACGGGCGCGCGGTGCGGCAGCCGACCGGCCTCGCGGTCTACATGGACCTCGACAGCACCGGCAAGTACGGCGACGCGCTGATCGGCGCGAGCAGCGAGATCTCGCGGAACGCCGTCGTGGTGGCGGCGCCGGGCGTCGAGGTGGCCCCCGGCACCCCCGCACGCCTGGAGGTGCCCGGCGCGACACTCGTGCGGCTCATGCCGCAGGGCACGCACATCGTGCTGAGCGAGCTCACGCGGCCGGTCGTGCCGGGCGAGACCGTCATCGTCACGGTCGTGTTCGAGCGGCTCGGCCGCATCGGGGTGCCCACCAAAGTCGTCGAGTAGCCGTGCTATCCTTCGAATCCTGCTCGGGCAGGTAGCTCAGTTGGTAGAGCACAGGACTGAAAATCCTGGTGTCGGCGGTTCAATCCCGTCCCTGCCCACCACCTTCAAGGGCGGATAACTCGAGAAATCCAAGGGTTATCCGCCCTCGCTGTTTTCCGGCTGTCAAGACAGATCAGTGAGCCCCGAAACCACCCTCCAGACGCCTTCAGAAGCCGTTTCCGCGGCGATCTCCGCGCCGGCGCAGGGGAACCCCGCGGTCTCCGCCCTGCGGGCGGTCGCCGAGTACCGGCTCATCTCGACGCCGCAGATCACGCCCTCGTCGACGGCCTTGGGCGTCGGGGCGCGGAGGCGCTTGACGTCTCGCGGCCGAAGGACCTTGCGGAGCGGTATGTCGACCACCAGCTGATGGTCGGGGACTTTCGGGTCAGCTTGACCCGTGCCGTGCGAGCGCGCGGCATCGCTCTCGACTGGCAGAGTGCCAGCCGAGAGCCCGATCAAGCCGGGTGGAAGTCCTCGTGTTCTCGAAATCGATCCCGGAACGCGTCTCATGGGTGTGGCGGTCGTCGAGGGCGACGACGTCCTGTACTACGGCGTGAAAGACCTCCGGAAGATGCGGCCGGCGTTCCAACTCACGCGCGCACCAGCGGACGCCACGACAGACCTGATCGCGCGCTACGAGCCAACAAAAGGCCTCTCCGCTCTTAGAGCGCCAGGAGCGGGAGATCCGCCGCCGCGGCAAGGCCTCCGGCGTCCGCGTCATCCCTAGCGGCCCCATTCGTAGCGGTGCGGTAGGCGCCCGTCAAGGCGTGCAAGCCTTGACGGTATGGGTACGTCTCCTATGATGAGCGTAGTAATACTATGTATGACAAGGACCGCAAGGAGGGACCGCGATGCCGGCGCGAAGGCTTATCACGATCTCGCTCCCGCCGCCGCTTCTGAAGCAGGCGGAGGCCGTCGCCCGCGCGGAGCACCGGACGAAGTCGGAGCTGTTGCGTGAAGCGCTCCGCTTCTACGTCGAGACCCGAGCGGTGCGTAAGGAGACGACCCGTGAGCGGATCGTGCCGCTCCTGGATCGCATCGATGCGCGAACGCGCCGGACGCCGGCGGGGGACATTCGGCGTGTCATTCGCGAGGCGGTGACCGCCTCCCGCAAGGAGGGCCAGTCCCCGCGCGCATGAGGGCGGTCCTCGACACGAACGTCATCGTCTCCGCGGTCCTGATCCGGCGCGGCAACGAACGCCGCCTTCTGGACCTCTGGCGCGAAGGCGCCTTCGATCTCATTGCCTCGCCTCCGCTTCTCGAGGAGCTGGGGCGAGTCTTTTCGTATTCCAGGATTCGCCGCGCGCGCTGGATGACCGATGACGAGATCGTGGAACTCCTCGAGCTGATTGCCACGGAGAGCCTGGTCGTTGAGGGGGCCTCCGGGGTGAAGGCAAGCCGCGACCCCGGTGACGACATGGTGTTGGCCGCCGCCATTGGGGGCGAGGCCGACTACATCGTCAGCGGTGACCGAGATCTCTTGATTCTGAGAACATACCGGGCAATACCGATCCTGCGCCCGGCGGCATTCCTCGCAGTTCTGACGCGGGCGCAGCGCTAATCCCTCGCCTGATATTGGGCGGGTCGGGGGCGGAGATTGGGATGAGACCGCGTAGAGCGGCGCCGAAGAGCGACCAATCGGATATCGACCGCTGCCTGTCCGGGCACTGCATCGGTGGCCTCTGCCCGTGCCTCTGCCATACCTCGCTCCAGCTTTCTCATGGTGAGCTCGCGGCTCCGCGCCGTGACCCGGCCCGCGATTCACGGCGCACTGATGCGCGACGCGTCAGGCGCGAGGTATCTCGCGCACTCAGTGAAGTGCGACAGGGCCGCGTTGCCGGGCCGTTTGCCTCGGCGAGCGCGATGCTGGCGGATATCCGAAGCCGGATGCCACGGCGCAAAGCGAAGCGCGCGAAACCGAGGTAACCCTTCGGGCGTCCGCGATCCGCGGGTAAAAGATTGCCGTTTCACGCGACGCGACGAAAGCCCCGGATAGCGCCTCGCCCCCTCGCTCTGCTGCGAGACCGTTCGGTAACGCGCGCAACCGCCGGAGAAATCGGCCCTTCGCGTTCGGCATGCCGCGTGCAAAAACCCGCGGCATCCAGCAGATCGTGGGGGGCGCACGGAGCATGAGCGAGTCGGGCGCGGTGCAGCAGCCGTCGCGGGTGGTCGGGATCGGGGCGTCGGCGGGCGGGCTCGACGCCCTCGAGCGGTTCTTCGCGCAGGTCCCGCGCGAGACCGGGATGGCGTTCGTGATCGTGCAGCACCTCTCGCCCGACTTCAAAAGCCTCATGGACGAGCTGCTCGGGCGCCGCACCGCGCTGCCGATCCATCTCGTCGAAGACGCGATGCCCGTGGAGCCCGACCACGTCTACCTGATCCCGCCCAAGAAGGAGATGATCATCTCCGGCGGCCGGCTGCTGCTGAGCGAGCGCGACCGCCAGCAGGAGCTCACGCTGCCGATCGACATCTTCTTCCGCTCGCTCGCGCAGGACTGCGGCCCGCGTGCGGTCGCGATCGTGCTCTCCGGCGGCGGCAGCGACGGCTCGCGCGGCGTGCGCGACGTGCACGAGGCGGGCGGTCTCGTGATCGTCCAGGACGTCGAGACCGCGCAGTTCGACGGCATGCCGCGCGCGTCGATCGAGACCGGGATGGCGCACTGGATCCTGCCCCCGGAGGAGATGCCGCGCGCGCTGATCGGCGACGCGAACCGGCCGCAATCCACCCGGACCTCGCTGGACAGCACGCCGCTGCCGGAGACGCACGGCATCGGCGTGGTCTACCGGATGCTGCAGGACGAGTTCGGCATCGACTTCACGCACTACAAGCCGAGCACCGTCACGCGCCGCATCGAGCGGCGGCTCGCGCTCGCGCGCTCGCAGGACCTCGAGGAGTACGTCCGCCGGCTCAAGAGCGACCGCGAAGAGCTCGACGTGCTCTACCACGACCTCCTGATCGGGGTGACGAAGTTCTTCCGCGACGAGGAAGCGTTCGCGCTCCTCGAAGAGAAGGTGCTGCCCGATCTCCTGCAGCGGGGCCCGCGCGACGCGCCGCTCCGGCTGTGGGTCGCGGGCTGCGCGACGGGCGAGGAGGCGTACTCGCTCGCGATCCTCGTGCACGACCTCATGGCGAAGCTCGGCCCGCGCCCCGTGAAGATCTTCGCCACCGACGTCCATCGCGTCTCGCTCGAGCGCGCCGCGCGCGCCGTGTACGACGACGCCGCGCTGGCCGGCGTGTCCGAGGAGCGGCGCAACCGCTACTTCCTGCGCATCGGGGACGCGTACCAGGTGGTCCCGGACCTGCGCCAGATGATCGTCTTCGCGCAGCACAACGTGATCCGCGACGCGCCGTTCACGCGCGTGGACCTCGTCACGTGCCGCAACTTGCTCATCTACCTCCAGCCGGCCGCGCAGCAGCGGATCCTGTCGTTCTTCCACTTCGCGCTCAACCACGGCGGCGTCCTGCTCCTCGGGCCCAGCGAGAGCATCGGCACGCTCTCGCGCGGGTTCGAGCCGATCGACAAGCACTGGCAGCTCTACCGGAAGCAGAGCGACGTGCGCACGCCGGTCGACACGCGGCTGCAGCCGGCCGCGTACGGCGAAGGTCGCGTCGGCCTGCCGACGTTCCCGATGCCCGCGGCGCGCTTCTCGCTCACCCAGCTCCTGGGCGCCTACGACGCCCTGCTCGAAGAGCTGATGCCGCCGAGCCTGCTGGTGAGCGAGCGCGGCGAGCTGCTGCACGCGTTCGGCGGCGCGAGCAAATTCCTGCGCCCGCGCGACGGCCGCCAGGCGCTCGACGTGGTGGACATGGTCGACCCCGAGCTCAAGATGGTGCTGATCGGCGGCGTCAAGCGCGCGATGAGCGAGCCTGCCGGCCTCGTCTTCAAGGGCGTGCGGCTCGACACGGGCGACGGCCCCGTCTCGTACAAAGTCACCGTGCGGCGCGTGCGCGGGAAAGGCGGCGCCGCGCCGAACGTGCTCGTGTCGCTCGAGCCGATGGAGGGCGCGGCGCCCGCCGGGCGAAGCGCGCAGACGGAGATCGACCTCGACCAGGTCTCCCGCGAGCAGCTCGGCACGCTGGAAGCCGAGCTGAGCCGCACGAAAGAGAACCTCCAGGCGGCGATCGAGGAGCTCGAGACCAGCAACGAGGAGCTGCAGGCGTCCAACGAGGAGCTCCAGGCCTCGAACGAGGAGCTGCAGAGCACCAACGAGGAGCTGCAGAGCGTCAACGAGGAGCTCTACACGGTCAACGCGGAGTACCAGCGGAAGATCGCGGAGCTCACCGAGCTCACGAACGACATGGACAACCTGCTCGCGAGCACCGAGGTGGGCACCGTCTTCCTCGACCGCGAGCTGAAGATCCGCCGCTTCACCCCGCACAGCGCCGAGACGTTCAGCCTGGTGCCGCACGACATCGGGCGCTCGATCGAGACGTTCGCGCACCGCATGGACCATCCGGAGCTGGTCGACGACCTCAAGCGCGTGCTCGCGACCGGCCAGGTGATCGAGCGCGAGCGGCGCGGCCCCGACGGCAAGGCGTTCTTCCTGCGCGTGCTGCCGTACCGGGTGAAGGGCACGGTCGAGGGCGTCGTCCTCACGGTGATCGACGTCAGCGGGCTCAAGGCCGCCGAGGACGCGCTCTTCCACGAGCGCTATCTGCTGAACAGCCTGCTCGACAGCATCCCGGACGCGATCTACTTCAAGGACGCGCGCGGGCGGTTCATCCGCGCCAACCGCGCGATGGCCGAGCGGTTCGGCCTCGCGGCGCCGGACGACGCCGTCGGCAAGACCGCGCTGGACCTCGCCGAGCGCGAGCAGGCGCTCGCCCTCGAGCGCGAGGACGAGGCCGTCCTGCGCAGCGGCGAGGTCCAGCACTATCGGCTCGAGTCCCGCGTGGCCGCCGACGGCGGCGAGGCGTGGGACCTCGTGACGCGGCTGCCGCTGCGCGATCGCGCGAGCGCGATCGTCGGCGTGGCCGTCATCTTCCGCGACGTCACGGGACAGAAGCGCGCCGAGGCGAAGATCCAGGAAGCCGTGCGCCTGCGCGACCAGTTCCTCGCGATGCTCTCGCACGAGCTGCGCAACCCGCTCGGCGCGATGGTGACGGCGACGTCGATGCTGAAGACGGACGGCGTGGCCGCCCTCAAGCCGCGCCTGCTCGAGATCCTCGACCGGCAGTCGCAGCAGATGGCGCACCTGCTCGACGACCTGCTCGAGGCGAGCCGCGTCACGCAGAACAAGATCGAGCTGCGCAAGCGCGTGCTCGACCTCGGCGTCGTGGCGCGCGAGGCCGTGGAGGCGATGCGGCCGCAGATGGACGAGCGCGGCCTGCACTTCGCGCTCCGGCTCGGCCAACAGCCGATCTACGTGAACGGCGACGCGGCGCGCCTGCAGCAGATCCAGGTGAACCTGCTCAACAACGCGGCGAAGTACACGCCGCGCGGCGGGCACGTCACGCTCGACGTCGGGGTCGAGGGCGGCGAGGCCGTGATCCGCGTCACGGACGACGGCGTGGGCATCGGACGCGAGCTGCTCGATTCCGTCTTCGACCTCTTCGTGCAGTCGAGCCGGACGCTGGACCGCTCCGCGGGCGGCCTCGGCGTCGGCCTCACGCTCGTGCGCGCGCTCGTCACCATGCACGGCGGCACCGTCGTCGGGCACAGCGACGGCGAAGGGCGCGGCAGCGAGTTCACCGTGCGGCTCCCGCTCGCGGTCTCGGGCGAGGTGCCGGCGCCGGCGCCGGCACGCCCGCCGTTCGCGCTCGGCGCGCGCGCGAAGATCATGGTCGTCGAGGACAACACGGACAGCCGCGAGCTGCTGTGCGAGCTGCTGGCGCACGTCGGCTTCGAATGCCGGGCGGCGGAGAGCGGGCTCGGCGCGCTCGACTTGGTCGCGGAGTTCGCGCCCGACGTCGCCATCCTCGATCTCGGCCTGCCGGGCATGGACGGGCTCGAGCTGGCGCGGCGCATCCGGAGCGAGCCCCGCCACGCGCGCATGATCCTGATCGCGCTCACCGGCTACGGGCAGGCGGCGGACCGGGTCGCCGCGCGGGAAGCCGGGTTCGACGAGCACCTCGTGAAGCCCGTCCAGGGCGAGCAGTTGCTGGCCCTGCTCGGGGAGATGCAGGGATCGCGTCCGGCGGCGTAGACTGGACGCCATGAAACGACGGGTCGCGATCGTGCTGGTCGGGCTGGTGCTGATCGCCGGAGTGCCGCTCGGGGCCGAGGCGCACGGGGGCGCCGCGCTCGGGCTCGCGGCCTTCGCCGCGTTCACGGTGCTCACCGCGCCGTTCTGGGCGGCGGCCTACCACACCACGTACGCCTACCCGGTCTACCACACGCCGCCCGCGTACTACCCGACGGCGCCCGCGTACTATGCGCCGCCCGCGGCCGTCGCCGCGCCGCCGCCCGCGCCGGCGATCCAGCGCGAGGTCGTGTACGCGCACGGGCGCCACGTGTTGCTCGGCGACGGCGTGCGCACCGCGTATCAGTGGGTGTGGGTGCCGAACCCGCCGCCGCCTCCGGCGGCGCCGCCCGCGCCCGCGCCGCCCGCCCCCTGAGGGGCTACGGCGCGTTCGTCGCGACGCCGCGCGCGGCCAGCACGCCGTCGGCGCGATAGACCCCGACCACCGTCACGCCCGCGCCGGGCTTGAGCCACGTGCGCGCATCGGCGTCGAGCTGCGAGAGGTCGACCGTGACGACCGTGCCGCCGTTCGCGCGGATGACCGCCGTCGTGCCCGACGCGTCCTGCACCGCGCCCGGCACCACGGCCCATGCGGACGCCGCGCCGCTCGGCAGCGCGCTCACGCCGCTCGCGATGTGCGCGCCGACCGCGTCGAGCTCGTTCGCCACGGCGGTCTCGCGGCCCATCACGGTGAGGTCCGTGCCGACCGCGACGCCCGCGGGGAGCGTGCCCGGGCCGAAGCGCACGACCCAGCTCCGTCCTTCGTCGTCCTGCACGACCGCGGTCTGCGTGCCGAAGCTGTTCGCGCCCCAGAGCGAGACGCTGCCGGTGATCGTGCGGTAGTCGCCGAGCCCCGCGAGCGCCACGCCGGGCGCGAGCGCGAGCAGAGCGAGGCCGAAGGTGAGCGAGCGGCGGAGGTGGCGCATGTCGGGCCTCCAGGGACGCGTGGGTCCGCAGATCCCCGGTGCAAGAGCGGCACCAGCGAGCTAGCATGGCGGTGAGATGACTCACGGCACGGCGTTCGCGCTCGCCCTCGTCCTGCTCGCCCTCACGCCTCTGACCGCGGCTGCAGACCTGGTCGTGCCGCCCGGCTTCACTGTGCAGGTCTACGTCACGGGCGAGGGGTTCGACACGACCGCGCGCGACGCCCGCGGGATGCCCGCGGCGTCCACGCTCGCGGTCGACCACACCGGCGCGCTCTACGTGGCGCGGACCGGACGCCGGTACAGCGGCGGCGAGGTCGACGACCTCTGGCCGATCTACCGGTTCCCGATCGGCGGCGGCCGCGTGACGAAGGCCACCGAGGCGAAGTTCCTCTACGGGCCGCCGCTGCCGAGCCCGCAGATCGCGGGGCTCCGCGCCGGCCGGGACCTGTTCGTCAGCACCTTCGACCGCGATCGCAGGATCGGCGTGCTCTACCACATGGCCGACGGTCACGCGGAGCTGTTCGCGGGCGGCACGCCGCCGCGCGGCAGCGACCCGTTGCTCACGCAGCCCGAAGGCGCGGCGGCCGACGGCGCCGGCAACCTCTACGTGGCCGATCGGTCGAAGAGCCGCGTCGTCAAGCTCGGGCCGCGCGGCCAGGTGCTCGCGGAGACGCACGCGATCATCAAGCGCCCGCGCCTGCTCGCCATGGGCGCCGACGGCGCGCTGTGGATCGGCGGCGACGGCGGCGCCGAGCAGCCGTGGCAGCGGGGCCCGGGCGAGATCTGGCGCATGGCGGAGGACGCCGCGCCCGCGCTGATCCTGCGCGGCCCCGTCGCCGCCGGCATGGACGTCGCGCCGTTCGGCCACCTCTTCGTGGCCGACCGCGCCGGCAACGAGATCTTCGCGCTCGCGCCGGACGGCGCGCGCATCCCGTTCGCGAAGTTCAGCGGCGGCGACGCGCCGCGCGCGCTGGCGTTCGCGCCGGTGACCCCCGAGACCGAGCGCGCCGGCATCGCGGGCAGCCTCTTCGTGATCGCGATCAGCCGCGGGACGTGGCCGGTGAACGAGATCGTGAAGATCACGGGCCCGTTCGAGCGCTTCGTGCGCGAGGCCGCGCCGGCGTCCGGACGGTGACCGAGTAGCGCTCCGCCGCCGGCCAGCCGAAGTGCGCCCGGCGGCGGCGCATCCACACCCGAGCATAGACCCACCGTCGGTGGGAGTCGGGGACGGCGTCCGAGCAACATCTATGGCGCCGAATTCACGCGTGTTTTCGGGGGCCTGCCCGGTATCGTCGTACGCATGACGCGCGTGTCCTTGCGTCCCGCGGTGCTCGTCGTGCTCGCGCTCGTGCTTCCGCTGCTCACACCGGCGCCGGCCGCGGCGGAGGCGCCGACCGAGCGCGTGCGCGACTTCTTCGCGAGCGTGAATCGCATCATCGCCGACCCCGCGTACGCGAGCCGTCCGATGGAGCGGTTGCCCGCGCTGCGCGGCCTCGTCGCGGACCTGGTCGACTTCCGGACGGCCGCCGCGGTGGCGCTCGGCGCGGAATGGAGCGCCCGCTCGGGCGGGGAGCGGGAGGACTTCGTCCGGCTCTTCACCGACCTGTTGCAGAGCTCCGTGGTGGGCTCGGTGGGATCGCGCGCGCGGCTCGACAACGGCGTGTCGGTGACCTACATCGGCGAGCTCGGCGACGGCGACGGCGTCACCGTGGCCACCAGCGTGCTGACGCGGAGCGGCGGCGAGATGGCCGTGGGCTATCGCATGAGCCGCCGGACGGGGCGGTGGGTCGTGCACGACGTGGTCGTCGACGGCGTGAGCCTGGTCGACAACTACCGCGCGCAGTTCCAGAAGGTGATGCAGCGCTCGGGCTATGCGGGGCTGCTCGGCGAGATGCGCGCGCGCATCGCCGACCTCGGCCCGTCGACGCCGACGGC
>Ga0194121_10001623_pt1 | contig 37605 bp, 25 predicted proteins | sample TA2MahCa50mmetaG_FD_148609 | JGI IMG/M metagenome (GOLD analysis project Ga0194121, IMG submission 148609) | Freshwater microbial communities from Lake Tanganyika, Tanzania - TA2015020 Mahale Deep Cast 50m | ecosystem: Environmental > Aquatic > Freshwater > Lake | place: Tanzania: Lake...
CTCAAAATCCAGGTTATGAGATTGATTTGACCGAATATTCAGTTGAAAATCGTAGAAAAATTGAGACTTCAGACGATTTTATGTACGAAATCAAAGAAATTCGGGATAGCAACCCCGTAAAAAGTTCCAATTTACCAAAATCGGGAGAAAAAAATGACTAAAAAAGTTGACAAGAACATGAATTTTATGAAAAACGAGTGGGGAACAGAGTTTTTATCGTCAGAATATGGTTGGGAAGAAAAAATAGAACAAAAAAAGATGCTTCGTGAGATTTCAAACGATGATTTGACTCCGAAAAAACATGATTTTTTCCTTCAAAATGAACTTCATTCACAAATTCGTAATGATGAAGATTATGATGATTGGCAATATGGCACAGAACCCATTTATGAAGTAAAAAAACCATAATAAATAAGATAGATTTATTATATTCTTATGCCTTTAGAGAGGATAAGCAAAAGTTTTAAAGATTTGAGCATGTCCTTTCAGGTAAATCCCCTGAATTATGATCTTATTGCGATTAAAAATGAAACTGCAATCGCAAGATCCGTTCAAAATTTGGTTTTGACATATCCGGGAGAAAGATTTTTCAATCAAAATCTCGGATCTGGAATTTCAAGATCACTTTTTGAAAATATTGATGAAATTTCTGCATCTACAATTCAATCTGAAATTGAAAATACAATTAATTTATATGAACCAAGAGTGAGTTTAATATCTGTAGATGTAAATCCCAATTTTGACAATAATGAATTTAACGTAACTGTTAGATATTTTATTATTGGAATTGATGTTCCAGCACAAGAATTAACATTTGCTTTACAGCCAACTCGATAAATGGCATTAGTCAACTTTACAAATTTAGATTTCGATCAGATTAAAAGTTCAATTGTCGATTATTTAAAATCGAACTCGGATTTTACTGACTATAATTTTGAAGGATCTAACCTATCTGCAATCATTGACGTACTCGCATATAACACATATATTTCCTCATACAATGCTAATATGCTTAGCAATGAGGTTTTTATTGACAGTGCCACTCTTAGAGAGAATGTAGTTTCTTTAGCTCGCAATATTGGTTATGTACCTCGTTCCAGAACGGCAGCAAGGGCAAACGTTTCCTTCTTTGTAGACACGAGTTCACTTACCAATAACCCAGTCACTATAACCCTTAGAAAGGGCATTGTCTGCACCACCAGTTCCAGTTTTGGTTCAGAAAATTATACCTTTAGCATTCCTCAAGATATTACAGTTCCTGTAGTAAATAATATTGCATCGTTTGATAATGTAAAAGTTTATGAAGGAACTTATTTAACTCAGAACTTTACGGTAAATGTAAGTGATGTAAATCAAAAATTTATTCTTGATAATGCAAATATCGACACATCATTAATTACGGTGACTGTCAGAGATACTGAAGCAAGTACTGCAACGAAAACATTTACACTTTCAAATAGTATTTTAAACGTAACATCAACCTCGAAAATTTTCTTTATTCAAGAAATTGATGATCAAAGATATGAATTAATTTTCGGTGATGAATATTTTGGACAAAAATTAGAAAATTTAAATTATATCACTGCTAATTATGTTGTAACAAATGGTCCTGCGGCCAATGGAGCATCATCATTTACATTTAATGGAAGATTGGTTGATAATAATGGAAACGTAGTTACATCAGATATTTCGTTAATTACTACAAATATTTCTTCTCAGGGTGGAAAGGAAATTGAATCTGTGAATTCAATCAAAAACTATGCTCCTAAAGTTTATTCTACTCAAAACAGAGCAGTTACTTCTGCAGATTATCAGGCAATTATCCCTCAAATTTATCCTGAGGCCGAATCCGTATCTGTATTTGGAGGTGAGGAATTAAATCCACCAAAATATGGTAAAGTTTTTATTACAATTAAACCATACAATGGATCGTTTATACCAAACTTTGTTAAAGATAATATTAAAAGGTCATTGAGAACTTATAGTGTTGCTGGTATTGTTACAGAAATTCTCGATCTCAAATATCTTTATATCGAATTCAATTCGAGTGTTTACTATAATAGTAACTTGTCCTCTTCTTCAGATGCACTTAGATCTAGAATCTTAAATAATACTAGCATTTTTGCAAGTTCTCCTGACATGAATAAATATGGTGCTAAGTTTAAGTATAGTAAATTTTTAAAGTTAATTGATGATGCAAGTGATGCAATAACATCAAATATTACCACAATTACAATTAGAAGAGATGTTTCTCCAGAAATTAATAAATTTGTTGAATATTCAATTAAGTTCGGAAACCAAATTCATATAGAAAATAATAATGGATTTAATATTAAGTCCTCCGGATTTTCAATTGCTGGTGTGACAAATACAGTTTACATTTCTGACATACCAAATACCGACTTAAAGACAGGAAAAATAATTTTCTTCACTTTACAGTCAGAAACCCAATTTAACATTGTAAGAACAAGTGCAGGTACGATTAATTATGAAACTGGTGATATTAAATTGAGTGCTGTAAACATTATTTCAACATCAAAATTATCTTTAGGGAATCCAATTATTCAAGTTTCTGCAACTCCAAAATCAAATGATGTTGTTGGATTGCAGGATCTTTATTTGAGTCTAGATATTAATAACAGCACGGTAAATATGATATCAGATACCATATCATCTGGTGCTGACGTATCAGGATCAACCTATACATCTACATCAAGCTATAGCAACGGAAATCTTGTAAGACTATAACAAATGACCGAAAAAAGAGTTAAAATTAGTTCAATCGTACAAAATCAACTTCCTGAATTTGTGCAAGCAAGTTTTCCTCTTGCAGAAAACTTTTTAAATCAATATTATAAATCTACAGAATATCAAAGTGCTTCGGTAGATATTCTTAATAATATTGATCAATATATAAAAATTGATAATATTATTAACACTGTAAAATTTACAACTCTTTCTTCTGACGTTTCATTTTTTGATGCAACAATTTCTGTAGATTCTACTGCAGGATTTCCACCAGAATATGGTTTAATTCAAATTGATTCTGAAATTATTACTTACACAGGGATTACTTCAACTAGCTTTACTGGATGTGTAAGAGGGTTTAGTGGAGTTACAACATATACTCAAGCAACAAAAACTGACGAATTAGTATTTGTTCAATCAGAATCATCTGATCACGAATCTGGATCTTCAGTAGTAAACCTGAGTATTCTACTGTTTCAAGAGTTCTATACAAAAGTTAAAAAGCAAATTGCTCCAGGATTTGAGGGTAGGTCTTTTTACGATGGAATTAATGATAGATTGCTGATCAAACAACTTAAAGATTTTTATACATCCAAAGGAACTGACTCTTCTTTTAAAGTTCTTTTCAACGCTTTGTATGGAAAACCAGTTGAAATAATAAAACCAAGAGATTATTTAATACAACCATCAGATGCTCAGTATAGAATTACTCAAAATCTGGTTGTAGAAGCATTAGAAGGAAATCCTTTAGACTTAGTAAATACAACATTATATCAGGATGAGGTTTACTCATTTCCACAAGCTCAAGGAACAATTGCTCTTGTAGAAAAATTTACAAGAGGTAGTAAAGATTATTATACTATTGGACTTGATTTTGACTATAATAAAGATTTAACCGTTAGAGGAACAGTTTTAGGAAAATTTAGCATTCATCCAACCACAAAAACTACAAGACTTGTTTCTATTGGTGCAACAGTATTGGATGTAGACTCTACAGTAGGATTTCCAAATTCTGGGTCATTGATTGCAGAACTTGATAATGGAACATCTTTAACTATTAACTACGGATCAAAAACTTTAACTCAATTTTTTGAATGTTCTGGAATTACTCAAGAGGTCACTAAAAATCAAAATCTTAGATTAGATGTTCATGCTTATGGATATGTTGGCGTAAGTACTTCAGAAAAAGTAAAAGTTAGAGTTACTGGAGTTTTATCAGATTTTAAAATTTTAGATGATGAGTATTATTATCAAAAAAATGATTCGATTCAAATCAAAACTTTAGGAAATAATTTTACTGATTATAGAGCAAATAATTGGTTTTTTAACGTTCCTGTAGTTTATGATGTAAGGTCTATTGATTTAATTGATAACTCAGACTTTACATATAGATTCAATACCTACGATGAACATAATTTTGTAATAGGTGATATTGTAACTATTGTAGCATCTAATGGTTCAATTAAAAATTCATTTACAGTTTCTATTGAAAGTAAAAATTCAATAACTCTTAGAGGTCAAGGACAGTTAACTCAGTCATTATCATACACTGTCGAAAAAAATGTTTCTAAAGTAAATTCATCAAATTACTCAAATTTAAACATTTATTCTTCTAATGTTCAAAATACTTATGAAGACTCAGATGGGTCTGTGTATGTAACTTCTTCTTCATTGCCAACGTATTTAAATCAACCTCTTAGAATTAATGATAGATCAGTAGTTTTTTCTGGTGAGTTTACAGGAACTGAATTACAGATTGGTAAACATGGATTTTATACTGGAGATGAAGTTGTATATTCTTATAATGGCAATAGTGAATTATATTTTGTAGAAAAAGTAAATGATACTACTATAAAGTTAGCAAAAAGTAGAGCTAACATATTTACTCAAAATTATGTTGGATTTAATACTTCCGCAACAAATGCCAAGATAGAATTTTCTCAGTTTACTTTTTCAGATTTAACTACTCAATTATTAGAACCACAAAAGTTAATTAGAAAAATATCTGATCCTCAGGATAATTACGAAGAGGTTACAACATCTCCAGGATTAACGGGTATTTTTATAAATGGAGTAGAACTCTCAAACTATAAAACAAACGATTTCGTATATTACGGAGAAATACAAAATATTATTTCAATTTCTCCCGGAAAAGGATATGATGTAATTAATCCTCCAGTTCTTACCGTAACAGATGATGTTGGTTTTGGTGCAGGGGGTCATTGTTCAGTTGTAGGTAATCTGAAGAGAATAGAAATTATTGATCCTGGATTTGATTACTTAGAAATTCCAACAGTAACTATTACTGGAGGAAATGGGTCTGGTGCTATAGCAAGAGCAAACTTAATAGACTCTCAACATATAGTATCTTTTAATTCAAATTCTGGTGCTGGTGCCGTAGATATAGTAAGCAACACAATTGGATTTTCAACATATCATAAGTTCAGAGATTATGAAGAAGTAATTTATGATACTAATGGATCTCAAGCTATTTCCGGAATAACTACTGGATCGGTGTATTATGTTTCTGTAATTGATGCCTTTACAGTTAAGTTGCATGAAAATATTTCAGATTCAATTGCAGGAATTAATACAATTTCATTAAATGATTATGGAATTGGTAATCATACTCTAAGATCTACTTCTCTTAAGAAGAAAATATCTTCAATTGTTATTTCAAATAGTGGTCAAAATTATGAAAACAAAAAGATCACTTGCAGTCCTGTTGGAATTAATACTGCAAAGGATACAATCAATATCAAAAATCATGGATATGAAACTGGAGAACTAATTAAATATTCTTCAGGTTTAACTTCTGTAGGTGGATTAACCGATGGTTTAGAATATTATGTAACTAAAGTTAGTGAAGATGAATTTTCATTATCGCAAATTGGAGTAGGAACCGACCTTAATAATTTTTATTTAAATACTAAACAATATGTCAATTTAACTTCAACTGGTTCTGGAGTTCACACATTTAATTGTCCAGAAATTTTAGTTTCGGTTGCAGGGAAAATTGGAATATCAACTCTTGCAGGACAAGATTTTAATGCAATAGTTCAACCAATTTTTAGAGGAATCATTGAGTCTGTACACGTTTCTGCTGGAGGAACAGATTATGGATCAGAAAATATCATAAACTACAACAGACAACCAGATTTTACTCTTAATTCCGGTTCGTTAGCTCAAGTAACTCCAATTATATCAAATGGTAAAATTGTAGAAATTGTTGTGAACAATTTTGGTTCTGGATATAACTCTCCACCAGATCTAATTGTTACTGGAAGTGGTGTTGGTGCAGTTTTAACTCCAATTATATCAAATGGTCAATTAGTTGAAGTTAAAGTAATATTTGGTGGATCTGGTTATTCATCAAGTACCTTCATAGAAGTTAGATCTGCTGGTCAGGGAGCAAAGTTCGAATCTTCAATTAAATCTTGGAACATTAACCTCGTTGATAGACTAATATCAACATCAAATATTGTTTCTGATGATGGCGTAATTAATAGTGGGTTGAATGATAATTTCGGACTTGAATATACTCATTGCTATTCTCCAAGAAAACTTAGGTCTTCTGTTTTATCGACAGTTATTCAAAATGGAATTAGAAGATACGTTCCAGATCTTCAATTGCAAAATGGTAGAGAATTAAATTCAAATTCTCACTCTCCAATTATAGGATGGGCATATGATGGAAATCCAATTTATGGTCCGTATGGATATTCCAATCCTTTTGGTGGAACTATAAAACCTCTTTCATCTGGATATGTTCTTAATATTAAATCCAATAGACCAAGCATATCATTATATCCTGAAGGATTTTTTGTTGAGGATTATACTTATGCTGGGCAAGGAGATCTTGATCAGAGTAACGGAAGATTTTGCTTAACTCCAGAGTATCCAAATGGAACCTACGCATATTTTTGTACAGTTGATCCAAATCTTATAGAATCTGATGGACCATTTGAAAATTATAAAAAACCAATTTTCCCCTATGTAATTGGAGATAAATTTAAATCCAAACCGATTGAATTTAACTTTAAAAAATCATCAAACCAAGATGAGTTTGACTTAAATCAAACTGGTTGGATTAGAAATACAACACCATATAACTTAACTAAAGAAAGAAGTTATTATCAATATTTGTTACAACCAAATAAAATTTTAAATCAAGAATCTTTTGTTCAATTTACCGAACCAGGAAAAATTGAAGGTATTAATGTTATTTTTGGAGGAAGTGGATATAAAGTAGGTGAAAAAGTTTTATTTGATTTGGAAAATACTGAAGGTAGAGCAGTATCAGCAAAAGTATCATCAATTAAAGGAAAAGTAGTTAATAATATAAGTGTTGCTTCCTCAACGGTATCAAACATTGAATTTTATCCAATTGATGGAGCAGGGAATCACATTGGATTTGCAACTTCTCCTCATGAATTTTCAAATAATGACTTAGTAACTATAACAACTTTATATGAGTTTAAAAAATTAGATAATATTTCAACATCAGAAAATGTTTTGTCGTTATCAACGGCAGTTGAACCAACTGTAACAACTGGTTTAACAACTTACTTTAACGTAAACGGTTCATTAAATTTCCCAAATATTAGAGAAAATGATGTTTACTTAATTGGAGATGAACAAGTTAAAATTCTCAAAGTAGACAATTCTTCTTCTAGAATTTGGGTTCTTAGAAATCAAAATGGAACCTCCGGAATTTCGACACAATCTGTTGGAGTTGCTATTACTGAAAAAACAAGAAAATTTGTATGCAACTTTGGTATTTCTTCTACCTCATATAATTACAATTATAATAAAGAAATATATTTTACTCCAGCAGAATCTCTTGGAATTGGAACAACTGCAGGTGTTGGTATTGGATCAACTCTATCATTCTCAAATCCTGGAGTTGGAATTAGTCACATTAATATTCCAACCAGAAGCATATATTTACCAAATCATAAATTGCAAACTGGTTTAGAACTAGTTTATTCATCTAATGGACTTACTCCTATATCAATTTCAACCAATGGTGTAAGTTCTTTTACACTGGAAGATAACTCTATCGTTTATACTGCAAAAATTTCAGAAGACTTAATTGGCATTTCTACTGTTAGAGTCGGTCTTGGAACAACTGGAGTTTTTGTTGGTATTGGAACTTCAGTCTCTGGTGAATTATTATATTTTACTGGAATTGGGACAGGAACATATCACAGTTTTACTACAGTATATCCAAATATTGTTACGGGACAAATTAGTAAAAATGTTGTTACAGTTTCTACAGCATCTACAAGTAATTTGATTGTTGACGATAAAGTTTCAATTAATGTAAAATCTGGTCTTTCTACTACAGTTGTGGTTAAGTATGATGACTATAATAGAAGAATGGTCATTAATCCAAAATCCTTTATTTCTTCAGATGTAAATCTTTCAGATAATACTATAACAATCAATAATCATGGATATTTTAATGGACAAAAAATAATCTATACTGCTTCATCAGTAATTGGTGGATTGCAAAATGAAGGAATTTATTTTGTAGTATATGTGGATGATAATAAATTCAAACTTGCAGAAACCTATTATGCCTCAACAAAGAAAATACCAGATGTTGTAAACTTTACTTCATCAAACTCAGGAACAATATCAGAAATCAATCCTCCATTGAGTCTTATTAGAAATGAATCTGTGATTTTTGATGTATCAGATTCTTCATTGTCATTTACTAAAGGTTCCATACAATATCCTGCGTTTATATTAAATTTTTATAAACAATCCGAATTTATTGACATTTTTGATTCATCACAAACATCTTCTTCATTTGAGGTTATAAGAACTGGAGTTCCGGGAATTGATTCCAATGCTTCAGTAGCTTTATTCTTGAATGATAACGTTCCTCAGACTTTATTCTATAAGTTAGATCCAATAGATCCTCAAAATAATGTAGATATTAAAACAAGTATAATCGTTGATGTTGAACAAAAAAACAACAATCAACTGATTATTAGATCGAGTCTTTACAATGGAACATATTCAATAGTTTCATCTTCTTCAACATCGTTCAAATACATTCTTTCAGATATTCCTGAACGTTTTGAATATTTCAACGATCTTTCAACGTTAGAGTATTCAACAACATCAACTAATACTACAGGTGAAATCAAAAGTATTACACTCAATTCTAAAGGATATGGATTTAACAGACTTCCTTTAATTAATGGTGTTGATACTGTTTCTGGTTCTGGAGCACTTTTAGAACCATTCAGCAAGTCTGTAGGATCCGTCAAAAAGGTTAACATACAGGATATTGGATTCGACTATTCTTCAGATTTAACTTTAAAACCATCAGTTCAACTGCCAACTATTCTAAAAATTGAAGCATTATCTTCCTTTGAGTCTATTGGAGTTTCATCTGTTGGAAAAAATTACTCAATTGCCCCAGATCTTGTTGTAATAGACTCTATTACCAATAAGAGAATATTTGATATTGACCTTAAATACACTTTAGGAAATTATCAAGTAACAATTTTTAAAAATACTTATGGAATAAGTGACTCAACACCATCAATAGTTCCAATTAATAATTCAAATGGAATTGATATTGGTTCTATTGTATTTGACCCCGGAAATAGTAACGTAATTGTAACTCTTGGTGCAAGTTTTAGTGATGCGTCTTCCTTCCCATTCAATGTTGGTGATGAGGTATTAATTGAAAATGTAAGTGTTGGTGTCGGAACAACTGCATTAGGTTATAACTCTGAAAACTATGATTACTCTTTATTTACAATTACTAATGTTACCTCAAACATTGGTGGAATTGGTGCTACAGTAACTTATAATTTAAGCAATTATTTAGAAAATGGGGAAGTCCCCGGAAACTTTAATCCAACACTATCTGCAGGAAAAATAACTCCCAAAAAATATTTTCCAATCTTTAATGTTACACTTAAGAAAAATGATTTCTTAATTGGAGAACCAGTTCATAGTGGCAGTACACTTGGTAAAGTAGTTTCTTGGCAGTCTGAGACAAACTACCTCAAAGTCTCTTCTTTTGGTGAATATAAGGTCAATTCTTTGATTCGAGGTGAAACGTCAAATTCACAAGGAATAATTTCCGAAGTTTTAACTTTCGATTCAGTTTATAATATTGATGCATTTTCTACTGTCATTAATGGGTGGGAAAGAGAAACTGGATTTTTAAATAATGATCTGCAAAGAATACATGATAACAATTATTACCAATACTTCTCATATTCATTGAAATCTCAAGTCCCTATTGAAGATTGGGACGAAACTGTAAGTAGTTTAAATCATACTTCAGGATTTAAAAAGTTTTCAGATCTTGTAATAGAATCAATAGACTTAACTAATGTTGGAATAGCAACAAGTCAAAATTCCGGAACAGTCGATCCAATAGCAGATTTATCTTCTGTAATTGATACAAACTGCGTCTTTGATTTTGATCTTGTTAGTGAAGGAACTATAAACATTGATAGTACTATAAAATCAAATGAAATAATATTCAATTCAAAAATTCTTCAAGATTACATCGAATCAGTTGGAAACAGAGTTCTCGTTATTGATGATATTAGTGGTCAATTTAGTAGTGATCCAAGACCAGATAATTTTTCAATAGTAGATACTTTTAGTTTAGGAAAAACCTCGAAAAAATATATTATCTTTGTTCAAGACAAACGTTTCATAACACAAAGACAAATAAACTTAGTATCTTTAGTTCAAGATGGAACATTTGGTTTCATCAATCAATATGGTGGAACAAATACTTTCTATGATATGGGATATTTTGATTTCCTTATCATTGGAACAGAGGCTAATTTACTATTCTATCCAACAAAAAATCAAATTAATAACTTTGATATTAGCACTTTATCATATAGTTTGGAGGACACTTTCTCCGGAATTGGAACATTATCTGTAGGTGATATTGCCTTAATTCAATCAAATACGGCAACTATTCCTATTGGAGTATCTACTGCCACACCAATAGTTTCTATTGCATCAACTTATAGTTCTTCTAAGATCGTACTTCAAATTTCCTCTGCTAATAACATTTATTATGAATTTAATGAAATTACAGTTCTTTATGATGGAACAAATGTAAGTTTCATTGATTATGGATCAATGACTACAGATTTGCTAAATCCAGAGTCATCTACAGGAATTGGAACTTATAATGCTTATATCTCTGGTTCCAATATTATTGTTGATATAACTCCAAATGTTGCAACTGCAACTTCATACAGAGTAAATACTGTTCAAATTTCTATTGCAGATACTGCTACAGGGATTTCAACTTCAATATTGAACAATTCCAGAATAACATCATCATACGCATCAATTTCATCTTCACCTACTCCAACTTCACAACTTATTGCAGAATATCCAGGTGATTATGAGAGTGGATATTTCATCGTAAACGTTCATGATACTACTAATAATACCTATCAAGTTTCGGAAGTTTTAGTTGTAGATGATGATACCAATGCATATATTACAGAATTTGCATCTATAGAAAGTGTAGATTCTCTTGGAATAATTACTGCAGGTGTATCTGGACAAAACACGAATTTATATTTTACACCAATTGAAAATATTGATGTTCAAGTTAGAGTTTTCCAAAACTCTCTTGGATTAGTTGATCAAGATATTATTTCAAATAATACTATAGATTTAGATAATGCATCAATTGATAGTGGATTTGGTGAATATTTTGGTGCTCAAATTGATGTTGTTAGAGAGTTTCAATTATATCATAAGCAATTACCAATTTTCCAAAGACCATTCGTTGGAAATGATTCAACAATTGTTGACGTTAATAATGATACTGTTAAAATTCCCGGACATTATTTTGTAACTGGTGAGGAGGTATCATATTCTTTTGCTGGTGCAGGAACAACCCAATCTATTGGTATTGCCACAACCTCCGTCACAGGTTTTGGTGTAACAGATAAACTTCCATCAACAGTCTATATTATTAAAGAAGATGACTTGTATGTTAAGTTTGCAGGATCTTTACAAGATGCGCTTAAAACTGATCCAGTCACACTTAACATTACACATGTTGGAATTGGAACTTCACATACTTTGACATCAAAAAATCCAAATTCAAAAGTATTAATCAGTATTGATAATAATATCCAAACACCAATAGTATCAACAGCAGTAACAACAACTGTTTCTCAAAATATCAGATTAATTGATACTGAAATAGTATTTTCTGGAATTACATCATTCTTTAGTGGAGATCTATTTAAAATAGGTAATGAGATCATGTTAATTGATATTGTTGGATATGGTGCAACAAATATTATTCTGGTTAATAGAGCTTGGATGGGATCTCCTATCGAAACTCATGCTGTAGGATCTTTAGTTACCAAAATAAGTGGGGATTACAACATTGTTAATAATACAATCAATTTCGTTGATGCTCCAAGAGGTCCCTCCCCAATTAGCACAACATCCGCAATTCCTTCAGAAAGAGATTACGTTGGACTGGAAACACATTCAACATTTGGTGGAAGAGTATTCTTAAAATCTGGAATACCAGATAGTGAGCAGGGACCATATACAAATAATTACATTTTTGATGATATATCTTCCGGATTTAATGGAATCAATACTTCGTTTGTATTGAAATCAAATACTAATAATGTTACTGGAGTTTCTACTGGAAACGTAATTCTTTTAGTCAATAATATTTTCCAAGGTCCATCAAGACCATCAGGTGCTTTTAGTATTGTTGGAGACTATTCTCTTGAAGAAGTATCTGGTGTTACTACTGTAACCTTTACTGGAAATAGTGAGTCTACAATACCAACTGGAGGAGTAATAGTTTCTGTTGCTTCCACAGAGGGATTTGGATATCAACCACTTGTTTCTGCTGGAGGCACTGCTACGGTTTCTATTGCAGGAACTATTTCCACAATTAGTATTGGAAATAGTGGATCTGGATACAGAACTGGAATTCAAACTGAAGGAGGATACCGTGAAGTAATTGTTAACGTTGGTGTTGCAACTTCAAGTACAGGAATTCCAAATATTGAAATCATAGGAAAAGCAACTATTTCTAATGGAAATGTAGTTGGAGTTTCAATTACAAATCCAGGTATTGGATATACATCTTCAAATCCACCAATTGTTATTTTTGACGATCCACTTTCTTATTCCAACGTTCCTCTAATTTATAGTTCCTCTTCAAGACCAGGACTTGGAACTGGAGCAACTGTTGACATTGTAGTTGGTCAAGGATCCAGTGTTATTAACTTTGAGTTAGTTAATATTGGATCTGGGTATGGACAGGGTGAAATTTTAACAGTTGCTATTGGGGGAACAACTGGAATTCAAACAAATACTTCACTTTCGTATAAAGAGTTTCAGATTACGGTTGATAGAACATTTACCGATGAGTTTTGTGCTTGGAGCATTGGAGATCTTGAAGTATTTGATGTAATAGATGATTTGTTTGATGGTTTTAGTGTTTCTTTTCCACTTTCTATTAATGGTCAAGTAAGATCAATTAAATCCAAAATTGGTTCAAATATTGATATTCAATCAACTCTGTTAGTATTTTTAAATGATATTTTACAAGTTCCGGGTCAAGGATATATTTTTGAGGGTGGAAGTGTAATTACATTTACTAAACCCCCAATTCCCGGTGATACTTGTAAAATAATTTTTTATCAAGGTAATGGTGATTTGGATACCAGACTCGTAGATGTTTTAGAAACTGTAAAAGTGGGTGATGATTTAACAATCAATTCTGATAATTTCTACTTGCAGCAAACTGAAAGATTAGTAAATGATGTAACTTCTACAAATACAGTTATTACAAATGTGTATGGTGGTCAAGGAATTTCCTTAGATGAAACTTTATTAAGATCAGTAACTTGGTGTAGACAAACTGAAGATAAAATTATTAATGGACAAGAAGTTTCAAAAGATAGAGCATTATACGAACCAAAAGTTCAACCAACTACAAATATTATTCAAAATGTAAGTGTTGCATCTACACAAATATTTGTGGAAAGCGTCAAAACTTTCTTTGATAGTGATTATGAATATATTCAAGATGGAACTAATGAAAAACCACAAAATAAGATTACTCTGATTTCTCAAGATAATCTTGTTTCTGCTGCTGCCACTGCTATAGTTTCTACTGCTGGAACTATTTCTTCAGTTGTAATCTCTAATGGTGGAATTGGTTATGAAACTGCACCACAAGTTTCTATTGAACTTTCTGTTGGAATAGGTACAAGTCAAAGAGCAACGGCAACTTCAACAATTTCTGTTGGAGGAACTGTTACTTCAATTTCTGTTGTTTCTTCTGGAACTGGATATACTTCATCATCTGCACCTTTGGTTCTTATCGAATCACCATCTACAAAAATTGAAGTTATAGATTCTGTAGTTTATGGAGGTGATTTTGGTGTAATTACTGGAGTAAAGACAACTACTGTTGGTGTTGCTTCTACAGGAATTGTATTTGATTTATTCATTCCTCTTGATTCATACTTAAGAGACTTGCAAATTAATTCTGTAGGAATTGCTACTACAGGAGTAAGTGGAATTCAAACTGGTTATTACTTTGTAGTTTCAAACTCAAATATTGGAAATGGATTGACTTCGATTGATCAAAATGGATCTACAGTTGGAGTTGGAAGTACTTTTATTGACAACATTTATCAAGCAGTTGCAGTTTCTATTGCACAAACTTCTGTTACAGGAGTTGGAATTACCTATGTATCTCAAGTAACAGTAAGTGTTGCAGATTATAATGGATTGAGTGGTGTTGGATTTAGTAATTTTTATGGTGAATATAGTTGGGGAAGAATTGAAACTCCTATTAGAAAAGAACCACAATCGTTTAACTATTATAATAATGCTCTAATTGGAATTACAACTTCACCTGTTGTTCAGAGATTTAATTCTCTGAGATCTCGCAATTATAATACATAAATATATAAAAAAACTGGCAAAATGTCCGCAATTATAACTGACCAATTAAGAATTTTAAACGCTAGAAGATTTGTATCTGTAGCAACTTCTTCAGCAAATTCTTATTATTCTTTTATTGGTCTTCCAAATCCAACAGATTATAATGCAGGTTGGGATTCCAATCCACCAGCACCAAAAGATTCTTTTGACCAAGAAAATGATTATTGGGACACAATGATTGCTCTTAAAAAAATAAAAGAATCTGATGTCAAATTAGTTGTAAAGAAAAATACTTGGGAATCTGGTATTACTTATGACATGTATCGTCATGATATTACAAGAACTAACACTTCAAAACCATCTGATGCAACAAATTTATACTCTGCAAATTATTTTGTAGTCAATAGTGATTATAGGGTTTATATTTGTCTTCAGAATGGAACTGATCCAGAAAATCCAGAAGGAAGACCATCTCTTGACGAACCAACATTTACAGATTTAGAACCAAGACTAGCTGGAACAAGTGGTGATGGATATATTTGGAAATATCTTTACACTATTAAACCAAGTGATATTATAAAGTTTGATACTATTGACTTTATTCCCGTTATATCGGATTGGTTTACAAATTTAACAGATACTCCAGTAAGAAACAATGCTGCAACAAGTGGACAATTAAAAATTGTTACGATTACAAATCGTGGAGTTGGATTAGGTACTGCAAATAGAACTTACTCCAGAGTTCCTATTAGAGGTGATGGAAATGGAGCTGAGGCTACGATTGTTATTAATAATGATTCTAAGGTTGAATCAATTACTATATCAAATGGTGGATCTGGATATACTTATGGTAGTGTTGATTTAGCATCTGGTGGAGTTCCTACGGGAACGACAAGACCAACTTTTGATGTTATCATTCCTCCTCCTGGTGGACATGGTGCGGATATTTACAGAGAACTTGGTTCTTTTAATGTTTTAGTTTATTCGAGAATTGAAAATGATACAGAAAATCCAGACTTTATTACTGGAAACCAAATTGCAAGAATCGGTATTGTAGAGAATCCTCAAGCATATTCAAGCACTTCTATATTGACTTTAGATAAAGTAAGTGCAGTTTATGCTTTAAAACTTACCGGAGTTGGATATAGTAGTGCTGTATTTACAGCAGATTCGAGAATTACGCAAACTGTTGGATTAGGATCAACTGCAGTTGGAAGAGTTGTTTCTTACGATCAAAATACTGGTGTCTTAAAATATTGGCAAGATAGAAGTTTAGTTGGTTTTAACACTGATGGAACTCAAAACAATACACCAACTTACGGATTTAATCTGAATAGATTTAATTCTTCCGTTGGTACTGGGGGAACGACTTCAATTGTAGGTGGAACTGTTACACTCAATATTGATACAAATTACACAGGCATTTCTACTGTAATAAATAGTAGGACATATTATCTTGGACAAACTTTTACTAATGGTGTGTCCAATCCAGAGGTAAAAAAATATTCTGGAAATATCGTTTATGTTGATAATAGACCCTCTATTACAAGATCAATCAATCAAAAAGAAGATATTAAGGTAATTTTGCAATTCTAAAGAATTATGCCACAGGAAACTAATCTCAACGTTGCACCATATTTTGATGATTTTGAAGCAAATAAAAATTACTATAAGGTCTTGTTTAAACCTGGATATCCAATTCAGGCAAGAGAATTAACTACTCTTCAATCAATTTTACAAAATCAGATCGAAAAGTTTGGTGATCATATCTTTAAAGAGGGTGCAAAAGTAATTCCAGGAAACACCAGTTATAATAGATATTATTCAGCTGTAGAGTTGAATAATAGTTTTGCTGGATTAAACGTTGAAGATTATTTGCCTTTATTGGTTGGCAAAAAAATAAAAGGTGAAATTACGGGAATTACAGCTCTTGTTGATAAAGTTTTACTTCCCAATGAATCTGAAAGAGATAATGCGACGATTTATGTCAGTTATCTTACTGCAAGTACAACTGACAGTGATTCCATAGTTTTTGTTGATGATGAAAATTTATTGATTCAAGAAACTATCATTTCAGGAAGCATTGCTTTTTTTGAAGGAGAAGCACTTGCTACAACAATTGCTAATAATGCAACATCGGTAGCATCTTCTTTCACTGTTTCTGATGGTGTCTATTATTTGCGTGGATATTTTGTAAATGTAGAAACACAAACAATTATTTTAGACCAATATAGTAACAACCCAGACTATAAAATTGGTTTTACTATAGTAGAAGAAATTATAAATTCGGATATTGATGATACACTAACTGATAATGCACAAGGATTTAATAACTATGCTGCCCCTGGAGCAGATAGATTAAAAATTACGGCAATTTTAGATAAAAAACTTCTTGATGATACAAGTGCAGAGAATTTTGTAGAAATTGCTCAAATACAAGGTGGCATTGTTAGAAACGTTCCTAATGATACTCTCTACAATTTAATTAATGATAAATTTGCCAAGAGAACTTACGAAGAGTCTGGAGACTACTATGTAAACAGATTTGAAACGTCTTGTGTAGAATCTTTAGATAATGGTCTCGGAAACAATGGTATTTTTTCTGAAGGAGAGACGACATATCAAGGAAATCCTGCATCAGAAAATTTAGCAATTTATAAAGTATCTCCAGGAAAAGCTTATATTCGTGGTTATGATGTAGAGATTAATTCCCCAACGTTTTTGGATATTGAAAAACCAAGAACAACAACTAATTCAGGAAATCAATCTATAGTTTATTACACAGGTCCTTCTTTTGCCTTAAATAGAGTTCAAGGAATTCCTACAATTGGAATTGGAAATACTTATACAATAAGTCTTAGAGACCAAAGAATTGGAATTGTTTCGTCAACTGCTGCTGGAGACGAAATTGGACTAGCAAGAGTTTTTGACTTTGCCCTTGAAGAAGGTTCATATCAAACAGTTTTAGATACAAACAGGTGGGATATTTCTTTATATGATATACAAACTTATACTAAAATAACTTTAAATGAAAATGTAACTCTTGATGTTCCAACTTATGTTGTTGGAAATTCAAGTGGTGCTACAGGATTCCTTAAAGATTCAGTTACAAATTCAAAATCACTGGTTCTTTATAATGTAACTGGAAAATTTGTTGAAGGTGAATCGTTCACTTTTGATGGAATAAAAAATAGTAGAGTTTCAGTAGCAACAACTTCTTATGAAGTTTCTGATGTTAAATCAATGTATGGTATTGATTCTACATATGTATTCAATGCTGATACAGTCCAAAGTAATTCTTTATTCGTTGGAGTTTCATCAATAACAGAACATTCTTCCAATCAAAGTACAATTATAATTCCAAATTTAAACTTTACCACAGCATTTAAAGTTGGAAATTTGGTTAGATTTACAAACCCATCTGTAAGTGCAAATGGTCCAACAATTGCAAGAGTTTTATCATTTACAAATAGCAGTACATCAACTTCTGTCGCAGTTGCTGGAGTAACCACAGTAACTGGAGTTTGTGATGGAAAACTTCCATCAACTCTTACATCATTAACAGATTTAACTATTCTTAAAACTGATTTATTACCATCAACAGACAATACGTTATTTACAGCTCTTTCTAATCAAAACGTAGAGTCGGTAGATCTTACTGATGCATTTCTAACAATCAGAAAACAATTTACAGTAAATATAACATCAAATTCCACTAATGTAGTAACCGCAGGAACTAATGAAACTTTTCTCCCATATGATGAAGAAAGATATTCTTTAATTAGATCTGATGGATTAATAGAACCTCTATCTACTGATAAAGTTCAAATTTCTGCAGACGGAACAACTCTTCAAATAAGGGGACTTGGTACAAACAATACTGGAGCAAGTTTAGTTGCAACTTTAAGAAAAATTAAAGTTAAATCAAAAGTAAAAAGAAAAAATAGAGTTAACAGTATTATAGTCAATAAATCTACTTTAAGTTCTTCCGGAACTGGAACTACAACCAGAGATGATGGACTTACTTTTGGAAATTATCCATACGGAACAAGAGTTCAAGATGATGTCATTAGTTTAAATGTTCCTGATGTTTTAAGAGTTCATGGAGTATTTGAATCTTTAGGCAATTCAAATGCCTCATCTCCAACAATGACTATTACTATTAGTAGTGCAAGTGGGACGACTGATGACTTAATTATTGGAGAAAAAATAGTTGGTAGAACAAGTGGATCTATTGCAATTTGTGCAGAAAAACTAACATCTAATAAAATTTCATTTATTAATAATAATGCTTCTTCTTTTAACATTGGTGAAACTTTAGATTTTAAAGAATCTGGAGCAACTGCAATTATTTCAACAATTGAAACTACCAGTAAAAATATTACAAATTCATTTACATATGATAATGGTCAAAGAGATACTTTCTATGATTATGGAAGAATTATTAGAAAATTAAATTCAGTATCTCCACAAAGAAATATAAAAATTTATTTTGAAAATGCTTATTATGAAACCCAAGATGATGGTGATGTAACAACGGCAAGTTCATATCAATTGTTTAATTATAAAGATGATGTTGCATATCATAATGGCGTAAGAAACACTGACATTATTGATATTAGACCCAGAGTTTCTTCTTATACTGTGTCAGAAAGTGCAAGATCTCCATTTGAATTTGAAGGAAGATCATTTAGTCAATCTGGAAATAGTTCTGCAAATATTCTTGCTTCTGATGAATCTATTTTCTTAAATTATAACTTCTATTTACCAAGAATTGATAGAATTTTTGTAAATAAAGATGGAAAATTTATTGTTCAAAAAGGAACTCCTGCCGAACAACCTTCTTTACCATCTGCAGTTGACGATTCTATCGAAATTGCAACGGTTTCTTTATCACCATACCTTTATTCAACTTCACAAGCATCAATTACAACTTTTGATTATAAGAGATATCAGATGTCTGATATCGCAAAGTTAGAAACGAGAATTAAAAATCTCGAATACTATACCACTCTATCTTTACTTGAAACCGATACTGCCAATTTATTTGTACCAGATTCGAATGGATTAAATAGATTTAAATCAGGATTTTTTGTAGATAATTTTGCTGATTTAACCAAACAAGATCCAAAAATTGGCATTAAAGGTTCTATTGATCCTCTTAAGGGTGAATTTAGACCATCACATTATACAAACTCTGTTGACCTTGTAGTAGGAACAAAAGGATTAATTGGAGCAGGAGCTACTACTAATGAAGATATTCAAAATTTAGATACTAAAGATATTCTTGGAACAAATATTGCAAAAACTGGAGACATCGTTACTTTAAGTTATACAAATCGAGAATGGTTGAGTCAACCATATGCTACAATAAGTGAAAATGTTCAACCATATGTTTTATCTTTCTGGGAAGGTTCGATTCAATTAAATCCATCTTCAGACATTTGGGTTGATACTGTTCGTTTGGCAGCAAAAACTGTTCAACTTGAAGGTAATTATCTTTCAACTCTTAATAGTTTAGCATTAACAAATGGAGTAAATCCACAAACGGGAATTGGACCTGTAATATGGGGTTCCTGGGCACTTACTGGATTTTCTAAAAGTTGGGTTGATGCTAGAACTCCTAGTGGAGGTGGAAATAATGCAACACAATCCGTCAGAAACAATTTCTTTGCTTGGAGACAAGCACGAGGTCTTGGAGCAATGGGGCAAGGAGATCCGAATTGGCAAGGTGGTTCACCTGATGCATTCAGAACAGGAGTTATTCCTACAACAGGATTGTATGTGGAAACATTGACAAAAGATTATGTTAGAACTGGAACAAAAACAATAGTAACTCCAGTTTTTGATACTAAATCTCTTGGAGACAGTGTAGTATCTGTCGATGTTATTCCTTTTATGAGATCGAGGAATATTGAATTTAGAGCAAATAATTTTAAACCATTTGCACGGATTTATGCATTCTTTGATGGAAAAGCAGTATCTCAATTCTGTTTTCCAAAACTTTTACAAATTCAAATGAGTAGTGGAACTTTCCAAGTTGGAGAGACAGTAGAAATTCAGACTTTGACAAATTCACAATCTATTGTTGATGGTGCTTTTAGAGTTGCTGTAGCAAATCATAGATCGGGTAAGTACAATGAACCTACAGATGTTTTTATAATTAATCCATATAATAATCAAACTTTACCAACAAATTATTCTTCAACCTCCACAATTTTAAATGTTGATACTTCATCATTATCATTGAAATCTGAGACTAATTACTATGGATTGATTAGAACTGGATATAGATTGGTTGGAAAATCTAGTGGTGCTATTGCAACCGTAACGAACATCATTCTTAAGGCGGATGATGTTGGCACAATTATTGGTTCATTCTTTATTCCAGATCCTAATAAACCAGAAAATCCAAAATTTGAAGCTGGTATTAGAACTTTTAAACTTACCAGTGTCGCAAACAACAATCCAACTGATCTTGGTGAAGCAAGAACTGAAGGTGAAGAAAAATTCTTTGCTGAGGGTAAAAAGCAAACAATTCAAGAAACAATTCTTTCAATTAGAAATGCCAGAGTTGAAACACAATCATTTACAGATACAAAGCAAGAAACAGAATTTACCGGACTATACATTGACCCATTAGCCCAATCATTTGCTTGTGATGATCCAACTGGAGTTTTCTTAACCAAAGTTGATGTATTCTTCAAAAACAAAGATCCAGGGCTCCCAGTAAGGTGTCAAATTCGCACAATGGATCTTGGAACACCAACTAAAGATATTTTACCATTTAGTGAAGTATCATTAAATCCAGATCAAGTAAATGTGTCTGAAGATGGAACAGTTGCAACTACATTTACGTTTGAATCACCTGTTTATATTGAAGGACAGCAAGAATATGCGATAGTTTTATTGAGTAATTCAACATCATATAGAGTTTGGATTTCACGATTGGGTCAAGTTGACATCACTACAGCAAATAGACCAACATCTCAACAAAAGAGAGTTGAAACTCAACCAACATTAGGTTCTCTCTTTAAATCACAAAATGCCTCTACTTGGTCTCCAAGTCAATTTGAGGATCTTAAATTTACTCTGTATAGAGCAAACTTTAGCACAACTTTAGGAAATATTAATTTCTTCAACCCACCATTAACAGAATCAAATTCTCAAATTCCAACTTTAACTTCAGATCCTCTTACACTAATTTCAAGAAGAGCAAGAATTTCTCTTGGTTCTACTATTGATGATTCAGGACTGCAAGTTGGAAATACCGTTCTTCAAACAAGTTCAAATGCAACTGGTGTGTATGTTGGCGCAGTTGGATTGGCTACTGGAAATCTCACTATTGTCAATGCCGGTGTAGGATATACACCATCTGCTGGAGATTACAATTTCACTGGGGTTGCATTAACTTCATTGACTGGGACCGGCAGAAATGCTACTGCAAATATTTCTATCGAAAATGGAGTAGCAATTGCTGCAACTATTTTAAGTGGTGGATTTGGATATCAGGTTGGTGATGTTCTTACAGTTCAACAAATTGGAAACGAAGAACTTGGAAGAAATCTTCAATTATCTGTTGGTATTGTAAGTGCTTTTAATGAAATTATTCTTGATAATATTCAAGGTGAGTTTAGGGAGGGAACTGGAATCGGAAATAGTATTTCATATACAAATAGTTCTGGAGTTACTACTGCATTAAATGCAGCAACTGGAGGAAATGTAACAATTCCTTTAGGTGGTGTTCAAATTGAACAAGATGGTCAACATTTTGTTGTTGTTCACTTGAACCATGGAATGCATTCCGATTTAAATTATGTTACCATTTCAAATGCTGGATCCGATATTGAACCTGGTGTTACCAATTCTACAATAACTGCAACTTATACTGGAGCATTGAGTATTACTAATTCATCTAATTTCTCAACTTTTGAAAGAGTATCAGTATCTTCAACAAATCCAGGATATGCTTTAATTGAGAATGAAATAGTTAAGTATACTTCAGTTGGTGGAGGATCAATTAACATCGTAGCAAGAGGTGTGGATGGAACAAGTGCTACAGATCATGCTATTAATTCTCAAATTTATAAGTATGAATTAAATGGAGTTTCATTGCTTAGAATCAATAAAACTCATACTTTACAAGATTCTGATATCACAACTCTTCCACCACCATTCCCACCAAATGATGATATTGGATTGGATTATTACACAGTTAAGATTGATCAATCTGGTTCTACCGTAGGAACAAAACAAATTGTTAATAGAAGCATTTCTCAAACATCATTCCCACTTCTTTATTTTGCAGACACTAAGACAGATGGTGGAAACAAAGTAAAAGCAACACAAAATATGCCTTATGAAGTTCTTACACCATTAATTGAAACATTTATTCCAAATTCAACTGATATTACTGCACAAGTTCGAACTGTAAGTGGAAAGAGCATCTCTGGAACAGAAACACCTTTCGTTGATCAAGGATATGAGTCTGTGACACTTGGAGCATTTAATTACTTCAATACTCCAAGAATTATAACTTCCAACATTAACTCAAGTACATATTTAACTGATCTTCCAGCTCAAAAATCATTAAATATTCTTCTTACTTTATCAACATTAGATCCAAGACTTTCTCCTGTAGTTGATTTGGCAAGAACAAGTATAATTACAACAACAAACAGAGTAAATAAAATTATTGCAAACGTTGACTATTCAACTGATAATTCAGTTAATTCATTGTATACAGATCCAAATGCTTTCATCTATGTAAGTAAGCAAATTGGAATTACTAATCCAGCAACTTCAATTAAACTGTATGTATCAGCTGATATTAACACTTACTGTGATATTAGAGCTTTATATGCAATTAATAATAATGAACAAGAAGAACCAGTCTTTGAATTGTTCCCAGGATTTAATAATTTAAACAATCTTGGGGAAACTATTGATGTTGCAAGTAGTGATGGAACTCCAGATCAACCTGTTCCACAAAATACTGCTTTAACTTTTGACAATTCAACATTTACTGAGTATGAATTTACTGCTAATGAACTTCCATCATTTAAGTATTACAGAATTAAATTAATTATGACATCAACTAACCAATCATACGTTCCAAAAGTTAAAGACCTTAGAGCTATTGTCCTTGCTTGATATGGATACGAACGACCTAATACCAATTAAAGATAATTTGGGTCTCATGAGAGACCCAAATACTTTCGCAATAATCAACAACAGCTCATCACAATATCAAAACTATTTGAGATTGAAAAAACAAAAGGAAATGGAAGGAGGGAAAATTAGAAATATTGAAGAAGAGATGGATTCTATAAAAGATGAGTTGAGTGAAATTAAAAGTTTATTGAGGACTTTGATAAATGGATCTAAGTAGTATTAAGTTGGATAATTTAAACAAACTATTTGAGTATGAAAAAATAGTAAGAGATATAGATAGTATAGAAGACATTGAAGTTGTGAAAAATTTTGCAAAAGCATATATCAAACTTTATTTAAAACAACAAGAAGTTGTATCTAAAATCTAATGGCACAACCATCCACAAGACAAGAACTTATAGATTATTGCAAAAGAAAACTGGGATATCCAGTTTTAGAAATTAATGTTGCAGATGAGCAAATTGAAGATTTAGTAGATGATGCTATTCAATATTTTCAAGAAAGGCATTTTGATGGTGTAGCACAAACATACTTAAAATATCAAATTACTCAAGATGATATTAATCGTGGAAGAGCAAGAGGTGGAAGTTCTTCGGTAGGAATTGTAACAACGACCGTAAATCAAACTGTAGGACTTACAACTCAGTTCAATTTTGAAGAAAATTCAAACTATCTCCCCGTACCTTCATCAGTAATTGGTGTTCAAAAAGTATTTCACTTTGAAGGTTCAAATAGTATTTCAAGTGGAATGTTTAGCATTAAATATCAGTTATTTTTGAATGATATTTACTATTGGGGTTCTACGGAACTTTTGACTTATGCGATGGTAAAAACTTATCTCGAAGATATTGATTTTCTACTTACGACCCAAAAGCAAATAAGATTTAATCAAAGACAAGATAGATTATATTTGGATGTTGATTGGTCAAGTATGAAGGTAGGAAGTTGGTTAATCATTGATTGCTACAGAGCAATGGATCCCAATGACTATACGAGGGTTTGGAATGACTCATTCTTAAAACCTTACTTAACTGCACTTATCAAAAGACAGTGGGGAATGAATTTGATTAAGTTTCAGGGAGTAAAACTTCCTGGAGGAGTTGAATTGAATGGAAGACAAATTTATGACGACGCTCAAAAGGAACTTGACTTAATTATGGAAAGAATGTCCAACACTTACGAACTTCCACCTTTAGATATGATAGGATGATATGTTAAATCCATTTTTTCTTCAAGGTTCAAAAACTGAACAATCATTAGTCCAAGATTTGATTAATGAGCAACTTCGCATGTATGGAGTTGAAGTTTACTACCTACCAAGAAAATATGTTACAGAAAAAACTATCATAAAGGAAGTAATCGAATCAAAATTTGATAATGCTTTTCCAATAGAAGCTTATGTCAACACCTATGATGGATATGAGGGGCAGGGAACAATATTATCAAAATTTGGTGTTCAACCATTAACTGACCTCACAATTACAATTTCAAGAGAAAGATTTGAATCATATATCTCACCACTAATCAAAAATATTCCAGACATTAAGTTATCTACAAGACCAAAGGAAGGAGATCTAATTTATTTTCCTCTTGGAGACAGACTTTTCGAAATTAAGTTTGTTGAGCATGAAAAACCATTTTACCAATTGCAAAAAACTTACGTCTATGAGTTAAGATGTGAACTCTTTAGATATCAAGATGAGATTATTGATACTGATGTTGAATTTATTGATGACGATATTCGTGATGAGGGATATATTACAACTTTAACTCTTGTTGGTTCTGGAGTAACTGCATCTGCAATTACTGGAATTGTAAATGGTGGGGTAAGATTTGTTACTGTAACAAATCGAGGAAATGGATATGATTTTCCACCACAAGTAACAATTTCAAGTCCTCAATCTGGTGGATTAAGAGCAACTGGAATTGCTACTATGATTGGAGGATTAATTGATTGTTATGGAAGTAAAGAATCCTTAAAAGTTCAAGGAGTTGAGGTTATTAATCCAGGATATGGATATACTACACCACCAGCTGTTGCATTCATTGGGGGTGGTGGAGCAGGAGCAGCTGCTACAGCAACTATTGGAAATGGTATAATTGGTATTGTTACCATCACTAATGGAGGTTCTGGATACTCAACTGCCCCAACAGTTACTTTTAGTTCTCCAACCGGAGCAGGTGTAACAGCAACTGCTAGAGTCTTCATTAATAATATTGGTATTGTAACTCAAATCTCAATTACTAATGCGGGACTTGGATATACGATTTCCCCGTCAATTACAATTTCAAACCCCTATATGGTTGGATTTGGAACCTACACTTCAGGTGAAACTGTGGTTGGAAGTGGAAGTAGTGCAACAGGAGTTGTAAAATCTTGGCATGTAACTACAGGAAAACTTGAAATATCAAATATTACCGGAACTTTTGTTGCCGGAGATTTAGTAACTGGATCAACGTCGGGAGCAGTATATCAACTTAGAGAGGAAAGTTCTTATAACTTAAATGATTCATATCAAGAAAATGATAAGATTGAAATAGAAGCAGATGAGTTGATTGATTTTTCCGAAAAAAATCCTTTCGGAATGCCATAAATAGGATATTGTAATTATCAAATATTTTTAAATAATTGAGGATTCATATATGTTTGAATATTTTTATCACGAAATTTTAAGAAAAACTATTATTGGATTTGGTTCATTATTCAATAATATTGATATTAAACATAAAAATGATTCAGGTGAAATTACAGGTGTTACAAAAGTTCCCTTAGCATATGCCCCAACGCAAAAATTCTTGGCAAGATTAGAGCAAGTTCCTGATCTGAATAAACCTGTCCAAATTGTTTTGCCAAGAATGTCTTTCGAATTTGTGAGTTTGAATTATGATGCATCAAGAAAGGTAACAACAACTCAAACTTTTTTGAGTGGACTAACAAGCGATAAAAAGCAAATAAGAAAAACGTATATGCCAGTTCCATATAATATGGGATTTGAGTTGAATATTTACACAAAGTTGAATGATGATATGCTTCAAATTATTGAGCAAATTTTACCTTATTTTCAACCCAATTATACTTTTACATTAGATTTAATTTCTTCAATTGGTGAAAAAAGAGACATCCCTGTTGTTATTGAAGGAATTACTATGAATGATACTTATGAGGGAAATTATGATACAAGAAGAGCACTGATTTATACTATACGATTTATAGCAAAAACGTATCTTTTTGGTCCTGTTTCTGGATCCGATATTTCCAAAGATATTATCAGAAAAGTTTCTATTGGATACGTTGCTGGAGAGAAATCATCTCTTGCAACAAGAGAATATACATATTCTGTCGAACCAAGAGCAACAAAAAATTACACAGGAAACGTCACGACTTATTTGGATCAAAATATAGATAGCAATGATACTATTTTTTCGGTTCAAGATTCTTCAAACATACCTACAGGAAGTTACATATATGTTGATGATGAAGAAATGTTTGTTGATAAAAAGGATGGTAATAAATTAATTGTAAAGAGAGGGCGGGATTCTACTATTGCAGTATCTCACGTTCTTGGATCAGAAATCAAATCTATTACAGATTCGGACAATAATTTAATAGAACTTGGTGATGATTTTGGATTTACTACAATTTAATGAAAATGACAAAAAAATTTGATAATTTGAATGATACGTTTAATGTAACTGGAGAAATTGTTTCTACTCATATTGAACCCAATGAAAAAGAAATTGAAAAAATTTCTTCTTCTGTAGATGATATTAAAAAAGATTATGAATATACAAGAGGGAATTTATATTCAATTATAGAAAAAGGTCAAGAAGCAATCAATGGAATTCTTGAATTAGCGCAAGAAAGTGAAATGCCAAGAGCATATGAAGTTGCCGGACAATTAATTAAAAATGTGGCTGAGGCAACAGAAAAATTAATGGATTTGCAAAAAAAATTAAAGGATATAGACCAATCAAATCAAATCAAAGGACCTACAAATGTTACAAATGCATTATTTATTGGGTCCACAGCTGAATTATCTAAACTCCTAAAGCAACACAATACATTAGATAAATAATTAAAAAATCTGCAATTATGGCAGTTCCAGCAATTAACTTAACAATACCTCAAGGTACTGATTTTGAATCTACTTTTACAGTGACAAACCCAGATGGTTCTGTTACTTCTCTTGCCGGTTATTCTGCTATGGCTAAGATTAAAAAATTTCCAGATTCAACCGAATCATATCCTTTTTCAATATCAATAACAACAGCGACTGGAAGTGTGGTAGTTTCTATGGCAAATACCATAACCTCTGACATAGAACCGGGTAGATACTATTATGATGTTGTTATTACAAACTCATTAAACAATAAAAAAACAAGAATTGTTGAAGGGATGGCATTAGTAACTCCAGCAATTACCTAAAATGAATGTAATACTTACAAACTCAAATAGTTATATTGTAAAAGTCAATCCAAATAATCCCTCAAATTTTAAAGCAAGTCAAGGAGAAACAACAGTGGCCAACCAATTTGCAGATTTAGCAGACGTTGATGTGAGTGGGGTTTCGGATAAGTATGTTTTAATGTATGATTCAACAACTCAAAAATACAAAATGGTAAATCCAGATGATGTTCTTTCTGCTTCAGTTACTGAACCAGTTTCACCAGGAATACCTGAAGATTTTATTGATGAATTAGATGAAGATCTTAATGATCGTATCAATCTTGATGCTGGTAACTTTTAATATATCTAAATAATAAAAAGGATATTCTGATCGAGGTATAAAATGCCTGCACCAGTATTACAATTTAAAAGAGGTAATGCATCAGCACTCTCATTTGGTCTAAGAGCTGGTGAACCTGCAGTAACTTTAGATACTAATGATTTTTATGTTGGTATTGACAGCACATTAGTAAATAATAAATTTTATGGAAGTTCTCGTTATTGGACCAAAGAAAAAACTTCAACCGGAAGTGGAGTAAACCTGGTTGAAGGAACTTCTAATGGTTCTGATTTTATCACTCTTGCCGCGCCTGGAACTGTTGGAGCAGCGGTTACATATTATTTTCCAGGAACTCAAGGTGCAGTTAGTTCTGTTCTTACTAATGATGGTAGTGGAAATTTAACTTGGGCAAGTGGTTCAGCAAATCCAGTTTTTTCAGGTATCGCAACATTTAATACTACATTAGTTGATATCAATAGTGGTGTAGACATTTCTGGTATTACCACAGTTTCTAATAGCACTAATAATACTCTTGGGAATGAAAACACTGGTGCAGTTCAAATTGATGGTGGTGCAGGTATTGCAAAGAACCTTACCGTCAAGGAAAACCTTCATGTTGGTGGTTATGCTGAGTTTGTTGGAGTTGTAACCGTTGCCGATCTCTACGTTGATTCTACAAAAGTTCTTTATAATGATGGTTCCGGTATTACACTTGCAGGAATTCAAACAATTGATGCGACTACTAAACAAACTCTTGAAGAAGTTCTTTCTATTGAACCAAATAACTTTTCATCATTAAATGTTACAGGTATATCAACTTTTGGTGATCTCGTAGATGCCAATGGAGGACTTGACGTATCTGGTCAAGTTACTTTTAATAATAATTTTGCAGTAACTGGAGTTTCTACTTTTACTGGACTTATAAATTCCAATGGTGGAATTAATGTAACCGGAAATACAACTCTTGGAGATGCTTCTAATGATACTCTAACGGTTAATGCTACCGCAACATTTGGTCCTTCAATTACAGGTACTATTTCAACTGCGACTCGTGCTACAACAGTTGACACCACAGCATCATCAACAAACTCAGCACATTATCTAACATTTGTAGATGGTTCTTCTTCGACGTTAGGGGAAACAATCAATATTGATAGTGATATTTCTTATAATCCTTCAACAAATGTTCTTTCAGTTCCTGCAGTTAATACTGGTTCAGTCAGAGCTTCTGATGGAACATCATCTTTAACCATCAATGATTCTACTGGAAATGTTGTAACAAGTAGCAACTTAACAGTATCTGGCAATCTTTATGTAAATGGTTCAACAACTCAAATTAACACAACCGAATTAACAGTTAACGATAGAACTATTACACTCGGCATTCAAACTGGTGCCACTCCAACAACCACTACTTGGGATCTTGGAGTTATGATGAATTATGGTGATGCTGGTATCGCAAAGACTGCCGGTGTTATTTGGGATTATTCCGTAGAAAGATTTGTATTTTCTGCTGATTCTGATAATCCAATTTCTCAAGGAAATACTTCTACACCAGTTATTACCATATCACAATATTCACCTATTGAAATTGGAGCACTTTGGGTTAATGATTGTGCTGGACAATCTCAAGTTATTTCTTGTACAGGAAATGAAAGATTCTTAGAGAACATTACGGTTGATGCTGGAACATTCTAGGTTAATGAATAAATAGGGTCAGCAATGACCCTATTTTTATGTCTGAAGAAGATTTGAAATCTATTATTACAATGTATCAGCAAAAAGCATTTGAACTTTTTAATCAAAATATTATTTTTGAAACTCAAATTAATACTATGAAAAAAACTATTGATACCTTAAGTAAAGAACTTGATAGGTTAAAAAATTCAAAACAAAAAAGAATTGTTAAAGAAAGTGATACATTTTAATAAATAAGTAAAATGTCTCAATTTCTATTGAGATTTAACGGTATATACCGAATATGGAGTTGAATGACAAATCCCAAAGTTAAATTTAAACGTTCTTCTATTGAAGGAAAGGTTCCCACAGTTAGCGATTTACCTCTTGGTGAAATAGCTATTAACACATTTGATGGAAGAGTATATACGGCACGATCAACAGATAGTGGTGTAACAACGAGTATTGTAAATTTATCTGGCATTAATGTTCAGAATAGTTCAACTCCTGTAGGTTTTGCCAATACTCTAAATTTTACCGGTAATGCAATAACTGGAATTGCATTTACTGTTGGAATTGCAACAATAACAATCTCTACAAGTGGAACTCCAAGTTTAAAAACAATATCATCTTTTATATGCACAGAGGGTCAAACAGGATTTTCCACAACATATACGGCTGGATATATTGATGTTTTTTTAAATGGTGTCAGATTAAGTGAATCAGAATTTTTAGCATCTGACGGAAATAACATTACTTTAGATGTTGGAGCATCTCTAAATGATGTTGTAGATATTATAAAATATGAACCAGATTTAAGTGGTTCCAATTGGACTTTGACTGGAACAGATATTTACAGATATTCGAAAGTTGGTATTAATACTATACCAACTGTAGATTTGGATGTAGTTGGTGATGTTCTTGTATCTGGAGTAACAACATCAGCAACTGTAAATGCAAACACCACACTTCAAATAGGTGGTGTATCAGTTACCTCTACAGCAGCAGAACTTAACATTCTTGATGGAGTTACAGCAACAACAGCAGAACTTAACATTCTTGATGGAGTTACAGCAACAACAGCAGAACTTAACATTCTTGATGGAGTTACAGCAACAACAGCAGAACTTAATCTTGTTAATGGATCTGCTGCTGGTACGATAGTTAACTCTAAGGCAGTCATTTATGGTGCTGCAGGACAAGTTAATGCTACTACACTTCAAATAGGTGGTGTATCAGTTACCTCTACAGCAGCAGAACTTAACATTCTTGATGGAGTTACAGCAACAACAGCAGAACTTAACATTCTTGATGGAGTTACCTCTACAGCAGCAGAACTTAATCTTCTTGATACTGCTGTTGCTGGTACTGTAGTTAACTCTAAGGCAGTCATTTATGGTGCCGCAGGACAAGTTAGTGCAACTCAGTTCATCAGAAGTGGTGGAACTGCTTCTCAAATTTTAATGGCTGATGGTAGTGTAGATTCATTCCCAGTCTCAGGTGATTGGTGGGGTGATAAGATACCACAAATTGGAAGTAATGGTGTAATGGAAATTGGAAGATATATTGACTTCCATTCAACTGATGCAACTACTTCAGATTTTACATTTAGATTTGATAATAGTTCAGATGGAAATATGAGTTTCAGTGGAAGCTTAAGTGTAAATGGAAACATCACTGCTTCAGGAACAGTCACTGCAACTTCTGATGAAAGACTCAAAACAAACATTAAAACCATAGATAATGCACTTGAAAAGGTTCTTTCTATTCGTGGTGTAGAGTATGATAGAATTGATCTTGAAGAGCATCAGATTGGTGTGATAGCACAAGAAATTGAAAAGATTATTCCTGAGGTAGTTTATGGGGATGAAACAAAATCTGTTGCTTATGGCAATCTTGTTGGATTATTGATTGAAGCAATTAAGGAGCAACAAGAAAGAATTGAAAAATTAGAACGAATTTTACATAATAAATAAATTACAAATGATTATGAAGTATGGCAATTTTAGGTTCAAATTTCTTATCTGGGTGTGGTAGTATTCCAAATTTCATTGCAACTGGAAGTCGCATGGTTTTTGAGCAGACTAATGCGCCTGGACACAACCCGCCTGCTGCGCCAACCAGTTGGACAAAAGAAACTAATGCTGCCTTTAATGATGTAGCACTCAGAGTAGTTACAGGACCAGCAGGTTCTGGTGGTGGATTACCATTCATAAGTGTTTTTCCAAATAGTCCAAAAGGATTATCTGGTGTTCCTCTTGCTGGACCATCAAATTTACAGGTTGAAGCATCAGGACCCATTCTTGCACTTCAACCTTCTCCAGCTGCTGTAAGTATGACGGCAACGCCTCTTTCTACTCCGCAAATGATTTCACATACTCATCCATATCAACAAAGAGCTACAGGACAAAATCCTAATGCGGCTGGACAGTTATCAACCAGAACGGCTGATGCTACCACTAATCAAACCCCAATTCCCTCATCGAGTAGTTACGGCGGTGGTATCGGACATGCTCATGGAATTCAAGACCAGGGTCATGCTGGTCACCCAGTTAATCCTGGTAGTCACGGTCATGGTGTTAATCCTGTAAATCATACTCACCAATTTTCAATGACTGCAAGAGATTTTCGTCTCTTATACATGGACGTTATAATTTGTACTAAGAACTAAAGTAGAAACCAATGGCAACTCTCACCAATAATAGTTTAGACAATTGCACTTCAATACCTGGTTTTATTCCTGCAGGAACGAGAATGGTTTTTAGTAGTAGTACTGCTCCACCCAGCTGGACAAAAACTACAGATCATAGTAACAAGGCACTTAGATTAGTCACTGGGTCCGTTAACCCTGGAGGATCAACCGTATTCTCAACTGTTTTTCCTGATCAGTTCGACAAACCAGTTGCTGGCAGTATAAACTCAGTTGACTCTGCTGATACATTTCAGGGAGCAACCGTTCCGGTGCAAGCAACAACAGGTTCTTTTGATGCATTTCCAACATGGATTATTCAACCAGTAACAATAGATGAACAAGAAACAGCTATTCATAATCATTCTTATAACCGTCGAGCTCCTGGTACTAATACTGCCGGTCAAACCGGACCTACACAATGTATTAAAGATAATATAGAACCAATTTCATTTGGTGGCTCTGGTGCTGGTGGAAGTCATGCTCATGCATGGCCAACCCCGGCGCAAGCATCGAAACCACATAATCATCCATTAAGTGCCCAACCACATTCGCACGGTGTTTCACCGCAAGGACCACATTCTCATGGATTTACAACAACAGCACAAAACTTTAAGATTAAGTATGTTGATGTAATTGTTTGTAGTAAAAATTGATTATACATAAAAATAAGAGGTAGTTAAAAAAATGGCAGTTTTAGGATCAACAACTCTTACTGGTTGTGAATACATCGAAGATTTTCTTGGAGGATATATTCCAGGAACTACCACCAGACCCATGTGTGTTTTTAATCAAACCACTCCATCCGTCAGTTGGACAAAAGTAACTAATTCTGCATACAATGACATTGCACTCAGAGTGGTTACAGGTGGCAGTGGTAATCAGATTTCTGGATCTACAGTATTTTCTTCGGTTTTAACTACAAAAAGTATAGGATTATCAATTAATCCCGCATCTGCAGGCGTGGGTTTTCAGCAAGCATCTGGAAATGTATCAGTAGGTCAAGCACATGGGTATTCACCAGGTCAAGGTTTGAATCTGCAGGGTGAGCTAGCTAATTTGCCCCCTCATGTTCATTCTTTTAATAGAAATCGTGCACAACCTGTTTTAGACGCAAACGTAGCACGAACAAATGCAACTTTAACTGGTCCCTTTAACTCTGGTTCCTCTGGTTCAAATGTTCAACATATACACACTGGCAACTGGGGACTTCATGCTCACGGAGTTACTAACTCAGCTACTCATGGTCATCAAATCACTGGATCACATTCACATACAGTCTCTGGGCCTCTAACTCAAGAAAACTTTGCAGTTCTTTATCGAGACGTAGTAATTGCAGAAAAGGACAAAAAACCATAATTTGACATTCGAGTAAAAATACATTATAATCTAATTGATAAAATAGTTGCCATGAATCAGAAACTTCTAACCAATAATTATCTTATTATTCCCAATTTCATTAACTCTCACAGAGCACGAGAACTTGGAAATGATTTTAAAGTTTATTCAGAATCAAAGAATAATGGTGGAGACTCACAAGCACCAAATTCCCAAGTTGATTATAACTACATTTCCTTTTTAGAATTACTTTGTGAGAAAACCCAGCAGGTATCTTCTATTTTGGAAGAAACTGTACTTCCAACTTATACATACTCAAGAGTGTATTATAATGGAAGTGTTCTTGAGAGGCATAAGGATCGTGATGCTTGTGAGATTTCACTTACTCTTCACTTGAATGGAGACAAATCCTGGCCGATTTCTATTCAAACTCCAAGTGGTGAAGAAAAATCGGTGATTCTGGAATCGGGAGATGCAATGATGTATCTTGGTACAATTGCAGAACACTGGAGAAATGCTTATGATGGAGACTATTACACTCAAGTATTTCTTCATTATGTAAGAAGTCGTGGTGATTGTGCCTATGCTTACTTTGATAAAATTAAAAATAAATCAGATTCTGAAGAACAGCACTCTGAAGTAACAGTCAAAGAAGAAATTAAAGAAGAAACAAAACAAACTAAAAAATCAATTGAGTTAATCGTGCCAAATCCCGCAAATACTTTAGAGCAATACATTCATGTGTTTGATGACATTGTTCCTAATGAATTATGTGATGAAATTTTAAGTGAGTATGAAAATAGTGGTGATTGGTCTGATAGTTTAGTTGGTGGAGGAGTTGTAAGTAGAGATACAAGAAATTGTGATCAGATTTTAATTTCGGGTCATGACATTATCTCAAAGAATTATGACAGAAGAAAGAAAATTGATGAAATGATTCACGAATCTGTACGAAAAGCAATTCATAAATACCACGAGTGTCATAAAGAGTTTGAAATTTCAATTGACACTGGTTATCAAATTTTAAGGTATCAAGAAGGTGGGTTTTATGTTCAACACACCGATTCCTTTAAAGAACAACAAAGATCAGTTTCTTGCTCTTTACATCTCAATAATGATTATGAAGGTGGTAACTTTGGATTTTTTGACAGACAAATGCAAGTTAGGTCAGGAAAAGGTTCCGCCGTAATGTTCCCATCCAACTTTATGTTCCCTCATGAAATTATGCCTGTTACAAAAGGAACTCGGTACTCTATTATTACTTGGTTAGTATGACAAACTATTATGTTAGAAAAGTTCTCGAAAGAGAACAAGTTGATTTAATTCAAAATCTACTCAAACATGCCGAAGAACACAATCTTTGGCATGATGGATTGAATAGTGGTGGAGGAACTTCTTCTACCAAATCCAATAAAGAACTTTCAGATCTTCAAATGTCAAAAACAATCAATGATTGTATTATGCAGTCATTAGATACTGACAGAGAATTTCTGGCATTTACTGCGGCAAAAAGCACAAACGTAAATATTATTTCAAAATCAGAGTCAGGTAATTATTACAATCCTCATTTTGATAATTGGGACAATGGAGATTTTAGCACCACAGTGTTTTTGAGTGACCCAAATACCTATGAAGGAGGAGAACTTTGTTTATTGCTTGGAACTGATGAAGAAAAACAATTAAAACCTGAAGCAGGATGGGCAGTAACCTATCCAACAGGAATCATGCACAGAGTAAATAGAGTTTTATCTGGAACAAGATATGTTTCTGTATTTTGGACAAAGAGTAAAATCAAAAATATTGTAATGAGAAACATGAACTATCAATTAGAATTGATTATTCAAAACTTAGAAAAAAATTCAGATTCAATTCATCACACTGATTGCAAAGCAGCTTTAAAAGATCCTCTTTTTATTGCAAGAAATGTACAAAATGAAATTATTAGACATTACGGAGAATAAACAATGAGAATGAAACCTGGAAAGTGGTGCCCACTGATTAGAAAAGATTGTGTAGGTCTTAAATGTGCTTGGTTCATGGAAGTTCGTGGAATGAATCCAAACACTGGTGAAATGATTGATGAGTGGAACTGTGCGATTGCGTGGCTGCCTATGATGCAAATTGAGACATCACAACAAGCACGACAGGCAGGAGCAGCAGTTGAATCTTTCAGAAATGAAGTTGTAAGAAAAAATTCAGAAAATCAGCAACTTTATTTGAATTTTATGCAACAAGTTCAGAATAATACTCTTCCCGCAACTGTAACTCCACTTGATACTCCCATAAATATGTTAGAATCAGGATCCGATAATACGGAGGAAAGTAACTTATGAATGAGATGTTAATAATTGTTCCTATAGATGGAATAATATCAATAGATGGTCATCATTTATTGAGCATAGATTCTCAATACTTAGATTGGATTCCAGATGATGTTCATGCATTTCATTGGTATGTTGATAGAAATGAAGGTGAAATTCAATTTAAATGTCATCCTTTTGAACCTGAATTAAAAAAACCCAATGAAAGAGTAACTGAATTAGGTGTCTTTTCTCGGGCAATAACTGTTTTTGAAGAAGAACTTGAAAGAAGATCTTTAGCAGAAGCTGCTGAGATTGCTGCAGCAGAAGCAGCACGAGATTATTGGGCAGAACTAAGATCATTTAGAGGTAATAGACTTTTTATTTGCGATTGGACTCAATTACCTGGTGCTCCTATTACAGGCCGACAAAAACAAGCATGGGAAGTTTATAGACAAGAACTTCGTGATCTTCCAGAAAACATCACAGATCCTAAACCATTAGTATTGGATGAAAATCATCCAAGTTGGCCAGTACCCCCAAGTTAATCATGAGTTCAAATACTGAAAGTCTTTTACATCTCCTTCGACAATACGAAAACACAACTGAACAACAAGATGTTCCAGTTGAACAACCAGAAACTCCAAAAGTAACTGAGGTTGCTCAATCACAACAACAAATGGAACTTGAGTATTGTCCCCAATCAGTTCATTATTTTAGACATAAAAATTATCATTATCGCAGAGAAGTTGATTCTAACGGAATCGTTAGTTGGGAACTTATTCATCATAATATCAGACACAAGATCGAAGACACTTATCAAATAAACATGTTAGAAAAAAGAGTTTCACAGATCGTTGATTGATGTGCCACTAATGTCCATTTCGATACCAGTTAAAATTTCGTGGTGCTCCATCGATTATATCACAACTCACTCTAAACCACTTCCAACGAAATATAAATCCAAACAAATGAGTGTTTCCAATGCTCATAATCAGCA
>Ga0194121_10001625_pt1 | contig 37599 bp, 33 predicted proteins | sample TA2MahCa50mmetaG_FD_148609 | JGI IMG/M metagenome (GOLD analysis project Ga0194121, IMG submission 148609) | Freshwater microbial communities from Lake Tanganyika, Tanzania - TA2015020 Mahale Deep Cast 50m | ecosystem: Environmental > Aquatic > Freshwater > Lake | place: Tanzania: Lake...
CCGTGGCTCTGACCGCACCTGCTATTGGCTGAAGTCAAAGCGTCGGCTGAGGCCAAGAGCCTCGGCTGAGCTTGAAGCTCAAACGGAATCCCGCAAGCCCCCTCGCAAGAGGGGGCTTTTTCATGGCATAGGAAGCTGGATGTGGATATGGGGTTGTTGCACAGGCTGTTTCACACCCGCAACAGCGGCTTTGGACACACCACCGGGGAATCGGAATCAGGCCTTCTGCCAGATCACCGCGGTGCGCCGGCGGGGATACAGCTCACGGCACAGGCCGCCGGAAGGAGACGTGCCTTCTGCTGTTCTCATGTTGTTGGTGAGCAAGGAGCATCGACATCCGCTTTCTTGGATACTCTTTTGACACTCGTGATTTGGCAGCGATTATTATTGGCTTATGAATGAATTAAGGCCAGAGCACTGTTGGCTTTTGCGCTCTGAATGGTGAAGAAGCTTTTCTATGGTTGAGCTGTTCGACAACCGGGCTTCCGCTTGGCGTTGCGTTTTGGTGGGCACGCAGCTTGGCTGGAGCCTGTCGTTCAAAAGCCCTTTCCCCATCTGCCGGGAGGCGCTTTCGATTGCGATTGCTCAACTGTCTCTGTTTTGATCAAGCGGTGTTGATCAAGCGGTGTTGATCAAGCCGGTGATCGGATTTGAACCGACGACCTACTGATTACGAATCAGTTGCTCTACCCCTGAGCTACACCGGCGTCCCTTTGAAATTAGCATTCAGCGGTCAGCCTGAAGCGGTGCGTGACGATGGGATCCAAGCCTGAATCGATTGATCCCGCCTTGAGGGAGCGACTGTTGCAGGAGGTCCGCACTCCCTGGCGAGGGCTGCGCCGGGCGGTGTGGCTTGCTCTGGCAGCCTCGGGGGCGGTGGGGCTGGCGACGATGGCGATGCGGTCAGCGAGTGGCGCTGACGTGCCCTCAGCTGATCTCCTCATCCAGATCGGCGCTTTCGCCCTCTTCGGTGGGTTGCTCTGGTTCGATCGCAACCGTTTCACCAGCTAACACCTCGGGGGCGGAGGTTGGTGATTGCTCTTCCGCAGATCCTGGCTCAGATGTCACCTCTGCCACGGTGGGCGATGGCTGGGCTGGGGGCGGATCGGTGATTTGCAGGGGGCTCAGCAGCAGCAGCGGCAGCCCCAAGCAGAGCCGCTCGGCTTCCAGCTGCACGGGGGTGAGGGGCGAGCAGTCGGCGAGGGCGGATGGGCTCCGGCTGAGCAGCCCGATGGCCTGGCTCAGTTGTTGCCACTGCCACAGCATCAAGGCCAGCAGAGGGCAGGCCAACAGCAGCCCAACAAAACGGGGGCTGGCCGCCAGGGGAGAGAGGGGGGCTGCCAGGGCGGCGTGCTGATCCATCCACCAGAGCAGGGGCAGCAGGGCCGCCGCGGCCAGCACCATGGCCAGTTTTGCCGGCAGCGGACTCTGCAGGGCAGCCAGGCTGCGCTGGGCTTCGCTGCGCGCTCTCACGGGCACCTGGACCAGCAGCAGTGAGCAAACGTCGGCCGGCCGCTGCCACAGCACGATGGCAGGACCCAGAGCCCCGATGGCCCACGCCAGCAGGCGCTCTAGGCCTGGCAAAGGGCCGGGATCGGCTCCAGCGAGGACCAGCAGCAGCCCCAGCAGCTCCAGCGGAATGGCCCCAAGGGCCACCAGCTGGAGCCAGAGCAGGGGCTCGCTGCGAGGGTTCACAGGGCTCAGGTGCTGAGGGTGCGGCGCTGGGTGACCAGCTTGTAGGCCTCGACCCGATCCGATTCCTGCCAGCCGGTGTAGCGATCGGTGCCGATGCCGCACTCGAAGCCGGTGGCGACTTCCTTGACGTCGTCCTTGTTGCGACGCAGGGAATCGAGGTCGCCCTCGAACACCTTCTCCTTGCCGCGCCACACCCGCACCTTGCAGTTGCGCTGCAGCTTGCCGGTGGTGACATAGCAACCGGCCACCGCACTGCGCCCGATCGTGAACACGGCGCGCACCTCGGCTTCGCCCAGGGGCTCCTCGACCAGCTCCGGCTCCAGCAGGCCTTCCATGGCCATCTGGATGTCTTCCAGCAGCTTGTAGATGACGTCGTAGTCGCGCACGTCGACGCCGGTGGCATCGGCGGCTCGCTTGGCACCGGGGGCCATCGAGGTATTGAAGCCCACGATCACCGCGCCCGAGGCGGCGGCCAGGTCGACGTCGGTTTCGGTGATCTCGCCCGGAGCCGAGAGCAACACCCGCACCTGGACCTCGCCCTGGGGCAGCTGCTCGAGGGAGCCGAGGATCGCCTCAACGGAGCCCTGCACATCGGCCTTGAGGATCAGGTTGAGCTCCTTGAGCTCGCCTTCGCTGGCCTGGCCCGACATCGAAGCCAGGGAGACGCGGCGGGAGGCCATCTGTTGGGCCAGGCGGGTGGCGCGGGCCTCGTTGGCGCGATCGCCCACCACGGAGCGGGCGGTCTTCTCGTCGGGGTACACCTCAAACTCGTCGCCGGCGGTGGGCACTTCGCTGAAGCCCAGCGCCTCAACCGCATAGGAGGGGCCGGCTTCCTTGACCCGCTTGCCGGTGTCGTCGACCATGGCGCGCACCTTGCCGAGCACCGGACCGGCCGCCAGCACGTCGCCGGCCTTCAGGGTGCCGTTCTGCACCAAGAGGGTGGCCACTGGTCCCTTGGCCTTGTCGAGGTGAGCCTCGATCACGGTGCCCCTGGCCATCCGATCCGGGTTGGCCTGGAGGTCTTCCACCTCCGTCACCAGCAGGATCATCTCCAGCAGCTTGTCGACGTTCTCGCCCTTGATGGCGCTCACGGGCACCATCACGGTGTCGCCGCCCCAGTCTTCGGCCACCAGTTCGAGGGCGGAGAGCTCCTGCTTCACACGGTCGGGCGAGGCGCCTTCCTTGTCGATCTTGTTGATCGCCACCACGATCGGCACCTTGGCCGCCCGAGCGTGGCTGATGGCCTCGAGGGTCTGGGGACGCACGCCGTCGTCGGCTGCCACCACCAGCACGGCCACGTCGGTCACCTTGGTGCCGCGGGCTCGCATGGCGGTGAACGCCTCGTGGCCCGGGGTGTCGAGGAAGGTGATCTTGCGTTGCTGGCCCGCGTGGGGGATCTCCACCTGATAGGCGCCGATGTGCTGGGTGATGCCCCCGGCTTCGCCGGCGGCCACACGGGTTTTGCGGATGGCGTCGAGCAGGCTGGTTTTGCCATGGTCGACGTGGCCCATCACGGTGACCACAGGCGGGCGACGGATCAGGTGGTCGCGGTCGCTCTCCTCGATCATTTCCACCGTCTTGGCGGCGGCTTCCTCGACGTCGTCCTCGAGCACCGGCACACCGAATTCTTCGGCCACCGCTTCGATCGTCGAGAGGTCGAGGCTCTGGGTGACCGTGGCGATGATCCCCTTGAAGAAGAGGCTCTTGATGATTTCGGAGCTCTCAACGCCCAGTTTCTCGGCCAGCTCCTGCACCGTGAGGTTGCCCTCCGGCACGATCAGCATCTCGGGCCGCACGGCCTTGGCTTCGCGGGAGGCCCGCAATTCCATGGCGCGGCGGCGCTGCCGCTGGCGGGTGGTTTCCTTCTTGCGCTTCCGCATCGCCGCAATGGGCTTGGCGGCAGGGGTGGCGGCGGTGCGGGGCTTGGCGGGGCGGGCCAGGCTGGCCTGCAGCACGAAGGCTTCCTGTTCGCCGGCGTAACCGCCGGTTTCGGCGGTGAGCACATCATCGTTTTCGCCGATGATGTGCACCTTGGTGCGCTGTTTTTGCGGCGTGCGGCTGCGCAGGGCCTCCAGTTTGGCGCTGTCGTCCCAGTCGGGTCGACGGGGGCGTCCTGCTGCACCAGCTGGCGTGGGAGCCCGGAAGCCAGGTCGCCGCGGCGCGGCCGGTGCGGTGGCGCTGGGGCGCACCAGATCGGGCGTGCCCGGGCTGGATGGTGCACCGGCTTCGGGCCGATCCCCGGGGCGTCGTGGCGGTGGAGCTGTGGGACGGCCGGAGGGCTTCTGGAGCTGCATCAGCTCGCCAGGGGCCATCGGCTTGCGCATGCCGGCCGGCATGCCTGGGCGGCCCGGGGCGGCGGGGCGCCCAGGGGCTCCGGGGCCGGCGCTATCGCGGCGAATCGGTTTGCCGACCAGCTCGAGAGGGGTTGGGCCGGGACGGCCCGGTGCCCCAGGCATGCCAGGGCGAACGGGGGCCGGAGCTCCAGGTCGCTGGGGTGGTGCCGGCCGCTGGCTCAGCGGCGGGCGGCCCGCCGGAGAGGCGGGGCGGCTGCTGGTGCCGGTGCCGGCGGGGGTGCTGGTGGGACGACCCACCAGTTGAGGCTTGCTGGGGGCGGGGCGAACGGGCAGTTCCGGTTTGCGGCTTGGTGTGGGAGCTGCCGCGGCTGGGCGAGCCGGGGGTGGGGTGCCCGGGCGAGCGGGTTTGGAAGCAATCACAACTGGCTTGCTCGGCGCGGCCGCCGAAGGCCGGGCCGGTGCTGCGGGCTTGCTGGGTGCCGGGGGCTTGCTCGCTGCCGCAGGTTTGCTAACCACTGCAGGTTTGCTAACCACGACAGGCTTGCTGGGAGCAGCCGGTTTGCTCGGGGAAGGCGGTTGGTTGGCTGGCTTGGCCGCCACGGGCCGGGCCGGGGGCATGGCGGGCTTCGCGGCCATGGGTGGTGCAGCAGCCGATTGGGTTGGAGTCGCTGGCCGTGGGCTGGCGGCAGGCTTGGGAGCGGCGGGCACTGCGCCGGCGGCGTCACTGACAGCCTTCTTGACCGAGAGAATCGCCTTCGGCGGGGCGGTGGGGGCAGCGGCCGCCGCCCGGTTGCCGTTGCTGCCCGCATCGATCAGGGAGCGGATCCGGGACGCTTCGTCGTCGCTGATCGAGCTGCTGTGGCTCTTGGCCGCAACCCCCAACTTCTCGGCGGCATCGAGCACGTCCTTGTTCTCCAGGCCCATGTCCCGGGACAGCTCATAAATTCTGACTTTGCCGCTGCTGGTCATTCAGGTCTCCATGGGTCGGGGCCCAAGGGGCCGCCGGGTCGGGGCCCAGGGGCCGCCAAGCGGGGCCAAGGGGCACACCAGGCCGCACGCACTCTGCGGCCAATGTTCATCTTGCCTTAGAGGCGAGATCAGCGCCGGGTGTTAGGCGCTTTTGCAGGGTTTCAACGATGGAATCTGCAACCTGACAGCGCAGGGCCCGTTGCAGACGCTTGCGTCGTGTGGCCTCTTCCAGGCACGCCGGATTGGGACAGAGGTAAGCCGAGCGGCCCATGCCCTGGTCCAATCCGATTCCTCCTTCGGCCAGCCGGATGACCCGCCAGAGCAGCTGGCGATCCAGCAGCGCACGACAGGCCACACAGCGCCGAAGCACGATCCGGGGCGTCACCGGGCCTCATCCTCGGCGACGGCCTCTTCAGCCACAGCCTCCTCTTCAACAAAATCTTGGCCGTCTTCGCCAAGTTCCTGCTCGTCTTCAGGCAGGGGATAGAGCTCCCGCAGGCGGGCGTCTTCCTCGGCCCGGGCCGCCTGTTCGATCTCGAGGCGGGTTTCGACTTCGGCTTGGAGAGCTTCCTCTTCCTGGCGCTGGGCGATCAGCTCAGACACCACGGCATCTTCGGCGGCCTGGTCGTATTCGCTGGCGTTCTTGATGTCGAGCTTCCAGCCGGTGAGGCGGGCCGCCAGACGCACGTTTTGCCCTTCGCGGCCAATGGCGAGGCTGAGTTGGTCGGGGGGCACCAGCACGTGGGCGTGCTGGCCTTCCGGGTCCACCAGCCGCACCATGTCCACGCGCGCCGGGCTGAGGGAGTTGGCGATGTATTGGCCCGGGTCGGGCGACCAGCGGATCACGTCGATCTTCTCGCCGCGCAGCTCGTTAACCACCTGCTGGATGCGGGAACCGCGGGCGCCGATGCAGGCACCCACCGGGTCGACTTCGCGCTCCACCGAATCCACGGCCACCTTGGTGCGCGGCCCCACGGAGCGGGAGGGGGGATTGGCTTCCCGCGCCACAGCCACGATCCGTACCGAGCCCTCCTGGATCTCGGGCACCTCATTTTCAAACAGGTACACAACCAGGCCGGCATTGGACCGGCTCACAAACAGTTGGGGCCCTCGCCGGGCCACCTCGCTCACCTCCTTGAGGAACACCTTGAAGGTGGCGTTGGCCCGGTAGTTGTCGTTGGGTAGTTGGTCGCGGCGGGGGAGCTCAGCCTCCACCTCGGGCCTGCCCAGACCACTGCTCACAGCCATGATCACGCTCTGGCGCTCGAAGCGGATCACCCGGGCCGTGAGCACGGGGTCTTCGAGGTCGGCGAACTCCTCCTGGATCATGCGGCGCTGCTGGTCACGCAGCTTCTGGGCCAGCACCTGCTTGGTGGTGGCGGCTGCCATGCGCCCAAACTCTTCTTTTTCGGGAGTGACGTCGAGCACGACGGTGTCGCCGACCTGGGCGTCATCGGCCACCTGTTGCACCTCGGCCAGGGAAATCTGGTGGTCTTCACTCTCCACCTCCTCGACGATGATCTTCGAGGCCAGCACCCGGTATCCCTCCTCCTCCAAGTCGAGGCCGACATCAAAGTTGGAGAAGTAGTCCTCTTCGAAAGGGTCTTCGCTGATTCCCAGATACAGGGTGCGGCGGTAGCGCTCGTAGCCCTTGAGCAGGGCTTCCCGCAGGGCGGCCTCCACAACGGCGGGCGGCAATTTCTTCTCGTCGCTGATGTCCTCGATCAGGTTGTTCAGACCGGGGAGCAGTACCAGAGCCATGGATCAGGGGTGAGAAATGGTCAGGGAGCGGTTCAGTGGCGGGTCAGCTGGCCTGGGTCGGGGTGACCAGGCAGACGCTGATCACCGAGTCCCGCGGGATGCGCTGGGTGCGGCCGCGGATGTTGAGGTGCACATCCGTTGCATCGCGCTCCAGCAGGAGCCCTTCGCGCCGCACTGCAAGGCCCTTGCTGTCGCGGCAGTGCACGGCCACTGGAAATCCGCGAAAGCTGCGGAAATCCCGGTCGTCGTGCAGATCGTCGCTGACGCCAGGGCTACTGACCTCCAGAACATAGGCGTCGCCGAGGAGCTCGGCTGCCTCGATCGCCTCGCCGAGGGGCGCGCTCAGGGAGGCGCACTCATCGAGGCTGATGTCGCTGCCATCGGCGCGTTGCACCAGCACCTGCACCGTCATGGGGATGCGGTGGGTGAACAGATGCACGCCCTTGAGCGCGAAGCCGGCATTCGCCACAGCCGCTTGGGCCAGGCGCTCCAGATCGGGCAGGAGGGGGTGGGGCAACGCTGCAATTGGGCTGGGGGCAGGAGGCCCGCCGGCTTTTGCAGTCTTGAAAACTGCCCATCCGCCCGGTCTGTGGCATGCACCCTTGGGCGCATGGCTGAACCGTGACGTTTGGGATTGCCCGCCGGGCAAGTGGTCACCCTAGGGGATGGTCTGTCCCAGGCCCAATGCCGCCCAAGGGAGGCAACTCAATCACGGGGGCTTCGGCGAAGTAGTCGCTGGGCTGCACGGTGCCGCGCTGGCCGGCGTCCTGGTTGAGGCACTGGCCCTTCTGCTCGTCGGTGCGCAGGTATTGGCAAACCCTGGCCCACAGCTTGGCGCGTGTGCCCGGGGCTCCCTGGCTGAAGTGCACCAGGTCGTTGCCGCCGACCATGCCCTGGATCTCCACCTGGCAGAGCGTGCACAGCTGGCGGGTGCCGGGGGGGATTGCTGCCATGGCCGCCTGTGCGATCAAACACCAACTTAGACGGATGGGCCTGCCTGAGTTCACCCTGCTGCGTTGGCGGCGTCTCTAGCCTCAGAACCGAGATTGTTGGGCCGCTGCCCCTTTGCCGTGAACGGGTTGTTGATGAAGCGGGTGTGGGTGAGGGTTTGCTCCGTGCTGCTGGTTCCCCTGCTCTGGTTGGGCTCGGCAGTTGGCCTGGTGGTCGCCTGGGACGCCAGTTGGGGGGGTGGCCAATCTGCAGCCCTGGCGCTGGAGACGCCCGCCGCTCCCGTGCTTCCAACGAGTCCCCACAGCTTTGTGGCCGATGCGGCCCGGGCCGTGGCCCCCGCGGTGGTGCGCATCGACACCGAGCGGGAGGTGGCCCGCCAGCCCTTTGATCCCGCCCTGCTGGATCCGTTGTTGCGCGACCTGTTTGGCGATCCCTCCGGCAGCATGCGCGAGCGGGGCCAGGGATCCGGGGTGGTGATCGATGCCGGCAAGGGCCTGGTGCTCACCAATGCCCACGTGGTCGACCAGGTGGACAGCGTTGAGGTGACCCTGGCCGATGGCCGGCACGTGGATGGGGCTGTGGTGGGGGCCGACTCGGTCACCGATCTGGCCGTGGTCAAAATTCCTGGCTCTCGGGAGCTGCGCGCCGCGCCCCTTGGGGATTCCGAAGCCCTGGAGGTGGGCGACTGGGCCATTGCCATGGGCAGCCCCTACGGCCTGGAGCGCACGGTGACGCTGGGGATCGTGTCGAGCCTGCACCGCAACATCAACAGCCTCGGTTTCGCCGACAAGCGCCTCGACCTGATCCAGACCGACGCCGCGATCAACCCCGGCAACTCTGGGGGGCCGCTGATCAATGCCACGGGTGAGGTGATCGGCATCAACACGCTGGTGCGCTCAGGCCCTGGCGCTGGCCTGGGCTTTGCGATTCCGATCAACCTGGCCCGAGGGGTGGCCACCCAGCTCAGCACCGGCGGCCAAGTGGTGCACCCCTATCTCGGTTTGCAGCTGGTGCCGCTCACCGCCCGTCGGGCCCGCGACAACAACCGCGACCCCGACGCCCTGTTGCAGCTTCCTGAGCGGGATGGGGCGCTGGTGCAGCGGGTGCTGCCGTCCAGTCCGGCGGAAACGGCGGGCCTGCGTCGCGGCGATCTGGTGGTGGGCGTCGCCGATCAGCCGGTGCCCGATCCGGCCAGCCTGCTCGAGCGGGTGGAACGCAGCAGCGTTGGCGAGCCCCTGCCGCTGACCGTGGTCCGCGGCCAGCGGGAGCTCAGCCTCACGATCAAGCCTGCGGCGTTGCCCCACGCCGGATGAACGCTGCTACGGTCGCGGCCCGAGAGAGGAGCACTGGATGTTGGACCTGCAGGACCGGATGAAGCAGGCCGTGGCCACGGCTGCCACCGAGCAGATCCGCAGCGGCATGGTGGTGGGCCTGGGCTCCGGCTCCACCGCGGCCCTGATGATCCAGGCCCTCGGGGCGAAGCTCAACAGCGGCGAACTCACCGATGTGGTGGGTGTCACCACATCGTTTCAGGGGGAGGTTCTCGCCGCCGAGCTGGGCATTCCGCTCAAGAGCCTGAATGCGATCGAGCGCATCGATCTGGCCATCGACGGCGCCGATGAGGTGGATCCCTCCTTCCAGCTGATCAAGGGCGGTGGCGCCTGCCACGTGCAGGAGAAGCTGGTGGCCCGCCGCGCCGAGCGCTTTGTGGTGGTGGTGGATGCCACCAAGCTTGTCGACACGCTCAACCTGGGCTTCCTGCTGCCGGTGGAGGTGCTCCCTGGCGCCTGGCGGCAGGTTCAGGCCGAGCTCGCCGCCATGGGCGGTGATGCCCAGCTGCGCATGGCCGTGAAGAAGGCTGGCCCGGTGGTGACCGACCAGGGCAACCTGGTGCTGGACGTCAAATTCGCCGGTGGCATCAGCGATCCGGCCAGTCTGGAGGCGGCGATCAACAACCTGCCCGGCGTGCTCGAGAACGGCCTGTTCGTCAACATCACCGACCAGGTGCTGGTGGGTGAAATCGTGGATGGCCAGCCGCGGGTGCGGGATCTGGTGAAGCGCTGACGCGGGTTTACCTCTGCAGCCGGCGCCGCACCGATTCGGCGTGGCTGTGGAGTCCTTCGCTCTCCGCCAGGCTGATGACGGCGGCCCCGGTGGCCTCCAGGGCCTCCCGGTTGAACCGGATCAAGCTGGTGTGGCGCAGGAAGGTCTCCACGCTCAGGGCGCCGGCGAATCGTGCCGTGCCGGAGGTGGGCAGGGTGTGGTTGGGGCCGGCGAGATAGTCGCCCACGGCCTCGGGTGTGTAGGGCCCCATGAAGATGGCGCCGGCGTGCTGGATCTGCTCGGCCAGGGGCTCCGGGTCTTCGACCAGCAACTCCAGGTGCTCGGGCGCGAAACAGTCGCTGAGCCGGGCCGCCTGGGTGAGGCTGTCGCACACCACGATCAGGCCCCAGTCGTTGAGGGCCGTGCGGGTGATCTCGGCCCTGGGGTGGTTCTCAAGCTGGGCCTCCAGCGCTGCGGGCAGGGCCGCGGCCAGGCTGGCGCTGGTGGTCAGCAGGATCGCTGCGGCCAGGGGGTCGTGTTCGGCCTGGGCCAGCAGGTCGGCTGCCACCTGGTCGACGCGGGCGGTGTGGTCGGCGATCACCAGCACCTCGCTCGGGCCGGCGAGGGAATCGATCGCCACCCGGCCATACACGGCCTTTTTGGCCAGGGTCACGTAGAGGTTGCCCGGGCCGCTGATCACGTCCACCCGCGGAATGGTTTCGGTGCCATAGGCCAGGGCGCCGATCGCCTGGGCGCCCCCCACCCGGTACACCTCCTCCACACCGGCCAGGTGGGCGGCCGCCAGCACGGTGGCGTTGGGTTCTCCGCCGGGGCCTGGGGGCGTCACCATCACCAACCGTTGCACCCCGGCCACGCGCGCTGGCACGGCATTCATCAGCACGGTGCTGGGGTAGGACGCTCGCCCCCCAGGCACATACAGGCCAGCCCGCTCCACCGGTCGCCAGCGCCGGCCCAGCTGTTCGCCGTGGGGACCGGTGATGGCGAGGTCGGCGGGGAGTTGCTGCTGGTGGAAGGCCAGGATCCGCTGATGGGCCAGTCGCAGGGCCTCCTGCAGCGGCGTGGGTGTGGCCTGCCATGCCGCCGCCAGCCGTTCGCGCGGAATGCGTAGCGGATCGGGCCGCACGCCATCAAACCGTTCGGTCAGCTCCAGCAGGGCTTGATCGCCCTGGGTCTGCACCTGGGTGAGGATCGCCTCCACACGGGCCATCTCCTCCTGCATGCGGCCGCCGCTGGTGCGTTCGGCGATGGCGGCGAGGCGTTCGGCCGCTGGGCTGCGACCGTTATCCCGCAGGCAGGTGATCGACAGAGCGGCAGGCGACGCGACCACGGGGCAGGACTGGCGGCAACACCTCGACAAGCTAGTGCGGCACTGGCTTGGCAAGGTTTTGGGCGCCGCTGGGCAGCCTGGCGGTAGGATCCTCGTTTGCCGAACCAGCGTCCGTCCGCCTGTGGCCAATAACAAGTCGTCGAAGAAGCGCATTGACGTTGCCGAGCGCAACCGCCTCCGCAACCGCACCTACAAGTCGTCCCTGCGCACCTTGATGAAGCGCTGCTTCAGCGCCTGCACCGCCTACAGCCAGGCGCCTGGCGAGACCGCCAAGACGGCTGTTCAGACCAGCCTGAATGCCGCTTTCAGCAAAATCGATAAGGCCGTGAAGGTGGGCGTGCTGCACAGCAACACCGGCGCCAACCAGAAGTCGCGCCTCAGCGCGGCCGTGAAAAAAGTGATCGAGCCGGCTGTGGCTGCCAAGGCCTGAGCGCCTGCGTCGACGCCTTGAGCCTCGGGTGCCCCCCGAGGCAGCAGATCCTGGGGATGGCCACAATGGGTGCCACCTCCAGAATTTTTGTTGTGCCATGGCTTTGAGCCCAGCGACAGCTCTGAGCCCAGCCACAGCTGTGACTCCAGCGGCGCTGGTCGATAGCCACTGTCACATCGTGTTCCGCAATTTCGACGACGACCTCGAGGAGGTGGCCCAGCGCTGGCGGGATGCCGGCGTGCAGGCCCTGGTCCATGCCTGCGTGGAACCCTCGGAGATTCCAGCGATCCGGGCCCTAGCCGATCGCTTTCCCGAGTTGCGCTATTCCGTGGGAGTCCATCCTCTCGATACCGAGCACTGGCGCGACGACACCGCTGGCGTGCTGCGTCAGGCTGCCCAGGCCGATTCCCGCGTGGTGGCCATTGGCGAGCTGGGCCTCGACCTGTTTCGTGACCACAACCTCGAGCAGCAGCTCGCCATGCTGGAGCCCCAGCTGGATCTGGCTGTGGAGCTGGATCTGCCGGTGATTGTGCACTGCCGTGATGCGGCCGAGCCGATGTTGGCTCTGCTGCGCCAGCGGGCGGATCGCGGAGCTTGCCCCCGCGGTGTGATGCATTGCTGGGGGGGCAACCCCGAGGAAATGGAGGGGTTCCTGGCGCTGGGTTTTTACATCAGCTTCAGCGGCACCGTCACCTTCCCCAAGGCCGAGGCCACCCATGCCTGTGCCCGGCAGGTGCCCGCGGATCGCTTCCTGGTGGAAACCGACTGCCCCTTCCTGGCGCCGGTGCCCCGGCGGGGCAAACGCAACGAGCCAGCGTTCGTGGCGTCGGTGGCGGCGCGGGTGGCCGAGCTGCGTGGGGAAACCCTCACGGAAGTGGCCCATACCAGCACTTCCAATGCGGCCGAGCTGTTCCGGCTACCCCTTCACAATGTATGATGTTTCATTGGCCTGGAAGCGGTAGCGCTGCTTGTTGTCGACGTCTGCAGTCTTGAAGCAATCCCGTTGAGCAAGCCCCCTCGGGCAGCCGTTCTCCGTTCGGGGAGCGGCTGTTCGTGTGGGCGGCTGCGGGCCGTCAAGACAGCAGCGCCCGCCATGGGGCGCCCCGCCGGCCAGTCCATTTCCACCCGTTCCTGCAGGTTCACCGCATGAGCAGCGCGATCCAGGTCGCTAAGACCGCTACTTACCTGCCCGATTTGGTGGAGGTGCAGCGCGCCAGCTTCAAATGGTTCCTGGAGAAGGGGCTGATCGAGGAGCTCGAGAGCTTTTCGCCGATCACCGACTACACCGGCAAGCTCGAGCTGCACTTCATCGGTAGCGAGTACCGCCTGAAGCGCCCGCGCCACGACGTGGAAGAGGCCAAGCGTCGCGACGCGACCTTCGCGTCCCAGATGTATGTCACCTGCCGCCTGGTCAACAAGGAGACCGGCGAAATCAAGGAGCAGGAGGTGTTCATCGGCGAACTGCCCCTGATGACCGAACGCGGCACGTTCATCATCAATGGCGCCGAGCGCGTGATCGTCAACCAGATCGTGCGCTCGCCTGGCGTCTATTTCAAGGACGAGCAGGACAAGAATGGCCGCAAGACCTTCAACGCCAGCCTGATCCCCAACCGCGGTGCCTGGCTGAAGTTCGAGACCGACAAGAACGACCTGCTGCACGTTCGCGTCGACAAGACCCGCAAGATCAACGCCCACGTGCTGATGCGGGCCATCGGCCTGTCTGACAACGACGTGCTCGACAAGCTGCGGCACCCTGAGTACTACCAGAAGTCGATCGAGGCGGCCAACGACGAGGGCATTTCCTCGGAAGACCAGGCCCTGCTGGAGCTCTACAAAAAGCTGCGTCCGGGTGAGCCTCCCTCCGTCAGCGGCGGCCAGACCCTGCTGCACAGCCGCTTCTTCGACCCCAAGCGCTACGACCTGGGCCGGGTGGGCCGCTACAAGATCAACAAGAAGCTGCGTCTCACCATCCCCGATGCGGTGCGCACCCTCACCCCTGAGGATGTGCTCAGCACGATCGACTACCTGATCAACCTCGAGCTCGATGTGGGCGGTGCCTGCCTCGACGACATCGACCACCTCGGCAACCGCCGGGTGCGCTCCGTAGGCGAGCTGCTGCAGAACCAGGTGCGGGTCGGCCTGAACCGTCTCGAGCGCATCATCAAGGAGCGGATGACGGTCGGTGAGACCGAGAGCCTCACCCCCGCCCAGCTGGTGAACCCCAAGCCCCTGGTGGCGGCGATCAAGGAGTTCTTCGGCTCCAGCCAGCTGAGCCAGTTCATGGATCAGACCAACCCCCTGGCGGAGCTCACCCACAAGCGCCGCATCAGCGCCCTCGGCCCAGGCGGTCTGACCCGCGAGCGGGCAGGCTTTGCCGTGCGCGACATCCACCCGTCCCACTACGGCCGGATCTGCCCGATCGAAACGCCGGAAGGTCCGAACGCCGGCCTGATCGGTTCGCTGGCGACCCACGCCCGGGTGAATGAGTACGGCTTCATCGAAACCCCGTTTTGGAAGGTGGAGAACGGCATCGTCCACAAGAGTGGCGATCCCCTCTATCTCTCGGCCGACCTGGAGGACGAGTGCCGCGTTGCCCCCGGCGACGTGCCGACCGACGCGGACGGCCGGATCACCGCCGAGCTGGTGCCGGTGCGCTACCGCCAGGACTTTGAGAAGGTGCCGCCCGAGCAGGTGGATTACGTCCAGCTCTCACCGGTTCAGGTGATCTCGGTGGCCACCTCCCTGATCCCCTTCCTGGAGCACGACGACGCCAACCGGGCCCTGATGGGCTCCAACATGCAACGCCAGGCAGTGCCCCTGCTGCGCCCCGAGCGCCCCCTGGTGGGCACGGGCCTGGAAACCCAGGTCGCCCGCGACTCCGGCATGGTGCCGATCACCCGGGTCAACGGCACGGTCACCTTTGTGGATGCCACCGCCATCGTCATCCGCGATGACCAGGGCACCGACCACGTGCACCACCTGCAGAAGTATCAGCGCTCCAACCAGGACACCTGCCTGAACCAGCGCCCGATCGTCCGCCAGGGCGACACGGTGATTGCCGGCCAGGTGCTGGCGGATGGCTCCGCCTGCGAGGGCGGCGAGATCGCCCTCGGCCAGAACGTGCTGATCGCCTACATGCCCTGGGAGGGCTACAACTACGAGGACGCCATCCTGCTGAGCGATCGGCTGGTGCACGACGACCTCTACACCTCGGTGCACATCGAGAAGTACGAGATCGAGGCCCGTCAGACCAAGCTTGGACCCGAGGAAATCACCCGGGAGATCCCGAACGTGGCCGAGGAGAGCCTCGGTCACCTCGACGAGATGGGCATCATCCGCATCGGCGCCTACGTCGAGAGCGGCGACATCCTGGTGGGCAAGGTGACCCCCAAGGGTGAATCCGACCAGCCCCCCGAAGAGAAGCTGCTGCGCGCGATCTTCGGTGAGAAGGCCCGCGATGTTCGCGACAACTCGCTGCGGGTGCCCAGCACCGAGCGGGGCCGCGTCGTGGACGTGCGCATCTACACCCGCGAGCAGGGTGACGAGCTGCCGCCGGGCGCGAACATGGTGGTGCGGGTCTATGTGGCCCAGCGCCGCAAGATCCAGGTGGGCGACAAGATGGCCGGCCGCCACGGCAACAAGGGCATCATCAGCCGGATCCTGCCCCAGCAGGACATGCCCTACCTGCCTGACGGCACCCCCATCGACATCGTGCTCAACCCCCTGGGTGTGCCGAGCCGCATGAACGTGGGCCAGGTGTTCGAATGCCTGATGGGCTGGGCCTCATCCCACCTCGACTGCCGCGTCAAGGTGGTGCCCTTCGACGAGATGCACGGTGCCGAGAAGAGCAAGCAGACGGTGCAGGCCTACCTGGAAGAGGCGGCGAAACTGCCTGGCAAGGATTGGGTCTACGACCCGGAAAACCCTGGCAAGATCCAGTTGATCGATGGCCGCAGCGGCGAAGCGTTCGACCAGCCGGTGACCGTGGGTTATGCCCACATCCTCAAGCTGGTGCACCTGGTGGACGACAAGATCCACGCCCGCTCCACCGGCCCCTACTCGCTGGTGACCCAGCAGCCCCTGGGCGGTAAGGCCCAGCAGGGCGGCCAGCGCCTGGGTGAGATGGAGGTGTGGGCCCTGGAGGCCTACGGCGCCGCCTACACCCTGCAGGAACTGCTCACCGTCAAGTCCGACGACATGCAGGGCCGCAACGAGGCGCTCAACGCCATCGTCAAGGGCAAGCCGATTCCCCGCCCCGGCACTCCCGAGTCGTTCAAGGTGCTGATGCGCGAGCTGCAGTCGCTGGGTCTCGACATCGCGGTGTACACCGACGCTGGCGAAGAAGTGGATCTGATGCAGGACGTCAACCCCCGCCGCAGCACCCCCAGCCGCCCCACCTACGAATCCCTCGGCGTCGCGGACTATGACGACGACTGATCGCTGATTGATCGCGGACCGCTCCTCTGGGCGTTGCCGTGCCACTCCTTCCTCTCTCGATCTCCGCGAGCTCCAAGCCGATGTCCAACAGCAACCTCCGCACCGAAAACCACTTCGACTACGTCAAGATCACCTTGGCGTCGCCTGAGCGGATCATGCAGTGGGGGCAGCGCACGCTGCCCAACGGTCAGGTGGTGGGTGAAGTCACCAAGCCCGAAACCATCAACTACCGCACGCTGAAGCCCGAGATGGACGGGCTGTTCTGCGAGAAGATCTTTGGCCCGTCCAAGGATTGGGAATGCCACTGCGGCAAATACAAACGGGTGCGTCACCGCGGCATCGTGTGTGAGCGCTGCGGCGTGGAGGTGACCGAGAGCCGGGTGCGGCGCCACCGCATGGGCTTCATCAAGCTGGCGGCACCCGTGTCCCATGTTTGGTACCTCAAGGGCATTCCCAGCTACGTGGCGATCCTGCTGGACATGCCGCTGCGCGATGTCGAGCAGATCGTTTACTTCAACTGCTACGTGGTGCTCGATCCGGGCGACCACAAGGATCTCACCTACAAGCAGCTGCTCACCGAAGACGAGTGGCTGGAGATCGAAGATCAGATCTATGCCGAGGATTCGGAGATCGAGAATGAGCCCATGGTGGGCATCGGCGCTGAGGCGCTGAAGCAACTGCTTGAAGATCTCCAACTCAGCGAAACGGCTGAGCAGCTGCGGGAGGAGATCGCCGCCAGCAAGGGCCAGAAACGAGCCAAACTTATTAAGCGCCTGCGGGTGATCGACAACTTCATCGCCACCGGCGCGCGGCCCGAATGGATGGTGCTGGATGTGATCCCGGTGATCCCCCCGGATCTGCGTCCGATGGTGCAGCTCGACGGCGGTCGCTTTGCCACCTCCGACCTCAACGACCTCTACCGCCGCGTCATCAACCGCAACAACCGCCTGGCGCGGCTGCAGGAGATCCTGGCCCCCGAGATTATCGTCCGCAACGAAAAGCGGATGTTGCAGGAGGCTGTTGATGCCTTGATCGACAACGGCCGCCGCGGTCGCACCGTGGTAGGTGCGAACAACCGGGCGCTCAAGTCGCTCAGCGACATCATTGAGGGCAAGCAGGGTCGCTTCCGTCAGAACCTGCTCGGCAAGCGGGTCGACTACTCCGGTCGTTCCGTGATCGTGGTGGGCCCCAAGCTGAAGATGCACCAGTGCGGTCTGCCCAAGGAGATGGCGATTGAGCTGTTCCAGCCGTTTGTGATCCATCGCCTGATCCGCCAGAACATCGTCAACAACATCAAGGCGGCCAAGAAGCTGATCCAGCGCGCCGACGATGAGGTGATGCAGGTGTTGCAGGAGGTGATCGAAGGGCATCCGATCCTGCTCAACCGCGCTCCGACCCTGCACCGCCTCGGCATCCAGGCCTTCGAGCCGAAGCTGGTGGATGGCCGCGCCATTCAGCTGCACCCGCTGGTGTGCCCCGCCTTCAACGCCGACTTCGACGGTGACCAGATGGCCGTGCACGTGCCCTTGGCGATTGAGGCGCAGACCGAAGCCCGCATGTTGATGCTGGCCAGCAACAACATCCTGTCGCCCGCCACCGGTGAGCCGATCATCACGCCGTCCCAGGACATGGTGCTCGGCGCCTACTACCTCACGGCGGAGCAGCCCGGCTCGGTGAAGCCCGAGTTTGGCGATCGTGCCAAAACCTTCGCCAGCCTCGATGATGTCATCGATGCCTTTGAAGAAAAGCACCTGTCGCTGCACGACTGGGTGTGGGTGCGCTTCAGCGGCGAGGTTGAGAGCGACGACGAAGACAAGCAGCCCCAGAAGGAAGAGACCCTCAGCGATGGCACCCGCATCGAGCAATGGCTCTACCGCCGCGACCGTTTCGATGAAGACGGAGCGCTGATCAGCCGTTATCTGCTCACCACCGTTGGTCGCGTGGTGATCAACCACACGATCATCGACGCCGTGGCTGCGACCTGACGGCCGTTGCGAATCCAGGCTCTGGGTTCCCGTTTTTCGTTTCTCCTTTCGTCTTTCCTCCGCGCGCAGCCATGACCGCCACCCCCGCCAAGAAAACCACCAAGAAGAGCGCCAAAAAGGCTGCCGAGGCTGCCGCCCTGGAAACTGCCGCCATCGCCGCGGTAGCCGCCAGCAAAGCCCTCAGCAAGCAGGCACCGCCGTTCCGCAACCGCGTGATCGACAAGAAGGCCCTGCGCAACCTGGTGGCCTGGGCGTACAAGCACCACGGCACCGCTGCCACGGCGTCGATGGCCGACGAGCTGAAGGACCTGGGTTTCCACTACGCCACCCAGGCGGCCGTGTCGATCTCCGTCGACGACCTGCGCATCCCCGGTGATAAGGCGGCCCTGCTGGCTGAAGCCGAAGAGCAGATCACCGAAACCGAAGAGCGCTATCGCCTCGGCGAGATCACCGAGGTGGAGCGTCACACCAAGGTGATCGACACCTGGACCGAAACCAACGAGCGTCTCGTGGCGGCCGTGCGCCGCAACTTCAACGAGAACGATCCACTCAATTCGGTGTGGATGATGGCCAACTCCGGCGCCCGGGGCAACATGTCCCAGGTGCGCCAGCTGGTGGGCATGCGCGGCCTGATGGCCAACCCGCAAGGGGAAATCATCGACTTGCCAATCCGCACCAACTTCCGTGAAGGCCTCACCGTCACGGAATACGTGATCTCCTCCTACGGCGCTCGCAAGGGCCTCGTCGACACGGCTCTGCGCACTGCCGACTCGGGTTACCTCACCCGGCGTCTGGTGGACGTGGCCCAGGACGTGATCGTGCGCGAGGACGATTGCGGGACCACCCGCAGCATCCCGATCGACGCCGATGAGAAGGGCAAGTTTGGCAGCAAGCTGATCGGCCGTCTGGCGGCCGAGCCGGTGGTGGCCGAAGACGGCGAAACCCTGGTGGAGCGCGACGGCGAGATCGACGCCCCCCTGTCGCGGCGGATCGAGGCCGGTGGCGTGAAAACCGTGAAGGTGCGCTCCCCGCTCACCTGTGAAGCCTCCCGCTCGGTGTGCCGCAAGTGCTATGGCTGGGCGCTGGCCCACAACCAGCTGGTGGATCTGGGCGAAGCCGTCGGCATCGTCGCCGCTCAGTCGATCGGTGAACCGGGAACCCAGCTCACCATGCGGACCTTCCACACCGGTGGTGTATCGACCGCAGAAACCGGCGTGGTGCGCTCCCTGGTGGATGGCACGGTTGAATTTGGTCCCAAGGCCCGGGTGCGTCCCTTCCGGACTCCCCACGGCGTGGAGGCCCAGCTTGCAGAAACGGATTTCACCCTCACCGTTAAGCCCACTGGCAAGGGCAAGATCCAGAAGCTCGATATCGTCAACGGCTCGATTCTGTTCGTGGCCGACGGCGACACCGTTCCCGGTGACACGATCCTGGCCCAGATTGCGGCCGGCGTGGCTGTCAAGAAGAGCGTTGAGAAGGCCACCAAGGATGTGATTTGCGACCTGGCTGGCCAGGTGCGCTATGAGGACGCGATTCAGCCCAAGGAGGTTACCGACCGCCAGGGCAACATCACCCTCAAGGCCCAGCGTCTGGGCCGGATGTGGGTGTTCAGCGGCGACGTCTACAACCTGCCCCCCAATGCCCTGCCCGTGGTGGAGGGCAACAAGGCCGTTACCACCGGTGAGGTTTTGGCGGAAAGCCGCCTGGTGAGTGAATACGGCGGAGCCGTGCGCCTCCGCGAGAGCGCCGGCGACTCCCGCGAGGTGCAGATCGTCACTGCCAGCCTCACCCTTAAGGACTGCAAGTTGGTGGGTGAGTCCACCCACTCCGGAGAGATCTGGCACCTGGAGGGTAAGGACAACATCCGCTACCGCCTCAACACGGCCCCCGGCAGCAAGATCGCCAATGGCGAAGTGATCGCCGAGCTGGCTGACGACCGTTTCCGCACCCAAACCGGCGGCACCGTCAAATTTGCGCCCGGCCTGGCCATCAAGAAGGCCCGCAGCGCCAAGAACGGCTACGAGGTGAGCAAGGGCGGCACCCTGCTGTGGATCCCCCAGGAAACCCACGAGATCAACAAGGACATCTCCCTGTTGATGATCGAGGACGGTCAGTGGATTGAAGCTGGCACCGAGGTGGTGAAGGACATCTTCAGCCAGACCGCTGGCATCGTCTCGGTGACCCAGAAGAACGACATTCTGAGGGAAATCATCGTGCGCTCCGGCACCTTGCATCTGGTGTCCGATAGCAAAACCCTTGCCAAATATGCCGATGGCAAGATGGCTACCCCGGGCGAAGAGATTGCCAAGGGACTCAAGATGGATGCCATGGTGTTTGTCGAGGCGGTCGATACACCGGATGGCGGCGCTCTGTTGTTGCGCCCAGTGGAGGAGTACGCCATCCCCGATGCAGCCCACCTGCCTGAACTGGGCACGGTGAAGCAGTCCGGCGGCCCCTCCCTGAACCTCAAGGCCACCCAGCGCTTGGCCTTCAAGGATGGCGAGCTCATCAAGAGCGTGGATGGCGTTGAGCTGCTGCGCACGCAACTGATCCTGGAAACCATCGACACCACCCCCCAGATGACGGTGGATGTGGAGGCCGTGTCCGACAAGCGGGCCAAGACGATTGAGCGCCTGCAGCTCACCATCCTGGAAACCCTCCTGGTGCGGCGCGACACCCTCTCCGACGCCAGCCATGGCTCCACCCACACCGATCTTCAGGTGGAAGATGGAATCGCCGTGAAGCGTGGTGATGTGGTGGCCACCACCCAGATCCTCTGCAAGGAAGACGGGGTGGTGCAGCTCCCCGATCTGGTCGATGGCGAACCGATCCGCCGCCTGATCGTGGAGCGCGACGGCGACACCCGCACCATCGAACTGGGTTCTGCCAAGCCCGAGGTCGGCGTCGACCAGCGCATCGTGGATGGCGACCGGCTGGCCGAGGGGGTTGAAGCCCCCTGCTGCGGGCAGGTGGAGGCCATCAACGGCAGCACCCTCACCATCCGCCTGGGTCGCCCCTACATGGTGTCGCCTGATTCGGTGCTGCACGTGCGCGACGGCGAGCTGGTGCAGCGGGGTGACGGGCTGGCCCTGCTGGTGTTCGAGCGCCAGAAGACCGGAGACATCGTGCAGGGTCTGCCCCGGATTGAGGAACTGCTGGAAGCCCGCCGTCCGCGGGAATCGACGATCCTCTGCCGCAAGAGCGGCACCGTGCAGATCAAGCAGGGCGAAGACGACGACTCCATCACCGTCTCAGTGATTGAGCACGACGATGCCATCACCGAGTACCCAATCCTGATGGGTCGGAACGTGATGGTGAGCGATGGCCAGCAGGTGAGCGCTGGTGAGTCGCTGACCGACGGCCCGATCAACCCTCACGAGCTGCTGGATTGCTTCTTCGAAGACCTGCGCAGCCGTAAGCCGACGATGGAAGCGGCCCAGGAGGCGATCTCCAAGCTGCAGTTCCGGATGGTCACGGAGGTGCAGAACGTCTACAAGAGCCAGGGCGTCTCGATCAGCGACAAGCACATCGAGGTGATCGTGCGCCAAATGACCAGCAAGGTCCGCATTGAGGACGCCGGGGACACCACCCTGCTGCCCGGTGAGCTGATCGAGCTGCGTCAGGTGGAGCAGGTGAATAGCGCCATGGCCATCACCGGTGGGGCTCCCGCCGAATTCACGCCGGTGCTGTTGGGCATCACCAAGGCCTCGCTGAATACCGACAGCTTCATCTCGGCGGCTTCCTTCCAGGAGACCACCCGGGTGCTCACCGAAGCCGCGATCGAGGGCAAGAGCGACTGGTTGCGTGGCCTCAAGGAGAACGTGATCATCGGTCGCCTGATTCCGGCGGGTACCGGCTTCAGCGGCTTCGAAGAGGAGCTGCGGGCAGAGGCCGGCCCCCATCCCGACATCCTCGAGGAAGATGCCATGGGCTACCGCCGCATGCAGAACCTGCGTCCCGACTACACCGTCGAGATGCCTGTTCCGGCCGCGTCGATGGCGGTGCTCGATGATCCCTCCGATGCCGATCTGGAGGCCACCCGCAGCCGCCATGGCATCGAGGCCAGCGCCAGCGGATTGGCGGCGTTCACCCGCCCCAACCTGGATGACGCCCTGGAGGAGGAGCTGATCGCCGATCCTGCAGCTTTGGAAGGTCTTCAGGAAGAGGGACTGCTCACCGATGAGTGATCACCATGGCTAATTCCCTTCGCACCAGCCTGAACACGCCGGTGCCCCAGCGCCGGCTGCCCCGCTTCGGCTTCCACACCCACACCGAGCGGCTCAATGGCCGCCTGGCCATGCTGGGCTTCATTGCCCTGGTGGCCGTGGAATGGAAGCTGGGGCATGGGCTGCTGATCTGGCCTTGAGCGCCGAGCCGGCTGCGCCTGGTTTGCCCCTGTTGGGGATGGGCCTGCCGGCGCTTGAGCAGTGGGCCACGTCCCACGGCCAGGCCGCCTTCCGCGGCCGTCAATTGCACGACTGGCTCTACGCCAAGGGGGCTCGCAACCTGGAGGCGGTGAGTGTGCTGCCCAAGGCCTTTCGCGAGCAGCTGGCGGCCCAGCCTCCCGCCGGCGCTGGCGACTGGATCGGCCGCTCCCGCGAGCTGCACCGCAGCGTGGCCCGTGATGGCACCACCAAGTTGCTGCTGGGCACCCACGATGGCTTGAGCATCGAAACCGTCGGCATCCCTGCCGAGGGCCGACTCACCGTGTGCGTGAGCAGCCAGGTGGGCTGCCCGATGGCCTGCCGCTTCTGCGCCACGGGCAAGGGCGGCTTGCAGCGCTCCCTGGAGGTGCACGAGATCGTCGACCAGGTGCTCAGCGTGCGCGAGGTGATGGATGCGCGCCCCAGCCATGTGGTGTTCATGGGCATGGGCGAGCCCCTGCTCAACAGCGAGGCGGTGCTGGATGCGATCAACTGCCTTTGCACCGATCTGGGCATGGCCCAGCGCCAGATCACGGTGAGCACCGTGGGGGTGCCGAAAACCCTTCCCACCCTGGCCGAGCGGGCCCTGGAGCGCCTGGGCCGCGCCCAGTTCACCCTGGCGGTGAGCCTGCATGCGCCGGATCAGCGGCTGCGCGAAGAGCTGATCCCCACCGCCCATGCCTATCCGCTCGAGGCCCTGCTCGACGACTGCCGCCGCTATGTGGCCATCACCGGGCGGCGGGTGAGCTTCGAATACATCCTGCTGGGCGGGCTCAACGACCAGCCCCGCCACGCCATCGCCCTGGCCCAGCTGCTGCGCGGCTTCCAGAGCCATGTCAACTTGATCCCCTACAACCCGATCGCCGAGGAGGAATTCCAGCGGCCGGCCCCCGGGGCGGTGGAGGCCTTTCGCCAGGCCCTGCAGCAACGCCATGTGGCGGTGAGTGTGCGCGCCAGCCGCGGCCTCGATGCCGACGCCGCCTGCGGCCAGTTGCGCCGGCGGTTGGAAGGCAGCCTGGCGCCGGCCTGATCAGGTGGGGGGCTTGGCTCAGGTGGGGTCCTTGGCGGGATCGAAGGCCCCCTTGGCGCCGTCGCCGTTCCAGGGGGTGAGCCAGGCCATGAGCAGGAAGGCCGGCAGGGAAGAGGCCACGGTGAGCAGGAAGAAGCTGCTCCAGCCCACCCCTTCGGCCACAAAACCAGCTTGGCCGGAGAGCACCGAGCGGCTCAGGGCGTAGACCCCGGAGAGCAGGGCGTACTGGGTGGCCGAGAAGCGGGGGTTGCAGAGGCTCATCAGCAGGGCCACGAACGCAGCGCCCACCAGCCCGCCGCCCAGGTTTTCCAGCCCCACCGCCATCAGCAGGGCCGGCATGCCGCCCTTGAAGCTGGCCAGGCCCCAGTAGGAAAGGTTGCCCGCCGCACCCACCAGGGCGAACACCCAGAGGGAGCGGTTCATGCCGAGCCTGGCGAACAGGATGCCGCCGAGGATCGTGCCGACGATGGTGGCGCCGATGCCCCAGCCGGCCAGCACCGAGCCCACCACCTCCGGCGGGAATCCCTGCTGGATCAGGAAGGGTACGGCCATCACGTTGAGCAGGCCATCGGGCCAGCGGTAGAGCAGCACCAGGGCCAGCAGCATCAGGGCCCGGCCGGGGCCGGTGCGGTGCAGAAACTCCCGAGCTGGCCCGGCCACTGCCTGGCGCAGGCTGGACACCTGGTGCTGGATCGGTGGCAGTTTCGGGGCCGTCAGGGTGAAGGGCACCACCAGCAGCATCAGCACGGCCGAGCCGATGAAGGCCAATGGCCAGCCGCTGCGACCGGCCAGGATGAAGCCCCCGGCGCCGATGGCCAGCATGGCGCCGCGATAGCCGAGGTTGGTGGCAGCGGCGCCGGCGCCGCGTTCCCGTTCGGGCAGCAGGTCGGTGCGGTAGGCATCCACCACGATGTCCTGGGTGGCGCTCACCAGGGCCAGCAGCAGGGCCATCAGGCCGATTGCCGTCAGGCTGGTGGGATCCTGGCTGGGTCGCAGCAGGGCCATGGCGGCGATCACCAGCACCAGCAGCAACTGCAGCAGCAGCAGCCAGCCCCGCCGCCGGTCGGGCCAGGGAATCGGCCAGCGATCCAGGGCCGGCGCCCAAAACATCTTCAGGGTGTAGGGCAGCTCGGCGTAGGCCAACAGGCCGATGAGCCCGAGGGGCACGCCGGAGGCGGTGAGCCAGCCCTGCAGCAGCTTGGTGCCCACCATGTAGGGGGTGCCGCTGGCCACCCCTTCAGCCGCCACCGCCGTGAGGCGCCGCCAGGTGCCGGAGGACGGGGCCATCACGTGGTGGGCAGCTTGGCGAACACTAGGGGCGATGATGGGGGCCGGCGCCCGCTCACCCCCAAGGCTGTGCAATTTTTTCGCTCCACCCTGCTGCCGGCCGCCATCGTGGTGCTGTTCGGATTGGCGCTGTTTGCCGTGAGTGCCCGGATCTGGTTGCCCGGCGACATGGCCGCCCCCGCCCCGATCGGCTGAGGTCCCGTCGTGAGCCTTTCCCTGCAGCCCGATCAGCCCCAGCCTGAGCAGCCGTCAGGGCCCTTCGGCGACAGTCCCCAGGAGCTGTACCTCGACCCTGAGGTGCTGGCCCAGGAATTGGCGGAAGAGCTGCGCGGCGATCCTCTCGACGACCTGGAGACCAGCGACCCCTCAGCCAGTGATGTGGCCGCTGAATGCGACCTCGGTTTGGTGCTGCTGCGCGCTGAGGCCAGCGGCAGCAGCCACGAGCAGCGCATGCAGGGGTTGCGCATCTTTTGTGAGCACCGCGATCCGCGGGCCCTGCCGCTGCTGTTGCCCCTGTTGGCGGTGACCTGCCCGATCCTGCGGATGAGTGCGGTGTATGCCCTGGGCCGCAACCCCAGTCCCCTGGCGGTGGAGCCGCTGCTGGCCCTGCTGGCCTCCGATGACAACGGCTATGTGCGCAAGGCGGTGGCCTGGAGCCTGGGCAACTACCCGGATGCGCCGGTGCTCAATCCGTTGATCCGCTCGCTGCAAGTGGATATCGCCGCCGTGCGCCTCTGGGCTGCGAGCTCCCTGGCAGAGGCGGGCTCCACCGGAGCGGCGAAGGCCGATCCGGCGGCGGCCCAGTTGCTGCTCAGCTTGCGCATCGACAGCGAGCCGGCCGTGCGCAGCAACAGCGCCTGGGCCCTGGGTCGCCTTTACGGCGACCTGGTAGAGCCACGCCAGCAGGTGGTGGTGGAGTCGCTGTTGCACGCCATGCTTCACGACGCGGAACCGAGCGTGCGCGATGAGGCACGGCTGGCTCTCGAGCAGCTGGAGCAACCCGAGGTGCTCGAACGCCTGCAGACGCTGGTGGATGAAGGGCTGCTGAGCTGAGGTGGCTGCGTTGATAGTTTCATCAGGCGGTGGCCCCATAAACGGGGTGCTCGCCGCTCAGCCTTCGCCAATGGCCTCTTGTGTCTGTTAAATCGTTTGAGTCAGCAATATTCAGCACTCCAGCTGTTTCTGGGTCCGGTCCAGGGCCGCTTCAAAGATCAGGCTTAACGACTGCGTTCTGCAGTAGGAATGGCGCACGGCCGAGGCCGAATCAGCCGAGTGCCCAGGCTTTCCCCTGGGTTGATCGGGCCCTTTGCCGTTAGGTTCCTTAGCCCTCGTCCAGCCGCTCTGCAACCCCTAAGCTCAGCATTCCTGCCCCCGAAGGCCTGTACAGCCATGCTTGAGAAGGCCATCATTCATATCGGCCTGCACAAAACCGGCAGCAGCTCGATTCAGTCATCCTTGCTGGGCTACAACGACGGCTTTTGCTTCTATGCTGACCTGGGCTGGGCTAATCACAGCATCCCCCTTTACACGGCTTTCTCTAACAACGCCAATAGCTACCATATTTGGGATAAACAAGGGTTCAGCCCCGAGCAGATCCAAGGTATTAAGAAAGAAGTCTTGCTCCAATTGGAGCAGCAGTTGTCCAAGCCCAATTGCAACACGATCGTCTTTTCAGGGGAAGACCTCAGTACTCTCAGCCAGTCAGAAACCCACGCCTTGGTTGCTTTTCTGCGCGAGCGATGTCAGCGCATCGTCGCCGTCGTTTATGTGCGCGACCCGCTCGACTTTGCCGCCAGTGCGTTTCAGCAGTTAGTGAAAGGTGGATGTGCGCAGATTCCAAGAAACATTGGCCAGCAGATCCAGCACAAGATCGGCATCTGGGAGCAGGTGCTGGGTGCAGAGAATGTCCAGATTCGTTCCTTTGATCGTGAAAAACTACGCAATGGCTGCGTTGTCCAGGACTTTTGCCACCTGGCTGGCGTGGATCCTGCAAAAATCGCAATCAAGCGAAAAAATGAGTCCATCAATGGTGCGGCCGTCAAGGTTCTCTTTCACCTGAACCAGACCAGTCCATTGCAGTTTGGAGACCCGAGCCTGGTGCGCACAAGGCAGCGATTGCTCAAAGTGCTATCAGTAACTTTTGCGGATCTCCCCGTGGTCGACAAACATTTTTTTGTCGACCTTGTCGAGCAGCATGACATCGAATACCTCAGAGTCAATCAGCTTATCAACTTCTCCAATCGCGCCTTGGCCAATTCTCCGCTGGATCCAAGTCTGGACCAGTGGCTTGTCGACCTGGATCCTGAAATACACGCCAGACTCTGTGCTTGGCTGATCGAGCAGGGGCATATAACCTCATGGCATGGCAGCACCTCACAGCTCATTCATCGAACGTTTTACGCCATTCTTCAAACTGACCTACTCAATACCAATAGCAGCCTACTGAGGAAGAGTGCTCTCAGTCTGCGAGATCACTCGGCCGGCAATGTTTCCGACTCGATGGCGCTACTCGAGCTAGCCCGCATGGGAAGCCCCTTCAGCAGAAAAATTAAGCAGGCGTTTAAGAAATTGCATCTTGAACCGGAAGTGAACCGGCGGCGCGCAGCAACAGCGCCTGGGCCTTCGGGCGCCTGTTCGGCGACCTGGTGGAGCCGCGCCAGCAGGTGGTGGCGGAAGCGTTGTTGCACGCGATGTTGAACGATGCCGAATCGGGCGTGCGCGATGAGGCTCGCCTGGCCCTTGAGCAGCTGGAGCAGCCCGAGGTGCTCGAGCGCTTGCAGACGCTCGTGGATGAAGGGCTGCTGAGCTGATCTCCCGCCCGAACTCACCCGCCCCGAGCTCACCCTCCCCAAACCCACCCAGCCCGCACCCATCCAGCGGCAATGGCGGCTAGCATCCGAGAACCCGTGCTGGCCAGGGATGGACCAACACACCATTCGCTTCCGGATCCGGCCCGATGGCCGTGTGGAAGAGCTGGTGGAGGGCGTGCGCGGGCCTGGCTGTGGGCCGCTCACCGAGCGCATCGAGGCTCGGATCGGCTCCGTACAGCAGCGCCGCAGCACGGCTGAGGCGTTTCAGCCTCAGGCTTCTGGGCAAACCGAAGCCTGGGCCCTTGATCAGGTGCTCACCCAGCCCGCCTCCCATCCCTGACCCCCTGAACTGCCGCCCCCGAACCGATGTCGCACTTCAGCACCATCAAGACCGAGCTCCGTGACCGCGAGGCGCTGGTGGCGGCCCTTGGCGATCTGGGCCATGCCCCCCGGGAAGGCAGCTTGCAGGTGCGCGGCTACCGCGGTCAGACCCTGGAGGCGCAGCTGGCTGTAGCCCAGGCCAACGGTGCCGACATCGGCTTCCGCCTCAACCCCGCAACCGGCAGCTACGAGCTGGTGACCGACCTCGACCTCTGGGCCCAGCCGGTGCCGGTGGAGCGGTTCATCGCCCAGCTCCACCAGCGCTATGCCCTGCGCAGCATCCTGGCCGCCACCGCCGAGGAGGGTTTCCAGATGAGTGAACAGACCCAGGAGCAGGACGGCACGATCGAGCTGGTGGTGACCCGCTGGGCCTAGGGCCCCTGGCCTCGCCGGGCATGGTCGATCCCTCTCTCGCCTTTTCGGCCACAGCCCAGGCGGCTGGCAGCGAGCGCACCGGCTTGGAGCCCTTGCTGGGGGGCACGCTCCGCCAGAAAGCGGTGTGGGTGGATGAGGCGGTGTGCATCGGTTGCCGCTACTGCGCCCACGTGGCCGCCAACACCTTCGTGGTGGAGCCCCACTGGGGCCGTTCCCGGGCGATCCGCCAGGACGGCGACAGCACCGAGCTGATCCAGGAGGCGATCGACACCTGTCCGGTGGACTGCATCCATTGGGTGCCCTATGAGCAGCTGCCCGAGCTGGAGCAGCAGCTGGCTGGCCAGGAGATCCTGCCGTTGGGGGTGCCCTCGCCGGCCCGGCTGAAGCGCACCCTGCCGCGGCGGGAACAGGCTTGATGGCCGAAAGTCTGCCGACCACCCCTCTGCCCACGCGGCGCTTCGGCCGCACCGAGCTGGCGATGCCGGTGCTCTCCCTGGGCTGCATGCGCTTTCAGCAGAGCTGGAGCGATCTGCCCGCCGACCAGATCACCGAGGCCAGCCAGGCCAACCTGCGGGCGATCCTCGAGGCGGCGGTGCCGGCCGGTTTCCATCACATCGAGACGGCCCGCCACTACGGCACCTCGGAGCGGCAGCTGGGCTGGCTGCTCGACCAGGTGCGCGATCCCCTGCGCATCCTGCAGACCAAGGTGCCGCCCCACCCGGCGCCGGAGGCCTTTGAGGCCGAGCTGCGAACCAGCTTTGAGCGCCTGGGGGTGGAGCGGGTGGATCTGGTGACGCTCCACGGCCTCAACCAACCGGAGCACCTCGAGCAGAGCCTGCGGCCCGGCGGTTGCCGCGAGGTGCTGCGGCGCTGGCAGGCCGAAGGCCGCATCGGCCATGTGGGCTTCTCCACCCACGCTCCCCTGCCCTTGATCTGCGAGGCGATCGCCAGCGACGCCTTCGATTATGTGAATCTCCACTGGTATTTCATCCGTCAGGACAACCGCCCCGCCATCGCGCTGGCCCAGGCCCACGACATGGGGGTGTTTGTGATCAGCCCCACCGACAAGGGCGGCCATCTGCATACGCCCTCCACTCGCCTAAGCGCCCTGTGCGCGCCGCTGCATCCGATCACCTTCAACGATCTGTTCTGCCTGTCTGAATTGGGTTCTTCAGGGGTGCCAGCTGTCCATACCCTCAGCGTCGGAGCCGCCCGTCCTGAGGATCTCGACCTGCACATCGAGGCGGTGGCGCAGCTGGGCCGGGCCAGCGCCCTGGTGTCCCCGGTGCTCGGGCGCCTCGAGCAGGCCCGCCGGGACGCCCTTGATCCGGCCTGGCTGGCCAGTTGGGAGCAGGGCTTGCCGGAGTGGTCTGAGGTGCCGGGGCAGATCAACGTGCAGGTGTTGCTCTGGCTGCACAACCTGCTCGAGGCCTGGGATCTCGAGGGCTTTGCCCGGGCCCGCTACGGGTTGCTCGGCCAGGGCGGCCACTGGTTTCCCGGCCACAATGCCGACCTGCTCGACAACGCGGTGAGCGAAGCCGAGCTGCGGGACGCGCTCGCCGGCAGCCCCTGGGTCGATCAGATTCCCGCGATCCTGCGCGGCCTGCGCAGTCGCCTGGGCGGCCAGACCGTCACCCGGCTGATGGGGTCGTGACGGCTGCCGTGGGGGCAGCGGTCCCCAGCGGTTGCTTGGCCGGGACTCCGACCGCCCGGGGGTAGGCGGGGGGGCAGGGGGCCAGGGGCTTCACCAGCAGGGCATGGCGGATGCCCCGGCCGTGGGGGAGTTCCCGTGCCAGGCACTGATCGGCGCGGGCCTTCAGGGGGGCGAGGGCGGCGTCGAGCTCGCGCTGATCGGCCGGCGACCACTGGCCGCGATACAGCAGAGCCCGGCCATTGGGGTGCAGCAGCGGCACGAGGTATTCGGCGACCACCGGTGCACTGGCCACGGCCCGGGCCAAGGCCCAGTCGAACTGGCCGCGGCAGGCCTTCTGCCGCCCCGTACGTTCAATCCGCTCGCAGCGCAGCTCCACCCGTTCGCCCAGTCCCAGGGCGTCGGCCATGGCCCGCACCGCCTCCACCTTGCGGCCCACCGAATCCACCAGGGTCAGCTGGGCCTGGGGAAAGGCGATCGCCACGGCCAGGCCGGGGAAGCCGCCGCCGGTGCCCACGTCGATCAACCGGAGCGGCGCCTGGGCGGCCTCCGTCTGCAGCAGGGGCACCAGGGGCCAGAGGCTGTCGAACACCTGGGCGATCCAGAAGTCGTCGCCTTCCACCAGCCGGGTCAGGTTGAGCTTGCGGTTCCACTGGCGCAGCTGCTCCTGCAGCGCAGCCAGCAGCTGCTCCTGGCCGGAGCTGGGTTGCCAGCCGAGTTCTTGCCAGAGGGCGTTGCCGGTGAGGGTGGGGGCCATCCAGCCTGGCAGTGGGGTTGTGATCTCTAGGATCCCGCAGTCCCGCTTCCCTCGCCGCTGCCGTCTCCTTGGCCAGCTCCTCTTCCAGCCCACCACCCAGCTCGCCATCCAGCTCCAGGCCCAGCCATTACGCGCTGCTGCAGGTGCCGGAGACGGCCTCGCGCCAGGAGCTTCGCCAGGCCTTCCGCGGGTTGAGCAAGCGTTATCACCCCGACACCACTGCCTTGCCGGCAGGCGAAGCGGCCGCCGCCTTTCAGCGCCTGCAACAGGCCTATGCGGTGCTCAGCGATCCTGTGTTGCGCCAGCGTTACGACGCCCAGCTCCATCCCTCCCCAGCACCGCTGCCGCCATCCCCGCCGCCGCTGGCGGGTGATCTCCCTCGGCCGACCTCGGTGCGTCGGGATCTCTCCGGCGGTGAGTGGTTGGCCCTGCTGCTGCTGGGGTTTGCTCTGGTGCTGAGCTTGGTGCTGGGGGTGGGTGTGGCCTGGATGCGCGGCGCCGAGCTGGTGCAGTGGCCCAGTTGGTGGACGCAGGTGCAGGCCGCGAATGCCACCGGTGCCGTGACAGGGTTGGCGCCATGACCGAGCTGCCCAGCCCCCAGACCCCGCTGTATCACCATCCCCTGCCGGCCCTGGAGCTCTGGCTGGAGCAGCTGGGTGCCCGGCGCCAGCGGGCCAACTCCTGCCTCTGGGACCTGCATCGTCCCAATTGGAGTGCCCTGGTTGAACTGGAGGTGGAGGAGCTCAAAGTGAGCTGGCACCGCGACGGCGAAGTGTCGGTGCGCCACTTTCCCTACGGCCTCTCGCGGGCGGATGCCGAGGCGGTGATCCTGGCCGGTCCTTAGGGGTCCAGCGCTTTCTCTGATCCGTTGCGGGGGCAGGCCCCGGCTCAGCGGCAGAGCTCAGTGGCAGCGCTCAGCGGCAGATGTCACTGCGGCGCTCGCTGGCCGTAGACACGGGTCCGCAATTGACCCAGCGCACCAGCGAATCCTCCACGTCGGTGAACAGCACCAACACACCACCGCACAGCAGCACCAGCGCACCACTCACCAGCCAGTGTTGTTTGGTCATTGGTGGGTGGGGTGCTGATGGGCAGCCAAAGCCTTGCTGAAAGTATCGCTCAGCTGTTGGATCTGCCATTGGCGGGTCAGCGCCGCGGCGGTGAGGGGCTCCAACGGCGGTAGCTGGGCCAGCACGGGCGTCTGGGCCAGGGCGGCCAGCGTGCCGGGGTTGTCGGGGTGGAGCGGGCCGTTGAGCACCAGGCCCAGCAGCGGAATGCCGCGGCGGCGCAGGGCTTCCACAGACAGCAGAGTGTGGTTGAGGGTGCCCAGGCCGCTGCGGGCCACCAGCAACACCGGCAGCCCCCAGACGGCCAGTTGCTCGATCTGCAGCCAGTCGCGGCGCAGCGGCACCAGCAGCCCGCCGGCGGTTTCCACCACCAACGGGCCATCCACCACCGGCAGGGCCAGCAGGGCCGGGTCGATCGTGAGGCCCTCCTGCTCGGCGGCCCAGTGGGGCGACACCGGCGCTTGCAGTCGGTAGGCCTCCGGCAGCAGCCGTTCGGCTGGCAGTTGCAGCAGGGCCTGCAGCCGACCGCTGTCGCCGCCCCCTTCGAGGCCGCTCTGGACCGGCTTCCAGTAGTGAGCGCCCAGGCCCTGAACCACCAGGGCGCTCACCACCGTTTTGCCCACGTCGGTGTCGGTGCCGCAGATCACCAGCTGCTGGTTCGGGTGGGTCATGGGGTGGGGACTGGGCTGGGGGTTGGGGTTGGACGTTGGCCCAGCAGGAGCAGCACCTCCCAGCTCACGCAGCCGTCGCAGGGCCAGTTGTCGATCAGCCGGCGCAGTTGGGCTCGGCTCAGGCGGTCCGAGCGGCTGGTGCCAGCTCCGAGGGTTTTCAGTTGCTGCAGGAAGCCCAGGCCGCTGCCGTAGCCGCGGCTGAACTGCAGGCGGCGGCAGTGGCGCAGGTGCAGCCCCCCTTGGGCGGTGGCGGCCAGCAGCGCTTCGGCATTCGGCAGGGGCAGGGCGGTGCAGGGCACCCCGGCAGCGGCGGCGGCGCGGTGCCACTGGGGGAAGCTGCCGCTGGTGGGTACCGCGAGGGCCAGCCAGCCGCCCGGCCGCAGCTGGCCGCACCAGTGCTGCAGCTGGCGGGCGGGATCGTCGAGCCACTGCAGGGCAAAGCTGGAGGTGAGTAGGGCGGCTTGGCGTAGCTGCTCGGGCAGGGGCCGGTTGAGGTCCCACACCACTTGGCTGCTTGGGGTCGCCAGGGGGTTGTGGGCCAGCAGCTCGGGGCAGAGATCCAGCTGCAGCAGGGGCTGGTGGTCGCCCAGCTGCTGCAGGGCCTGCCCCACCAGGCCGCTGCCGGCGCCCAGATCGGCCCGCAGACCGGCAGGCAGGGGCAGGGCTCGGCAGAGGTGGGCCAGGCGCCAGGCCACCCCCTGCTGCAGGCGGGCCTGCTCGCCGTAGTGGTGGGCCTGGCGTGCGAAGCGGGCACGCACCTGGTGGCTGAAGGCTGGGCTGGGGGCGGCAGCTGGGCTCATGCCAGGGCCTCGATCCAGCCGCACACCAGGGGCACCAACGCCGGGCTCAGCAGGCAGTGCCCCACCCCCGCCAGGCTGAGGGTGTCGGCGGCGGGCAGGGCGTCGCGCAGCAGCGCGCGCGCCTCAGGCACCACGATCTGGTCGGCGCCCCCCTCCACGATCAACACCCGGGCGTGGGGCGGAAACGCCGTGGGCAGCCCGGTGGTGGCGGCCAGCAGGGCCAGGTCCTGCTCAAGCCGCTGCCGACCGGCATCGCCCAGGGGGGCCGCGGTGATGCTCGGCGGCAACAGGCTGGCCGACTGGGGCGCTGCAGCCCGCTCCAGGAAGGTTTGCAGCATGGCGCTGGCCTGGGCCGAGGCGAGCTGCTCGGCCATGGTCGCCATGGCGGTGCGCAGCCGGCGGCCGCCGGGGCCCTCGGGCACGAAGCGGCCAAAGCTGGCCAGCAGCACCACGGCATCGGCCTGCTCCAGCAGGGCGGGCGGCAGCAGATGGGGGCCGAGCGAGTGAGCGATCACCACACGCGGCCCCTGGCCTGCGGACCAGATCACAGCCTTGGGCGGCTGTTGTCCGTAGCCCCGTTCGCCGCACTGCCAGCCCCAGCCGCGCCGCTGCCAGGCGGCCTGGAACGATTCCCAGCCCTGGGCGTCGCCGGCCCAGCCGTGCATGGCGATCACCTGCATGGCGGGTCTCCCAGGGCTGCCAGCAACCGCTCCAATGTGCCCGCCGGCAGGTCGTGACGCAGCACCAACCGCAAGCGCGCCGTGCCCTCCGGCACGGTGGGTGGGCGGATCGCCACGCTCAGTAACCCGGCGGCCTCCAAGCGTTGCTGCAGGGCCAGGGCGAGGCGGTCATCGCCCACCAGCAGCGGCAGGATCGGCCCGACCCCGGGGGGACGCGGCCAGCCGGCGGCCGCCAGGGCGGTGCGCCAGCGCTCGGCCCGTTGCAGGAGCGCCGGGCCACGGGGCTCGGCCTGGATCAGTTGCAGGGCGGTCAGGGCGCCGGCGGCCAGGGGCGGTGCCAAGGCCGTGGTGTAGCGGAAGGGGCCGCTGAACTGCAGCAGCCACTCCATCACGAGGTTGTCGCCAGCCAGAAAGGCACCGCCGCTGCCGAAGGCTTTGCCGAAGGTGCCGCTGATCAGGGCGATTTCCGGCTGACCCCCCTCTCCATGCAGGCCGTGGCCCAAGCCCCGTCCGCCTTGGCCCAGCACCCCGAGGGCATGGGCCTCATCGAGCAGCAGGGCGGCGCCGTGGCCTGCGCAAAGCGCCGCCAGAGCTGCCACATCCGGGCTGGTGCCCTCCATCGAGAACAGGCTTTCGCTCAGCACCAACAGCCGTTGGTTGGGTTGTTCCTCTCGGGCGGTCTGGAGCCGCCGATCCAGACCGGCCAGGTCGTTGTGGCCAAAGCGCTGCAGCCGGGCGCCGCTGGCCCGCACCCCGCTGAGCAGGGACTGGTGAATGAGCCGATCGGCCAGCACCAGGCTGTGGCGATCCGCCAACGCGGCCACCGCCGCCAGGTTGGCCTGGAAGCCGCTGGGGAACAGCAGCACCCGCTCGCGCCCCAGCCAGCGCGCCAGGGCCGTTTCCAGCGCGGCATGCACCGGCCGGCTGCCGCTCACCAGTCGGGAGGCGCCGGCGCCCACGCCCTCACTTGCCGCGGCGGCCTGGGCCGCGGCCACCAGGGCGGGGTGGCGGCTCAGGCCGAGGTAGTCGTTGCTGGCTAGATCGAGCAGGGGGGCTGCGGCGCTGGTTCGCAGGGCAGCGGCGGCGTCAGCGGGTTCAAAGCTGCGCAGGGCGCGGCGGCGCGGCTCGGGCAGGCCCGCGAGCTGGCGCTGCAGCTCCTGCCGCCAGTGGCCGGCCGGGGCGCTGCTCCCTGATGCGCTCGCTCCCAATGGCCTCGATCCCAATGGCCTTGACCCCAATGATCCGACCGCATTGGTCAAACGCTAGATCGCGCCTGGGACAGGGCGGGAACTAACGGTTTGAACGTGCCCGCACCGCTGTTCGTGCTGTGGCGCGCCGCCGGGCAGTCCCTCCGCAGCCTTTTCGATGTGTTGAACGTTCTGTTTCACAAACCCAAATCGCCTCCAACACCCCCCCGATCCCCCGTGCGTTCAGCCCTCTCCCTCCCGAAGCCCCTCTCGGCCGGTCGGCACCTGGGGGTGCGGCTGGATCCTGAGCTGGAGGCGAGTCTGCAGCTGGTGGCGGCTCAGACCGGTTCCAGCGTCAGCGCCTGCGTGCGCCGTGCCTTGCGGCTGTATCTGCGCCCGTTTCGCGATGGCGAGGAGTGTCGCCGCCAGTCGCGCCTGGTGGCCCGCTGGGAGGCCAGTGATGCGCAACTGGCCCGGCTGCCCCGCTGGAACGACTGGACCCCATGACCCCGCCTCTCTTGCGCCGTGGGGCGGTGGTGCAGCTGGGTAATCCCGTGGCCAGTGGTGATCCCCAGCGCCGTTTGGCCGTTGTGGTGCAGGCCGATCGCTGGTTGAGCGACCATCCGACCCTCACCTGCTGTCCGCTCACCGCGCGGATGGTGGAGACCCCGCTGCTGCGCTTGCCCCTGGAGCCCTCAGTGGCCAATGGCCTGCCGCGACCAGCCCAGCTGATGGTCGACAAGCTGTTCACGGCGTCGCGGCCCTAGGTGCGCGAGCTGCTGGGCCTGTTGCAGGGGGAGGAGCTGGCCCGGCTGGAACGGGCGCTGCGCCAGTGGTTGGAGTTGGCCTGAGCCGGCCCTCAGCCGGGGGCCCATAGGATCACTCCATGCCTCAGCCAGCGCCGGTGTCAGCAGCCCTCGATCCGGCGGCGATTTTTCCCTTCCCGCTCGACGACTTCCAGTTGGAGGCGATCGATGCCCTCAACCAGGGTCACTCGGTGGTGGTGAGCGCTCCCACCGGCAGCGGCAAGACGCTGGTGGGCGAGTACGCCATCTACCGCGCCCTGGCCCACGGCCAGAAGGTGTTTTACACAACGCCGCTGAAGGCGCTCTCCAACCAGAAGTTGCGCGATTTCCGCGAGCAGTTTGGTGCCGACAAGGTGGGCTTGCTCACCGGCGACCTCAGCCTCAACCGGGAGGCCCAGGTGGTGGTGATGACCACCGAGATCTTCCGCAACATGCTCTATGCGGAAGTGGAGGGGGGAGACGATCCGCTCGAAGGGGTGGAGGCCGTGGTGCTCGATGAGTGCCACTACATGAATGATTTCCAGCGCGGCACCGTGTGGGAAGAGTCGATCATCCACTGCCCGCCACCGATCCAGCTGGTGGCGCTCTCGGCCACGGTGGCCAATGCCGGTCAGCTCACCGATTGGATCGCCCGGGTGCATGGCCCCACCCGCCTGGTGTTCAGCGACCACAGGCCGGTGCCGCTGGCCTTCAGCTTCTGCAGCGCCAAGGGGCTGCACCCCCTGCTCAACGAGGAGGGCACTGGGCTCCATCCCAACTGCAAGGTGTGGCGCGCCCCCAAGGGCAGCCACCGCAAGGGTCCGAAAACGCCCAAGCCGCCCCAGCCCGAGGCGCCGCCCCTGGGCTTTGTGGTGGCCCAGATGGCCGAGCGCGAGATGCTGCCCGCCATCTATTTCATCTTCAGCCGCCGCGGCTGCGACAAGGGGGTCAAGGAGCTGGGCAAGGCCACCCTGGTGACCCCGGCGGAGCAGGCCCGCATCAGGGCCCGGCTCGATGCCTTCGTGGCCACCAGCCCCGAGGCGGTGCGGGAGGGCGGCCACGCCGAGGCCCTGCTGCGGGGCATCGCATCCCACCACGCCGGCGTGCTGCCGGCCTGGAAAGAGCTGATCGAAGAGCTCTTTCAGCAGGGACTGATCAAGGTGGTGTTCGCCACCGAAACCCTGGCCGCCGGCATCAACATGCCCGCCCGCACCACGGTGATCTCGGCCCTCTCCAAGCGCACCGAGCGGGGCCACCGGCCCCTGATGGGCAGTGAATTCCTGCAGATGGCCGGCCGGGCCGGTCGGCGCGGCCTCGACTCCCAGGGCTATGTGGTGACGGTGCAGAGCCGCTTTGAGGGGGTGCGCGAGGCGGGCCAGCTGGCCACCGCGCCCGCCGATCCGCTGGTGAGCCAGTTCACCCCCAGCTACGGCATGGTGCTCAACCTGCTGCAGCGCTACGACCTGGCCAAGGCCAAGGAGCTGGTGGAGCGCAGCTTCGGGCGCTACCTGGCCACCCTGGATCTGGTCGAGGATGAAGCCCGGATCGCCCAGCTGATGCAGCAGCTCGAGAGCCTGGAAGACGGCTCCGGCGAGGTGCCCTGGGACGACTTCGAGGACTACGAGAAACAGCGGGGGCACCTGCGCGAGGAGCGTCGCCTGCTGCGGATCCTGCAGCAGCAGGCCGAGGAAACCCTCGCCCATGAGCTCACCCTGGCCCTGCAGTTCGCCAGTGAGGGCACCCTGGTGAGCCTCAAGGCGCCCCAGCTGCGGGGCCGTGTG